>WNEY01004113.1_pt1 | contig 11026 bp, 8 predicted proteins | sample 5400531 | NCBI WGS metagenome assembly WNEY01 (sample SAMN13153338, study PRJNA577476) | soil metagenome | isolation source: 200 cm saprolite under Douglas fir tree site 1 | place: USA:California | collected 2015-04-18
CTGGAGAAGCAGGTCGCCGCCGTCCAGCAGCAGAAAGACGGCGAACGGGAAAAGGAACGCGACCTCACCGATCCGGAAGCGGTCGTGCTCACCCGGTCCCTGCACGCCGTCGAGGCTGAGATCGACTCCGTGAAGGAGCGGCGTGACCGGCTCGACGCCAGGATCGCCGACTTCCAGGCGCGGGTGGAGCAGACGCCGCGGGCGGAGCAGGAGCTGGCGTCGCTGACCCGAGACTATCAGCAGCTCCGTGAGAGCTACAACGGGGCGCTCAAGAAGGAAATGGATGCCGAGATGGCCCGGAAGCTGGAGGAGTACTGGCAGGGCGGGTATTTCCGCGTCCTCGACCCGGCTTTCCTGCCCCAGCGGCCGATTCGGCCCTACGGAACGTTGATCCTCCTCGGGGGCCTGGCCGCCGCCCTCGGCGCCGGCCTGGCCGCGGCGTTCCTGGCCGATCTGCTCGACCGCTCGGTGAAGTCCGAGCGGGACCTCGAGGAACTCGTACCGCACCCCGTCGTCATCACCATCCCGCGGGCCGCCCTCCCCGGCAAGCGGGCCGCGACCGCCTGAGGAGAATTCATGAGTTCGGTCGATAAGCTACCCGCTCTGGCCCCGCCCCCCCGTGTCACGTTCGTCGAAGTGACGACCGTCTCCGCGCGCATTGAGGACCCCGGGCTTGCATCCCTTCTCTCGCCGGGCTCGGCCGCCTTCGAGTCCATCCGCGTCCTGCGCACGAAGGTCAAGGCCTTCGGCGAGCAGCGCTTCGTGCACTGCCTCGGTCTCGTCAGCGCAACCGCCCGCGAAGGGACGAGCGCGCTCGTCGTGGGCCTGGCCGCCGCCATCGCGCAGGAGCCCGAACGGCGCGTCCTCCTCGTGGAGGCGGGGCTGCGCGCTCCTGCGCTCGAGCGCCTGCTGGGGCTTGCCGGCGAGCCCGGCCTCGCCGACTGGCTCTCCGCCCCGAGCGAGCGTCCCCTTCCCTTGCGCCGCGTCGAGCCCTGGGGGTTCTTCCTTCTCGCGGGGGGCACGCCGACGCCCCAGCCCATCGAGCTGCTCGCCGGGGACCGGCTGGCCCGCCTTCTCGCGGCGGCGGGCGAGTCCTTCGACGTCGTGCTGCTCGATTGTCCTTCCCTCGAAACCGTGGCGGACTCGGCTACACTCCAGGACCTCGTCGACGGGTTCCTCCTCGTCGTGCGGGCCCGTCACGCCTCGCGGGACGCCATCCGCCGCTCGCTTTCCTTCCTGAAGCGCGAGCGCGTCCTCGGGGTGGTGCTCAACGACCAGACCAGCATCCTCTCCCGCTGGCTCGACCGCCGCCGTCTCCGCGCGAGACCTTGACCCGAAGTGAACGCCGTCGCTTTGCCCGACCGCCGCCGCTCCGTCCTCTTCCTGGTGGAATCCGCCCTCCTGCTCGTCACCCTCGCCGCCGCCAGCGCGCTTCGGGCCCGCCTCGAACAGATGCCCTTCGACCTCGGCCCTCTCCTTCCCAAGGGACTCGTCGCCGTGCTCGCGCTGCAGTTCAGCCTGTACTACAGCGAGCTGTACGACGATCGTGCCCTGCGCAGCCCCACCGAGTTCTTCCTCCGGCTCGGCCGGTCCTTCGTGGCCGCCACGCTGATCCTGGCCCTGGCGTACTACGCGTTCCCGGGCGCGCGCATCGGGCCCCTCACGCTGGCGCTCGCCCTTCCGCTCTCTGCCCTCGCCGTGGTGGCCTGGCACAGCCTCCACCGATGGGCCGGCGACCGGGAGACCCTCAGCGACAACGTGCTCATCGTCGGCACCGGCCACACCGCCCAGCAGATCGCGGTGGAGATGCTGCGCCGCGGCCCCCTCGGCTACCACGTGGTGGGGTTCCTGGGTGAGCACGAGGCCGAGGTGGGCCGGCGGCTCGTCAACCCGTCCGTGGTCGGGACCACGGCGGACCTCCTGCCCCTCGTGGAGACGCTCAAGGTCAGCCTGATCGTCGTCGCGCTCGAGGACCGCCGAGGACGCCTCCCCGTCGACGATCTCCTGCGTTGCCGGCTGGCGGGCGTCAACGTCGAGGACGCCCCCGGGTTCTTCGAGCGCCTGACCGGGAAGATCCTGGTCAGCGACCTCCGGCCGAGCTGGCTCGTCTTCTCTCCCGGCTTCACCAAGCCGCGCCTGCTCCGCAGCTCGAAGCGCGCCGTCGAGCTCGCCGGTGCCGCAACGATGCTGGTGGTGCTGCTCCCCCTCCTCGGCCTCCTCGCCCTGCTCGTCCGCCTGGACAGCGCCGGCCCCGCGCTCTTCCGCCAGCGCCGGGTCGGCCTGCGCGGGCGGGTCTTCGACCTCTACAAGCTCCGCACGATGCGGGTCGACGCCGAAGCGGCCACGGGGCCGGTGTGGGCGGGGGCCGAGGACGACCCGAGGGTCACCCGGCTCGGCCGCGTCCTGCGGAAGCTCCGCCTCGACGAGCTGCCCCAGGTCATCAACGTCCTCAAGGGCGAGATGAGCTTCGTGGGACCTCGCCCGGAGCGCCCGCACTTCGTCGAGAAGCTGCGCCAGGTGATCCCGTACTACGACCAGCGTCACACGGTGCGGCCCGGCATCACCGGCTGGGCCCAGGTCAAGTTCGGCTACGGCTCCACGATCGAGGACAGCGAGCGGAAGCTGCAGTTCGACCTCTACTACGTGAAGAACATGTCCCTCTTCCTGGACCTCGCCATCGTCTTCGACACCTTCAAGGTCATCGTCCTGGGCCGCGGGGCCCGCTGAGATGGCCACCCGGGCCGAGGACTTCCCGGGCCGGTCGGCGGTGGCCGCGGCTCCCCCGCCCCCGGCGGCCAGGGTCCGCGCGGCCGCGCTGCGCTCGCGGGCAGAGCTGCGCCCCGGTCTCATCCTGGCTTTCTTCTATGCCTGGGCCCTCGCGATGGCCCGGCTGATCGACGTCTCCGAAGACGGCAAGGCGATGCTCCTGTTCGGAACCACCTTCTCGATCCTGGTGATCTTCTCGGCGGTGGCCCGCCCGCGCTGGTACCTGCTGTTGGTGGTCGCCTATCTGCCCTTCAGCAAGGTCTATCCGCTGCCGCTGGCCGGAATCACCGGCGCGAACATGACCAACCTGCTCATCGTCCTCGGTCCCGTGGCGTGGCTGTCGCGTCGCGCCCAGGGGCGGTCCCGGTTGCGCCTCCGGTTCCCCGAGATGCTGGTGCTGGCCTTCGTGGCCGTGGCGTCCCTGAGCCTCGTGCCCGCCTACTCCGCCGGGCCCGGCCTCGGAGAGCTGGCGCAGACCTACCGTGCCTGGCTTGCCCCCATGCTCTTCTTCTTCTTCGCCCGGGGACTCGTGCGCGACCGCGAGGACGTCCAGGCCGTGCTGCACGTCCTGGCCTGGGTCGCCTTCCTGGTCGCCGCCGACACCTGGAAAGAGGGAATCGAGCGTGGAGACCGCGGCAGCATCGACCGGTCGCGCGTTCCCGGCCTGATGGTCCAGGCCAACCAGATGGGGGCCTTCCTCGTGTACTACGGGGTGCCACTGCTCGCCTTCGCTCTGTGCGCCCGCCCCCGCCGCAAGGGCCTGCCCTATCTCCTCGCTTTCCTCATCGCCGCCCGCGCCACCCTCTTCACGTTCTCGCGCGGGGCATACATGGCGATGGCCGGGGGCGCGGCGACGGTGGTCCTTCTCAGCAACCCCCTGCTCCTCGTCGCCGCCGGCGGCGCGGGCGCAGTCGCCGCTGTCGTCCATCCCTCCCTGATCCCGCAGAGCATACGCGAGCGTGTCGGCGGCACTACTTCCGATCAGTCGATGTACGAGGGCGAGAACTCCCAGGTGAGCCTCGACCGCAGCAACGCGCTGCGGCTGGTCCTCTGGCAGGGCGCGCTGCGCATGATCACCGAGCATCCGCTCGTGGGCGTCGGCGTCGGCCGCTTCCAGCAGCTGATCCGCGTCTACACCGATTTTCCACTCAAGCCGGAGGATCCCCACGACGCCCACAACGCCTTCCTCCTGCAGGCGGCGGAGATGGGTGTGCCCAGCACGCTTCTCCTCCTCTTGATCTTCTTCGTCTGGGGCCGGAAGGCGTTGTGGCTCCGGTTCCGGCGCCGCCACCCGGTCGACCGCCGCCTCGCCCTCGCTTTCCTGGGCACGCTGGCCGGCGTCGTCCTGAGCTGCATGTTCGGTTCGCGCTTCTCCGACGAGGCCCTCGTCGCTCTTTTCTGGATCCTGGGCGCACTGGTGGTCGTGGTCGCGCGTCTGCGGGAGCCGCCCCCGCCTCTCCGGCGCCGCGGTCTCCTCCGGCGGCTGGCATGATGCCCGCGGCTCCGCTCAAGCGGGCAATGGCCTGGGGTCTTCTCCGCTCCGGCGCGCTCCGCATGCACCGCTCGCAATTCGAAAAGGGGCGGGCCATCCTGCTCCTCTATCATCGCGTCAACGACGAGGGCGACCCCTTCTTCCCCGCCCTTCCCCGCTCGATCTTCGCCGCCCAGCTCGACTACCTGGCCTCCCGCTACCGTGTGCAGCCCCTCGACGACGTCGTCGCCTGGCTGGCCGACGGCGCCGAGGGTCCGCCGCGCGTGGCCGTCACCATCGACGACGGCTATCCGGACACGCTCGAAGTCGTCCTGCCCGAGCTGGAGCGGCGCGGCCTTCCCGCCACCCTCTTCCTCGCCACCGCTCCCCCCGAGACGGGCGATCCGCTCTGGACCGACCGCACGCGATGGATCCTCAAGTACGCGACGGCGCCGACGCTCGAGATGCCCGCCCTGGGCCTGTGGCAGTCTCCGCTCGATGCGCCGGTGGCCCGGCTCGCTCTCTTGAAACGGCTGCTCCGGCTCCTCAAGGCACTGACGCCGCCCGAGATCGACCGCGCGGTGAGCGCCCTGGAGGCCGCCCTCGCTCCCCAGGGTCCGCCGCTGCGCGTGCTGGACTGGGGGCAGGTCCGGCGGCTGGCGGCGGGGCCGATCGTCATGGGCGGCCACAGCCATCGTCACTACATGCTCTCCCGCCTCGACGACCGCGCCCTGGAGGAGGAGGTTTCGACCGGCCTGCGGCTGATCGAGGAACGCACCGGTGCACGCCCGCGCTGCTTCGCCTACCCCAACGGCGAGCCGCCCGACTACGACGAGCGCGCCATCGCGGTCCTGCGCCGCCTCGGCCTCCGTTACGCCTTCACCTGCCGCCACGCGCTGGCCCGGCCGCGGCAGGACCCTTTCCAGCTCCCTCGGCTGTACACGAGCGAGCGGTCGCTCGCCCTCTTCGCCACCCGCCTGGCGGGCCTGGGCAAGGAGGAGCGCTGGGAGGCAGAGGTCTCATGAGGTCGCACTTCCACGCCTTCGCGCGCCGCGCGGTCGTGCGCGCCTGCGAGCTGGCGGGGCGCGAGGAGCGGGGCCTCCGCGTGCTGACCTACCACCGGGTGAACGACGCCCACCCCCGCGACCGGCTCAGCGTCCGCCTCGACGCCTTCGCCGCTCAGATGGAGGCGCTCGCCCGCTCGGGCCGGCCGGTGCTGCCCCTCGCCGGAGCCGTGCCTGCGCTGCGGGGGACGTGTCCGCTTCCGGCAGACGCCATCGCGCTCACCTTCGACGATGGCTTCCAGGACAATTTCACCCACGCCCTGCCCGTCCTCGAGCGTTTCGGCTTTCCCGCCACGTTCTTCGTCGTCACCGCCGTCGTCGGCTCCGAGGGCACGCTCGACCGGTATCGCGGCTGCTGCCAGGCCGACCGCATGCTCGACTGGGAGCAGGTCCGGGCGATGCGTGCCCGCGGACACGCGATCGGCGGCCACGGCCGCACGCACCGCGAGATGGCAATGCTGCCGGAGGCCGACGCCCGGGCCGAGGCCCAGGGTTGCGCGAGAGACATCGAGGCCGAGACGGGGGACCGGCCGAGCCTCTTCTGCTACCCGCGCGGCAGCGAAAGTGCCGGAGTCCGCCGGATGGTGGCCGAGGCGAGGTTCGACGCGGCCTGTACCGTGCGCCCCGGGGCCAATCCGCCGGGCACCGATCTGCTGGCGCTTCGCCGCACCGAGGTCTCCGCCGACGACACCATCGATGATTTCCGCTCGAAGCTCGAAGGTGGCTTCGACGCCTGGCACCACGTGGTGCAGGGCTTCGCCCGCTGGGGCCACCCGATGAGGCCCGCGCGCTCGGGGACGCCATGAAGCTCCCTCGCACGACGATCCTCATGTACCACCGGGTGGGCGTGGCGCCCAACGTCGAGGAAGGCGATTACGTCGTCCCGACCGCGCTCTTCGAGGACCAGATGCGGCTGCTCGCGGCCCACCGCCGGCCAGTGGTGTCGCTGGCCGACGTCGCCGAGGGGCGCTACCCGGACCGGAGCGTGGCCCTCACTTTCGACGACGGCTGCGACACCGACGCCACCGTGGTCGCACCCGTCCTCCGCGCCCTCGGCTTCACCGCTGCCTTCTTCGTGAGCCCCGCGCTCATCGGCCAGGATGGGCGCGTCTCGTGGGCCCAGCTCCGCGCCCTCGCCGACGACGGATTCCTGGTCGGCTCCCACGGCCTGGACCATGCGCTGCTGGACGAGGTACCGGCTCCGGAGCTCGTCCGGCAGATCGTCGAGTCGAAGCAATGGCTCGAGACCCGTCTCGACCGGCCCGTGAGCGCCATCTCGCTGCCCGGCGGCGGCGGCGGGGAGCGTGCGCTGAGCGCCGCCCGGGAGGCGGGATACCTCCTCGTCCTCGGCTCGCGCCCCGGGCGAGTACGCGGCCCGGCCGGGGGCGCGATCCTCCCCCGCCTGGCCGTGAGGCGCGGACACGGCCTGGCTCGATTTGAGGCGGCCCTCGAGCCGCGGCCCTTCGTCCTGTTGGGGCCGGCCCTCCGATACGCCCTCCTCCGCTCGGCCCGCCGCGTTCTGGGCACACGCGCCTACGGGAGCCTGCGCCGGCGGTGGCTGCTGCGCCCGGCGCCCCCGGGAAGGAGCTGACGTGAGGACCGCTCTGGAGATCGCGTTCTGGTTGTCGGCGGCCGTCGTCCTCTACGCGTACGCCGGCTACCCGGCCTTGATTGCCCTCGCCGGGCGGCTATGGCCCGCGCCGCCCGTCAGGAAGAAAGAGATCACGCCGGCCGTCACCCTCCTCATCGTCGCCCACAACGAGGACGAATGCCTCGAGGAAAAGCTGCGCAACGCCCTCGCCCTCGACTACCCTCCTGAACGGCTCGAGATCCTCGTCGCCTCCGACGGATCGACGGACGGCACCGAGGCCATAGCCGCGCGTTTCGCGCCTCGAGGCGTGCGGCTGCTGGCCTTGCCGGGCCCGCGCGGCAAGGTCGCCGCGCTCAACGAGGCGGTGCCTCGCGCCCGCGGCGAGATTCTCGTCCTGACCGATGCCCGCCAGTCGCTCGCACCCGATGCCGTCCGCCGGCTCGTGGCCTACTTCGCGGACCCCACGGTGGGCGCGGTCAGCGGCGAGCTGCATCTACTCCCTTCTCCCGGGTCGCCCGTCGAGGGCGTCGGGCTCTACTGGAAGTACGAGAAGCTCATCCGCAAGGCGGAGAGCCGCTTCGACTCGACGGTGGGCGTCACGGGCGCCTTCTACGCCCTGCGGAAGGAGCTGTTCTTCCCCATCGACCCGCGCACGATCCTCGACGACGTGGCCATCCCGATGAGGGTGGCGCTCGCGGGCCGGCGCGTCCTGTTCGCTCCGGAAGCCCGGGCCTGGGACCATGTCGAGGACAGCGCGGCCCGGGAGTACCGCCGCAAGGTTCGCACCCTGGCCGGAAACTACCAGCTGGTCGCGCTCTATCCGGCCCTCCTCCATCCCCTCCGCAACCGCCTGCTCTGGCAGCTCGCCTCTCACAAGCTCGCCCGTCTGGCCGTCCCCTGGTGCCTGCTCGTGCTCTTCCTCGCGAGCGCCCGGCTGTCCCTGGCCGGCGCCGCTTTCTATGGGGCCGCCCTGACCGCCCAGGCGCTCTTCTATCTGTTGGCGATCATGGGCTGGCGGCAGGCGGCGCGGCAGCGGCCGCTCCACATGACCTCGGTTCCGTACGCGTTCCTCCTCCTGAACATCGCCGCCACCCGCGCTCTCATCGGCTTCGTGCGTGGGACCGAGACCGCCACCTGGAAAGGCGGCCTCGTGCCCGTCCCCCGCGTCGTCTTCGTGCTCTCGAAGTTCCCGTGCTACGACGAGGTCTTCCTCCTGCGGGAGATCCACGCCGTCGCGCAGCGCATCGACGTCTGGATCTTCTCGCTGCGGAAGTCGAGGGAGCGAGTCGTGCACGCGGAAGCCCGCGCGCTCCTGCCCCGGACGCTCTGGGTGCCCTACCTCTTCTCCCTGCGGCTCCTGCGCGCGAACCTCGCCCTCCTCGTGCGCCGCCCGCGCCGCTTCCTCCGCGCCTTCGGGCGCCTCGTCGCCACCAACGGGCGGAGCCCCCAGCTCCTGGCCAGGAATCTCGTCTTCTTCCCGAAGGCGGTATGGCTCGCGCGCTGGGCACTCGACCATGGCGTCACCCACCTCCATGCGGGCTGGGCCTCATACCCCGCTTCGGCCGCCCTCGTGGCCTCCGAGTTGGCCGACGTGCCTTTCAGCTTCTCCGGCCACGCCCACGACATCTTCCTCGACTCGGCGCACCTCCCCGAGAAGATCCGGCGGGCCGAGTTCGTCACCACCTGCACCGCGACCAACCGGACGCATCTCTGCGCCCTCGCCCCGGACGGGGCGGCGGCGCGGGTCACTGTCGTGCACCATGGCATTTTCATGCCGGCTTTCTCTCCCTCCGGGTCCCCGGCCGGCCCGTTGCCGGTGCTCTCGGTCGGGACGCTGAACCCGCACAAGGGCTTCGAGTACCTCGTCGACGCCCTCGCCCGCCTGCGGGACGAGGGCCTCGACTTTCGCGGCACGATCGTGGGCGGGGGCCCGCTCGAGCCCGCCTTGCGCGCGCGCGTGGCCCGGGCCGGCCTCGACGGCGTGGTGACGATGACGGGCGCGCTCACCCAGGCCGAGGTGCTCCCTCACTACGCCCACGCGAGGGTCTTCGTCCTCATGGCCCAGCCCGAGTGGCACTGGGGCATACCGAACGTGATCATCGAGGCGCTCGCGGCGGGCAGCGCCGTCATCACGACGCGCTTCGGCTCGGTGGAGGAGCTGGTCAAGGACGGCGAGACCGGACTCCTCGTGCCGCCCAAGGACCCCGCGGCCCTGGCGGCGGCCATCCGTCGTTTGGCCGAGGACCCCGCGCTCCGCGCTCGGCTGGCCCTCGCCGGCCAGACGATCGTCGCCCGCGATTTCGACCTCGAGCGCTCCGCCGACTTCTACGTGCGCCGCTTTCAGGGACGGCCGTCATGAGCGACCGCCCCCTGCGCGTGACGTACGTGATCGACAAGCTGCACCGGGCCGGCGCGCAGATGCACCTCGGCCAGCTCGCGGCCGGCCTCGACCGCCGGCGGATCCAGGCCGAGGTCATCTGCCTGCTCGAAGGCGGACCGGTAGCGGAGGAGCTGCGGGCCCGGGGGGTGCCGGTGGAGATCCTCGGCCTCGATCTCCTGTACGCTCCCCGTGGCCTCGCCGGCGTGGCTCGCCTCGCGCGCCACCTCCGCCGGCGCCGCGCCGACGTCCTCCACACCTATCTCGTGAGCGCCAACGTCTACGGCACCCTGGCGGGCCGGCTCGCGGGCGTGCCCTTGGTGGTCACCTCTCGCCGCGACACCGGCTTCTCACGCAACTGGCGGCTGCGGCTGCTCGAGGAGTGGGTGATCAACCCCCGCGTCGACCGCGTGGTGGCGGTGAGCCCCGCCATCGCAGATTCCACGCGGCGCGAGCGTGGCCTGCGCGCGGACCGCATCCTGACCATCGAGAACGGCGTGGACCTCGCCGCGCTCGAGCCAGCCCTCGAGCTGCGTGCCGAGACCCGCCGGGCGTGGGGGTTGGCGCCGGAGGATCCTGCGGTGGGGGCGATCGGCCACCTGTCGCCCATCAAGGGCCACGCCGACTTCCTGCGCGCCGCCGCGCTGGTCGCGGCCGCCGACCGTCGCGCCCGCTTCTTCCTCGTCGGCGATGGCCCTCTCCGCCCGTCGCTCGAGGCGCTGGCCCGCACCCTGGGCATCGGCGATCGCGTCGTGTTCACCGGGGTGAGGGAGGACGTGCCCCGCCTGCTGGCCATGCTGGACGTCTTCGTGCTTCCCTCCCACGCCGAGGGGATGTCGAACGCGTTGCTGGAGGCCATGGCGCTGGGCCGGCCCGCGGTGGCCACCGCGGTGGGCGGCAACCCCGACGTCGTGCGCGACGGCGTGACCGGCCTCCTCGTCCCGCCCGGGCAGCCGCGGGCCCTCGCCGCCGCGCTGGCCGAGCTGCTCGCCGAGCCGGCGCGCGCCATGACCCTGGGAGCGGCCGCGCGGTGCTGGGTCCGGCAGGAGCTGAGCCTCGAGCGGATGCTGCGGCGGTACGAAGCGCTGTACCTCGGCCTGGCGATGCGATGAGCGCGGTCGTCTCCGACGGACGGCTGAGCGTCCTCTATGTGATCTGGTCCCTGCAGATGGGCGGAGCCGAGCGGGTCGTGGCCGATCTTGCCCGCAGCCTCGACCGGCGGCTCTTCCGCCCTCTCGTGTGCTGCTTGAACTTCAAGGGCGGGCTGGCCGGGCCGCTGGAGGCCGAGGGCGTGCCCGTCTTCGCCCTCGACAAGCGGCCCCGGCTCGACCTGCGCGTCCTGGTCAGGCTGGTCCGCCTGATGCGGAGGGAGCGGGTGGACGTCGTCCATACCCACCTGTGGACGTCCAGCTTCTGGGGCCGGCTGGCCGGCGCCGTCGCCCGGGTCCCGGTGGTCGTGATCACCGAGCACAACCTCGACACCTGGCGGCGGGCGCCCCACCTGCTCGCGGACCGCCTGCTTGGACGCGTCACGGACGACTGGGTCTTCGTCTCCCGCGAGGTCGAGGCGTTCTACCGCGCCCGGCTCGCGTTGCCCGCGGGGCGGGGACACGTCGTCCACAACGGCGTGGACCTCGTCCCTTTCGAACGCAGGCCCGACCCGGCCGAGGCTCGCGTACGGATGGGGCTTCCCGCGAGGGCGCCGGTGGCGGGCGTCGTGGGGCGGCTGGAGGCGCGCAAGGGCCACCGCTTCTTCC
>WNEY01004116.1_pt1 | contig 11025 bp, 16 predicted proteins | sample 5400531 | NCBI WGS metagenome assembly WNEY01 (sample SAMN13153338, study PRJNA577476) | soil metagenome | isolation source: 200 cm saprolite under Douglas fir tree site 1 | place: USA:California | collected 2015-04-18
CGGAAAATCTTGAGGGACGCTTTGGCCCTTTGGATGAACAGGAGATGGGCTGGAACCGTCCTATGTTACCATTGGAACATGTGCAGGCGTCTTGTAACACGGGCCACAATGTGATGGAAGCGCCGGTCCCAGGGGCTGAGCGACTCGATGCCGGTTGGAAGATAGCCCAAGAAAAGGGCTGTCAGACATGTCATTATATTGTTGATAATGGTGCTAAACAAGCACCTGAACTCAGTATAGTTGGTACGAAATTTTATAATGAATCTGGATATTCTGAGGCTTTTCACGACGTGCGTTTTGGTTACTTGAAGGAATCTTTGCGTTGTCCACAGGCTAATTTGAGCCACGAAGAAGCAGAAAAATGCAAGGCTACGCTGCAGCCAGCTGCTGATGTGAGTACTGAGAAGCCTCTCTCTGGAGCGGAATTAGTCAAGAAATATCCCTGCGGCAGTTGTCACAGTTTTGATACGCCCAATACGGTTCTTGGCCCGAGTCTCTATGATGTTGGGGAGCGGAGGGACGAAGCGTACCTCCGCGCGAAGCTTCTCGACCCTGATAAAATAGTTGTGGAGGGATTTCCAAAAGGGGTCATGAAAGCGACACTCTCAGGTAGTGGTTTGTACAATGATATTGGTAAAAATCCCGCTATTCTCGACAATTTAGTCAATTACCTTGCCGGCTTGAAAGGAGGAAACGGTGGTCAAGCTGGAGCACACGCTGCTCCAGCCGTTGTGGTCATGCCTAACTTTAATCTCAATGATGAAGAACTGCAGAGCGTGGTCACGTTCCTCTTGGGTTTGCAGGAGCAGAATGTTCCCTGGCCTAAAAAATCATTTGCGCAAAGAGCCGCGGCCAATGGCCACGCAACTTCAGCAGAGGGAGGGAGTGCTTGGGCCGATAAAAGTGGAGAGGCACTTGTAAAGCTTGCAGGATGTATCGCCTGCCATAAATTTGATGGCCCAGAGAGCCTTGTTGGTCCAAGTCTATGGGATGTTGGGGGGCGCCAGGATAAAGCATATATCCGTGAATCCATCCTGGACCCTGACAAGGTCGTAGTCCCTGGATATCCAGCGGGAGTTATGAAGGCAACTTTGACTAGCACAGGTTTCTATCAGAAGATCTCCGTCGAAGGGCTAGAACGGATTGTCGATTATCTCGGTGGTCTGAAAGGCAAACCATAGAGAGCAACGTTTACGAGGAGGAGGCATAGCCCCGCATAGAGGTTGAGTTTTGGCTTGACAGAGAAAACAGGGCTCATGGATAATGTACGCCATGCTTACCTCTGAACCATTCACTTATCTGTAGAGGAGACACGGGTTATGGCTGATGCGAATCTCGCACATATTGCCTCAGGTTTCGGCGCCGGGCTTGTGACTATTGGGGCAGGGTATGGCATTGGTCGCATTGCCGCCGCCGCCATGGAAGGGAGCGCTAGAAATCCGCAGTCTGCTGCTGATGTGCGGACTTCCATGATTATTTCGTGTGCCCTTATCGAAGGTGTAGCACTTTTTGGTACAGTTGTTTGTCTCCTTTTAGCTGTGAAGTAAGTGTACTGTTATGTTGTTAAATATCGAACCTGGCTTGATAATTTGGACTGTCGTCACGTTTATTGTTTTATTGATTGTCCTGCGTAAAGTGGCATGGGGACCTATCCTGACTGCTTTGGAACAGCGCGAGCATACTATACGTAACTCGCTCGAAGAAGCACAGCGGGCGCGTCAGGAAGCCGGGCAACTCTTAGTGCAGCATCAGCAAATGCTTACCGATGCTAACCGAGAGGTGGGACGTCTCCTCGAACAGGGGCGAGAAGAAGCAGAACGCCTGCGCATTTCTTTGACAGAGCAAGCTCGGGCAGAGGCGCAGCGGTTGACTGAGGCAGCACAGCGGGAAATCGTACGCGAGAAACAGCTGGCGATGCAGGAGTTGAAAAACACCGCAGCTGACCTTGCCCTTGCGGCAGCCGGGCATTTACTGAATACGGCCATGACTGGTGAGGATCACCGTCGTCTTGTTACCGAGTTCCTCGACCATTTCCCGGAGCGTATTGAAGGCTAAGTGCTCTGTTTCATAAATGAAAACCAAGCTGACTGCCTATTTCACCGCTTGTTTACTGGGTGTCAGCTCTGATAACTATGACACTAATTGTGAAACGAAGCACTAAGTTCTACGAAACTTCCTGCTAGGTTCAATCCTATCTGTTTGAAAGTAGGGACACTTATCTTGTCCCTACGCTTTCTCTGGCTACTGTCTCTCCTGCTTCCCTTGAATAACTTAAATGTTGCTCCAACGAAGCCATGGAGCCCCTGTAAGCCGCATCAAGGCAGGCGGCCCAGGCCTCAAGCGGCGGCGAGAGCCTGGCGCAACGCCTCTTGCTCACGTTGCCCCTCGCCAATCGGGGTGCACTACGGGCGGACACGACGCGGCTCTTGGTGAGCAAGGAGCGGCGGGAGCTGACGCTGTGTGTCGCCAAGCCTCTGGACGCCCGTTGACACCCCAGGGGGCGACAGGGGGCGCCCAAGAGAGGCGAGACGCCAGACACCCCGTGGACAGGCGCCCGCCTCGAAGCGGACGTGCCGTTCCGCACATGGCCTGGCCGGCTCAAGACGTGCGGCGCCCCGCCGGTCGTTGGCGAGGTGCGGCGCACACCCAGTGGACGTGACCCACGTCGCGCAGCGACCCACGCGGGGCTCGGGGGCGCAACGCCAGGCGCTGCCGCTTCGTCCCAGGCGCCGTGCGACGACTGGTGGGCCCCGTGCGCCGGCGGTGAGGGCGCACGCACGGGCCATGGGCCACCACGGCTGCGACTGGGGCGTGGTCAGGGAGCGCAGGGCCGCGTGCCCCCTGGCGGGGTGTCCCCAGGGCTCTCCTGCCATGCCCCTGTTGGTCGGCGATGGCAGGCGGGAGCGTTGTCGGGTCGTCGCCACTGTCCGTGCAGACGACTCCCGCACGCGGAGCATAGGCCCCGTGAGAGTCGTCCAGCCCACGTTCAAGGGGGTGTGGCTTGGTATGCGGAATTTCTCTATAACCACAATAACATCAAATACACAAGAAGCACCTCATCGTGCAGACCCAATGATAGACGTCTTCACGAGCAAGCCACAGAAGAGCCTGGATGTGCGCAATGTATGACTTTTTCGTCTGAAAAGAGATGTTTGTGTCGTTCTTCGCTCGTGTCACAGCCAAAAATCGTCCCCCTTTGCCAGTACCCCTTGAACGTGGGCTGTAACGCTCATCCCGCCTTCAGAGGCCGCTTGCCGACTTCCCTGGGGCGAGAGGTCAAGTTTGTTCCTGGCAGGTATGTGAAGCCGTTTGTCCCTGATCCCAGCTTGCTGCTCTCCTCTCTGCCACGTATCCCATAGCACATCTGTGGTGGCGAAGGGGGTCACAGGGCGGTGACCGTGCAGATGCAGTTTACGTCGGCTGTCACGGAGCTGTATCAAGACGCCTTGGTCGGCTCGGCGATGGCAAACGGCACGACGATTATCCAGTTTGATCTGCGCCCGCACGCCTTTCACGATGCATTGGGGACGGAGGCCACGATCGGTTGGCGCAAGGAATCGTACCACGTCGATGTGCATGCATTGTCGACGTTCCACCATCCGATTACCTACCGATTCATCGTTGCGCAGGGTTCCTATGTGCATGACAATGACCAGCGGATGTATTGCACACCAACCATCAAAGGGGTCTCGACCTCCCAGCATAGGAGCCACAGCGTGAGCCGGTTGGCCTGCTCCCTCGCCGTGGTCTGCGGAGTCAGCCTCAGGCACATTGCGCTCCTCTTTTCCGCGCTGTTCTTGATGCCCATTTAACTGGTTACGAGTTTTAGACACCGCAGACCTCTCGTAGGTGCCGCAACGTCTACGCCAGCCCCTGCCTACCGGAGTGCCGTTGCGGCACGCGTGCAAACCGCCGCCGCCGCTTACCCTTCTCTGCCCACGTCCAGGTGCGCGCGCCCCCCCTGCGTCACGCCGGGAGAGCGGCGTGGCACCGCCGCTGGCGCCCCCGCTTCGGGGCTGGGCGATGCCGCGGGGTCTCGGTGCGAGGCGGGAGCAGGCCCGCCGGCCAGAGCCGCTGCCGCTCCCGGGTGGCAGCACAGCCGCCAGCGCGAGGGCCCGCGGCGCCTCGCAGGGCCCCAGCGCCCTCGTGGGCCCCCTGCTGCACCGCTTGCAGCTCCGGGGGCCCCAGCACCCGCGCCATGGTCGGCCCGGGCGCCACGGGGAGGGGCGCCCCCCCCCGAGCCCTGGTTGTCCGGGCTGGCGATACCTGGCGCGCCCTGCTGGGGTTTGGACCCCGCCCCGCGCCCCTTGGTGGGCCCCGGGGGTGCTCCCGTCGCCCTGGAGCCCGCGGACCGCGAGGGGCGGCGCGGCGGCGCGCGAAGCCACCCGGGCGCTGCACGCCATGGCGGAGAGTGGGCCGGGCCGCGGCGTGGGGGCCGCTGGGGTGCCGTGGGCGCTCCTCGGTCACGGACCGCGCGCGCAGTTGGTGGCTGCCATCTCCTCAATCAGGTTGCGCCAAACACTACAATCGCGTAGGTCAATCTACAAACCCCGCAACCAGTTAAGTCATACGCATATTGTCCCGAGCAGGATGCGGCGCTCTCGTACCAATAAAGGTACATCTCAGAGTGGACAGATGGCTTCAGTGCTTGCGAATGACGCTGGGATCAGGGGGGAGTTTAGTATCAATGATCACCCGCACGGGTTTGTCTTGGCTATCAGTGCCGGTGAGAACAACATGGTACGTGGGTGCGAGTGGTTCGAGTTTGATGCATCCACTGCCTTCTGGACAGGTCACAGTAAACGTAAAAGGGAACCGAGATGTCCCATGCGCCCGTAACTTCCAGGTCCCCTGGATGGTCCGCTCATCTGATCCAGAGTGCGTTGTAGTGCCACTGTAGACAGTGTAGACCATCGTAGTGAAAGTGAGAGGAGTGCCTTGCGTTTCTTGGAGGACAAGGACAAAGGCGTAGGCATAGCGCTCCCCTACGCGGTCAGCTGCTGACCTGGCATCTGCAATATACCACGCAATGGGACCACTCGTGCCTTCGGTGTGTGCCTGCCAATAGGCAGCACACCCAGCGATGACAACTCCGAGCAGCACAGCAAGGCGCAGACGAATCATCGTATTTCTCCAGAAACCCTCTACGGGATGAATGAGCCCGTGAAAGATCGCTTGGGACATGCGGTCAGAGGCCGCGCCGTGTTCGCTCCATATCTCATCCGACAATCCGCAGGGCAATATACGGGACCAAGTTGAACAGGAGAATGCCAATCTTGAACATCGCCATCCCTGCATAGTGCAGGGCGTCAAACTGCTCCAACGACAGATGAAACCATCTGCCGTGCAACTGATACAGCCAATCGTACGCCAGCATGAAGCACAGCCACCATACGAGCAAGACGCCATAATTAATGACGGTACACCAGAGCAGGACATCACGTACTATCGCGATGCTCATACGCCAATCCCCACTTAGCACAGAACAGCGTATAGGGCGTTCCGCCTTTTAGCATAGCACTATACCATACTTTTGCTACCCCCATACATAATGAACAAAAGCTTGGGAAACATGTATCGAGACATGAGGTAAAGCAGAGCGGATATCCCAGCACAAGGCAGCGATCAGACATTATGACCAGCGATGACGAAGGCCATCATGCCTCTCACTGGGCATGCATCACGTTCGAGCTTCTCGGTTAGAAGGCATGCGAGCACGGATGTCACAAAGGGGTGGAATGAGTACTAAAGGTGTGGTTCAAGGGTGACCACGCGAAGAAGCGTGCAGCAAGTGGCCGTCTGTCTGACCGGCTCTGTCGCAAATTTTCATGTGTAGTCGATTAGGGGTGAGTTGAGCCCGTCGATGGGGAGATTAGGCGGCGAGAGCGTAGAATTGTTGGACCGCAGTGAGGCGCTCTTCCCCGTCCTGAATCGCCATCTGTTTTTTCTTGAGCATATGCATGAGTTCAACGCCAGCTAACGTGGACTGCGCCGCGTCGAAGGACTTGAACCCCAGCATCAGACGGGTCACTCGCTTCACGGCTCTGTGATCCTGTTCCACGATATTATGAAGATATTTCACCTGACGGATCACGATGCTCGGGCCGTGTTCTTCATTGTAGCTCTTAATGGCCACTTCATTGGCCGCACTCCCGTCGATAGTGATCTTCTCCGGCACGCCGTGCCGGCGGCTCGCCTTGGTCAGGAAGCGTTTCGCGGCTCGCTCATCGCGGTGCTTCGTCACAAGGAAATCGATGGTCTGTCCGGTCTTATCCAGCGCCCGATAGAGGTAATACCACTGCCCTTTAATTCGAATGTATGTCTCATCCATCCGCCAGCTGACCCACACGAGCCGCTTGCGGCGATGAAACGCTGCTTCCATCAGGGGACTGTACTTCACGACCCAGCGCTGGATGGTCGCGTGATCGACCGACTCGCCACGCTCCTCCATCAATTCTTCGATATGACGATAGCTCAAAGGATAGGAGACATACCATCGCACACCGACCAGGATAATGTCCTTGGCAAAATGGGCACCCTTGAAGCTGCTCATCCCTGCTCTCCCCCGCTCTTTTCGGCTCAGGTCACGGCGGGAGAGCATACTCCAAAAAGCCCGTGCATGAAACCTTGCGACAGAACCTCCCAACCTAACAGATACGATAACAGGCATGGCTGATACCGTCGCCAATGAGTCACCCGAAAACCAGGATGAGTGTTAAGAGAGACTTTTTCGTCTAAGGAGTGACATTTGTGTCGGTTTCGGTTTAAGCTCACAGGAAAAAGCGTCTCTCTTTGCCAGCACCCCTTGAACGTGGGTGGATATCATGACCAATTTCTCTGGAGCTGCTCTACATCTGTCGCCAAGTACACCGCCAATGAGTGCACAACGAGTTGGCCTGCTTTTACTACTATCGTACCCATAAATGCTGACCACCAAAGAAATGACAACGAGACATACCGTAGGTCTATTGCCCGCTGAAACAGGATCGTCCAGAGTCTTTCACCGCTTCACCCTGTCGAACAGAGTGTCGAGATTGTCCCATTGCTGGAACAGGCTGCCTGTCACCAGGCGCAGAAAGGCCGGCGCGCCGCGCGCCGCATACAGCACCATCCCATAGGGCGGACACAACACCGACACCGAGCGCCAGCCTTGCCGGGTCAAGGCCTCGACCTCGGACGCCTGTGAGGGGGGGGCCAGCAAGCTCCAGGGCTCATCGACAGAGACCAGGGCATCCAGCCCGACACACCGGGCGCCATACCAGGCGGCGTGCTCCGCCAGCGCGGCAGTGGCGTGCGAGACGACCTCGGCGAGTTCCCTCCCCGCCGCCGGACCGCGGGGGTTTCTTCCCTCCGCCAGCGCCCTGGCCTGGTGCACCCGCGTATCTTTCTCCGTCCAGTCACGCGCACGCTGGTGGTCGAGTAGACCCCGCAGGTGAAAATGCGCCTCCCTGAACCGGACATCAATGGGCGCGGTGGCCGGCGCGACGATCTCCGCTTCCGCAAAGGTCACCCCGAGAGCGCGGAGCAACGCCCGGACCACGGCGCGGTCCCGCGCCGGCTTCATGCGATGTGCCAGCAACAAGCGTGTTGGGGTGCGATCCTCAGCTACGATGACAGCCATGACACTCCCTCCCTTATAATGGAACCTTTCCACCAGCGTGGTCGGTACCACACCGCCTCATAGCTATATCGGTTATTCCTTGGCGGGACTTGAGGGTACGTTTCCCTGCCCTATTGACTCGAGTTTGGGTGTGGGGGTCGTGTACCTCTAGCGTACGGGTAATTCCGACAAGCTGAAAACGAGGTAAGATAGCCCCATTCACCACCTGAACTGGTTGCGAGTTTTTCGTAGTGCAGACGCTTCTCACATTGGGCAAGGTCTATGGCAATAGCGGTATACGGCGGCGGTGCGGTCAGAAAAATGTGTGGTATTGCGTCGCAGACCATGGGATGGGAATGCCTCTGCTCGCCATGGTTTTTAGCCCGCATGCTCCTGATGCACAGACCGTACGACTGTCTATTTTTTTCCACTACTTCAAGAGGTTAGAGAGATTCCAAAACTTGGAACCAGTTCACTACGTCATGGCCCTGTTGTCAGGGGACGGTGTCCTGCAGTACGCGTGTCGGAGAGCCGAAATACCCTCGCATGATGTCGGCCCTGGGGAGAAGGGAATGCGCTTCCAGAGCCTCAGCGAAGTCAGAGTGCTGGATCGCCCAAGCAGTGGCAGCCGTCACGCCTGGCATGGCAGTAGGTATGGCGGACGCAGTGTGGACCATGGAAGCACTGCTGAGCTATGGCGTGCCACATGACTTGCACGCCCGGCTCGACCAGTGAGCGATCAACGTCACTTCGTCGCCCTTTCATCCACGCTATCGAAGGACACCACCCAATATCCTGCGTCGCCATCACCTGGAGCCAGCTCCGCAACGCCGCAAGGCGGGCATGAGCTGGGCGCAGTTCCTGAAGATGCACTGGGAGGTGCATGCGGCCACGGATTTCTTCACGGTGGAGGTCGCGACGTGGCACGGTTTGGGGACGTATATACGTGCTCGTGGTCATGGCACTGGCCACACGCCGGGTCCAGATTGCCGGCATCACGCCACATCCCACGGCCGCCTTCATGCAGCAATGCGCTCGACAGGTGACCAATCCCTTTGACGGGTTCCTCGTGGGCAAACGGCACCTACTCCATGACAGAGACACCAAATTCACTATCGTCATGGACTGGAGCGGCGAGCATCTGCACACGTGCCACCTCCACGGCCATGACGATGGGAGCACCGGGGCTGAGCCTCGCCACGTCCGGCTGGGCCCCTTGCGTCGCCGTCGCGGGGAGCGCTTCCGGTAGGGCTAGGATTCCGGCGCCCATGGGCACTGTGCCATGCGCCTCGCAGCGCTCCTGCCCTAGGTCGAAGTTACCTCCACTACAATCTCGTCACTAGGCATTAGTTTCGCGGTTTTTCCCATTTTTGGGAGATAACTCAAGGTCAAGCGCCACGGCCATATCAACTCTGGTAAGATCATGGCAACCCCTTACAACGGATCTTCCTGGAGGATACCGCCGTGGACGCCTTCGTGACCTCGTCGTTTGGCACCTTGGTGATGACCTTATGGCATGGGGTCCTCAGCGCCCCCTCTTGGCCTACTTTCACCTCCCTGGCCTCTGGCTGGGTCCTCGCCTGGGGCCGACAGACCATCACGACCTCTCTGTGGGGCAGTGGCGCGGCCCAGGTCAAGCATTGCTCGCGCTATGATGCCTTTTGCGGTGGCGCGCTGTCCCAGCGTCGGGAGCAACTCTGGGCCCGCGTCATCCGCTGTGGTGCCTCTCTCGTCCCTGCTCATGCTGTTATTGCCGTCCGTCTTGATGAGGCCACCATGAAAAAGACCGGGCGACACATCCCAGGCGCGGCGCACTCCCGCAACGGGGCCGGGACCGCCCGCCAGGCATATCGCACGCTGTGGGGGCTCAACCTGGTGTGGGCCAGCATGCGTCTCCCCTTACAGCGCTGGCCGGGCCACCAGCTCAGCCTGCCCATGGGCCTCGCGCGCTCTCGCACAGAACCACGGGCCAACACCCGCAAGGTCCCCTAGCACGCGCGGAGTATTTTGGCCCGCCGCATCGTCGACCAGGTCGCGGCAGCACTCCCCACCCGCACCATTCGCGTGGCGACCGATGGCGGCTATGCCACCCAGGCCTTCGTACGGGACCTGCCCCCGAACGTCGAGGTGGTCGGGCGCTTCTTCCGCACGGGCCAACTCTCTCAACCGCCGCCCCCGCGTGTCAAAGGCCAGCGCGGAGCCCCACGCAAAAAAGGCGACGTGATCGGCTCCCCCAAGACCTGGGCCACACCCGCGCCCGCGTGGTACCCGCACCCGCAGGAAGTGGGAGCCTTCATCCAATCCTGGGTGGGGATAGGGCACAGCGTCTTACCCGGACGGCTGCTACGGGTCGTGGTGGTCTGGCGACCGCACCTTGACGGTCCGGCCCAGTCCAAGAGCCCAAAGGCCTTTGGGCGTCTCCAGCCCCTGGAAGCCTTTTGCAGCACCGAGGTGGCACTGTCTGCCCACACCATTTTGGAGACGTAGGCCGATCGCTGGGCCATGGAAATTGCTATCCGTGACGGCCATGCCTATTATGGCATAGCCCAGGACCAGTGTCGCAAGGACGAGCACATTGTCGGCGCCCATACCTTGCGCTTACTCTGGGCCGCCGCCCGGACCTTGTGGGGCATCGTCACCAGCGAGCAGCAGGCCGACCTTGGGCTGCAGCGGTTGCGGCCGTGGTCCCGTCACAAGGTGGCCCCAAGCCAGTTTGACGTAGCGTGGGCCTGTCGGGACGTCTTGCAGGAAGCAGGCATTTTTCCCATACCTCGGGTTTTCACCGCTGGGGCCAAAAATCAGCAAGAGGTTGATACACCAAAGTCAATTGCGGCTTAAGGCCACGAAACTAATGCCTAGTAGAGTTGCATTAACGCAACCAGCTCAGCACGCTCCATGTAAGAGGCTTGCCTGATAGTACTTTATGGAAAGTTTACTTGCCGGCTGTTTTGACGAAGACCACCCGGTTACCATCATGCGAGAGGGATGGTTGACCACAGAGGGCGCCATCACACATACTCACGTTGACTGGCTCCGTTTGCCCACGTTTCATGTAAACATCTGTGCCCTGTCCGGCTTCTGCTGCCTGCTCAACGGAGAGCGTAGTAGTATTATAGACCCTGCTCCACCCTGCCAGGTGATTGAGCATGCTCTGGTCCTGTAGAGAGGTGGGATCATAAGGCACGGGAATTATCTGACCGTCCCGCAAGGAGAGGATGTCAGCGGTGAGACGTCTCGTGGCGTCACGCATCAGGACCAGTACCTTGTCTGGATCGTCCTTGCTGACTCCTACAAGTTTGACCACGCCGGGAAGGGGATAAAGAAACTGCACCTCGCCACCATACGTCGGGATGCGTACGATCTGCTCGGCCTGGAGGGCGAGGATCTGTGCATCCTGCCGCAAGAACACCGGCGAACGGTACATC
>WNEY01012699.1_pt1 | contig 11024 bp, 9 predicted proteins | sample 5400531 | NCBI WGS metagenome assembly WNEY01 (sample SAMN13153338, study PRJNA577476) | soil metagenome | isolation source: 200 cm saprolite under Douglas fir tree site 1 | place: USA:California | collected 2015-04-18
GCGCCGGCATAGATGGCGGCGCAAAGGCGCTGCTCGCCGACCATGTTGAGCAGCCGCTCGACCGGTCCGATCGAGGCGCGCGCCATCAGGCCGATCGCAAGCACGAACATCCACGGATAGCCGTGATCGAAGCCTTCGCCGAAAAGGTTCAGCAGCGGCTGGCCGAAGGCGAGAAAGCAGGCGGTAATCGCGAGCGACGGCCAGAAGGTCCAGCGGATGGCGTCGGCGATGAACGCCTCCAGCCGCTCGCGCGCGCCGCTCACGTGATACTCGCTGAAGCGGTGCGCGGTCACCGCCGACACCGAGAAATAGACGAAGGCGACGATCGCGAGCGTCTTCGTCGCGGCGTAATAGACGGCGACGTCGTCGGGCCCGGCGAACAGGTCGAGCACCAGCACGTCGGTGTAAGCGAGAAGAAAGTAGAAGCCCTCGACCAGGAAGATGGGGAGCGCCGTGGCGAGCCAAAAGGCGAGTTCGTAGCGGCGCGGCCCGGCGGGAATCTCGTGGCGAAGCCTGCGGTCGAGCGCGAACGATTGTCCCACCGTCGTCGCCCAATAGACCGCAACGGCGAACACCATCGCGACCACGGCCGAAGGGGAAACGCCGGCGAAATAGACCGCCGCCATGCCGCCGAGCAGAAGCACCGGCCGCAAGAGGTAGGCCGGCGCCATCGCAAGATTGATCCAGTTAAAGGAGCGGGCGAGGCCGCCATTGACGTCGCTCATGCCGTGGACCGGAAGGCAAAGACAGGCAAGCGCCAGCGGCGCCAGATAATAGGCCGGCACCCGGTCGCCGAGCGCATGGACGGCGGCGGCCCCGAGCGCCGCGATCACGACGCCGGCGAAGATCGGCAACAAGCGGCTTGCGAACAAAAACCCGCGCAAACGATCAAGATCGCCGCGCCCGCTATATTCCGGAATGAAGCGTTGCGCCGAGCTCGAAATCCCCAGCGGAACGAAGCTGCCGAGCAACAACAGCCACGTCCACACATAGACATAGAGACCGAACTCGAAGCGGCCCATCCAGCGCGCGAACAGGATTTGCGAGACGTAGGCGAGCGCCGCGCTCGCGACCCGCATCAGAAAGGCCGACCCTGCGGCGCGGTGCGCGATCGAGTGATGGCTTTGGTCGGAAAACAGCGCCTTCGCGCGCGCGATCCATTCTCCCGCGCCGAAGCGCAGGCTGCGCGACCCGCTCCCGCTAGACCCCGCGATGGACAATGAACGCTCCGGCCGCTACCGGCGGCAGAGAGGTTTTACGAGGATCGGGCTTAAGAAACCGTTCGGAATTGGCGGGATGGTTAACCGGGCATCACGCCTGGAAACCGCTATTGTCGAGAAAGGCGATTTCCTCGGGCGTCGACACCCGCGCGAGAATTTCGTTCCGGTGCGGAAAGCGTCCGAAGCGTTGGATCGTGTCGTGATGCAGCTTCGCCCAGCGAATCAATTCCTTGTCCTTCGTCGCCACGAAAAGCTGGAGGCAGGTTTCCTGATCGGCGAGGTTCTCGCTGTGCTCGAAGGGGAGATAAAAGAACGTCCGCTCGGGCAATTTGATTTTGCGGTCGAAGCCGCGTTCGCTTGCCCGTCTCGCCACGGCCAGCGCGATCGCATCGGTCGAGAATGCGCGCGCGGTACCTCGAAACATGTTGCGTGGAAACTGGTCGAGCACGACGACGAGCGCGAGCGCGCTCTCCGCCTCCTCTTCCCAGCTTGCGAGCTTGCCGAGTTCGGCGGCCTGATGCGTGACGAGGAATTTTTCCAATATCCTATGGTCAAATTCCGGGTCGGATTTGAACCAGCGCTTCGGCCCTGCCTTCCGCCAGAACGAAAGCACCTGATTCGGCGTTGCGATCTTTGTCATCGTTTCTTTATGACCTGTGCGCAAAAAAAAGCCAGTACCGGCGGTCAGAGCCTGATCGCGCCCGATTGGATGCGCTGGCAGAGCGCCTGATCCATCCGCACGAACGCACCATCCGTCGACGAATCGCCGAAATAGACTTCGTCGCTGGCCGCCTCCGATGCGAGGCGGGGAATGGGGTTTCTCGGCGACTTCCAGCGCGAGTTCAGGTTCTTGCGCGGCGCGCTTGGTACATTGCGCATGACGCACTGTTGTTTTTTTATCGCCGGCGCTTGTCGCCTAGCATTCCCGAGCCGGGCCTATCCGGCAAGGGGTGCTCAGCGGCGGCTGGCGAGGGGATTGTCGAGAAGGACTGCGCGGTCGGGCGTGTCGATTTGCGGTTTGCCGAGAAAAGCGTCGAACAGCCGCCGCACGATGGCCGGATCAAGATCCCACGTCACGCACACGAGCCGCGACCGGCGGTCCTGATCGGGCCAGGCCGCAAGCCGCGCCGGCGGGTGCATGACGTGCTGCACCGCGTGCAGGACGAGCGGCTGCTCGGGCTCCTCGGCGAGCCGCACGATCCCTTTCAGCCGCAGCAACTTGGCGCCATGAATCGAACGCAAAAGATCGAGGAACGATTCCACCGTGGCGATCGGAATCGCCGCCTCGCTCGCGAGCGTGAACACGCGAATGCGGTCGTCGTGGTGATGATGGCGATGATCGAGATCGCCCGCATGGTGATGGTGCGCGTGCTCGGCGGCTTCGACCGCGGCCTCGGCGAGCCAGCGCTGCACATCGGGAATTTTGCTCGATGGATCGTAGAGGCCGGCGTCGAGGAGCGCCGCGGCCGTCGCCTCCCCCTTCGCCGCATCAAGGATGGGCGCGGCCGGATTGAGCGCCTGGAGCCGCGCGCGCAGGGCCGCGATGTCCTCCGCGCCCGCGAGATCGGTCTTGCTGAGCACCAGCCGGTCGGCGATCGCCGCCTGCTTCACCGCCTCGCGATGTTCGTCGAGCGTGGCGTTCGCGTTCACCGCGTCGACGAGCGTGACCACGCCATCGAGCCGATAGCGCTGCACGAGATAGGGATGCGTCATCACCGCGTGCAGGACGGAGGCGGGATCGGCGAGCCCCGTCGTCTCGATGACCACGCGCCGGAACGGCGTGCTCCCGTCGTTATCCTGCCGGCGCAGCATATCCTCGAGCGCGGTGACGAGATCGCCGCGCACGGAGCAGCACAGACAGCCGCCGGGCAAAAGCACGGTCTCGCCGTCGAGAATTTCGTAGAACAGATGATCGAGACCGATTTCGCCGACTTCGTTCACCAGCACCGCGGTATCGCGAAGGCCGGGATCGCGCAGCAAGCGGTTGAGCAGCGTGGTCTTGCCGGCGCCGAGGAAGCCGGTGATCACGCTGAGCGGAATCGGCTCTGCCGGACCGAGTTTGCGCGCCGCCCTCTCGCCGCTCGTCAATGGTTCAAAGTTTCGGCCGCGGCCGCGGCAGCGGCGCGGTCGCCGGCAGCTCCACCGGCGGCTCGGCGTCCTCCCCCATGCTCCGCAGCACGGGCGCGAACACGAGCGAGCTGTCGGGCGCGAACGCCTGCGCCGAGCGCGGCAGCGCGTCCGCCTTTTCGGCCGGCGGCGTCGCTTGCTCCTTCAGCGCGGCCGGCGGCACGGCCTCGCCGCTCGCCGCCGTCACCACCCGGCGAAGGGGTTCTGCCGTCTCGGCCGCCGGCGCCGATGCGCTTGGCCGCGCGACCGGCGGGGCGAATTGCGCCATGCTGGATTTGAGCGGGGCGAATTCAAGCGGCTGATTGGGCGAAGCTTGCTCGGTCGCGGCGTCGGCAGTCGGCGTGGCGGCAGGCTGCGTCGAAAGCGGCAGCAACGGCCCGCCCTGCGGAGAGACGACCTTGCTGGCTGCCGGCTTCTCCGCCGGCTGCTCGCCGTGCTGCGATCCCCTGCCCTTTTTCCGCTTGCCTTTGCCCTTGACTTCCTCCGCCGCCACCTTGGCCTGCGGCGAGGGAACCACCGACACCGGGATCGGCTCCATCGACGGCGGCAGATCCGTCAACAGCGGCTGCTTCCAGCCTTTCGCGCCTTTGGCTTGCGCATCGGAATCCGCATTATCCGCCGTATCTTCCTCGATGTCGGATTCGGATGGCGCACGCTTGCGGCCCTTGCCGCAAATATCGGCCTGGATGTTCACCGGCGCGACCGCGATGTTCTGAATCGATTCCACCGTGCCGGGTTCGCGCCGGAACACCGCGCTGATCGTGGCGAGCGGGGAAAATCCTTTTTCCAGGAGCCGCGCCGCGTCCTCGTTTCGCCGCGCGCCGGAGTAGCCGCCGAACACCACCGCGATCAGGCGCTTGTTGCCGCGCTTGGCGCTGGCGACGATGTTGAAGCCCGACGCGCAGATGAAGCCGGTCTTCATGCCGGCGGCGCCGACATAATGGTCGATCAATTTGTTGTGGTTGCGGATGACGCGCTTGCCGAACTTGATCGCCGGAATGCGGAACAGCATTTCCTGTTCCGGAAACTCGCGGTAAATCGCGCGGGCGAGGATCGCCATGTCGCGCGCGCTCGTCACCTGGCCTTCGTCGGGCAATCCGTTCGGGTTGTTGTAATGGGTGGCCGTCATGCCGAGCTCGGCGGCGGTGCGGTTCATTTCGCCGAGGAACGCCGGCACCGATCCGCTGACGCCTTCGGCGAGCACGACCGCGATGTCGTTCGCCGATTTTACCAAGAGCATCTTGATCGCGTTGTCGACGCTCACTTGCGTGCCGACGGGGAAGCCCATTTTGGTAGGGTCCTGCGCGACGGCATTTTCGGAAACCATGAGCAGCGTGTCGGGCGTCACGCGCCCCTCGCGCAGGGCGCGGAAGGTGACGAAGGTGGTCATCAGCTTGGTCACCGAGGCCGGATACCAGGGCTGGCCCGCTTCGGAATGGGCGAGCACCCGGCCGCTGTCGGCGTCGATGAGGAGATAGGGACCGGCTGCCGCGGGCCCCGCGAGCCCCCACAGCAACAGGCCGGCTAGCCCAAGACCAACAAATCTACGGCCAAAAATGCTGTGCACGCGGCGGGTTCCCGTCGTCCCTTCGGCTCGAAAAGCGATAGCAATCGGGTCAGGGCGGAATTACGGCGGGCGCTCGCCCGAATCCAGCCCCTTGTCTATCCTCCCGACCGGTTCCCGGCAAACAGGCTCGCCGGACCTCTGCACAATGCATATATTCCGTCAGCCGCCATCCGGGAGCAACCCTCATGACCGCCTGTATCGTGGGCCTCGCCCACACGCCGTTCGGCAAGCTCGATGCCGAAAGCGTCGAGAGCCTGATCGTCCGCGTCGCCAAGGAGGCGCTCGCCGACGCCGGAATCGAGGCCGCCGATGTCGATGAAATCTTGCTCGGGCATTTCAATGCGGGTTTCAGCGCCCAGGATTTCACCGCCGCGCTGGTTTTGCAGGCCGACCCCGCCTTCCGTTTCAAGCCCGCGACGCGCGTCGAGAACGCCTGCGCGACCGGCTCGGCCGCGGTTCATCAGGGGCTGAAGTCGATCGCCGCCAGGAGCGCGCGCATCGTGCTCGTGGTCGGCGTCGAACAGATGACCAAGACGCCGGGACCGGAGATCGGGAAAAACCTCCTCAAGGCGTCTTATCTGCCGGAGGACGCCGCGATCGAGGGCGGCTTCGCCGGGGTGTTCGGAAAAATCGCCGGCTCCTATTTCCAGAAATACGGCGACAAGTCCGACGCGCTCGCCCGCATCGCGGCGAAGAACCACAAGAACGGCGTCGGCAATCCCTACGCGCAGATGCGCAAGGATTTCGGCTACGAATTCTGCCGCGCCGAAAGCGAGAAGAATCCGCGCGTCGCCGGGCCCTTGAAGCGCACCGACTGCTCGCTCGTTTCCGACGGCGCCGCCGCGATCGTACTCGCCGACGTGGAGACCGCCGAGCGGCTCGGCAAGCCGTTGATCGCCTTCCGCGCCGCCGCCCACGCGCAGGACTTCCTGCCGATGTCGAAGCGCGACATTTTGAAATTCGAGGGTTGCACCGAGGCTTGGGCGCGCGCGCTGAAAGAGGCGGGCATCGGCCTCGACGACCTTTCCTTCGTCGAGACGCATGACTGCTTCACCATCGCCGAACTGATCGAATACGAGGCGATGGGGCTCGCCAAGCCCGGGCAGGGCGCGCGCCTCATCGACGAGGGCATCGTCGAAAAGAGCGGCAAGCTTCCGGTCAATCCGTCCGGCGGGCTCAAGGCCAAGGGCCACCCGATCGGCGCCACCGGTGTCTCCATGCACGCGATCAGCGCGATGCAATTGCGCGGCGAAGCCGGCGACATGCAAATTGCGGACGCGCGGCTGGCCGGCATTTTCAACATGGGCGGCGCCGCGGTGGCGAATTACGTCTCGATTCTCGAACGGCTGCGCTGAGCATGATCCCGAAAAGTGGGAACCGCTTTTCGGAAAAGATCATGCTCCCGTAAAAAGCATGATCCCGAAAAAGCCTGCCCCGGACGTGATCTGACTTTTTTCGTCATGGCCGGACTTGATCCGGCCATCCACGTCTTTGCAACAAGGAAGGCGTGGATGCCCGGCACCGATCTCGGGTTGACCCGAGATCGGCAATCAAAATGCATAAGTCGGCTAAAAGCCGACTTGTGAGGCCGGGCACGACGAAGAAGAAAGAACTATTCCGCCGGGCGGGCGATGGCGATCCGCTCGGGCTCCGGCGCCACCATGAATTGCGCGCGCGCGAGCGTGGCGAAGCGGCCGTTCAGCCTCACCAGTTCCTCGAAGCTTCCCTGCTCGACGATGCTGCCCTCGTGAAAGACGAAAATGCGGTCGGCATTGCGCACCGTCGCCAAACGATGCGCGATCACGAAGGTGGTGCGTCCCTTCATCACCTCGTCGAGCGCGAGCTGCACCTTGCGCTCGGTGGTGGCATCGAGCGCGCTCGTCGCCTCGTCGAGAATGAGAACCGGCGGATCCTTCAAGAGCGCGCGCGCGATCGCGATGCGCTGACGCTCGCCGCCCGACAGCTGCCCCCCGCGCTCGCCGACGTTGGAGCCGACGCCTGGGCGAGCGCCTCGGCCATTTCCTCCCGCGTCGCGTCCGGCTTGCCGGCGCGCAAATTTTCCTCGATCGAGCGGTTGAACAGCAACGCCTCCTGGAACACCACCCCGATGTTGCGCCGGAGCGATCCGAGCGTGACGTCGCGGATGTCGTGTCCGTCGATTCGAATGGCGCCTTTTTGCGGATCCCAGGCGCGGTGCAGGAGCGAAAGCGCGGTCGACTTGCCGGCGCCCGTCTCGCCCACCACGGCGATCGTTTCGCCGGGCTCGACCCGGAAGCTGATGTCGTCCACCGCCGCGCGCCGGCCGTCGTAGGAGAGCGACACATGGTCGAATTCGACGAGGCCCGTCGCGCGGCCGAGGTCGATCGCTCCCGGGCGATCCTTGATCGGCGTCGTATCGAGCACCTCGAAAAATTGCGCGAGCCGCGGCGCATCGAGCACCAGCCGGTTGGTGAAGCCGACCACGAGCTCGAGCTTGCCGACGAACAGCGTTGCGATGTTCACGAAGGTGACGATCTCGCCGATCGTCACAAGATTGCGGATGTGGAGCCAGGTGCCGACGAGAAAAATCGCCAGAATCGTGATCGTCGTCGCCGCGCGCGTCGCCACCGAAACCATCGCCCACCAGGTCAGCACCGGAATTTGCGCCGCCAACAGCCTTCCTGCGACGTCCTTGATCTCCCTCACCTCCGCGTCGACGCGCGTGAAGCTTTGCACCAGCGCGATGTTGCCGAGCGCATCCGACGTCCGCTCGGCCAGGTCGGTATGAAAGCGCTCGACGCCGAGCTGCTGCGTCTCGGTCTGGCGCAGCGCGTAGGAGGTGATGGCCGCGAAAACGACCATCAATGCGACGAGCATCAGCCCGAGCCGCCAGTTGAGGAATACCGCGACCGGCAACATGACGAAGATCGAGACGAAAGCCGCGAAATGATCGCGGAAGAACGACAGCCACAGGCCCCAGAGCGAGTCCGCGCCCTGCAGCATGACCTTCATCAGCCGGCCCGAATGGGTGCCGGTGTGGTAGGCGAGCGGCAGATGCAGGACATGCTCGAAATATTGCGTGACGATGCCGAGCCGCCGGCGATGCGAGAGCCGGTCGGCGTGCAGCGCAAGGAACACGCCCGAGGCGATGCTGAAGAGGCCGAAGCCGCCCCAGGTCGCCAGCAGCGGCACGAGTTCCTGAAACGACGGCGCGCGCTGCGCCGCCTGCGCGCCGACCAAAGCGTCGATGACGCGCCCGAACAACACCGGCTCGGCGAACTGGGCGGCCGCGAGCGCGACATTGGCGATCGCGAGCACCACGCCGAGCCGCTTCTCGGGGCCGAGCATGGCGAAAACGCGGGCATACAGGCGAAGGAAGGACATGGGTTCGACCCGGCTCTGGCCCGCACTCTAGCGGGCTTGCGGCCGGCGGCAACGTCGCCGGATTATCGGCTCAATTGGCCTTGCGGAGCGCAGGGGACGGCAAAAACGAGGCGTCGAACAGCGCGCCCGCATCGGGCTTTTGCTTGAACGGATAGGCCAGCGCGATCAGGTCGATCGCCTTGGCGAACCGCTGCGCGTCGACCGCGCCATAGCCGTTGGCCTTTACTTCCGGCGTCACGATGTTGTCGCGGCTCGCCATCTTGAACCGCTCGAGCTCGAGGTCTTTATTCAGGACTTCGTTGCGCTTGATCACCGAACCGATCGCGGCCGCCGATTTCGACAGCGACTCCTTCAGCGCTTTCGTGAAGGCGCGGAGAAACGCTTTCACCGTCTCCGGGTTCTCGTCGGCGAACTTCGCGTTGACGAGAATCGCGTTGCCGTAAAGATTGACGCCGTAGTCGGCCATCAGCATCACCGCGATGTCGTCGGGCGGAACGCCGCGATCCTTGAGGTTGATGTAGGACATGAACGACAGGCCGGTGACGGCGTCGACCTGGCCCGCGGCCAGCATCGGCTCGCGCACGGGCATGCCGATGTTCTCGATCGCGATCTTGCTCTCGTCGAGGGCGTTCGCCTGCACGAAAATCTTCCATTTCGCGAAGCTCTCGTCGCGCGCCGGCGCGCCGAGCTTCTTGCCTTCGAGATCCTTCGGATAGGTCACGCCGCGGCTCTTGCGGCCGACGATCGAATAGGCGGCCTTGTTATGAACGATGTAGACCGCCTTGACCGGCATTTGCGGGTTTTGGTCGCGGAACTTGATCATGGCGTTGATGTCGCCAAATCCCATTTCGACCTCGCCGGAAGCGATGCGCTTGATCGTTTCCTGTCCGCTTTCGCCCGGGTCGAACGACGCGGGTTCGAGAATTGTGACGTCGAGTCCCTCGGCCTTGAAGTATCCCTTGTCGATCGCGAACAGAAACGGCGTCGAGGTTCCGTCGATTTTCCAGTCCAAGAGAAAGCGGATGGGCGTCTGCGCGTGCACGCCGCCGGCAAAGGCGGCTGCGGCAACCACCATCAAACAGAACAGCAAACGGGGGCGAAACATCCTCGCGTCAATAACCCCGACACGCATGACAAATTCCCGGCTTCTTTTGCGGTGTAGCCTGGCCCGCTCCTACCTGCCGCACTGAAAGAGAGCAAAGACCATGCCGCCAGCAAGAGCAAGTGGCGGGCCAAGCCCGTCAGCGCGAAGGCGTATCGACGTTTGCCTCCTTAACCCTATCCGCGCTCTTCCGCGTGCGACGATTCGCAAGGCGGGGAGCGCATAGTATGTTGAAAGACATGGGCGATTCGCTGATCCGGCTGTACGACGCGGTTCGCGACAGCCGCGGCAAGGACACCACCGCCTCGCGCACCGCCCGCCTGTTGCATGCGGGACCGCGCAAGATCGCAAAAAAAGTCGCCGAGGAGGCGGCCGAAGTCGCGCTCGAAGCCGCCATGGGCCATCGCCAAAACGTCATCCGCGAGAGCGCCGATCTTCTCTACAATCTTGTCGTGCTCTGGGTGGAGGCCCGCGTCACGCTGCAGGACGTTTGGGACGAAATGGACCGCCGCGAGCGCCTGATGGGGATTGCCGAGAAGATGCCGAAGACCCACGTCCTCGGCAGCAAGGTCAGCATTCGCCCGCTGCAGACCGAGCGCGCCAAGCCGCGCCGCGTGCGTTAAGGCGGAGACGCCGCTCGAAGCGTCTTTGACTCATCCTTGCCCGGCCGATAGAGAGCCCCGCCATGCTGCGCCGTCTTTACGACTGGGTGCTCGATCTTTCGGCCCGGCCGTGGGCGCCGAAGGCGCTCGCCGTCATCTCATTCGTCGAAAGCTCGGTCTTTCCGATTCCCCCCGACGTGATGTTGGTGCCGATGTGCCTGGCGAAGCCGCACCGCGCCTTTTGGTACGCCGGCATTTGCACGATCGCCTCCGTGCTCGGCGGGCTTCTCGGCTACGCCATCGGCGCGCTTCTCTACGACACGCTCGGCCAGTTTCTCATCCGGCTCTACGGCTATGGCGACAAGCTGGAAACGTTTCGCGCGGCCTACGCCGAGTGGGGCGCCTGGATCATCCTGATCAAGGGCGCGACGCCGATCCCCTACAAGGTCATCACCATCGCCTCGGGCTTTGCCGGCTATAATTTGTTTTGGTTCACGGTGCTTTCGATCATCACCCGCGGCGTGCGCTTTTATCTCGTGGCCGCGCTCATCTATTTCTGGGGCGAGCCCGCGCGCGCGTTCATCGAGCGGCGGCTGGGCCTGGTCATGCTGGTGTTCGTGATCATTTTCATCGGCGGATTTTACGCCGCGACGAAGATATTCTGAGCGCGCAAACGATTCCGGCGCGGGGATCGCCCGCGCCGGCTTTGCCCTGCATGATCCGATCAGCGCGCCTGCAAGGGAACTTCGGGACAGACCTTCGCCCAGCGCTTCGAGATGCGGCGCTGCACGTAGTAGCAGGTGGGCGCCTCCGGCGGTCCCCAATTGGCCGCGAAATCCGGAACCGGGCCGGTGAAAGCGGGATCCCAGAAACAGTGCCGCTTGTCGCATTTCCAGCCGGCTGCGGCGATGAAATCTTGCGCCGCAAACTTCGGCGCAACGAGCTTCGGCGTCGCGACGGCGGCATCGGCGCGCGTACCAATCCCCAATACGAGCGCAATCGCGACGGCGCAGGACATTATCAGTTTGACCACAGGCGTTCCT
>WNEY01005259.1_pt1 | contig 11023 bp, 15 predicted proteins | sample 5400531 | NCBI WGS metagenome assembly WNEY01 (sample SAMN13153338, study PRJNA577476) | soil metagenome | isolation source: 200 cm saprolite under Douglas fir tree site 1 | place: USA:California | collected 2015-04-18
GCTCTGCATTCAACAGCTTGACCGGCCAGAGCGCTGTGACTGTCAATCTCGTGAGCGGCACCAAACAGAAGGTTACGCCCGCCAACGGCAATACCGTTCGCGTGCGCGGCCTGCTGTTCGTCAACGGCACCGCTTACACTATGATTGCCGCCCGTATCGACGACAATAACTAAAAGCTGTTTTCCGACCTTGTACAAGCACGTGATATTGCAGTTGGTTCTCCAAGACGGACTTCGAGGGAGTTTCGGGCGTGAGCGGCCTGGCCGCCGGCGACACCCAATCCCTGCGAGGCCTGCTTTTCAAGAACGGCGCGAATCCACCCTAGAGCGAGGAAGACCCACACATCCCTTTTCGCCGCTGGAGCCGAAATCACGAAGGCGCCCCTACGAGGTATCGACTTGTGATGCCGTGCGCGACCCAGTGGTGCAACCGCGTTCGGCATGGTGTATTCCGGTCGAAGTATACAGCCGCTGGGCCCTGCTGTATGTACTGGCTCCAACAACATGGGAGGCAAGGGCGACATGATAAAGGCGTCCGTCAGTTTGCAAGACCTGAGGCGGAGCCTATACGGGCGTCAAAGAAAAACAATTCGCGCCCCGAAAATTCTCCCGAATTTCTTCGTCCCGCTTCGCCAAGGACGTGAGGATTCCCCAAGCACAAGGGGAGCACTGTGAGCAGCAAGAGTGAAGGACGGCACCAGAGATGGACTCAGATATGGGGCCCAGATATCAGCCCAGATATCGGTTCGGGCCGAGTTCCGGCCGACCACGACCGCGGCCCCGAGAAGAGCCTTCGAGCCTTCGCAGGGCCGAGGCGGCCTCGGCTGTATGGATTCCACATTGGCACTCCCGGACATCCGGAGCCTTTCGAATCGCAAGGGACGCGGGCGGCGAAGCGGTGGACGTGAACGGGAACATCGTCGAGCGGGAGAAGGGAGATTAGTTTGGAATCGAAACTAAACTGCGTCCTGATCGACTATCTGGCATAACAGCGTAACCAAAATGTTCTCATGGCCTGTGGGCAGCAAAAAGTGAAGGGCGGCACCAGAGATCGACCCAGATACCACCACAGATACCACTACAGATATCACCATAGATATCGACCCATGATCCCGGAGTCGGCTCGGGCCGAGTTCCTGGTCGACCACGAGCGAGTCCCCGGGAAGAACGGGCTTGAAAGTGTGCTCGCAGGGGGCGCAGAGGGGTTTTCTTCTGTTTTTTGCTTTACTCGCGCACACCCATGTATATGCGCAGCTGCGCCCTTTTGCTCGGCGAATGGTTCGCCGGGCGGCCTTAGGGGGTGTGGATTACCGATTGATCGCTCGGACCAGCGTCCAACCTACAGACGCATTATGGCGAGGGCAGGGTGGAAACCGTTCGCCCTTGTAGCGCACAATCTCGTAGTTGCAAGCGTTGCAGCGGTAAATCCCGGAGCGGTCGTTAAGGTCTCCGCTTCTTTGCACGATTTTCCCTTTCTAGCGCAGCGCTTGTGCTCGATTCTAGCATGTCCTACCAGGGTGTGGTCTTGGCTAGATGGCGTGGAGGAGGGGTTTGAGGAAGAATTCCTTCTTGAGTTTTTCGCTGATGCGGTAGCGATGTTTGGGGATGAGGAATTCGGGTTTGATTGCTTCTCGCGGGATGATGCAGAGTTTCGGCTCCGTTGCGTCCACGACGTAGACCACATAGAGAAAGTCGGCGACGAGGTGCCTTTTCGGCGTCTACTTCTGACGCTTGAAGGTCAGGGATATTCCAGGGACGGGTGCTGGCTTTTACGGCGATGTTAAGATTTTCCGCATTCCTTTTTGCGATAAGGTCGTAACCTTTGTCTTCAGGGCTCCTCGAGACATTCTCGATGGCCCGGGCTTCCAGGTAGCGTCGGGCAACACTGATGGCTTTGTGTTCGCTCGCGCAGGACATGGTTCAAGCGTAGCGTGTGCGGATTCAAGAAAACTTGAAGGAGAGGTAAAGAAAAGAGGGCATGCGGGCACGGCCTCAAGAGTGTGGACTTCCGTTGCTCACCTACCGTACTCGAAGGGCCTTCTCGAGGTCGGATACGGCAAGAACGGCGCTTGCCTTCTTGGCGCCTTTCGCGCTTGTCTGGTACCCCAACGTGACGTTGATGTCCTTGGTCGCGAGCTTTCCGGCAAAAGTCGCGAGAGCTCCGGGCACGTTCGGAAGCTCGACGTGGAACACGTCAGACTCAGTGTACGTAAGGCCCGCACTCTCGAGAGCCTTCTTGGCTTTCTGCACGTTGTCCACGACGACGTGTACGGCTCCTTCCGCATTAGTCGTGGTGGTGAGAAAAGCGAGGATGTTCACCTTCGCTTCCCCTAGTGTCTTGGCGACCTTCGCGAGTGTCCCCGGGCGGTTTTCGACGGGGACAGTAAGTTGCTTTGCTTTCGGCATGGGTGGGCCCCTTCCTGCGAGAAGAATCTTTGCGAAGGTTACTGCTGATATTCCGGTCAGTCAATCTGGCGGACTGGTTTCGGTGGTATGGCCCGAATTTCAGCAGGGTGAGGTCTCGGATTTCAGCGGGGCAGTTCTCGAATTCCGCCGGGTTGGGTCTCGAGTCTTGCATGAGATGCGGGTCTCGGAGAATGGCAGGCGGAGCGTTGATTTTTGGCTTGGAGAGGCGGGTTTTGCGGTCTGGGGGGTAGGGCTGCTCTTGGTTCCCGACGGAAAGCGATTCCTATTCTCCGGAAACGAAGCGGGTCGCGGCGTGCGATTATACGTTGAGGACATCGAGGGCGGTAAGCCGCGGGCCATCACCCCGGAAGGGACGAATGCCCTGGCATTTTCGCTCTCGCCCGATGGCAAGTTTGTCGCGGCGGTGGGCCCGGACCAGAAAGGGTATCTCTACCCCGTGGAAGCAGGGGAGCCGCGCCCGATTCCGGGTTTTCAGGCTGGTGAATTACCGATTGGCTGGAGCGCGGATGGCCGCTCACTCTTTGCTTACAAGACCGCAGAGCTGCCCGCCAAAATTTATCGCCTGGAGCTCACGACCGGGCAAACAACACTCTGGAAGCAGGTCAGGCCGGCCGATCCCGCAGGGGTAGAATTCATCGGCCCAATTCTGCTTACGCCCGACGGCAAGACCTACGTCTATGGCTACCGGCGTCTTCTCTCCGATCTTTACCTGGTCGAAGGCTTGCGGTGAGCCCCGTGCCACCCTGGTTCCACTCTACCAAGTGCCTCAATTAGCTGAAGCAGCTTGCGGAAGGCTTTGCCGCGTGGCTGACGCGGTTCGCTCCGCGAAGGTCTTGCCCAACGGTGGAAAAAGAAAATCGGATTTCGATGTCTTGCAGGGCCTCACCGCATCTATCTTTGCCAGCTTGATGACAACGGAAGAGTCGAGCCAAAGGGTTGGAAGGGGAGCCTTTTCAACCCACACTTCTGGGTTCAATGGAGGCATAGGCGCACTATAACAAGGGTCTGCCGAGATTCCCCTTCAACCCGCGGGCAGGAACCTGCCCGAGGTGCATTGAAATTCGCTTGTGACGTAACCGTGATAGCGCCACAAAGCGGGTGCCAAACATTTCAAAACGGCACCATTTTACCTCCTCGAGGGAGTACGGAGCTTGCTGACCTAAGATTCACCGAGAAACTGCAAGGGGCGCACGGAGTTCCATTACTCAGCCAAGTTTCGCGCGACCGGTTGCCGACGGAGATGCCGAGTTTTTCGCGTATCGTGGCGTGCGCATTGGTGGCGGCTTCTTACCCGTGCCAGATCGACGCCGGCACGCTCTGCACGGAATGTGCAGCATGACGTAGTCTGCGAGTTGCTACAGTTTATTCATTGTTGTCTTTGTTCGAGAAGATGACCACATCTGTCCACCTGGTGTTGTCCTTGCTGAGGTTCCAGAACCCTTGGTGCCAACGCGCAACCTCAACGTTGTCTGGGCCAACTCGCACGGACTCGAAAGAAAGAACTACATAAGGATATGGGCCGAGTGTCGGCCCGCCCGCCGCCTTCGGAAGATTCTCAAATCGCAGATAGACCTTACCTCTCCCTTCGGTGGGAGTCATCGTAGGTCGAACATAGTCCTGGTAAGTTGTCACTGTCATTCGTTGCCTCTTGTCGGTAAGTATCCGTGTTGCCTCCGCTTCGAGATCTTATCCGCCAGTTTGCCGATGTGCGTCTTCAGCGCAATTGAGCAGGGCAAGGCATACAAGGAGATTTTCATCGCATTCGGTCAATGGTCGAGTCCACACCCCTGCTGTACCGCTCCGCGTATCTAAGGGCAAAGTCCAGCACGTTCTGGCTCGGGGTCGCTTAACTTCGTCGCGGACCTGCACGGCCTCTTGCGCAGCCGTCCTTCTGTTGAGGAAGTTTTGTCAGTGCTTGGAGGAAGGCCGGGCGCCGACAGTTTAGTCCGGCACGTCGCCGAGCCGACCTTTCACGCGGTCATAAGTGGTAACCTCGCAGACGGAGCCCAGCGCCTCGTTGTAGTAGGTGGGCACGCCCAGTGCCGTCAGCAGTTCCTCGTTGAACCGGCGCAGATTGCCCAGCTGCTCGGCCAGGGCAGGGAACTTGCGTCCGTCGTCGGTCAGCAGAAATTTCTGGTAGTCGGCGTCCCAAAGCCGGGTGAAATGGCCACCCATCACAATACGAAGCTGTGAAAAAACTCTCCCGAATTGAGGTCTTGAGAATTCCTCGAAGGTCTGTAAGCTCAGCGCATGAACCGAGAAAATACGACGAGCAAGCAGCCGTTGATCCGCTACGTTAATCGGCAGCAGATGAGTTGGCGCGCGGTCGATGTGGAGCGACTGATTGGCGAAGACCACCCGGCGCGGGCGATCTGGGGGCTGGTGGGTCGGCTGGATCTGAGCCCGTTTTATCAGGCCATCGAGAGCAGCGCCGAAGAAGGCGGCCGGCCGGCCTTCGATCCGCAGCTACTAATCAGCTTGTGGGTGTACGCCTACAGCAAAGGGATCGGCTCGGCGCGAGAAGTGGCACGGCGATGCGAGTACGATCCAGCGTTCCAGTGGCTCACGGGACTGGACGAAGTGAACTACCACACGCTGGCGAGCTTTCGTGTGGAGAAACAGCAGGAGCTGACGAGCTGTTCACACAGGTGCTGGGAGTGCTGAGCGCGGAAGGGCTGCTCACGCTGGAGCAGGTGATGCAGGACGGAACGAAGATTCGAGCGCTGGCGAGTGGGAGCAGCTTGCATCGCGAAGGAACGATTCGGGAGCATCTGGAGCGAGCGTGGCAGAGATGGGTGATCCGCGGAACGAAGAGATGAACCCGAGAGCCAAGCAAGCGCGAACGCGCGCGGCGGGAGCAGCAAGAACGGCTAGAGCGCGCGGGAAGAGTTGGAGAAGTTGCAGGCCAGTAAGCCGGGAGAGCAGGCGAAGAGCAACGCGCGGACGAGCGTCAGCGATCCCCAAGCGCGAGTAATGAAGCAGACCGATGGAGGGCTGGCGCCTAGCTATAACGTACAGATCTCGACGGATGCGGCGCATGGGTTCATCGTGGACGTGGCGGTGACACAGGAGGCCAACGACAGCGCGCAATTACTGCCTGCGGTGGATCGCGTGGAAGAGCGGCTCAAGAAAAAACCGCAACAAATGGTGGCGGATGGGAGCTACACCACGCGGGAGGCCATCGAGAAGATGGCCGAGCGAAAGGTCGATTTCCTGGGGAGCATGGGCCGAGAGGAAATGCCGAGCGGCGCGACCACGCCGAATCGCATTCCGCCGAGTGCCTTTCTCTATCAGCCGGAGACCAATCGGTATGTTTGCCCGGAGGGCAAGCTTCTGCGGCCACAAGGACGCCATAACAACAAGAAGAAGAAGGGCCTGGTGGCCTATCGTTACGAGGCAAAAATCAGCGACTGTCAAAATTGCGCCCGTAAACCAGAGTGCTGTCCCGGAAATCACAGCCAAGGCCGCGGGTTGCTGCGGCGGGAAGAAAGTGCGACAGTCCTCGCGTTCCGGGAAAAGATGGCCAGCGAGGAAGCTCAAGTGCAATATCGCCGCCGCAGTCAGATAGCGGAGTTTTGCCACGCGTGGATCAAGAGCAAGCTGGGGTGTTCCGCTCCGGATTTTTTCGACACTGGATTGAGTGTATTCATGCGGCGGCTCCGAGCGCAAGCAGCCGCTGCCGAGCCTGTTGCGGCGTGAGGTAGCCCAAGCGCTGAACGATCCAGCGCTGGTTATAGCGGTCGCGAAATTCTTGCAGTGCGCACCGCAGCTCCTCGACGTTGCGGAACGTCCGCACCCACAGCAACTGCTCTTTCAGCGTGCGAATGAACCGTTCGACGCAGCCGTTTCCTTCCGGCTGCCGCACGAACGCCGGCGACGATTTCATCCCCAGGAAGCGGATCTCCGCCTGGTAGTCCGCGCTCAGGTACTGGCTGCCCCAGTCGTGCCGGCACAGGATGCCCGCCGCGGCGTCTTCCCGAAAGCCTCCGCAGTAGTCCCGCACACCCTGCCGCACCGGCTCGAGCGCCTCGAACCGCGTCGCCCGCTTGGAATCCCCACACATTCCGTCGTGCAGTGATCCACCGCCACGAACACCGTTACCTGTCCCTCTTCCACCGTGACCGTCGCGGTGTGATCGGCAGCCCACATCTCATTTGGCTGCTGCGTCACGATCGTTCCCGTGTGCGCATTCTCCGGCCTGGGAATCGCGCGCGACGGCCCAGCAACTGCGCCTCGCGCATCAGCCGCAGCACACGGGCCTTCGACGCGCGCACCTCCTGGAATCGCAGCCGCGCCCACACTTTCCGATGTCCCTCACCGTGAAACGGCGATTCCGCGATCACCGCGCGGATCTTCTCCGTCAGCTCCGCGTCGCTGTACTTGGTCTTCGGCCCGCGCCGCTGGAGCACCCGGCACGCTTGCCCGGCGATGCCACGCTGCGACACTAGGCCCAACTCTCTTCGGGCGTAATCTCTTCCCCTTTCGCTTTTCTTCTGTCTTGACGTTACGATTCCAGGCCCGAAGCACTGACACCTGCGCGTGTGGTCAACCCGCAATCGTGGACAGCCCGGCACGCCCAAGACCTGAGCTACTGCTTGCCTTGCTCCTCGGCACGCCTCTTTTTGAAGAGTTCTTCCAACTCTGAGAGCGAATACACACCGTCAGCCAGTTCTTCCATCTCTTCGTCAGTTGCTCTCATGTTGCGGTCGATTTCGTACCACCACTTTCCGTATTGCTGAACCATCTGAACCGAGTGACCTTCCTCATTCAGTTTCTTAATTAGGGCGTCCATCTTGTCCATCACTTTAACCCTCCAGCTGCTCTGGCGGACTGGTCAACCTTCGTTAGGATTTTTGTACCATCTCTGCGTAGGTCTGTCTAAGAAACCATCCGGCGTCCCCAGGCAATTCGCTTTCGTCAAGCTCTGCAATTACCGGCGGCAGAGCGATTCCGCTCGCGTCGCAAACGGCCTTTGCAACCTCATTCAGAAACGTCACAGTGAAGTATTCTTTCCCAAACCGCTTCACGAATCCCTCATAGTTGTTGGTCTCGAACGGCGACAAAGAGCGAATCTCCATCAATGACTTCTTCACCTCATACCCGTGAAAAACTTCAGACGCACCGGCGGTAATCTCAGCCATGGTGAAGCCGATTGCGTAATATTTCACCTTTCGTCCTCCGCACCGCGTGAACCGTGTCCCCCAACCCGGCCCTTAGAGTTTACTCTTGTCTACATCCCTTGGGGAGGGTGGAAGTAGTGGAAGCTTTGTTCAATAGTCTGAACACGGCGGGTAGTACGTTCAATACCTCAATACCTTGAACAGACTGATGAAGCATCGTCACCGTGCCGCGCCAGGCGCGCCCTCTCTCATCATAGACCTGGCTGACCTATCAATCCTGCCTCACTTTTGCAAAACCAATCGACCTGGACCGGTTGCGCCACACCTTCACTGATCTCTAAGACTCGAATCCCTGTCTCTCTCCCATAGCGCGGCATCGTGTACGACGCGGTTTCGCAGAGACGAGCAGCATCTCCTGCTGCTTACCTAACGAACCGATTTTATCTCCACGGCCCGACGCAGGCGCGCGGCTTTGGGGTGATCCGTTCCGCTCGAACTGTGAATAGGTTGCCCACGGATTCCTATGCCTCCACCGACTGCACGCCAGCCAAGTCCGAGAGAAAATTCAGTTGAGGGTGCGGGTCATAGGAATCCGCGTTTGCAATGTAGCGTTTGCCGTCAGCGGTCTGGATTCCCACCTTGCCAGTAGGCACCCAATTCTCGTGATCTCCGAACGCGGCAACGATCAGGTCGGGATGTTTCTCAGCGTGCATCCTGTCGGCCTCTTTGCGCGCTGAGAAGCGTACAAAAGCCCTCTGATTCGTCGGGATGCCGCGCTCCATGAGGTAATCCGCGTGAAACTCGGTCAGTGATTCCCAAAGCTGTAGATCACCGTCGAGTCTCGGGAAGTTCATAGAGGACAATGAGGCAGTCGCAATCTTCCTCGTAAGCGAGATAGCTGCCCCACTGCTTGCCGCGCGCACGCGCTGCGCCGGTGAGGAACCGATCGGCGAATCCGAGGCCGACCAGAAACCCGCCGTGGCTGGCGGTTTCTACCCATATCAACCCACGCGCGAACTTCACTTCATTGTCTACCTTGCCCCACGGTGAGCGTTTCACAGGGCCTCGAGTCCAATTGCCTTCAGCCAGCGTCGTGGACGCGGGCCAGCTTGAGGGCCTTGTCCCTCGGCATGGAAACGAGTTCGTCTCCTACCTCGCCAAATAAACGAAGTCCATCTTGTCTCTTCGGCGAGGATGTCTGGCCGCGATAGCAGCGCGGAGGAAAGAGGTTTGGCTGTGACGGAGCGCCGTTAGTTGCCCTGCGCGAGCCTCATCGTTCCCGTTCTCCGGGCTGGCTTTGGCACCTTGGCGGCGAAGCCAGGTTGCCGTGACGGTCGTCGGGCCAGAACCCTCGCGTCACCCTTGATAATTCGCGGCCAGAATACGTCCCAGCTCCTAATCTAAGGTGCGCCCGGTGTTGTGCGCTTCACCGGCAGGCCCGACCCTCGCCACATCTCCACAAGTTACGCAGAAAGGAATAATCTGAACTGCCGCACGTTTCTTCGGCGTCTGACTAGACTGACCAACGCTTTCTCTAAGAAAGTCGAAAACCTTGTGGCGGCTCTATGGCTGTACTTCGCCCACTACAATTTCGTCCGGATTCACGGGAGCCTAAGAATCACGCAATGGCCGCTGGAGCGACCGGCCATGTGTGGACAATCGAAGAAATGCTGAATTTGGGACTCGCCAATTAAGCCGATGTTGATGAGCTGGCAGACCTGGTTATATTTGTCTTCAATCATCAGCCGCAAAGGTTCCTCCCCTGGTCAGGCCACTGCCAGAGTTAGCCGGGCCTGCCCCAAGGCAATACCATGATCGAAAGAAGGACACGCGGACGCCCCTGCTGGTACTTCCAGCGAAGGCCGAAGATTTCTCCGCGCCGCAGCCCCGAAAGAACAGCTAATTTAGCAGCACCATTGTTCGATAGGGTTCTTCCAATTCCGCGAGCAAAGCTCGGACCTGCTTGGGGGTGAGGGTTAAACGTTCCCGTGTGGCTACAACAGCGTGGGTGCATTCCAGAACAGCGCCCGTGCGGATGCGTTGGCATCAAAACTTACCGGCTGATATCAACAGTCGCCCTTGTCGCTCCAGCGACAGTAAAGAATCAGACCTTCGATCGAGTCCGGTTCTCACACCGAAAGACCACCGCCGACATCACCCAACCACACCCCTGAGACCGCCCACATGCGATCTCTTTTCGGCCCCCGCATCCCGGGGAGCGTCTCAGCAAGTTCTTTTTGGTCACATGCTCGCAAGCGTCGCGTCCACGCGATTTCACGCGTGGTAGGCTCAATTCGCTAAGGAGGACAGCGATGCGTTCACGATGGCTGATCCTATTTGCGATGCTCTCGCTGCTCTTGTGCGGAACCCTGCTCGCCCAAGGCAAGGGGCAGAGCAAAGGCCGGGGTGAGGCTCGCGAGGAAGCCACCGAGGTCGAACGGCCCGAAAGAACCAAGAAAAGCAAGGGCGCCAGCCGCTACAAACACGGCAAGGCGCACCAGAAGCACGCGAAGAAAAAGGGTGCGACAAAAGGAGAGAAGAAGGAACAGTACAGGGCGATATCCCACAAGAATCCCGAGAAACACTAAATAGCCACACTGCCGAAAGGAGCTTGTTGCCATGCAAGAAGAAATTGGCACCACTGCCGGTGCGATTTGGCAGGCGCTTACCAGCAACGGCGAGTTGTCGCTCACTCAGCTTAAGAGGCAGGTGGAAGCAAAATCGCCCGTTTTCGACTGGGCTATCGGTTGGTTGGCGCGGGAAGATAAAGTTGTCATCACAAAAGAGAAGCGCTCTTTCCGCCTCCGCCTAAAGGAGCTCACTCCTCCTCACTTCTCACTCCCGAGAGAGCGGGAAACACTATATACAACCTCCCCACACAGAATCCAACAGTCTGCCCGGGTTACTTCGCGCCTCGCGAACTTTCTCGGGCTACCGCCAGCATTAACAGCCCTATCCTGAGAGCAGTGGCTTGCCAAACCATCCTCAGCCGACCTCTCGGCGCGAAGCTTTAGAATCAGGAAACCATGGACAACCAAATCAGGCAAGCCACACTCAAAACAAGAGCCAGCCCTCCGCTGGCTCTTCTTTCTTGCAGACCGTCTCGTTCGATCTATCCGGCGGATATCCACAGCCCCAAAGTGTTGCGCCTCGATGATAATGTCCCCTTTTGTCCTCGATAGAAATGTCCCCTTAATAGGACCTCCGAGAGGAGGTCAGATTGGGGCGGACGGAGATGAGCAAAAGGGAGTTGGGAAGAGTAGAAGTGCTGGCACGAGTGCGCAGCAAGCAGTTGCGGGTGGTGGATGCGGCGCGGCTGATGCGCGTGAGCTGCCGGCAGGGGAAGCGGCTGTGGAAGCGGTATGGGGAGGAAGGCGCCGCGGGTCTGCAGCACCGCAGCGCGGGACGGCCATCGAATCGTGCTTACGAGGAGAAGTTTCGGCAGAAGGTGCTGCGGCTGGTGCGCGAGAAGTACGG
>WNEY01004119.1_pt1 | contig 11020 bp, 9 predicted proteins | sample 5400531 | NCBI WGS metagenome assembly WNEY01 (sample SAMN13153338, study PRJNA577476) | soil metagenome | isolation source: 200 cm saprolite under Douglas fir tree site 1 | place: USA:California | collected 2015-04-18
CGCGAGCCGATCGACTGAGATCCCCGTCCGGCGGTATACCCGCACTACCCAAAGCTGATCGTCAGCGCCGACCGCCGCCCATAACTGCCGATCCGCGCTCGGGACCAACATCAGGGATCTGCGCCTCAACCGACGCCGGATTCGGCGTTCGGAGCGGATGCAGCCGCAAGATATGATCACGCGGCGTAGCTGTGTTTAAAAGATAACGCCCCGCAAGCTCGGCTTGATAAGGGTGGCTAAGTCGTGACCGCATGACCCGCCGGCTGGATTCCGAGTTATCGGCATGTGCTGCGACCGCCAGATTTCGGCGGGACGCGTCTATCACCTTCCGAAGCAGGTATAGCGGTATGCCGCTAGCCACGGTAGGGAGCGGATGACAAACGGATTGGTATGCCGTTGAGGCGGAGATGCTGAAGGAGCCTGCTCAGCCAGAAGACGGCCGCGGCCGTGACGAGCGGCGCGATGACGAGCTGTCGCCTGATCCCCAGTCGCTTGACGAGCCGGCTCGCGGCGAGAGCGCCGACGAAGGAAGGCCAGTCCGGATCGCAACGGCGAGTAGTGCGGTCACCGCGCCGGCCAGGTCGAGCCTGTGGTTGGCGAGATCCACGGTCGACTCGCGGAGAGATAAGACAGCACCGGCCCGATTCCGATCGGCACGTTCACAAACAGAACCCAGCGCCAGCCGAGCAGGTCGGTGAGCAGTCCGCCCAGGAACAAGCCGCCGGGGGCTCCACTCGCGGCCGTTGCCGACCAGACGCCGAGGGCTCGGCGGGTTCGTGGTGCCCGGTGAAGGTGGGCCATCAGCAGGCTGAGGGAGGCCGATGCCAGGATGGCGCCGCCGATACCTTGAGCGGCCCGGGCGGCGATCAGTTCCCGCCGCTCTGGGCGACCAGAACAGGGGCTAGCCGAGCCGGGAGGCGACCATGGCATGGAAGGACCACGTACCCAGCCCGAACATAGTGGCGACAGCGGTGGCTGTGGTGAGGGCGGTTATCCATGGTCGTCCGGGGATTCTGGTGATGAGCCAGGCGGCGAGCAGGGAGATCGCGCCGATCGCCGGGACGTAGAACCTGGCTGCCTGCAGGGTGTCTTCGGTAGGGTCGTTCGTCCAGTAGTACATGGAGTACAGGCCCCAGACCGCGAGCCATGAAGCGGCGATGGCCGCGGCGGTGCACAGGTCGCGGCGGGCCGTGGTGCCGGCCTGGCTGCTGGCCTTGCGCAGTGTCAGCCACAGCCCGGTGATCCACGCCAGTGCCGCTATCGCGGCCGCCAGCACCGGAATGGCCTGCATCAGGTGGGCGGGCATGTACCGCAGATTCGGCCAGATGGCGCCAGGACCGAAGTTGACCTCACCGGGCCGGTACCCGGTCGCCAGCGGGCCGCCGTAGACCAGGTCATCGAAGACGGCCACGCCAGCGCCGAACACGGCCACCGAGGCGAGCCACCAGCACAACGTGCGGAACGGCAGTTGCACGGCCCGCAGCCGCCACGCCACGATCACGGTGACGACAGCGCAGCCGAGTATCACGATGTCGGTGTAGCGGACAAAGACCGCGATCTCGATCGCCGTGAACGCTGCGAGGCCGGCCCAGGTGCGCCGCCGGGGACTTGCCTCGGTTGCCAGCAGCGTCCACAGCAGAGCCCCCGAGCCCGCGGCGATCAGCGAGGCGTCGGTGAACGTCGGCATGTAGTCACGCCAGGCGAACAGCAGCGCCGCTCCGGATGAGCAGTACAGGCCGACTGCCGCCAGGCCACCGAAGCGCCCGAGCCAGCGCCGGGCACCGGCGAACAGTCCCAGGCAGGCCAGCGCGCCGTAACACAGGGGCGCCCACCGGATGATGCCCAGCGCCTCGAACGGCGCCGCGAGGAACGGATAACCGGGGTCCTTCTCGCTGATGTACCGGCCGCCGGACAGCTCGACCCACTGGTTCGGGACGCCCAGGCCGTCGCCCAGCTTCGCGGCCAGCACGGTGACCTGCGCGCTGGACAAAGTCAGGAACTTCCCCTCGGACATCGCCACGATCGATGCCCGGTAGGCGCCGTCATCGGGCTCCACCCCCAGCTGAGGCGTGAACGACAGCACAAGACGCACAGTGCCGCGAACACGGCAGCAACCAGCGCCGCTTCCACCAGATCCAGGCCGATGCCGCGCCCCGCGCCCCGGTTGCCCGGGCCGGCACGGCGGGACATTGCCGCCGCGCCGCCGCTAGCACGGGCGACATCGCCGTCACCCTGACGCATCACCATCCGGCTCGCACCGATCCGGCGGTCACCGCGACCGCCGTCAGATGAGACCGGATCGCAGGCTCGCCGGCGCGGTCGGCAGGCGTTGTGACACAGAACCAGCATGGGCGCTCCTGTTCTCCGATGGACTCCCAAGCCCACAGACGGAACCCAAAACCGGCCTACAAGCAACCTTAAATAAACCTAGGAAAATGCCCTTGAGCATCGACCGGCTCGGCAAGGTCGGCGAGGCGGGATCGGCGAGGCGGGATCGGCGAGGCGGGATCGGCGAGGCGGGATCGGCGAGGCGGGATCGGCGAGGTCCTGAATCAGTCGCCCGAGTACTGGGCCGGCGGCCACGGGCTGTACTGGCCGCCGAGTGATTACATCAAGTTCGAGCAGGCGCTGCTGCGGGGCGCCGAACTCGACGGAACCCGGATCCTGCGCCAGTCCACCGTGGACGCGGCTTTCCGCAACCAGATCGGCGAGCTGGACTTCCCCGGCGAGCTCCCGACCGCCGACCCGGCCGTCAGCTGCACGTTCCGGCCCGGGCCCGGCTACAAGTGGGGCTACGGGCTGCTGCTCAACCCCGCGGACATCCCGGGCATGCGGCGGGCCTGGTCCGGTGCCTGGGCAGGCCTGTGCAATACCCAGTTCTGGATAGACCGCACCGCCGACGTCTGCGCGTCGGTCTACAGCAACTTCCTCCCGTTCGTGACACCGGAGGCACTGAAGCTGTACAACGATTTCGAGAAGCGCTATACGCATCCCTCTGACCGCTGCTTACCTCGCAGCCAACCTGGAAAGAGGTTCCGGCGAAGAAAGGCCGGGCCGGCAGGTCCGGCCCAGGTGCCGGTGCGGGTGCGAGGGGGCTGGCAGGGTTCGCGCTAAAGTCCGGGGAGCTGAGGAGGTTGACGTTGACAGAGATAACGCTCGTGATCGGAAGTGACATTCGCTGTGCCGATGGATTCCGCGGCGAGGTGAGGTGCGTGGTCGTTGACCCCGGCGCCCGCGCGGTCACCCATCTGGTAGTCGAGCCGAAGGGCCGGGCTGGGCTGGCCCGGCTTGTTCCGCTGGACATGGTCGATGTGACCAAGGATGAGGTCGGGCTCCGCTGCACCGAGGCGGAATTCAGGGATCTCGCGCCCGCCGAGGAGACGCTGGCGGAGTTCGTGCCCGGCTATGACGCGCCGGTGCAGTTGCTCGCCCCCGGCTGGCAAGACGCGGGCGGGCTGGTCGCGGAGGGCAGCACGATTCCGCGGATCCCGGAGAAGGAGACCATCGCCATCGTTCCTCCTGGCGAGGTAGAGGAGCGCCGCGGCGACCGCGTCCACGCCACCGATGGCGAGATCGGGCAGCTCCGTGCGCTCAGCATCGACCCGCGCAACGGCCAGGTGACCCATGTGCTTCTCAGAGAGGGGCACCTGGGGACTCGCAAGAACGTGGCTATCCCGTTCGAGATGGTGACCGGGTTCGACGACGGTATCCAGCTCGGTATCACGAAACAGCAGGTGCGGGACCTGCCGCCCGCGGACATCGACCACCCCGCCGGGTAAGACGCGCCACGCCGGGGGCGGCGGCTCTGACCGTCATGATCTGCATGAGCGCCTGATCAGTCACCGCCAGCTGATCCAGCACAGATCCAGGGCCGCCCAGCGCCTGGAACCAGGAAGCTCAGAATCAGAAATCTCACCGCCGCGAACCGGGCTGGCGACGCTGTTCTTATGTGATCCCTTCCTGATTCCTGCCCGTTTCAGGGCCGTTTCTCCGGACCCTCGACCGGCGCCAACCTCGCCGCCGCGCTGATCCTCGCCTGCCGCCTCGGCCACGGCCACCGCGTGGTCACCATCCAGGTCGACAGCGGCCTGAAATACCTCGCCGGCCAGCTCTACACCTGACCTTCACGGCACGCCCGGGAAGGTCACGGCCTGCCGCTATTCCCGGAACCGCAGGCTCCGACAGCCAGCGCCAGAATGCTCAACGTGATCACCCGGCCAGGAGACGCTAAAGAGGGCCGCGCGAGCCAGGTGCTCCTGACTGGCTCGCGGGTGACTGGCCTGGCGATTTCCTGGTGGTGGGGGTAAACCCGCAGGTCGTGCTGCGCGTCGGTTGTGAGAGGACCTGGAAGGGCAGGGGTTCGTGGCCGTCGAGCGCCCCGGTCGCTGAGGTAGTCTGCGCGCCTGCCCGACCGGTCAGGCTCCTTCCGCAAGCAGCGCCGCGACTGCTTCCTCCACCTCAGCGCCGGCCGGGAGGGTTACGGGCCGGACAGGGATTCCGGCCAGGCCAGACGCGGAGCCGTACCGGGCGATCAGCCGGGGGTCGATGTAGGCCGATCTTGCCACCGTCGGAGTGTCACCGAGCCAGGCCGCCACGGTACGCACACCGGCGTTGACAGCGCCGCGCGCGGCGCGCTCAGAGGCCGGCGGGCCAGAACTGGCCAGCGCCAGGGCCATCAGCACAGTCGCGTTCCACGTGCGGAACTCCTTGGCCGTGAAATGCCCGCCGGCGCTGTCGGCGATATAGGAACTGACATCGTGTGAATGCAGGACATGCCAGGAAGCGCTGGCGTCCTGGAAGCCGAAAAGCGCCGTCAGGCCGTTGTCTGCTCGGGCCAGCGCGCGGACGGCCGACCGCACCGCGGTGTCGGTGACCATCACGGTGCGGTGCTTTCCTTCCTTGGCGATGTAGTCGAACTGCAGGCCGTCGCGGCGCACGCTGACGTGCGACTTCTCCAAGGTGGCGGCACCGTAGTGGTGATCGAGCTCCGCGTACTTCTCCCCGCCCAGCCGGAACAGGCCCAGATCTATGAGCCGCACGGCGGCCGCGGCCACCCGGCTGCGACCGAGCCCGCGATGCCGCAGGTCGCGCAGCGTGGCTGCGCGCAGCACCGGCAGGGCGGCCGAGAAGCGAAGCATGTGCGCGAACTTCTGCTCATCTCGGTGCTCGCGCCACCGCTGGTGGTAGCGGTACTGCACCCGCCCCCGGCTGTCCACGCCGGTGGCCTGGATATGCCCGAGCGGATCCGGCGAGATCCAGACCCGCGTCCAGGCCGGCGGGATGGCCAGCGCTCTGATGCGCCCCAGCGTCAGCGGGTCAGCGACCACGCCGCCAGCGACATCCAGATAGGCAAACGCTGTCCCGTCCCGCACGCGGGACAGGCCAGGACCGCGCGGATCGCTGCGGTTCAGGCCAGATACGGCCGCCGGGCGCGCAGCGTCAGTCACGTCGTCACCACCTGGCCTGGGAAATCGAGCCGGCCGCTCAGCGCCGCTTTGTGCAAGATGTCGGCGAGTTCTCCAGCTTGTGTTCCCTGGCCTGCCCGTTCGGTCTGGACTGGCGGGCAGACCGACCGGATTCCGGTCAGCAATCCGGCCAGGGGTGGTGCTGGGCGACGGTCGCTGGCCAACAGGGCCTGGCTGGAGACCAGGGCGAGGATCGCGAGCACGCTGTCCAGGCATTCGGCGGCCCTGTTGTGGCTGCGGTAGGCCCCGAAAGCGGGCGAGGCAATGTCATTCTGGGAGTCGTTAATGGTGGCAGGCAGGAGCGCAGGCGACGCTGCGGACCGGGCTTCTTCTACCAGCCCGGTGGCGACCCAGCCGAAGAGGTTAGCGGCCCCGCCAGAGGCCCCGTCGATGAAGCCGGCCGGAGCGAGCAGGTGCGGAAGTCCGGAAGACGGGCTGTGCATGGCGGTCATCTGGCGCTGCGCCACCAGGGCCAGGCCGGCCCAGGCAGCGGCGAGCCAGTTCATCGCGGCGGCAGCCGCGCCGTTGTGGAACCCGCCAGTCGACAGCACCCGGCCCGATGGATGATCGGCGTCGGCGGGCAGGTACACCGGGTTCTCGGTCACCGAGCCCAGGGCAGTGGCGGCGGCGTGTTCCACTGCCCGCACCGCACGCTGGGCCTGGCCCAGGACCTGGGAGACGATGCGGAAGCTGACCGGGGCCTGATGGGCCAATCGACCTGATGTGCTGGAGCCGCTGAGGTAGCCGCGCAGGTGACGCAGGATCACGCGTTCCGGCTCATCACCCCGCAGATCGTCGAGCGCTTCGTCGTAGGCGTCCAGAGGCGCGCGGTAGGCTTCGATCGAAAGTGCGAAGATTGCTCCGGCCACGCCCAGGCGGTGCTCAGCGTGCAGCGCAACGTCTGCCACCAGGGCGGTGGCGCACGGAGAGCCGTTGATCAGTGCCATGCCCTCACCCTCCACGAGGTCGCCATCGATCGCCGCCATCACATGCATGAGCGGAAGGATCTCCCCGGCGCCCGTCTGCCCGTCGAGCGGCAGGCACGGCAGCGGCGCGGCCAGCAGAGCGGCCACCTGCTGGGCGAGTTCTGCACGCACCTTGGCGTGACCACCAACGAAGTCGGCCAGCCGGGCGAACACGATTCCCCGCGCGACTCGCTCATCCAGGCACTCCCGGCCGAAGCCCCGGCCCACCCCCCGGAACCGGCGCGCGTAGCTGCGCCATTCCCCTGACGGGATGGTAGTGCCGACTTCCACGCCCGGCCGGGTCGTCACGCCGTAGATGAACCCCCGGGCGTCGGAGCGCAGAAACTGCTCGAACCCAGCGCGCGCCGCCCGCATGATCTGCAGCGCCGCCGGACCCACGACAACGTCCTCACCGTCCACAGCCACCCGGCGGAACGCCTCAAGCGTGAAGTCTTCCCGCGCCTGCAGGACGACGGTCATCTCTCCTCCTGCCCGTGCACGATCGACCAGCACCTTAAGCACCCGCTCTGGGCCTGAGATTCCGCCCGGCAGCGGATCGCGGAGCTGACTGGACGCGAGCAGCCTCTGGAAAAGAACAAGAAAACAACCGCATATTTTTATGCAGAAAAATTTGACGTTGGTTTTAACGCCCTGACCAGAGCCGGATCCACGTGAGCCAGCAGGGCTTTCCATGCGCGAGACTCGTACCTGGCTGACGCCCGTGGCCGCGGCGACCTGGGCCTAGGTCAGGCGCTGTGCTTGCGCAACTGGGCGAGGTGGTAGCCGATGTCGCGGGCCTGGCTCACGCGACGTTGCGCGGTACCGCTATCGCGGAGCCGTCGGCCCCGCTTCGCCCGGTCAACTCCGTTGCAGTCACCGCGTGATTACTGTCAGGTCGCCCCGGGCACGGGTTGAAGCCTCTCGTGCCGACGGCGCGTATGGCTAGCATGACCGCTCTCGCCCATGATGCCGTGCTGGTGGCCGGGGTGGTCCGTGATGGGCTCATGCCGAGAAGTCATGGAAGGTGATTGCGCTGCTCACCCTGGACCTGCACCCGATCTTTCGTAACAACCGCGACATCGACCTGGCGTTGAGGGAGGTCATCTTCAAAGCTCTCCGGACCGAGACCGACGTTGTTGAGATCATCCCTGGTAAGGGATCAGGCAAGCTGAAAGGGCGGGTACTGGCCTTTCTGAATCAGAAGCACATTAAGAAGCTCTACGCCCGCGTGGAGACCGATGCGACCAACAGCGGCAGGGTCTTGGTTCATTTCCGGTAGCGCCGCGCAGTTGTTAAGTAACTGTTCAATCCCGGAAGGAGCGGAACGGTGCCAGGCCGAGTTTGACCTGGGGCTTCGCGTCCGGGTTGCCGTTTGCAGGACGCGGTGGACTGGCCTGGTGTCCCCTGCACAACTGCCCGTTCGGCCTCGGAATTGCATTTGCAGTGGCCTCGATGTCATGAGACACCCTATGCAATTTCCGTCGTCACCCAGCCGCCGTCGGACTCGCCGCCTCTTGCCCATAACGGCGATCTGGCCGGCAGCGCAGCCGCGGCGGCGGTCTCAGCAGCCTTGCGCGCAGCGACTTCCCGGCGCCAAGCCGCGTCGCGCTCGGCGCTTCTCGTCTCCATTGCGGCCGTCTGCGCAACTCGGCTGGCCTTGCGTTCAGCTGCCTTCTGCTCTGTCCACTTCCCGCTGAACCGTGCCCGTCGGCCTCCTCCTGTCAACTCACGAAACCTGAGGTCATCCTCCGTCACCGGCGCTGACAGCGGCACCGCGCACCGTCGGCTCGATCTGGCACGGCAATTGGTTGTCGCGGATGGTCTCTTCGCGGCGCCGGATGGAAAGCCTGCGCGCCCTGCCGTGGTTATGGCCGCATCACTGGCCCGTCCTGAAGTCGTCTCATCAGCCGCGCACCCGCTGGCCGTGTTCAGAGCGCCAGCCATGCGGGCCACCCTGGGCGGAACCGGGGATGACCCTGATCCTGCGGGGCGCAGATCGGGCGTAAACCAGGGCTGATCCCGATCGACCGCTGCGCGCGCCGACGGCACCCTTAAACCATGAACACAGCGACCGCAGATGCCGGGCCTGCCACCACGACCAGCCCGCACGCGTCAGCGGCGCCGCTCCTGCTCGTGTCCACGGTGCCGGCCGGTCGCTCGTCGCAGCCCGGATGCCAGCCGCCAGAACCGCACACGCTAACCCAGGACCCAGCAAGCCGAAAAGAACGGAGACCGATCTCCCATGCCCGCCATCCTCGCTCTCGTCCTCATCGCCATCGCCATCGCTATCGTCGTCAGCTTTGCCCTGCACATCCTGTTCTCCCCCTGGATATTGCTGGCCATAGGCATCCTGGCCTGGATCAGGTTCCGCCCGCGCCGCTGCCGCCAGTAGCCCGCCACCCGTCGCCGCGCCCGATCTCCCCGCAAGGACGCGGCTCCGGGCTGCGGGGAGGTAGCCGCATCGGCAAGAGCAAGGCCACTGAGCCGACCGCGCCTGATCCTGCGGGCCCCACCTCGGGCAGCAGCCGGGCCAGCGCCGGCAGCACGGCCGGTCTGCCCACGACGGCCGCGGGCCCTGACCCGGCGCTGGAGCACCGCGACCTGACGGCGCACGATCACGATCTCCGCGTCCTTGCCGCGATCGGAGCGGGCCAGCAGGGCGAGCCAGCCGAACACCGGCAGCATCGCAAGGCAGGCAAGCCGCAGCGACACGAGTCCTCAAGGTGCCTCAGAACGTCGCTACCGCGCAGCCAGATGCCGAACCTCCCCGCCCCAACCCGAGCGAAAGAGCCCAGGTCAACGGTGGTGACAGGATTTCCGGCACCCACAGGCTCAGCGCTCTCCGGAGCTCACAGAGCGGATCCCGACTTTGATCAAGCTAGTGCGCAGCATCAGCGCACGCGTGCGATGTCCCGGCGGCCGCGGCGTTAAGGCCGACCACTTATCACGGATGGCGACGACTTATCACGGATAATCGACAAATTATGTCCCGGTTAATCCTGGTTCAGGGGTCGATAAACCGTGATATGTGCGCGCCAGCCGTGATAAGTGACCGGCCGTCAGGGACGCGCTCGGGCGCTGATGGCGCAACCGGCCCGCTAGCGCGCAGATCTCCGCCCCGGCGAGGACGAATCCGCAGGTCAGCGCCTTGCTACTGACGAAAACCCATGAGCGTGATAAAAGTCAGGTCAGAACGTGCCTACCGCGCAGCTTGCGGCGGGCCCCTCTGGCCGCCATGCCATGATCGGCACGAGCCCGGGCTCGACGAGGGAGAAGCCCTCCAGCATCGGCATGATCTGGCTGGTACCGCGGATTATCAGCAGGTTACTGGCCCGGTCGTAAACGGCGTGGACCTCACCGACCCTGGCCAGCTCCCGCGGCGGCGCCCCTTCGGCGGTAGCGTGCGAAACGATCAGATAACTACCTGGAACGACGGCATCACGGAAAGTGGCTACGATGCCGGCCAGGTCGGCGGAGTCCGGTACGAAGTGCAAGATCGCCATAAGCAGGACGTATACCGGCCGGCTGAAATCCAGCAGCTCCCGGACCTGCGGGATTGCTGAGAATCCCCACCGGTTCGCGCACATCGCCCGCAATGGCCACCGTCTGCTAGTCGGCAGCCAGCAGAGCACGAGCGTGGGCGAGCACGACCGGATCGTTGTCAACGTGACGGTATGCGCATCCGGGACTATCGACTGGGCGACCTGGTGGACGTTCTGCTGCGTCGGCAGCCCCGCTCCAATGTCCAGGAACTGCCTGACGCCTTGGCCGGCAACATAACGCACCGCACGTCCCAGGAACGCCCGGTTCAGCCGCGCCCGCAGCGGCGGGCAAATGCTCCTCGCCGGCATGTGTCCCGAGATGCCGCAAAGCCACCCGGCCCACGTAGGCGAAACTTAGCCAGCTAGCTCGCTCCATGGCTTCAGCCGCAACATCAGGACCCGAGAAATCAGATCAGCAGCGATCACCTCGCACCGCCCCGGCCGCCCGCAATGCCGGGTGTCCTCGGTTCAGCCTGCGGCCGTTACCCGCTCGTCGATGACGTGGGCACTTGTCTTGGAGCGGTCCAGGAACCTCGCCTCGTCGTCGGCGATCGCGGGGACGCCCAGCAGGGCGATCCATTCCTCGAAGCCGGCGCGGTCGTCCCAGGCCATCTCGGTGACGACGTCGAAGTCTGTGGCCGGTGACCCCGGGCTGGCCGCATCGCCGCGGACGACGTAGTTGCGCTTATACACCCGCGGCATCGAGGCAAGGCTCAGCACCAGCGGGACGTGGTGGTTCTCGTAGTAGTCGATGAACTCCTCGCGGGTGATGCCCGGGCGCCTGGTCAGGTAGGCGAAAACCTTGAACATGACCGATCCTCCGCATGCTGGTGACCGGCGTGACCGGTACCCGGCGATGGGGCTTGGGTTTCCCAAGGTAACAGCGCCGGTGCCCTGGCACCGTGACCCGAGAAATCCAACCGGCTGCTGATCCGGCGGGCGGGCCGCGGGCATGCCCGATCGCCGGTGCGCTGGAGATCCCGGGCGGCCCTGGTCGCTGCTGGCGGCCCGGGAATGCAGTGACGGCGTGCACCGCCGGTTCACCGGC
>WNEY01004120.1_pt1 | contig 11020 bp, 7 predicted proteins | sample 5400531 | NCBI WGS metagenome assembly WNEY01 (sample SAMN13153338, study PRJNA577476) | soil metagenome | isolation source: 200 cm saprolite under Douglas fir tree site 1 | place: USA:California | collected 2015-04-18
AGAGCGCTGGCCGGAGCGCGATCAACTTTACGCCACGAGCATGTCAAGTCAGATGCAGGCTCTGTCCGATACGGGGTATCAATATACCTTCACTGTCTTCACGCCCACCTACAACCGCGCCTGCACCCTGCATCGGGTTTACGAGAGCCTGAGCGCGCAAACCTATCGGAATTTCGAATGGCTGGTGGTCGATGACGGTTCAAGCGACGACACGCGCAAGCTCATCGTCGCGTGGGAACAGCAGGCCCGATTCCCTCTGCGATACATCTACCAGCCCAACCAGGGCAAACACGTTGCCTTCAACAGGGGGGTACGGGAGGCGCGCGGCGAGTTGTTCCTCTGCCTCGACTCGGACGACGGCTGTGTACCGAAAGCCCTGGAGCGGTTGAAGTACCACTGGGACCAGATCCCGTTCTCGCAGCGGCACCGGTTTTCCGCAGTCACAGTACTCTGCATCGACGAACTCGGGGACCTGGTCGGCAGCAGGTTTCCGCAGGACATCACGGATTCGGATTCGCTCGAGATCCGTTACCGGCATAAGGTTAAAGGAGAAAAATGGGGATTCCAGCGGACCGACGTGCTGCGCAGATTCCCCTTTCCGGAGCCGCCGAATGAGCGCTTCGTAATCGAGGGGATTGTATGGCGGGCCATTGCCCGGCAATTCAAGACCCGATACGTCAACGAAATGCTTCGAATCTATTATTGCCACGATTCCGACCAGACCCGGCGCCTGGGATATGCCCCAACCGTGCTCCACGCAGAGTCATTCCGACGCTATCTGCGTGAAGTCCTCATTCATGACTTGAACTGGTTTCGCTTCGCCCCCCTGGACTTTATCGGCGACGCCGCCCGGTACGGCAGATTTGCATTCAACTGCAGCATCAGTCCGCTCGCCCAGGCGGTCGAACTCCAGTACTTAGGAGCGCGGCTGCTCTGGTTCATAACGCTCCCGATCGCCTACCTATATCACATTCGGGATCGAACCCGCCGGCGCGCCTGATTCTCATCGCTTCATCAGGCAGTCAATAACGCGCAGCCGCTTGGTGCCGCAGACCGTGTGAACACGGAGGGCATCCTCGCGCCAGCCCGGCATGATTCGGTCCACCACCGTTTCCCGGTACCCGTCCTCGCCGAGGTTCTCCACGCGATTGATCAGCACGGAGTGGCCGTAGACCACAGCGCAATCCTGGCTGGGGCGATAAAGCTTTCCGCCGCGCGAGAACAGCGGCCCGGCGGGACGCGCGCAACGCACGTCGGAAACAACAGGGTTTCGCGGATGGGCGGTCCAGGGTCCGAAAGGAGTCGCGCTCCGATATAGATGGAGCTCTTCGGCGGTATCCGCATCGGGCTCTGCAACGTTTACGAACATCCACCATCGGCCGCGTTCCCTCCATAGCGTCGCGTCGACGGCGTTGATATTGTCGAGGAGAACCTGGTGAAGATGCCAGTGTTGGGGAAACTCATCGCAGCGGTACAGCTCCACGGTCCGGTTCTGCGCCGTTTCCGGAATCATGTATAGGGTGCCCTCCCAGGCGAAGATGAACGGATACGAGAGGTGATAGGGCTGCTCGAGAACGACCTGCGCCTCGCCGGGTTCCGCGTGCTCGAAGACCTCGACCGCTGCCAGGCGTCCCTTCGAAGTGTGATATAGCAACTCCTCGAAAAAAATGAAGTACCGGCCCCGATATTCGACGGCGAACGGGTCCGCCCAGAACCTGTCTTGCGGGGGAACCAGGTACCGCAACCGCTCGAATCGGCAGCCGAGCGCATCCTCGTCAGTAAAATAGTAGGCGATCTGCCATTGTTCCAGCCGCTCTCGCGAGGGCAATCGGTGGATTACCCAGTTCGACGCCAGACGCCACGAGAGCCGGGCGAGAGCGGGCACCGTTGGCGCCGGCAATCTCGGATAAGATGCGGGCGCGGCCAGGGTCGCGGGCGGCAGCGGAGGCCACGTATCCCTGCCGGGCGTGAGGCGTTCAAGCAGCCGCTTGAGGAAACTTACACCTTTGCGCACGGCGCGCAGGCGATTGCGCCGCGGTGAATTTGTGGCCGTCGCGCCGAACGACCGGTACAGCAGACCGTCGCCAGGCTCCGCGTAATCAACGACGCTTACCATGGTCACCGCACTGTCTGCGCTCAGCTCCGCGGCGCCGGCCCAGGCGTTCGTTGCCGGAACGCCCTCACCAATCTCGATGCCCCAAGCTCCCAGACGGGATACGGAACGCGGAAGTCGGGACGGGGGCTCGGCGGCGAAACAGAACCAAAGGTCTACCTCGCAGCGTCGCAGCGTGGCGGCTCCCGCGTCGTCTGCATGCCAGCGATCGCCCTGGCGGACGGTTTTTACGTGCAATGGCGGCAACGCGAATTGGCTGGCCACATCGATCGGCGCAAACAACCGCTCCCCCAGGCATCGGACCCGCTCGTCGATTCGATCAAAGAGGCGATGGAATCCCGCGGCAACCGATTTTCCAGGCTGCACTGAGGTGAGCGCCACGGCCGCCAGCTTTACTCCTGGCACGGTCTCGGCCTCGCGCACGCATTCGAGCACCCAACGCTCCTGAATGCGCCCGTCCAGCAGGACGCCGATGGCGATCGGGCGCAGGGCTTCACGATTCATCGGGAAGGGTCGCGTCATCGATCCATCCGCGGCACTCGCTTCATGAGCCCGGTGCGGCGCTTTCTGCCCGAGCGGCCAGCAGTACCATGACCTCGACAATGCACACGATCTCGGATCGCTGATTCAGGATCTCGTTGAAGAGCGTAACCACGCCTCGACCAGGTTTGATCCAAGGCCTTCGTCCTTATCGCAGACACATTCCCCGCCGAGATGCACGGACTCAACCTCCAGGTCTTCGAAGTAGACGCTCGGCATACGCTCGCTCTACACGCAACCTCACTCCAGCTCGTCCGTATGAGCGCCCGATACAAAGTGTTCTCCGAAGAGAGACTATCGGCGTCGCATTAAACGCGGCCCGAGGCGACCCGGATGCCCGTAGTCCGTCCGGACTATTCCCATGGATGGTGGGGTTTGGCACCGCTAAAACCTCACAGCGCAAACTGGAATGCGCCGGCATTAAACTGCGCTTACACGGATCGGACTCGATCTGAAGTGCCCGAGACAGCCATGCCACTCGCCACACGCCTCGCACCAACTGCCATGGCTATCATTCTCTGTTCGGCACCGGATGGATGGGCGCAAACGGCCATTACGCCGCCCGACTTCTCTTCGGTGCAATATTCTTGTACCTTCGAGAACTCGTGGGCCGAGTGCGGCTTTGCGGAGCAGGCGAAGGCGGCGGGTCGCGCCTCGCTCGTAAGAATCGCACGCGACGGTACAAAGGGTGTCCGCCTCCACACCAAACCGGGCGACAGCAACGTCGCCGGCAGCGGCGAGGCCGAGCGCAATGACCTCAGGCTATCCCAGGCCGCGACCGACTGCTACGAGGGCCGGGAGCAGTGGTGGGCACACTCGATTCTCTTCCCCAGCGACTACGTCGACCCGCCCATGAGCACCGACTCGACATGGAACTGGGGTATGGTTTTCGATTTCCACAATTCCGCCCCCGGTGGCGGACAGGCCAACTTCCAGATCAACGCGTGGCCGGCGAGCGCTCTTTACTCGGACCGCCCGACCGGCCTGGGCTTCCAGGTTGCCCACGGCAGCCAGAGCAGTCCCACGGTGTACCGGGCGCCGATCGGCCCCGTCGTCCGCAACGTCTGGTACGACTTCGTCTACCACGTCAAGTGGTCCTCGGGCAGCGACGGCTTCTTCACGGCCTGGGTGAATGGCGCGAAGAAGATGGATTACCGCGGGCCGACCCTCTACGCGGGCCAGGGCTGCTACCTCAAGCTCGCCAACTACCACACGGTGTTCGGGCAGGCGAGCTCGGTGATCCACCACCGCGTGATCCGCGCCGCCACGCCGGGCGCCGTCTCGCTGACCCCGCTGGAAGGGGTTCTCTCCGTCGTCAGGAAAAAGTGAGCTCGGCAGCCCGGCCGCGGCTTTCATGCAGAACGACTGGTAGTGCGGCCGACCGGACCCTGAATGAGTACATCACGCAATGCGAATACGGATATTGAGAAGTGGGCGAACCCTGCCAGGCAATAGGCCCAGGTTACGCCCCGTGCGCCGAACTCGGGGACCAGGTACAAGGCTGCGCCGAAATAGATCGCCGGTATCAGTATCTCCAATGTGATGTACCAGCGGCTGCGGACCAGGGCCACGAGCACGAAGCCCAAGGTCCAGGCTGCCATCCTCAATACGTCTCCGAGCAGCTGGAACGGCATGAGGTCCCGCACCGGCAAGAACTCCTGCGTAAATACGATCCGCACCACCCAATCGCGCAGGAGGAATAGCGTCAATGCAACGGCGGCCGTTATCCCTACCGTCCGCGCGAAAGTCTGCACGATTTCCTTACGCAGCACCGGCGTGCCCACAACCTCCCCGAGGCGGGGGAGGAAGTACAGCGAGAGCGACGCCATTACGACACCGACGTAGACTTCCGAAACCCGCCACGTCGCCTGCCAGAGCCCGGCTGTGACCAATCCGAGGTGAGAGGCCACCATGTTCCGGATCAAGATCAACCAGAGCGGCGACATTGTCGAGTGGGCGATCAACATAGGCACAAAGCCCAGAATCCGCTTTGCCTCCGTGCGATCGAAAGGCCCCCGGAAGTCTTGCCGCGCCACGCTGGGTGACCAGCGCAGAATTATCAGACTAACCGGTAAACAGACTGACTGAGATATCGCATAACCAATCAGGCCGCCGGGGATACCCCATACCACGGTCGCGGGAACGTAAATAGTGAAAGCGACGACGGATGTAATTGCGTAGCAGACCACGACCCGCCCCATTTCTCCGGCACCGTTGATCGCGCTTACGATCACGGTAGTGAGCACCAGGCAAGCCACCGGGACGCCGGCCAGCATCACTGCCGTGCCGTGCTCATCGGAAGTCAGCAACCACCGCGTCAACGGACCGGAGGCCAGTGCGATCACCACGATTGATACCACGGCGAATAGGGAGGCGAGACGCCACGCGGTCCCCAGAAACCTCTTCCGTCTCGCCCGGTCGTGCCCGAATTCCGGGTACACTCTCGTGGTGGCGGCGGCGATGCCGCCGCTGAGAACACCCTGGAAAATGGCGATAAAATTTCCGAGTTGCGCGACCAAGGCGAGGCCGGATGGCCCCAGATAAATCGCTGTGAGCTTGATGGTGAAGAAGCTCAGCACGAGCCCCAGCAGCGAATGCATCGCGCCCAGGCCAAGTGCCCGATACCATCGCGCGCCCCCAACCTTGCGCCTGAAAATCTCCAGCACAGCGAATCCGGCACGGGATTGCGTGCCCGCCTTGTCCTCGCTCTCGCGCAACTGTTTGGCTATGCCGTCCATGACGCGGCGGCCAGGTTGGTCGTTCTGGTTGAATTCCGGGCCGCGTGGAGGATCCGCACAGTCACCTCGGGACCCTCTCAGTTGCTCATCCAGCGCGCATGCCACATCTGGAAAGCGAGCAGCAGCCACAGCTTGTGTTCCGCCAGGCTGTCGCCTGCCCAGAAACGTGCCAGCAGGCGCCGGACGAACTCAGTGTCAAAGAGGCCCTGAGCGGCGATCAGTCCGGTCTCGATATACCGGTCGATCAGTACCCGCATATCCCTCCTTAACCAATTACGCGTGGGGACACCGAAGCCGTGTTTGGGGCGGTCGAGATACGCGCGCGGAACGTATTCGTAAAGCACTTTGCGCAACAGGTGCTTGGTCCCGCGGGTGCCCCGCCGGAAGCGGAACGGCAGAGCGAAGGCGAATTCGACCAGCCGATGGTCGAGCAGGGGTTCGCGTCCCTCGATGCTGGCGGCCATCGTGGCGCGGTCGACTTTGGTCAGGATATCCCCCGGCAGGTAGTGGTGAAGATCCCACAAGCAAAGCTTTTCACCATCCTCACCGGGGTAGATATCGCAATTCGCACGAGCCGGATGTCCGTCCCACCCGAGTAGACGCCGCAATTCGTCGTAAGACCAAAAGGCCAAGGCCTGATCAAACATCTCGCCCATGGTGCGCGTCTGGAGCCGGTCGCGTATCCTGGCGAAAGGCACGGTGACGCGATGGCGCAGGCAGTGATTGATACCCGCCGGCCACCGTTGCATTGCCAGCAGAGTGTCGATCTGTTCGATCGGCAACGCTCGCAACGCGCCCACCGTTGCGGCGCGCAGCCATTCAGGAATGGCTGCGAGCTTGCGCCTCTGGGCAAACATCCCGGTATAGCTGCTGTAACCGCTGAACAATTCATCCCCGCCGTCGGCGGACAGGACGACCTTCACCGATTCGGAAGCAACCTGGGACACGAGCAGGGTAGGGATGCCTGAATCATCGCCGAACGGTTCGTCGTACAGATCCCCCCACTGCGGCAGAATCCGCATCGCCTCGTTCATCGTGAGCATGCGGGTGGTGTGCTCGGTGCCCAAGTGGCGGGCCACCCGCTCGGCATACGGCGACTCGTCGAATGCGGGGTCGTCGAAGCCGATGGTGAAAGTCTTGATCCGCTGGCCCCCATGACGCTGCAGGATCGCGGCGAGGATCGAGGAGTCGATGCCACCGGAAAGGAAAACGCCGACGGGAACGTCCGAGATCATGCGATAGCGGAAGGCGTCGATCATGAGCGCCTCCAGCTCATCGGCCAGCTCGTTTTCGCCGCCCTGCCGCTGATCCATGGCTGCATCGAGCACGCTCCAATAAGGCTCGATTTTCCTTTCCCCTTCCGGACCCAATTTCAGCCAGTGCCCGGCGGAAAGCTTGAAGACGTTTTGATAAATGGAGCGCGGCTCGACGATGTAACCGTAACGGAAGTAATCGACTATCGCCGAACGGTCAAGCTGAGGGGACCAGTGCCTGAAAGCCCGCAACGCCTTCAGTTCGGACCCGAACCAGAGCGAGTTTCCGTTCCAGCCGTAATACAGAGGCTTGACCCCCAGACGGTCGCGCAGCAGATAAAGCCTCCGGTCGGGTTTCGACCACAAGGCGATGGCGAACATGCCGACGAAGCGGCGCACCGCCGCGGGACCCCACTCGGCGAAGGCTTCGAGAATCACCTCGGAATCGCTGGTTCCGAGAAAAGTGTGACCCAGTACTTCGAGTTCCCTGTGAATCTCGCGAAAGTTATAGACTTCTCCGTTGAATACCATCACCCAGCGGCCGTCCCGGGACGCCATGGGTTGATGTCCGAGGGGCGAGAGGTCAAGAATCGACAGCCGGGTGTGGCCCAGTCCAACGCCGCCGTCGAACCATAAGCCGCGGTCATCCGGGCCGCGATGATGGAGGCTTGTTACGCTGTCCTTCAGCCATTGTTGCGCGGCCTCGGGAACGTTACTCTTGAACCAAAATCCGGCGATTCCACACATGATGGCTATTCTCGGCGGACTCCGGGTCTGCTCTTCATGCCGGACACGCATTCCCGACCGATATGGACGGACCCAACTTCCAGGTCTTCGAAGCAGAGCGTCGGCATGCGCTGGCCATACGTTCAACCCTACTTCCACGTCGTCCGGGTAATTCCTTGTCCAGTCCCGTTGCGAGCGTAACAGCGCCTTATTGAACAACGACGCAGGAAGCGGCCGGCCTTCCTATAGTCCGTTTGGGCCATTCAGTCAGGCCGCAGGGTCTTGAGTGGACCAATGTAAAGTTCAGGCCGCCTGCCCCAATCGATCCGGACGATCCGATAACCGGCATAGTTCTTGTGGCAACTACGCAGATAGTCACTTACAGCCCCGAAATGTTTGATCGGGTTCTCTCTCGGTGCATGGAGTTCCCACCCAATTTCCCGCTCACGCATCGGTCATTTGTCGATCACTACTATGCCAGCTCGAACTTTTGCCGCCTTTTTCTGCTGCTGGATCAGGACGGTATGCTCTTGGGAACTCAGGGCGTCGAATGGATGCCGTTTGATGAAGGCGGCCGCATCCATCGCTTGGGATTTGGCTCAAATTACCTGGCCTTTCGGCCCGGTGTCGGTGCATACCTGTACGCAAACTGGCTTCGCTCCTGCGATGCCGGAATGGTCTTTGGCGCTACGGCTGATGTTCACAAGATTTTGAAAAAATCCGGTTGGGCGTACTACGAGGGGCTGCACTCGTACTACCTAAACCGCCGTTATACAAACTCCGAACCCACCCGATGGTATCGTCGCGTCGACAAGGGAATTCGCACTTGGTTGTCTGTTCATCATTCGCTGCCCGACCTCCATCGCCGGGTTCCCGGCGACCTGGCGGCTGTTGCTGTCGAGGAACAATCCGGCTACTCTGCCGAACTCCTGGCCTTCAAATCGGCCTTTCCGTTCCGCTTTGCGCCGGACCTCAGCTACCTCCGCTGGCGTTACGGAACCAACCTGCCGTTTCTCACTTACAGGGTCTTCCGCGTATCCCGCTCGGGCGCGCTCGTTGGCTACGTAGTGCTCCAAGAACGCGATACGGAAGTAGTCGTGGCACACTCCGATGGCTCTGAGCCTGGAGCTCTGGCGGCGGGTGTTGTTCGTAGCGTTGCGAAGGTGGGGCGTGACAAAAGCGACCGCCGCGAAGTCATGCTCATGTGTTCTCACCCCGCGATGCGACGGGTATTTGAACAGGCGGGATTTGTCACCGCCACCCGGTGGGACAGTCCGTTTGCCCTCGGCAAGCTGCGGGGTGGCTACGAAATCAACGTGCCGGTGTCGGAATGGCTGGTCAACGCGGCCTGGGGCGATATCGCCCTCCGCCCTCCTTTCAACGACGCGAAATAAGCCTGCACTCGAGCGTCAAGGCCCCGATGCGCTTGAGAGCGACGCATGAGCGGGGGCGATTTCTTCGACCGCAGAGATAAGCTGGGGCGGTAGGTGCAAGGGCACGGTAGCTCGGCGCTTCGAGCGAATATCGGCATACACGTGCTCCGCTTGGGGCTCCGTTATCCCGAGCGCCGGTGCGAGCTCGCCGGGGCTCACACCGTGGTTCAGCGCCCATAGCGCGAGATCCAACTGCTCGTACGGCAGCACGAAGTAAAACTCGTCTTGTCCCTGCGGCATGCTGTAAGTATCGGTGGTTGGCCGCGCGCTGCACACTTCCTCGGGCAGCCCGAGATGGCGCGCAAGTGCATATACCTGCGTCTTGTAAAGGTGGGCGATGGGCTTGATGTCCGCGGAGCCGTCCCCGTTCTTGACGAAGAAACCCTGGTCGTACTCCAGGCGGTTGGGCGTCCCAAGCACGGCGTAGTTGAGCCGATCGGCGTGGAAGTACTCGAGGGTCTTGCGGATGCGTTGCTTGAAGTTTGTCGCCGCGACGATCTGAAGGTACTCCTTCGCCGGCAACCTCTGCTCGCGAGTCCGGCCGTCGGGCGACTGAACCACGAGGTTGAAATAGTTTAGACGGCCCTGCGCGCCGCCGGCGATCACGATTTTGCTGAGCCAGCGCTCCCCGTACTCCGGGAAGACCGAACGTATCGCCTCGTCACGCCAGCGATAACAGCCGATCGCCTCAAGGGCGGGGCCGATGTCCTCCACACGGTACTCCATACAGAGGCAGTCCGCGACGAGCCGACCGAGTCGGGTGGTCGCAGATGAAGAATCCTTCTCCGGCAGCACCAGCCCCAGTACCCGCTGCGGCCCAAGGGCGCGCACCGCGAGCGCTGCGCACACGGAGCTGTCCACACCGCCGGACAGCGCGACCACCACACCACGGTGGTGCAGGACGCGCGAGACGATGTGGACCATCTGCCGTCCAATCTTTGCGGTCTCCTCCGCGCAGTCAATATCAAGTACTGACGTCGAAAGCGCCAGCCTCTGCGCTCCGAATCGTTCTTCCATCACCGCTCCTTGCGCACCCGCCCGGCAAAAACGTCCGGCATGCTCCATGTGGTCCCTGTTCCTCAGGTTCGCACCGCGGCGAGCTTGCGCTGCACGTACTGCTCGATGCAATTCAGGCTGTCCAGATTGTCGGGAACCAGCTCTTCGGCCTCAACCTTGATCCCGAAGGTTTGTTCCAGAAACGAGGTCAGCTCGAGCATGCCGGTCGAATCAATGATGTGCCCCGCCATGAACGAGTCGTCATCCTGCAGTTCCTGGGTGCTCGCCCCCATGATGAAATTGTCCAGCACATACTGTTTCACTTCGTGTTTGATATTCTGCATGCAATCGACCTCATCTCCGATGGGCAACACGGCGTTACGCCAGGCCGGTCTTCTTGATCTTGCCGGTGTCGGTCTTGGGAATGCTGTCAACGAACTCGACATACTTGGGCACCATGAAGTTCTCGAGCTTCGTCAGGCAGTGCTTGATGACGTCCTTGTCGCTGTAGCGGTGACCGCTCTTGATTACTACGAAAGCCTTCACCGCCTGTCCCAGCATCGCGTCGGGGACACCGACCACCGCGGCCTCCAGCACTCCGGGCAGACTATAGAGTGCGTTCTCCACCTCGCGCGGGCTCACTTTCTCGCCCCGGGACTTGATGACGTCCCCCTTGCGCGCGACAAAATACAGATATCCCTCGCTGTCGGTGCGGAAGATGTCCCCCGAGTAGAGCACCATCTCTCCGGGGATCGGTCCAGGCTTGAGCCGCTCCGCGGTCTCGGCCGGTTTCTCCCAGTAGCCGCGCATCACGTGGCTGCCGCGAACTACGAGTTCCCCCGTGCCGCCGTTCGGCAGGCGCCGGCCCAGCTCATCGACCAACCAGACCTCCTGGTTTGGCATGCCCCGTCCGACGCTTGTCAGCCGGACTTCCAGCTGATCGGGCGGCAGATAAGTCACGCGCTTGCATTCGGTGAGGCCGTACATCGAATACAATTTAGCCTGCGGGAACAGCCCCCGCAGCTGACGGATGTGCTCCTCCGACAAGGCTGCCGCAGCGTTCGTGATCATGCGCAGCGGCCGCAGGTCGTACTGGGAAAGCGTTTTTATCGCCATGAGCAACGTGAAGATCGTCGGCACCCCAGGCAGTACCGTCACCCGCTCGCGCTGCATTACCTCGAGCACCTGCACCGGAAACGCGAAGTTCTGCTCCAGCACCAC
>WNEY01004121.1_pt1 | contig 11019 bp, 10 predicted proteins | sample 5400531 | NCBI WGS metagenome assembly WNEY01 (sample SAMN13153338, study PRJNA577476) | soil metagenome | isolation source: 200 cm saprolite under Douglas fir tree site 1 | place: USA:California | collected 2015-04-18
CGGCGGCCCAGCCGATGCCCAGGACCAGCCAGTCAGCGTCGATGCCGGGTCGCGGCTCGACCAGCGATGCGACGCCGATCGGCATCCAGCGCGATGCCACGATGGCTCCTGCGATGCCGAGAGTGGACCCGGCCAGGGCGGCCAGGAACGGGCCGGCCGATGCCGCGGCGATGGCCTGCCGCGGCGTGATGCCCGGCGCCCGCAGCAGCTGGAGGTCAGCCACGGTTGACGATGTGTAGCGCGCGATCGACTGGCCAAGCAGGAACACCGCCGCTACCAGGGCCGCCAGGCCGAATGCCAGCACGCAGGCAGCCTCGAAGCCGGTGACGCTGCGGGCTGGGCCGCCGAAGTCGACAATGTTGTTCCAGATGTCAATGTCCGAGCGCCCGGTCAGCCGGGCGAGGTCAGACCGGAACGCGGGGAGGCCCGCCGCGCCGGCCTTGAGCCGTACCAGCGCGTTGATGAAGTTGGTGTGCTGGCGGCCCATGAAGTTGGCACGGTAGCGGGCGAGCAGGGCCGGCGAGGGGACGACCGCTCCGTTGGATCCGATCCCGTCGGAGAACCAGAACGAGCGGACGACGCCCACAATGTGCACCCGGATCCGCGGGCCGCCGGGCGCGATGCCAGAGGATGGGTCCCACCCCTGGTCGATCTGCCGCGGTGCGGGCAGGTGAAGGGTGAGCGTGTCGCCGACTCCCTTGCCGTATCCCGCCGGGAACCGCGCGGTGACTACCACCTCATCGGCACGGCGGGGATCAAAGACCCGGCCCTGGAGGACGACGGGGCGCTCGATGGTCCGCATGACCTGGCTGTCGCCGGGAGGAAACCCGACATTCTGACTGGCCATCGGGTACCCGTCGATGGTGTACCCGGAGACCGCGAAGGTGGTCAGCGACGCGACCTCGGGCAGCGCGCGGATCTTGTCCCAGTTGAAGCCTGGCTGGTTCGGCAGCACGGTGAGAGTCGCCGGCAGCGTGCGCGACAACAGCCGGCCGACCGCGGTATCCCCGCGCCTCGCCCCCGCGACAGCCGCGAGAACCGTGGTCGTGGCCAGGGCGACGAGCAGCCCGAGGACTGTCAGCGAGCGCCAGCGGCGTCGCGAGTCCAGCCGCAGCCAGGTCAGGGTCAGCCGCATGACTCAAAGTAGATGACCCGGGGCCGACCAGTCCAAGGGGGCCAGAACGACACGTCGAGTGAGCCTGGCACCTCCGGATGTGGGCGTGCTGGCACTACCGGCTGGCACTGGGCGGCGCTCCGCATCCGCGCGGCCGGTAGCACGGCCTAGTGCTCGGGCTCGTGGCCGATCATCTGGATGGTGGGGATGATGTCACCGGTCCAGCGGCAGCTGGCGCACCAGGTATGGAAGACCCGGTCGGCGCCCTGCCAGAACTCAACCGAGATGCCGGCGCCGTGCAGCAGCGACGTCCCGCAGCGCGGGCAGTGCCGCGGGACGTCGCGCCGGTGCCGTTCCGCGTCCGCCGCGAAGCCTGGCTGCGGGCCTGCCGCGAGGTTCTGCTGCGGCCTGGCCGTCGGCCCCCGAGCATTCGCCGCGCTCCCCAGCTCTGGCGCGCTGGTCACGGCGCGGCCGGCTCCAGCGCGACCGCGGCGTCGATGTGCAGCTGGCGCAGCGCCTCAAGCTGCGGGCTGTACCGGCTGGAGCCCATCGCCATGAAGTCCAGCGCGAACGTGCTGCCCGCATGGAACTTGTCGCGCTCGCACGGCAGGTCGATCCGGTCGCGGGCCTCGCGGATCACCCCCAGCGGGTCGCCGCCCTGCGCCGCGATCTGCATCTGCTCGCGGAACATCCGGCGCAGCATGGCCACGCCGATGTCCGACTTGCCGAGGTGCTCGGTGGTCCGGTCGGGAATCGCGCCCTGAGTCACCCAGGTCATGATGTCCTGGCCCTCGACGTAGTTGACGATGTGCCGGCCGCTGTCGTCGATCCACGGGATCTGGTAGTCCGGCACGGTCGGCTGCTCCCAGAACTTGCCGCCGGCCGGCGCGTGCGTGGTGTACAGCAGGAACCGGGTGTGAGTGTCGTCGACCGGCACCCGGATCTGCATCTGCTCGATTCCCGCGCCGCCGACCCGCATGTTGTAGGGGAAGACCAGCGGATGGCCGATCTTCCAGTCGTCGTTCTCCTCGGAGGCGCCCTCGAGCACGCGCCGCTTGATGATGCCCCACTCGAACTCGGTGAAGCCGATCTTCATGTGCTTCTTGCCGAACGACGGCGGCGCGTCGAAGCCCTCCTGCCGCCCGATGAAGCCGAAGAACCTGCCGTGCAGCCACTCCACGTGATGCGGGTCGACGGCGTTCTCCATGATCTGCAGCCAGCTGCACGGCAGCTCGCACCAGCCGATGTCGCGGATGCCGTCCATCACGTAGACATCGAAGCGGGGCAGCTCCGGCACGGGGGCAGGGCCGATGTACGCCCATACCAGCCCGCCCATCTCCTGCACCTGGCCCGCGTCGGCGCGCACCCGGTCCTTGAAGTTGGTGTCGTCCCGCTCGGCGGGCTGGTCGATGCACCGCCCTGAGTGATCGAACATCCAGCCGTGGTACGGGCAGCGCAGGCCGTCGCGCTCCACCACGCCGTAGGCCAGCGACGCCTTGCGGTGCGGGCACGCCTCCGGCAGGATCCCGTACCGGCCGTTCGGCGTCCTGAACAGCGCGAAGTCCTCGCCGAGCAGCCGGGTCCGCCGCACAGGGAACTCGGCCAGCTCCCTGGTGAACGCGACCGGGTACCAGTACCTGCGCAGCAGGGTCCCCATCGGCGTGCCCGGCCCGACCTGGGTGAGCATCTGGTTCATTTCCGCCGTCAGCATCGGCCCGTTCCCCTTACGTCGTGTCCTTGGCCTGGCGTAGCCAGCGCCGCTTCCGCTGACGCCGGCCTCCGGCGCGCCTCGCTCGCTCCGAAGGCCGGCCGTCAGCGGAGCGCCCGCTAGCTGAGCACAGTCACCTTGCCGGTATTTCCGTCCACCCGGATCCGCTGGCCCGTCTTGATGGTCTTGGTGCCGAATGCGGTGCCGGTGATCGCCGGCAGGCCGTACTCGCGGCAGACGATGGCGGCGTGGCTCATGATCCCGCCGACATCGGTGACCGTGGCCGCGATCTTGCTGAATACCGGCGCCCAGCTCGGCGCGGTCAGCGGCGCGACCAGGATCTCGCCGTCGCGCAGGTCGCCGATCCCGTCCGCGGACAGGATCACCCTGGCAGGCCCTTCCGCGATACCGGGCGAGGCGGCGAAGCCGGTCAGGGTGCCGTCGGTGTCGGCACCGCCCAGCCACTGCTGGACGCTGTCGGAGGTGATCCCCCACAGCATCACGGTGAACGGCTCGGTGACCACCTCAGGCGGCACGCCCAGGGCGGGCGGCGGCGACCAGGCGCGCAGCGCGTCCATGATGGCACCGCGCCGCTTCATCTCTCGCGGCCAGTACTTCGGCCCGCGCGACGGAACCCCGACGGCCCAGCCGTGATAGAGGTCGAACAATGCCACCGGAACCTCGTTGCGGCCGAGCAGGAAGACGTCCTCGGGGCCGCTGAAGAACCCCTCCTTGACGAAGATGCCGCCGAGCTCGCGCATCTTGCGCCAGATGATCGAGTGGCCCCAGTGCTCGACGTAGAAATTGTGGTTCTCGACGTAGGGGAATACCGTCCGGGCCAGTCCGAGCTTGGCCTGGAAGGTCGCCCGATCCTCGTCGGTGCCGATCAGCTCCGCGTACTCGGAGACGATCCTGTCCCGCTCCGCCTCGACGGCCTGGATCGGGCGCTGCAGGCTCTCGCCCCGCCGGGCCTTGGCGATATAGCTGGCGATGAACCCGAGCGGGATCTCGAGGTTCTCCGCCCACACCTTGTCGCTGTGGTAGAAGCCGCTGCCGGCCGAGAAGTTGAACCATGGCTGCTGCGCCTTGGCCCAGGCCTCGAGCCACCGGGCGCCGCCGGGGCGCTCGGCGATCGCTTCGAGCGCGGCCGCGGGAGCACCGTCGAAGACGTCGTCGACGCCGAGCTCGATGGCCAGCAGGGCGAGCTTCTTGATCTCATCGTCCGGCCGGAACAGGTCCACGTCGATGCCCGCGACCATCTTGGCGATGCCCTGGTCGGGGATGCTCGGGAATGTCTGCTTGCAGAATCCGAAGAAGTCGAGGTAGGCAACGTAGCCGAGGTTGAGGAACTCGAAATGGTAGTTCCACAGCTTCAGCGTCAGCTCGACCAGCCGGTTGTACTGGGCCAGCAATTCCGGCCCGCTGCCCGTCCCCAGTCCGCCGGTAATGACCTCGAGGTCCTCTTTCTCCGGCAGTGGCTGGAAGCGGATCTGCTCGAGCTCGCCGATGAGCACCCGCACCTTGTCCATCCAGGACGCGTACAGCTCATCCCAGTGCTCGAAGTAGTAGCCCGCACGCTGCATGAAGTGCGGGACCCTGGCCTCGATCTCGGCCGGATCTGTGACGCCGACCGGCGACAGGTACATGTACCCGTTGAGGAAGCGCAGGTCGACGCCGAGCGCGGGCGGGATGAGGTAGTGCCGGGTGTTGTACTGAGACAGCACGATGATCGCGAACTCCAGGATGGTCGCGTCCCAGGGCGGGATCGCCTCCGGTGTATGGACCCCGTCCATGAACCAGAACATCGATTCCTCGTAATCGCGGCGATCCTCGGAGAACACCGACGAGTAGCTGTACAGCTCCTGCCATCCCTCCGCGCCCGGCGGCGTGGTGATGTCAAACGGACTAGGGAACCTGTCGGCCATGGCATGGTCCTTTCAGCGGTCGCCCGCCGCGCGCGGTCGCGCATGCAGCGGTGCGACGAGAGTGCTCACGATGCTGGTCATGTAATTGCCGCCGGGCGCGCTGGCCTGCTGGCGCGGCTTGCGGCTCCACACGGTCTCCGGCCTGCTCTGCAGCAGCAGGACGTTGCCGGGAGCCGGCAGCTGGGTGTCGACCGCCCATTCCACGTCCTGCGGGCAGCCGTAGTGCCGCTCCGCGCGGCGGGCCAGGGCCGCGACGGCCTTGATCTCCTCGTCGGTCAGGCACGGGCTGTCCTGCCGCGCCTGGTCCACTGCCGCCCGCTGCACCCGGCCCTGGTCCGTCAGCCGGTACTCGATCTCCTTGTGCGACACGGTGCGCCTGCCCACCTCGCCGAGCACCTTGTCCACCAGGAAGCTGTCGGGGGTGACCTCGCCTGCCACGACCGCCTCGCCGAATCCCCAGCTGGCGTCGATGGCGATCTGCGAGCGGTCTCCGTCATGCGGGTTGAGCGTGAACGCGACGCCCGCCGCGCGGGGCGTCGCCATCTTCTGCACCCCGACGCTCATCGCCTGGCCCGCCTCGGGGTAGCCCATGTGCCGCCGGTAGCAGATCGCCCGGTCGGTGTACAAGCTCGCCCAGCAGCGCCGGATGTGACTGACCACCTCGCCGGCCCCGCGCACCCACAGGTAGGTATCGTGCTCCCCCGCGAAACTGGCGTCCGGCTGGTCCTCGCACGTGGCCGACGAACGCACCGCGACGGGCACGTCCGTCATCTCGCATTGCTCGCACAGCCTCGCATAGGCCTCGCGCACCTCGGCCTCAAGCCGGTCCGGCAGTGGCATCGACATCACCATCTCGCGGGCCCTGCCGCCGGCCTGTGCCACTGTGTCCGGCCGGCCGGGATCGGCCGCCGCGACCAGGGCGGCCAGCTCGCCGGTCAGCCTTGCGGCCTCCCTGGCCTGCGCATAAGCGCTGGCGGTCACCGCAAAGCCGGGCGGAACGGGCAGCCCCGCGCCGGTCAGCTCCCCCAGGCTCGCGTTCTTCCCGCCCACGTCAGCGCGGTCGGCGTGGGTGTAGCGCTCGAACCAGACGATTCGGCCCATGGCGCCTCCCGGCTGCCGCGCCCTGGCGGGCGATGGAGGTGATGTGGATCACACGGTAGGAACCACCCGTTCCGCATGCAAGACCACTTTCCCGCAGAGAGGAACAAAATGTAACCTGCCGTCATGAATAGCGCGAGTCTGCCGCCATGAGCACCGTGAGCCGGCGTGACCCGGGCCGGCTGTCGTCGGTCCGCAACGCCGCCCGGCTGCTCAAGGAATTCTCCGGGGTAGACCGGCAGCTGGGCGTGACCGAGCTGTCCGCCCGGCTCGGCCTGGCCAAGAGCACGGTGCATCGTCTGCTGGCCACCCTCGCCGAGGAACGGCTGCTGGAGCGCGACGCCGCTACCGGCAGGTACCGCCTGGGCCTGGGGATCTACGAGCTCGGCGCGGTGGTGACCGCGCACGTCGACCTGCATGAGGCGGCCATGCCCGCCCTGGTCAGCCTGCGCCAGCGTACGGGAGAGACCGTGCAGGTCGCGGTGCTGGACGGACTGGAGGCGGTGTACGTGGAGCGGCTGGACAGCCCGCACACGCTGCGGATCTTCAGCCGGGTGGGGCACCGGCTGCCCGCGCACTGCACCAGCAGCGGCAAGGTCCTGCTGGCGGGTCTGCCCGCCCAGACGCTCGACGCGCGGCTCAGCCAGTGGCGGCCGGTGCGGATGACGCCCCGCACGATCACCGACGAGCAGGTGCTGCGGGCCGAGCTGCGCATGATCGCCCAGCGGGGATGGGCGGAGAACGTCGAGGAGGGCGAGCTGGGAGTGGCCTCGGTAGGAGCGCCGATCCGCGGGATAGACGGCGAGGTCACCGCCGCGATCAGCGTCGCCGGGCCGATCGCGCGAGTGAAGGGCGCCTCGCTGCGCCGTTTCTCCGGCGCCGTGGTCGATGCCGCCAGCGCGATCTCCCGCCGCCTCGGCTACCGGGGCTGATCTGGCGTTCCCCGGCTGGCCTGGCCGGATCCGGCGTGCCCCCGGCTGGCCTGGCCGGATCGGGCGTGCCCCCGGCTGGCCTGGCCGGATCGGGCGTGCCCCCGGCTGGCCTGGCCGGATCCGGCGTGCCCCCGGCTGGCCTGGCCGGATCTGCCGGGGCCCGCGCTGGCCCTCAGCTATCCTCGCCGCGAGCATGGGCGCGCAGGATCTGCGCCCAGCCCCTGGCCGGCGCCGCCTCGGGAATCTCCGCGTACAGCTCGCCGTCCCGCTCGACCACCCGGTAACAGCCGAGCTGGTAGCCGCCGGGATTCAGGCTGCGGCCGGTGCCCAGGTCGAAGCGATACCAGTGCCACGGGCAGGTCAGCACCGTGTCGTGCCGGATCCAGCCCTGGTCAAGCGGCCCGCCATTGTGCGGGCACTTGGCGTCTGTCACGTAGCAGCGCTCCCCCACCAGGAACACGGCGAAGCTCCGGCCGCCGTCCTGTACGGTCCACGCGGTCCGGCCGCCGGGCGCCCCGAGCGCTAGCAGGGTCATGGCACGGCAACGGCTACCGGCACGCCAGCTCGACCACGCCGAGCCGGTCGACGCTGGCGACGATCACATCGCCGGCCGTCACGCCGATCGCGGCGGTCAGGCCGCCGGAGATCACCACCTGCCCGGCGAGGAGCCCCTCGCCCTCGGCCGCCAGCGACCGGACCAGCCAGGCAACAGCCGCAGCCGGATGGCCCAGTGCCGCGGCGCCTGCCGCCGTCGCCACCACCTCGCCGTTCCGCTCCAGCACGACGCCGGCCAGCCGCAGGTCGATCCCCGCCGGCGGGACCGGCGCCCCGATCACGAACCGTCCAGCGGAGGTGTTGTCCGCGATCACGTCGGGCAGCGTGAACCGGTAGTCGAGGTAGCGCGAGTCCAGGATCTCGATCCCGGTGGCGACGCCGGAGGTGGCTTCCAGCACGTCGGCGGCGGTCACTGCCTGCCCGGACAGGTCCCGGCCCATGATGAACGCGATCTCCGGCTCCGCCCGCGGCTGGATCAGCTGCCCGGTCACCAGCGGCTCGCCCAGGTCAAGCGCGTTCGCGCTGGCCAGGAAGCCCCGGACCGGCTCGCGCACCCCGACCTGGGCCTGCTTGGCCCGCGATGTCACGCCGAGCTTCCAGCCGGCCAGCTGCCCGGCCTGTTCCCGCGCGACCGCCTGCACCGCATAGCCGGTGGCGGCGTCCAGGCCGGGAATCTCGTCGGACAGGGGCGCGATCGCCGTCCGGTCAGCGACGGCCTTCGCCAGCCGCGCCGCCAGCTCGCTCACATCGGTCATGGCTCACCTTCCCGATCTCGACGAGATGTCTGACCCGCCGCCTAAGTGCCCCAGCCAGCCGTCGGTGCCGCTGCCCCGAGCCCGCGAACCCGATGGATGTCACATTCAATGGCATCCGACCCGATGAATGTGACATCCATCGGGTTGCTGACTTGCATCAGCCCGGCACGACCCGCACCGTAACCGGGCCGAGCCGGTCGAACTCCGCCCGGAACACATCCCCCGCGGCCATCGGCACCGCCGCGTGCAGCGCTCCGGTCATCACCAGATGGCCAGGCTCCAGCGCGATCCCGTGCTGGCCAAGCGTGTTGGCCAGCCAGGCCACGACCGCCAGCGGATCGCCGAGCGCGGCCGCTCCCGCGCCGGTATCGATCAGCTCGCCATTACGGGTGAACATCATCCCGGTCAGCCGGGGGTCCAGGCCCGCCAGCGGCACGATCCGGCTGGAGATCGCGGCCGCGCCGTTCGAGGCCAGGTCGGCGACTGTGTCCGCGAGCTTGATCCGCCAGTCGACGATCCGGGAGTCGACGATCTCCATCGCGGCCGCGACTCCCGCCGTGGCCAGGCTCGCGTCCGCGACGCTGACCCCCGGCCCGGCCAGAGTCTCGCCGAGCACGCACACGATCTCCGCCTCGATCTTCGGCTGGATGAACTGCGCCATCGGCACGTCCGCGCCGCTGGGGTAGAGCGTCGAGGCGAACACCGGCCCGTAGTCCGGCGAGTCAACCCCGATCATCTTCTGCATCGGCTTGGATGTCAGCCCTACCTTGTAGCCGACGATCTTCTCGCCCTCCTCGAGCAGCATCCTGACCAGGTGCTGCTGCACCGCGTAGCCGTCGGCCATGCCCATATCCGGGTGGGCGTCGGTGAACGGCGCGATCGGGACGCGGGTGCGGCGGGCCTCGTACAGGGCCTTGGCGGCCACCGCGGGATCAGCGATCGGCATGGGCTAGTGCTCCTGTCGTGGTTGTCGTCGCCACGGTGCCGCGCGTCGTTGCACGCGCCGTGGTCCGGCCTGCCGCCGGGCCTGAGCCAGCCTGCCGTGCTGCCTCGGCGGGCTGGCGTGCTGCCTCGGCGTGCTGCCGTTCTGCCTCGGCGGGCTGGCGTGCTGCCTCGGCGGGCTGCCGCCGGAACCCCGGTGACCAGCCGAGCCTGCGGGACACCGCGTCGCCTGCCTCCATCACCGGCCCGGCATACCGGCGCCGCTGCGCCGCGCCGAGCCGTACCAGGGGGGCGCCGATGCTGATCGCGGCAACCACGTCGCCGCGTGCGTTGCGGACCGGCGCGGCGATCGAGGCCACCCCGATCTCGCGCTCGTTGACCGCCTCCGCCCAGCCGCGGGCGCGGACCCTGGCCAGCTCGTGGCTCAGCTTCGCTGGGTCGGTGATGGTGTCCGGGGTCAGCGCGTCCAGCCGCCCTCCGCCGAGCAGCGCCTCCGCCCTCCCGCCGGGCAGGAACGCCAGCAGCACCTTGCCTGAGCTGGTGCAATGCGCGGGCACCCGGCGGCCGGTCTCGGTGAACAGCCGCAGCGTGTACGAGCTCTCGAGCCGGTCGACATAGACCACCTCGGCGCCGTCCAGCACGCCTACCTGGGCCGTCTCCCTGGTCTGGCCGCGCAGCATCGCCAGCACGGGAGCGGCGGCGGCGTGCAGGTCCATGTGCACCTTGACCGCCTCGCCCAGCTCGAACATGACGATGCCCAGCCGGTAGCCGCCCGTGCGCGGGTCCTGCTCGATCAGGCCCTCGGCGGCCAGTGTGGTCAGCAGCCGGTGCACGGTGCTCTTGCCCAGGCCAAGCCGTCGTCCCAGCTCGGACGGGCCAAGCTGCTCGTCCCGGCCAAGGAACTCCTTGAGCAGGCGGGCGGCGTTCTGCACGGTACTGAGCGCGGCGTCGCTCACCGGTCCGCCCCATGCTGCAGCCCGCCCGGCAAGTCCGCCCCCCGCTGCAGCCCGCCCGGCAAGTTCCTTGATCGCGGAGGATCCGGCGTGCTGGGACCCGTCGTATCCTCCGCGATCAAGGAACGGCGCGGGGATTCCGGCTGGGTCGCGTCCGGGCGGGTCGCCTGCGGCTTGGCGCCGGACTGGGCGGGAGACCACTGGGCCCGCCCGCCCACGCTGGCCAGCAGTGCCCGGCGGACCCGGTCAGGATCGGGCCTGACCTGCCCGGCCAGCTGGCGCAGCGTCTCGTCGCGCGGCGCGATGGCGGCGGCGAGCAGCGCCTGCGCCCTGGTCAGCCCCGCCACCCAGGCTCCCGCGAGCTCGTCCACCAGTTCCTCGCGCCCGCGGGCTCGCTGCCGGATGGCCTCGAAGTCACGCGCCGCCGCGGTATGCCCGCTGGCCAGGCCGGTGCCGACATGCGCCGCGTTGTGCGGGCTGAACGTGGATCCAGCACCTGCCGTCAGGTGGTAGAGCACCGTGCTCACCCCGAGAGCGCGGCGGACCTCGGTGATCGCGGGCCCGGCTGACTCGTCGATCAGCCCGAGCTCGGGCAGCACCACCGGGTCGAAGAACCGCACCGTCCAGCTCAGCCCGTCAAGCTCGCCGGGCAGCTCCACCTCCTGCCCGCGCAGCGGGCCAAGGGACTCGGTGGTGGCCAGCAGGTGCAGGCTGCGGGCCGCGACCGCGGCCACCCGGAACGTGCCAGCGGCCAGCAGCGGCATGGCGCCCCGCACGGCCGGCGCGAAGGTATCTGCCTGAGCCAGGTAGGTGCGGTGGATCTCGGCCACGTACCCGGCCACCGCATGGCGCATGCCGACCGGATCGGCCATGGGGCATCCCCGTTCTGATATCCGGAACGTCAGGTCTTTATACGGAACGCTAATGCGGTTACGGTCGAGACGTCAAGGAATGCCTGGCCAATGCCGAGGAGGCGCGATGGGTGTCCTGCGGCTTGCCCACGTGGACGTCCGGACTCCGGACCTGGACCTGTCGGC
>WNEY01004122.1_pt1 | contig 11018 bp, 12 predicted proteins | sample 5400531 | NCBI WGS metagenome assembly WNEY01 (sample SAMN13153338, study PRJNA577476) | soil metagenome | isolation source: 200 cm saprolite under Douglas fir tree site 1 | place: USA:California | collected 2015-04-18
CGCCGAATGAGGGAGATAGGGGCGTCACCCCGCCGCCAATCGCAAGCAGAAGACCCAGTTTACGGAATCCGAAAAACACAACCGCAACGAATACGCCAATGAGTAGCGAGTTCCGCCACGGCTTGGTGGTCATCCTGGCTCCATCGATATAGATGTCATCGACGGAATCTGCCGCAACAATAGGGCTACATGGGCGTTAGCCGCCATCCAATTATAGGAAACAAATCACTTTCCATCTCGCCGGCTTCCCAGGGTGAGATATTGTAAGGCGATATGGCAATATTTGAGTGCTCCTGCTGTTTTAGGATGGCAATATGGCAAATAGGCTGCTGGTTCTACTCAATGGCTGGAGCAGAGACGGTGAGCACCCGCGTGAACCTTGGGCCAAATTAAGAACATAATAATGGAGTAATGGCTTTTTCGATCATCTCGGTGTGCACCAATTGCCACACCAAGAACCGGATTCCGGCGCAACATTTGGCCGACAGCGGCCGCTGCGGCGCTTGCAAGGCCTCGCTTCCACCGGCGAGCGAGCCGATCGCGGCCGATGCAAGCTCGTTTGACGACATCATCGCCAGCGCGAAAGTTCCAGTGCTGGTGGATTTCTGGGCTGCCTGGTGCGGCCCGTGCGTCACGGCTGCTCCCGAGATTGAAGCGCTGGCCCGCGAGATGGCGGGGCGCGCTCTGGTGCTTAAGGTGGACACCGAAGCCCATCCCGACCTGGCGATGCGGTTCCAGGTTCAGTCCATTCCGAACTTCGTCGTGTTTCGCGGAGGCAAGCAGGTCATGCAGCGGGCCGGGCTGGCGCCGCGCACGGAAATGCGCCGCTGGCTGGCCTGAAAAATGGAGCGGGGTACGGGAGTCGAACCCGTCTAAATCAGCTTGGAAGGCTGACGCCCGACCGCTAGGCCAACCCCGCACATCGGATCAAATCCAGTAAGCTCCATTCGGATACAGCGCAAAAGCTGTGACTCTATCATTGGAGTTATTTCTTATTGTAGCTTTTTCACTGCTGCGCCGCGGCCCAATCGTCCGGCTAGCTGGTGTGTCCGGGATCGAACTCCTGACGGAGAATCGAGATCACATCGTCTGCATCCGCGCTTGGATCATTGAGCAGTTCTTCCACCCGGGAATCGAGCGCGTTGTGTTCGAGCGGCGGGATTTTGGACTTCAGCTTTTGAACGCATTCGTCAATTTCCGACTGTGCGTCGGGGTGTTCTTCCGTCATAGTGTGAGCGTAGCATCCTCACGAGCGTTAAGATTTGGGCGTGAGCCACGCCAAAGGTCTTCTGCGAGGCCCGAAGTTCAACGGGCGGCACTCGACCGTGATTCCGAGTGCGATCCGGGCGGTCGAAGCGGCCAGGGATTGTCCGCATGTGAGCAAGATCGCTTTGGGCGTCATCACACCGATCCGAGCGGCACAAGAACATCTGAAATTCACGCCAGTCAGCGGCGGATTGAAGATGCAGGTGCGCGGAACCCATGCTGTTCAGATCTTCTGGTTGTACACCACCCGCCCTCAAGACGTGATTGCGGAGATCACGACGAAGTGGAAGGAGGGTTGACTCCGCACCGTGCGAAGCTAAAGGTATATGGCTTTGACAGAGAGAGGTCTTACGATTCCCGAGATCATGTTGATCGCTGGAACCCGGGTTGCGCTTGGCGCTGGCCTTGGCTTGCTGATCTCGGATCGGCTCAATAAAGATCAGCGGAAGGGGGCAGGGTGGGCGCTCCTGGCCGTGGGTGTCTTGAGTACGATTCCGATCGCAAGGGGTGTGCTTGCGAAACCGCCTGTTGCCGCCCGCTAAGTTTTCACCCGGCATTCATGCTGTCAGGGGTGCGGGTAGGGCGGGACGGGCCTCTCACTCGCTCACGCTCGTGGTTCCGTGCTGGGTTTCGAGGACTGAACCGCGACCGTGAGGGAGCTGATCTGAATGGTAGGCTGGATCCGGTTCGAGAACCCCGATAATGTTGGTTCGCCAGTGTTCGAACCCCGGCTGTGCAATGCGCCGCAGCCACAACAGCTCCACAATGCAGGCAGGGACCAGGACAGCGGTCATCGCGCTGCTGTTCACGAAGGCGAGCTTCACGACCCGCATGCCCGCGTTCTCCGCGGCTTTTTCGACGGTTGCCCGGCTGTTCAATCGATAGAAGGTCGGAAACACGTCTTCAGACTTGCGATTTTCCAGAATACGGATGATGATTTCCTTCAGCGATTGCGGAAACAGCGTTGCCATTCGGATTGGAATACTCTTGTGATTCGGCGTGTGGAAAATGAAGCGGCCATGGGGCTTGAGCAAGCGCCGGACTTCGGCGAGCAATCGCTCCGGTTGCTCGATGTGTTCCACGACCATATTGGCGCTCAACACATCGAAGTGGCCCGCGGGGAAAGGCATCTGATAGCCGGACGCCACGGCGACACCCGGATATGCGGTGTGGTCCTTCAAACTTCTCAGATCCAGATCGATTCCGAATACGCGCCCTGCCAGAGCCAGCGCGCGTGCCTGCTGCTTGGGCATCCACTCGGGCATGGGGCGGCGTCCGCATCCGACCTCCAGCCAAGTGCACCCGGGCGCCAACAACGTCTCCAGAGTTTCCGCGTATTCAAACTGCGACGAGCGCAGCCCAGGAACAATGCGCGCTTCGAGCCGCCAGTAAATTTTGTAGAGAAACCGCCGCATGGCAGGCTTGCTTATTGGGCTCCCCGGCGAAGCAAAATGATCTTCGCCGTGTGGAACAGGATATAGGCATCCAGAGACCAGGCCAGATTCTTGATGTAGTAGAGATCGTATTCCAGCTTGGTGATGGCGTCCTCGATGGTGTCGCCGTACTTGTGGTTGATCTGCGCCCAGCCGGTCACTCCCGGCTTGACGCACAACCGTTGCCGGTAATAGGGGATCTTGTCCTGCAGCACGCTGACGAATTCCGGCCGCTCAGGGCGCGGCCCGACGATCGACATCTCGCCGCGAATCACGTTGAACAACTGCGGAAGCTCATCCAGGCGGAGCCTGCGCAGCCACCGCCCGATCCGCGTGATGCGCGGATCGTCCTTCACCGCCCACACCGCCCCGGTTTGCGCCTCCGCATCCTCGTACATGGAGCGGAACTTGTAAAGGGTGAACGGCTCCCCGTTCATCCCGACACGTTTCTGCCGGAGCAGGACCGGACCCGGCGAAGACAGCTTTACCAACAATGCCACGATCAGCATCACGGGCAGGGCCACCGGCGCAACCAGGACGCCGATGATCCACGAGTACACCGACTGCATGGCCACCATGCTCGGCCGCGGCCCCAATTCGGCCGAGAAGATGAGCTGCGACGGCCGCAGTTCGCGCGTGGAGACCCGTCCGAATACGGTCTCGTAAGTGTTGGCCACATCCTCGATATGCACACCGCTGAACCGCAGATTGAGCAGTTCCTCAACCGGAAGCGCGTCCCGCCGCTCGATCATCCCGACCACGATCCGGTCCGGGCGCTGTTGCGCAATCACGCTCTCCAGGTCCGCGATCGTGCCCAGACGGGGTGCGCCGTCCAGCTGCCCCGCCGCGTCCATCTCGTCCATATAGCCGATCGGCGCCAGGCCCAGTTCGGGGCGCTCCACCAGCCTCGTCATGATTTCACGAACCACCGGCGACGAGCCCAAAAAAAGCAGCCGTTGCGCTCCCAGCGCCTTCCATATCGCGCCGGTGAACACGATGCGCCACGCCGGTACGACCAGCAGCACCAGCAGGCTGCCGTACACCATCATCCACTTCGGCAGAATCACGTCCCAGCGACCGTAACTCAGTAAGGCCTGCACCAGAAATGCGACGCCCAGGACCAGGCAAAACTGCTGGATGAGCAGAGTCCGTGAACGAATGCGGTAGTTATCGTAAAGATCGTGGAAGTAAAGTCCCAGCACCACCAGCCCTACTACCAGCGCGATGTGCCACCAGCCGCCGTCGTCGATCAAAAAAATGTCGGTAGAAAGATCCAGCGTCCAGTACGCCGCCAGGGCATAGCAGGAGAAAATCAGGATCGTTTCGGAAACCACCAGCGCAACGACGCTGCTGGGAACAGAGACTCTGAAAAGCCGGATCATCAAGCCAACGGGGACCGAAGCGGCAGAAGGTTCACTCTAACACATCTCACCCTCGATACCTTGATCGTAGCGCAGGCCATGACGAGGCGCGGCTCGGCTGACAATCAAGCCGTGATGAAGGAAATGGAAAGGCGCGGGCCAAATACATCGGCAGGATAAGACAAGGGCGGCCTGAGTGGAGTCAATGCGATCCTACTTCGTCGAGGTCGAGAAATCGTCCACGATGCTTGCAGAATGCACCGCAAAGCCGCTGACTCTGAGAAAGCGTTTGAGATTGGCGTCTCAGGGGGTTATCGAGCATGCAGCCCACTTGACGTATCTGAGCGACAAGAGTCTTCTCCTCAGCGCGGCTCGGCTTGGCTACAGTTTTTCCGGTTAGTTGAGGCCGCGTTCCCGCCGGCTGGGCGGACGTTATTGCTTGCTGCCTGCCGCCAGGAGCACAACGCCGCCAATGAGCGCCACGGCGCCCGCGATCGGAGGCAGCGGGATATTATGCGTCTTGTCGCGAGTCGCGTGAATCGGTCCGATGTCAACGACCGTTTCCCTGGTGGTGTATGTAAAACCTCCCCACGCAAGACCGAACAAGCCAAGCACGATCAGGACAATTCCAAGCGTTTTGTTCACAACGGCCTCCCTCGGCCCGGCTGTCTCGCGGGCCCTAACGTTTAGCGAGCATGTTTGAGGCCGAAATTAGCACTCGCGGAGCAAAGTGCCGGCTGTTTCTTTCAGGAATGCTCGGCAAACCGCTCGTCCTTGCTGAGCGTTTCGAGTAGTTTTTTCATGTCGTCGGCGTGCTCTTCCTCCTTGGCCAGGATCTGCTCCATCGCGATGCGGGTGGTGGGATCATCATTGCCAAGATAGCGGATGATCTCGTTATAGGACTCCACCGCGATGCGCTCCGCGACAAGATCCTCCCGAACCATATCCAGAAGCGATTTGCCTGCGACGTACTGCGAATGGCTGCGCGTTGCCAGCCCTTCGGGATTGAAGTTGGGCTCGCCCCCCAATTGGGTGATGCGCTCGGCCGCAATATCCGCATGGCCTTGTTCTTCCTTGGCGTGCTCGAGGAACTCCTCAGCCACGGCCTGTGCATGAATGCCAGTGGCCATATAGTAGTGACGTTTGTAGCGCAGCACGCAGACAATTTCCGTCGCCAGGACCTCATTCAGTATGCGGATCACCGTTTCACGGTCCGCAGTGTAGGCACTGGTCACCGCACCCTGCTCCATGTGCGCACGGGCACGCCGGCGGAGTTCCTGAACGTCTGTCACGAATGGATGATGTTCTTCTTTTTTAACAGGTAGGGTTGACATCGGCTCGTTTCCCCTTCTTCCCTGTCATCGACTCCGGCCTGATCAAGTTCCGGGTTCGCCGGCGACAGGAGATAGTCCCTCGGAAAGAAGATACCGAACCCGGCAGAGGAGTTTCTAACGAATGTGGATAAAATGGTCGAGCCGCGAAGTGGCGGGTTTCGGTCAGGTGACCGAATGTGGTCGGGCGTGTCAGGAAACGGCTCCTACCGTCTCTTCGACCAAGTGTGTATCGTACTCCGCCGCGCGCTGGCGCCGGGCGAGCATGACGTTTTCGAGGAACAGATACTCAATGCCAGTGCCGAGGAACGTTTCAATCGCCTCGCGTGGCGTGTTGACGATGGGCTGCCCTTTGACGTTGAAACTGGTGTTGAGCACCATTTCACTTCCGCTGATTTTGCCCACGGCTTTCAAGAGCGCGTGGAACTCCGCGTTGTCTTGCGGTGAAACGGTTTGCACCCGGGCGGACCCATTCACGTGGGTGATGGCCGGCAACTGCGCCCGGAATTCCTCGCGAACATCCACGGTGGTGATCATGTAAGGCAGTTCAGTCCCGGCAGGCACTTCGAACCAACGATGAACCTGCTCCAAGGACACCGCTGGGGCGAAGGGACGGAAGGCCTCCCGCATTTTCACCATGGCGTTGATGCGGTCGCGCATCTCCGGCCGGCCAGGGTCGGCTAGAATGCTACGGTGCCCCAGGGCACGGGGCCCGAACTCCATCCGGCCCCGGTACCAGGCGATCACGCGCCCTTCGGCAATCAGCCGGGCGGCTTCGGCGCAGGTCTCGGCAAGGCTCCCAGAGCGATGGACCTCGATCTGATCCCCGAATTCCGCGAGAGCAGTTTCAATCTCGTCGATGGAATACGAGGGGCCGAGAAACGGGGTGGGGAAGCGAACGTTACTAATCTCGCCAGCTTGCGCCGCCCGGAACAGGGCCGCGCCCAGCGCTGAGCCGTCATCTCCGGCGGCGGGTTGGACGTAGATTTCGTCAAACCGGCCTGACTTGATCAAGTGGCCGTTTGCGGTGCAGTTCAACGCCACCCCGCCCGCCAGCGCCAGCCTGCGCGATCCCGTGGCAACGCCGAAGAATCCACAAACGTGAAGCATCACTTTATCGAGACACTCCTGGAGGGCAGCCGCGGCATCCCGGTGGTCATCGGTTATCTCATCGTCGGGGTGGCGCGCCGGAAGCAGGTGCTGTTCCAGATATCGCCGCGTCCCAGAATAGTTCTCGCGTTCGTCTCGCGTCCGGTTCAGTCTCAAGATCGGGATGCGAACGGCACCGTCGCGGCCCAGTTGGACAGCCTCGTTGAAGAAAGCGCGAAAGCGCCGCGGATCACCATAAGGAGCGAGACCCATGATCTTGTACTCGTCCGAGTTGAAATCGAACCCCAGGTGGAGCGTAACCAGTGAATATAGAATTCCGATGGAATCCGAGGCCGAGGTCTCGGCAAGCATCTCGAGTGTGTCCTGACGCCCGCGATAGATCGACGCGCTGTGCGCTTCCCCCATGGCGTCCACGACGGCCACCAGGCAATCGTCCCAGCCGGAGGTGTAATAGGCGCTGGCCGCGTGCGCGAGATGGTGATTCACGTGTTGAATTCGCTCGGCCGGGAACCCTGGCAAGTTCCGATGCGCGAGAGCGAGTAACGCCTCCCGGGAGCAGACCTCGCGATACAGGCTGGCGGTCGAGGGGTCGATCGAGAATGCTTTCCGGTACTGCGCGTAATCGAAGGAATGCGCGATCAGATCGATATCGTCCAGCGCCAGCCCTGCTTCGTCGAGGCAATACCGGATGGCGCATGCCGGGAAAGCTCCGCTATGTTTCCGGCGGTTGAAGCGTTCTTCGGCGGCCGCGGCCAAGGGGACGCCGTCGACCACCAGCGCGGCGGCGGCGTCGTGACCTTGCGAGATCCGATATTCACGCTCCTCCAGACCCGGCCAGTGCGCCTTCTTGAAGGCCATGGCCTGCTCCAGGCCGCTAATTCCCAGGATGTTCATAATGACTGAAACCCAACCTCGACGGCCCGCGATCGCATAGGGCTCTTGCTCTCCACCAGACGGGCGATGGATTGGACAGAGCGAACATCGTCGATTTCCAATTCGTCCAGCGGAATCCTCATACCGAAGTGTTGTTCCAGATTCAGCAGCAGCTCAATTAAGGTGAGCGAATCGAGAACTCCGGTGGCCAGCAAATCGTCTTCCGGCGAGTGGACTTCCACTAACAGCTTTTCGGCAATCAACTTGCCGATGGTCCGGACTAAAGGTGCGGAAGAAAGGTCAACGGGCATCGAGTAACGTCCTCATTGTGGTTTCTCGGGGCTGGATCGCGCTCGGCGAGGCCGCCGCGCCGTCGGTCCCGGCTTCCAGGTGAAACATCTCCTTGAGAAGTGTCCGGTCCGCCTTCCCGTTGCCGTTGTGCGGCATACTTTTCAGGATCAACCAGCGCTCTGGAATCATGTAGCGCGGCAGAACCCGGCCCAACCGCTCCTTGAGGGCGGTGGGAGTTAGCTCCACACCTGGGGGCGGCACATACGCGCAGCAGATTGTCTTGGCGTCGGCGCCCGCAGAATCCAGCGCCACGACCGCAGCGTCCTGCAAGTCTGGAATCGCATGCAGAGCGGCCTCGATTTCGCCGAGCTCAATCCGGTATCCCCGGCTCTTGATCTGCGAGTCCGACCGGCCCACCAAGTAGATCAACCCGTCGCTTCCGATCCTTGCCAAATCGCCTGTCTTGTAGAGACGGTCCATTGGATTTGAGCTGTGCGGATTCAGTCGAAACACCTCGGCGGTCTTCTCCGGATCCTTCCAGTAGCCGGGACTCAGACCGACGCCGCTGATATAGAGATCGCCGATCTCACCCGGCGCGGCAGGGCTCAACTGATCATCGAGCACCAGCAGCGCTTCGCCATCGCATGCCCCTCCGATGGGAATCTCAGCCTGATCGTCCACCGGGCACTGTGGAACGCGGTAGTAACTGCTGGCGATGGTCGCCTCGGTGGGGCCGTAGAGGTTCACAAAGGAAACGCGCGGCAGGCGCCGCATCCAATACATCAGAGCGGGGACGGGAAATTTTTCACCGCACCACAGCAATCGCCGCAGCGCCGGGAAGTCATGAGGCCGCAATACGTCGAACTTCGCTATCGGCAAGAGCGCGGAAGGAACCGAGAACCATTGCGTCAACTCGGAGTCGCGGATAAAATCCGCCAGCCGGTGCGGCAGAAGGCTGACCTCGGGCGGCAGCAGATGGATCTGAGCGCCGGCGGCGATTGTGCCGTAGACGTCGAAGGTGGAAAGATCGAAATGCAGCGGAGGGTGGCCCGAGATCCGATCGTTCGGGCCCATTCCGAAGTACTGGACCGCCCAGCGCACGAAATGGATTACGTTGGAGTGCGTGATCACGACGCCTTTGGGCACGCCGGTCGAGCCGGAGGTGAACAGAATGTGGGCCGGATCGGCGTCACTGTTCCGGGAGTCTACGGGCGCGCCGCACAGAGTCTCGACATCATCCCAGAAAAAGGGTGCTCTCACACCAGGGAGGCTGGCGCCGCTATCCATCCAAAGAACTCGGGGGAATACCCGCGCGGAACTCTCTGCTCCGCCCCTAGCCGCGAGTTGATTCACCAGGCCCCCAGTGGATTGCTCCGCCAGCAGGCATCGGCATTCACAGAGTTGAATAATCCGCTCAGTCCGCGCGGGCGGACTGCTGGTGTCGATGGGCACATAGATACAATCCGCTTTGAGAACACCGAACATGGCAACCAGCGCCTGTGGCGACTTGGGCAGAAGCAGTGCAACCCGATCACCTCGCACACAACCCGCCGCCCGCAGCGCCCTCGCGAGCCGGTTGCTGGCCTGCTCGAGTGCTCCGTAACTGGTCGGCCGTCCATGGAAAACGATGGCCGGCGCTTCAGGACGCCGCTCGGCCTGGGTGATCAGCCAATCCTGCAGTCGCGCTTTCACAAGCCCGCCCTGTGCGATGCGGCTTGAAACACCTCGCCGATATGCTGGAATTCTTCCTCGCCTGCCGGGATGTCCAGAATGAACGTGCGATAACCAAGCTCCACATAGCGCGACAGTTCGTCGGCGACGTTGTCATAGCTGCCAACCAGATACGGGCAGTTGGTCTGATAGTTTTCGAAGGGATGCAGCCAATACGTTTCGCGCGCCTCGGCGGACTGCTCACCGATTTCTGAAAGACGCCGGTGCCAGGCCGAGTCCGACATCTTGGTGGCGAGCTGCCGCGTGAGTTGTCCTTTCCGATCTTCCGGGAAACGCGCCAGCGCAACTTCCCACGCGGCCTCCTGCCGCGGGCGGGTCACGATTCCGATTCTGACGCCGCGCGGACCGTGTTCCGTCGACGCGTCCACGTGGCTGTCGCGAGGCGGCTCGGGGTACTGGACCGCGATTGCCCCCGTTTCTTTTGCCGCCGCCATTCCCGCCTCGGAGGAGCCCGACATGAGAATGCCCGGAAAAAACTCAGGGTTCAGGGCTGGCTTCAACGTCAGGTTCTTCACGTTATAGAATTGCCCGTCGAAGGTAACCGGCGAACGGCTGCACAAAAGCTCCTGGATGATCCGCGTATACTCCACCAGTCTCTGGTACCTGCTGTCGTGGGGTGTCGTATCGTTGAGCGCGGCAAGGTCAGTCTTGAATCCGCCGGCGACCATATTCAGAAACATGCGGCGCCCGTGAAGAAATGCGAGCGTCGAAACCATTTTCGCCACTGCGTAAGGATGCATGTACACGGGCTGGACCGCAATCAGGGGACACAGTGAATGGGTGCTCTGGATGATGATCTGGCTCACCAGCCAGGGATCGACCAGCGAATTGTCGGTGTACACCAGGATTCCGGTGCAGCCGGCAGATTCGCTCCAGCGCGCCACATCGGCGATTCTATGGATGTAATCATCGGGCGTCGTCAGTGATGACGGACAGGTCGAGAATACTTGCAGTGAATCGCCCGCGGTCTTGTAGTCAGGCCGGCTACGATCTTCAGCAAGAGCCAGGGTGGTTGGCATCGCTTCTCCTTTTTGGACGGTCTTCAGAGCTCCGCTCGATTCTCGAAACTTGTCAGAAACAATCTGCACGCTCCCTGTGGAATGCACAATGGGTGCCAAAACCGGCGGTCTTTTGGGGATGGGGCCCTAATCTTGTGAAATCAAAGGGATGCGGGCCGAAGGGGGCACAGCAGCCGGTCCTCTGCCGTTTGGGAAACTCAAGGGGAGAAGGCGAATACCTTGGAATGGAATGCGCCTTCCAGCGGCCGTTCAGGTGGCTGCGGAAACCGCTCCTTGCAGTCGCGGCTCAGAATCGGCGCCTTGCTGTTACAGAACTGCGACCGTGGGGAGCGGTATTTTCCAGCGGCCGTTTAGGCTTCAACCAGCCGCTTGCGGATGGCGTAGCGAATCAATTCGCTTCGATCGTGCAGATCGAGCTTGCGCATCAGATTGCACTTGTGGGCATCCACCGTCTTGACGCTTAGGTTGAGGCTGGTTGCGATGTCTTTCAAGGACTGTCCTTCGGCCAGCAGCACCAGGATTTCGCGCTCGCGGTCGCTTAACAGTTCATATCCGCCCTTGAAATCCGAGGGCTGCGCGATATACTGCCGCACCACCCCGCTG
>WNEY01007614.1_pt1 | contig 11014 bp, 8 predicted proteins | sample 5400531 | NCBI WGS metagenome assembly WNEY01 (sample SAMN13153338, study PRJNA577476) | soil metagenome | isolation source: 200 cm saprolite under Douglas fir tree site 1 | place: USA:California | collected 2015-04-18
CGCCATCGTGGTCATGAGGATCGGCCGGAACCGTTCGAGGCAAGCCTCGAAAATGGCCCGCTCCGGGCTAAGCCCGCGCCGGCGCTCAGCTTCAAGGGCGAAATCCACCATCATTATACCGTTCTTCTTCACGATCCCAATTAGTAGAATGATACCGATGAAGGCAATGACGGTTAGCTCCGTGCCGAAGATCTGCAATGCCAGCAGTGCTCCCAGCCCCGCGGAAGGCAGCGTCGAGATGATGGTGATCGGATGGGCAAGGCTTTCGTACAGCACGCCGAGCACAATGTAGACGGCAATCAGCGCCGCTACGAGCAGCACCGGTTGAGCGCCGACCGTTTGCGCGAAAGCCTTGACGTCACCCGCCGCCTCCGGATGGATCGTATCGGGCAAGTTCAGGTCTGTGACCGCGCGCCGGATTCTCGTATAGGCTTCCTCGAGTCCAATATTCGATGCGAGATTGTAGGTGATGGTGACCGACGGGAATTGTCCTTGGTGATTGACCACGAGCGGTGCGAGGGATTTCTCGAATCGCGCGACCGCCGATAACGGGACTTCGTTGGGCGCGATGCCGGAGATGACGCCAGTCGCGGCATTGACAGCCTGCGCCATTGCGATTGCGCCGGCGCATCCGCTGTCGCCAGAGGCGCTGCTGCTCGCCTTGACAAAGACATGGTTCAGATCCGAGGGATCGCGCTGAAACTGCCGGTCGACTTCCAGGATCACCCGGTACTGATTACGTGCCGCGTAAATGGTTGAGACTTGCGCCTGGGCGAATGCGTCATTGAGCGCGCTATCGATGTCTTGCACATTCACGCAGAGCCGAGCGGCAGCGAGCCGGTCAATTACGACATTGGCCTGTAAGCCGCCTTGCTCGCGATCGGTCGACACGTCGATCAGTCCGGGAACCATCCGAACTTGTTCGAGGATCTTCGGGGTCCAGCGCGTCAATTCCTCGATATCCGAGCTCCATAGCGTGAACTGATATTGGGATTTGCTCGATCGAGCACCCACCCGCAAATCCTGGGCCGGCACTATGAACACCTGCAGCCCTGTGACGCCGGCCAGCTCTCCGCGCAAGCGCTCCACGACCCGAGCGGTGTTCAGCTTGCGCTCCGAAAGCGGTTTGAGGCTGATGAAAAGTCGTCCTTGGTTGATTGATGGGTTGAATGTCGAGGTCCCGATCGAAGACGCGACGCTCGCAACCGCGAGATCCGCCCCGACGATCGCGGCGGCGCGCTGCTGAAGATCCGACATGGCCTTGAACGAGATATCGGATGACGCCTGAGTCGCTCCGAACACCAGCCCGGTATCGTCCTGCGGGAAATAACCTTTCGGCACTTTCACATACAACAAGACGGTCAGCGTTATCGTGAGTAGCATGACAAGCAACGTGAACGCGCTGTGACGCAGCACAGCGCCAAGTGTCCGGCTATACACGCGGATGAGCGCGTTGAGCACAGAATTCGCTACACGATCAAGGCGAGTCGAATTGGGGCTCGGGGGCGCGCGGACGAAATACGCGCAGATCATCGGGGTGACCGAGAGAGATATGATTGTTGATATCGCGATCGCAAAAGCGAGCGTTACCGAAAATTCGCGAAACAGCCGTCCGACGATTCCCCCCATGAACAGCAGCGGAATGAAAGCCGCGACAAGCGACACGCTGATCGACACCACCGTAAACCCGATCTGTCGCGCGCCTTCGAGCGTCGCGCGTAGCGGCGAGCGTCCGGCTTCGAGATTGCGAAACACGTTTTCAATCATGACGATTGCGTCGTCCACCACGAATCCGACGGAGACCGCCAACGCCATAAGGGACAAATTGTCTATGGAAAATCCCGCGACCCACATTAGTGCGCAGGTGCCAGCGAGTGACAGCGGCACGGTTATCCCGGCTGCGATGGTGGGCGCCGTCCGGCGCAGGAACAAGAAAACGACCAGCATGACCAGCAAGATGGTCGCGCACAGCGTCAGCTGCATGTCGTGTACGCTTGCACGAATCGTCGTGGTGCGATCGGACACAACCGAAATCTGTAGGTCGGCGGGAATCCAGCCCTTGAGCTCGCGTAGGACCTGATGAATGCGGTCGACCGTCTCGATGACATTGGCCTCCGCTTGCTTTGTGATGATGAGCAGGACCGAGGGCTGACCGTTGAACCAGGCCGCCGAAAGCGTGTTACGTACCCCCGGTGCGATCGACGCGATGGCCGAGAGCCGCACCAGCGAGCCGCTGGCCGCCCGCACGACGATTGGATCATAGTCGGCGGGCTTAAGCAGCTGATCATTGGTGGCGATGGTCTGCTGCTGTTGCCGACCATCGAACACGCCAATCGGGCCGGCCGCGTTGGATTTGACAATTGCGGTGCGCACGTCCTCCATCCCGAGCCCCATCGAGGCGAGCGCGACGGGATCGACTCGTACCCTGATGGCGGGCTGCTCAGCGCCGCTTACAGTGACCTCGGCGACACCCTGGACCTGCGCGATGCGCTGCGCGATGACCGAGTCAGCGACATCGTAAATTGCGCTGGGGGCGATGGTATTCGAAGTGAGGGCAAGTACCAGGATCGGCGCCGCCGCGGGATTGCTTTTCCGAAAATAGGGCACGTTCCGATTAAGATCGAACTGCACCGCGATACTGGTCGAGCCGAGGGAGCTGACGGAAGTGATCTCCGTCACACCCGCGATTTCAGCCAATCGTCGCTCGAGCGGTGCGGCCACGCTCGCAGCCATGGTGACAGGATCGGCGCCCGGGCGGTTGGCACCGATGCGGATGGTCGGGAAATCGATATTCGGCAAGCTGGCAACCGGCAGGAACCCGTAAGCGACCGCGCCGACCAGAAACAGCCCAATTGCGAGCAGCGTGGTTCCAATCGGTCGGCGGATAAATGTATAGGAAAAATTCATGGCCTACGCCGTGTCATTGAGCTCACCGCTATACGCTCCGACATTCCTTCACTCCGTGGCCCGCTGGATGAGCTCCGGCGCGGGAGCTTTCGGTGCTGGGCTCGGCGCGGCCGTTCGGCTCAGCCGCGCGCGTATGCGCTCCATATAGAGATAGATCACCGGCGTAGTGTAGAGCGTGAGCAATTGGCTCAGCAGCAATCCGCCGATGATGGTGATGCCGAGCGGGAAGCGCAGTTCGGAGCCGGTGCCGTGCTCGAGCGCCAACGGCAGTGCGCCGAACAGCGCGGCGAGCGTCGTCATCATGATTGGCCGGAAGCGCAGCATCGAGGCCTTGACGATGGAATCCCGCGGGGAGAGCCCGTCCTTACGCTCCGCCTCCAGCGCAAAATCGATCATCATGATAGCGTTCTTCTTCACGATGCCCATCAGCAGCACGATGCCGATTAGCGCCACTACCGAGAGGTCCTGGCCGGTGAGCATGAGCGCGAGCAGGGCGCCGACGCCTGCGGACGGCAGGGTCGAGAGAATCGTGAGCGGATGGATGAAGCTCTCGTAGAGGACGCCGAGCACGATGTAGATCGTCACCGCCGCGGCGAGAATCAGCCACGGCTCGCCGGCGAGCGAGCGGCCGAACTCGGCGGCGTCGCCCGAATAGCCGCCGGCGATCGTGCCCGGCATGCCGATGTCGCGCTCAGCGTTGCTGATGGCAGCGACTGCATCGCTGAGCGAGGCACCCGGTGCCAGATTGAAGCTGATTGTGACCGCCGGGAATTGCCCCTGATGGCTGATGGTGAGCGGCGCGATAACGCGGTGCATGTTCATGAAGGCGCTGACCGGGACCTGCGCGCCATTCGTGGAGGACACGAACAGGTTCGAGAGCGAGCTCGGATCCTGCTGGTCTTGCGGCATCGCTTCGAGGATCACCCGATACTGGTTGGCCTGCGCATAGATAGTCGAGATCTGCCGTTGCGCGAAGGCGTCGTTGAGCGTGTCGTTGATCACCTGCATCGAAATGCCGAGCCGCCCCGCCAGTTCCCGGTCCACATTGATGAAGGTGCGCAAGCCGCCTTCCTGTGCCTCGGAGGCGACCTCGCGCAGCACCGGCTCCGCGCGCAGCCGGTTTGCGAGCTTGACCGACCGGTCCGACACCACCTGAGCCTCGGTGCCGGTGAGCGTGTATTGATATTGGGCGCGGCTCGAGCGCGTGCTGATCTGGATGTCCTGGACCGGCTGGAAATACACCACCATGCCAGGGATCGGGGCGACAGCACCCTTCAGGCGCTCGACGATGTCGGCGACCACGGCGTGGCGTTCGTCACGGGCTTTGAGCGTGATGGCGAGGTGGCCCGCGTTCGGTGTTCGATTGAGCGTGCTCACGCCGATCACCGAGACGACGCCTGTCACGCCCGGATCCCGGCGGATCGCCGCGACGACGTCTCCTTGCAGCCGCTGCATCTCGGCGAACGACACCTCGGGGTCCGCCTCGGTAACGGCCGTGATCAGGCCGGTGTCCTGCAGCGGCAGAAATCCTTTCGGCACGAGGATGTAGAGAAAGATCGTCGCCGCCAGCGTGAACAGCGTCGTGGCTAGTGTCAGTCCCTGGTGGCGCAGCACCCATTCGAGCGTGGTCCGATAGGTCTCGACGCCCGACTCGACCGCGCGGCTAAAGCCCCGCGTGAGCGGACTCCCGGGCCCGACCTGCGCCGGCCGCAGCAGGCGGCTGCACATCATTGGGGTCAGCGTCAGGGAGACTAGCGCAGAGACCACGACCGCAATGGTCAAGGTCAGGGCGAATTCGCGGAACATGCGGCCGACGAGCCCGGTCATGAACAGCAGCGGAATGAAGACCGCGATCAGCGACACCGTCAGCGAGATCACGGTGAAACCGATCTCGCGCGCGCCGTTCAGCGCTGCGCCGAGCGGCGCCTCGCCGTCCTCCACGTGGCGCACGATGTTCTCGATCATGACGATGGCATCGTCGATGACGAAGCCGGTGCCGATTGTGAGCGCCATCAGCGAAAGATTGTCGAGGCTGAAGCCGCAGAACCACATCACCCCGAAGGTGGCGATCAGCGACAGTGGCAGAGCGACCCCGGCGATGAAGGTAGCGCGGATGGTGCGCAGAAAAATGAGCACCACAAGCACGACCAGCGCCACTGCAAGGACCAACGCGAATTGCACGTCGCGCACCGAGGCGCGGATAGTGTTGGTGCGGTCGCTCACCACCGTGAGCTTGGCGCTGGCCGGCATGGCGCGCTGCAGCTTCGGCAGCTCGGCCCGCACACGCTGCACGGTCTCGATGACGTTGGCGCCGGGCTGGCGCTGCACGTCGACGATGACCGCCGGCGTACCCTCGTACCAGCCGCCCACTTTGGTGTTCTCCAGGCCGTCGAGCACGTTGGCGACGTTGCTCAACAGCACCGGCGCGCCGTTGCGATAGGTCACCACAACGGAGCGGTAGGCGTCGGCGGCCGCAATCTGATCGTTCGCAGCGATGGTGTAGGACTGGTGAGCGCCGTCGAAGGAGCCCTTCGGCCCGGCGACATTAGCGTTGCTGATCGCAAACCGCAGGTCCTCGAGGCCGAGGCCGTAAGCGGCAAGCCGCGCCAGATCAGCCTGGATGCGCACCGCGGGACGGATGCCACCTTCGACCGAAACACGGCCGACCCCGGTCACCTCGCTCAACCGCTGCGCCAGCAGCGTATCGGCGATGTCGCTCAATTGCCGCAGCGAGACCGTATCCGAGGTAAGCGCCAAGGTGACGATCGGGACGTCGGCCGGATTCACCTTGGAGTAGGTCGGCGGATAGGGCAGGTTGCGCGGCAGCGTCGATCCCGCGGCATTGATCGCGGATTGCACGTCTGGGCGGCGGCATCGATGTCGCGGTTGAGCTCGAACTGGAGCGTGATCTGGCTGATGCCGTAGGAGCTCGACGAGGTCATCGTGGTGAGCGCGGGGATCTGCCCGAACTGCCGCTCGAGCGGCGCGGTCACCAGCGACGCGGTGGTGTCGGGATTGGCGCCGGGCAGCTGCGTGGTGACCTGGATGGACGGGAAGTCGACCTGCGGCAGCGCGGATACGGGCAGCAGCCAATAGCCGAGCACGCCGCCGAGCAGCACAGCCACGCCGAGCAGCAAAGTCGCGATCGGGCGGCGGATGAAGGGTTCCGAGACGCTCAAGACGCTCATTGGGTTCTGCCCTGCGTCGCTCTCCCGTCCCCCTGATTTCTGTGCTCGCCTCGCCCGCCACCCTGACCTTGTCCCCCTTGGGAGGCGGTCGTCGCCGACGGCTCGCGGCCTTCCCCTTGGACCAAGACCTTACGGCCTTCTGCGAGCTGCGCAAAACCAGTCGTCACCACGCGGTCCGACAGCTCTAGCCCGCTGGCGATTACGGCCTGGTTCTCGTCCTGCTGCTTAACCGCGACTGGATGCACCGTGACGGTGCTGTCCGGCTTGATCCGATACACGAATGTGCCGTTCGGACCGTGCTGCACCGCGCCTGTTGGGACCACCACGACCTGGCGGAGTGTGTCGATCAGCAGCCGAACATTAACGAATTGGCCCGGCCATAGCTGAAGATCTCCGTTGGGGAACTCGGCCTTCAGCTGCACCGTTCCGGTCGTCTGATCGACCTGGTTGTTGATCACCTGCAGCCTGCCGTGGTCGAGCACCTTTTTCCTGTCGGATTCGGTGACCTCGGTTGGCAAAGCCCCGGCGGCGAATGCCTTGTTGACCTGCGGCAGTTGCTGCTGCGGCAGGATGAACAGAACGGCGATCGGTCGGATCTGCGTGAGCACGACGATGCCGGTGGGGTCCGACGTGTGCACGAGATTGCCCTGGTCGACCAGCCTTATCCCGACCCGGCCGTCAATCGGTGCGGTGATGGTGCAATAATCGAGTAGGGCGCGCGCATTGTCGATCACGCCTTGATCGAGGCGCACCTGGGCCTCGACCTGCGCTACCAGGGCGCGCGTGGTATCGACCTGCTGGCGCGTCACCGCATTGGTCTTGACTAGATTGGTGTAGCGCTCCAGATCGAGCCTGACATTGGCGAGCTGCGCCTCGTCGAGCTGCTTCTTGGCAATCGCCTGATCAAGCTGCGCCTGGTACGTAATGGGATCGATGCGTGCCAGGACGTCGCCGCGCCTGACGTCCTCGCCTTCGCGGAAATTGACGCTGATTAGCTTGCCGTCGACTTGGCTGTGCACTGTCACCAGGTTGAACGCACGCGTGGTTCCAACCCCCTCGAGGTAGAGCGGGACGTCGGCAATGGCGGCTTGCGCGACCAGAACCGGTACGGGGCCTTGAGGAGTAACAAGTCGGCGCCCCCCGCCGCCGCCTCCGCCACCTCCTCCGCCTCCCCCTCCCACGCCGCTCCCGCCAGCGTGCTGCGGCGGTTCGGGTGCGGTCATTACGACCGCCACGCCGACAACGAGCACGCCCATGATCACGATTGCAAGAAGGCGGCCAAGTAAGGTTCGCACCTGTCCATCCACTCCAGCCCTGTATGGGGCCTACATTAACTCATCAACCAGCGTCTGGTTGCGAGTTAGGTACCGGCCTTAAGAGACCGCGCAGGACGAAACGGTGCGCGCAGGAACGTCTTGGATTGTCGCCAACTCGACGCGCCTGGCGCGCACCCGCGCAAGATCTCCGGCGTCGAGCCTCAACAAGCTCAGGCCTTGGGCCTGGCGGCCGAGCGATCCACCGACAACCTCGCGGCTTAACCAGCGACGCCCCGGTGCGCGGAACCCGGATCGACTCGAATTCCGGGACTCGGACCATCCGCCTTATCCAGGACGCTGTTTAGCTTTTGGCATTGCTGCGCTCACCCTCTGCTCTGTGCCCTTTTGCGGGGGGCGCCGATGTCAGTAATTGGCGATCGCCACATGCGAGATTTTCTATCACAACGCGCCAGCGTCAAAGCTGACCTATCTGTCAGAAACTAACTCAATAGTAATTTGCGATTTCTGGGTTGGCGAGGAAACATCGGCGCTGGTCTTGGCATGTTTTGGCATCAAGCGATCCATACATCACGCAGGTGCCCTCTGACGACCAAGGCGTTGTAAAAATCGTAACATGCAACTTTGCGCGAGCGCTGATCTTTGCAACATTCGGGGAGTAGACGACTTGGCAGCGATCATCGGAGTCGCGGGACTGGCATTTGAGGCGCGGATCGCCGCAGGGAGACACACGCACGTCATCTGCAGTGGCGATGGCCATACGCTCGCGGCTTCGATCGCGTGCGCCATTGCTGGGGATTGCCGCGCTCTCATTAGTTTCGGCATCGCTGGCGGCCTATCGCCTGACCTTCGTACAGGGACGTGCGTCGTAGGATCGACGATCGTCTCAGAGACGACCCAGTTCATCACTGACCGGAATTGGTCGCGGGCTCTGCTTCAACTCATTCCTGGTGCGGTTCATCGTCCTATTGTCGGCATTGCTACTGTCGTCGCGCATCCCGAGGCGAAGCGCGCTCTGCATGCAAGTACCGGCGCGCTGGCCGTCGATAATGAATCCCATGTAGTGGCAAGCGTCGCGGCAGCGCGCGGTCTTCCCATGGCTGCTGTCCGAGTCATCATCGATCCGGCGACGCGCGAACTCCCTCGGGCCGCACTGGCTGCGATGCGCCCGAACGGTACGATCGACCTCGCCACATTGATCCGCTCGATGATGAGAGAGCCCAGCGAATTACTGCTGCTGCTTCGGACCGCCCTTGATGCGTTGATCGGGGTCGCTGCGCTTCTTCGCTGCCGTCAATTGCTTGGACCTGGATTGGGGTTACAGTCGATGTCATGAAGTCGTCGATTAGTAATCGTCCAGTACGACTCGATGCTGGCAATTGGAAATCTTTGGAACTTTTCTATGCTCGGCCCGTTCATCGCGGGTTCAGTTCAAAATGACAAAGCTGACTTGGTTGCAATGCTTGCAGGAAAATCCTGACGGCGTTGTGGGCGTAGAGCCTTTTCCAAAGGGAGCAAGTTCATGATTAGTCGGCGTCTCGCACTCGGAATGATCGCGGCAGTCACCACGATCGACGCGTCTCGCATCGCCTTCGCGAAGGAGAAACACCATCTTAATGGAAAAGACCTGCTTGGCGATAGAATCAAAAAGAATGGCAAGCACAAGATCCATACGACTGGGAAGAACGTCGATGTCTTTGCCGAAGTGAACAACGGCAAGGTTACCGCCGTTACCGCCGCTGGAATGCAGGTGAAGAAAGTCAAGTCTCGTCAGAAGCTAGCTGAGACGACCCCTGGCATAACGCTTGCCAGCATGCAACTCGCACAAGCCGACATCTACTACTACGGCTATTGGGTCTATGACGATCTTACTGATACCTACATTTGGTTCCCAGCTGACTACGTGATCGTTGATTCGTCTTGGGTCGAGTATACAGCTTAGGCTGCCGGAGCGATCAGGCCGGTGATCAAACGCCGGCCTGGCCTGCGTCGTCAGCCACGGATTGTCTGCGGGTCGCAAGGAACACAGCTTCATAAGCTAACTGCCTGTCCTCGTAATCCCAATCGAGGTTGTCGATATCCATGGTCGAATAGGACGGCTCTTTCACCATGATCGGCAGGCCGTTGATGATGATGCCCTTCGACAGTGCCTCGTCGCGCGCGCCGGTCACGGGCGCGCCGTTGTTGTTGGGGCCGTCGCCGGAGATGTCGATGACGCGGCGCAAGCCGTGATAGGGATCCTCATCGAACAGCGGCGTGGCGAAATAGATCGCACCCGAGATCGAGGTGCGCGAGCCCCGGCGAACCGGCGCACTCATGATTTCGCTGGCTACCGCATCCGCCGATTCCGGGCCATCGATCAACCGCCAGGGAATGATGATCTTCTGTTCGCTCGAAGCCGACCACTCGAAATAGGTCACAGCCACCTTCTGTGGGGGCCGGTCTTCATCGCCCGAAGGAACTCTTTCGAGACGATGGCCCGCGCGTAGCCCTCGCGCTGAACGGGGCAAGTTCGTCCAAGTCCATCGAATAGGAAACATCGACGGCGATCACAAGCTCGACGTCAACGGACGGCACACTGTCGTTGGGGGCGGCCTGTTGAGAGTTGGGACCCGGCGCTGCAGCGCCCGTTGCGTCGCTCCACGCCATCGCTCCGGCTACAAGCGCCACTCCGATCGAGACACTCCGGCGCATGGCAACCCTCCCGTCGTTTCGAAGGGATGGTGACACGCAAAACGCGCTGCGAAAAGCGGCAACATATTTTGCTTTTCACATTTCGGTTAGTCATGTGGGTGCGTTGGCACGGCCCATTGCCGCTGTGGCGTCGATGCTGTCGAAAAAAGCCGTGGCGTAATTGGTTTGTTATCGGGGGGCCGGCTTATTCCTAGCTGGTTGTCGGAACCTGATCGGGAAGCTCCACGACAATCTGGCAAGCCTCTTACACAATTGCTGCGCAGGCTCCCGCTGCTGGCGGGCCGACGAGACACAGCGCCATTGTTTTGAGGTTCTGCACAATGGCAGCGAGATGGAACTCGTCGCGGGGGCCGGTGAGACCGCGAAGGCGCATACGCTCAAAGCCATGCTGGACCTTCAGGTGTGCAAAACGCACCTCTACCTTTTTGCGCGCATTGCTCGATCGCTCGAACTCCGGCATATCCTTTAGTGACCGGGCATGGTTGCGTGCATCTTCGTCGATGTCGCGAGCGATCTTCTTGAACGGTGCGCGCGTGCATCGTTGCTTGAGCGCGCAAGCACGGCAGTCTTGAGGTTGCGACAGGTAGTTCCTGACACGGCTATCATGGACCGTTCCCGAGGTTCGCAGAGCTTGCCATTGGGACCCAGCAAAGCGGATAGCTGACTGTTCAGCCGCAGGATGGCTTCGTCATCGAGGCCGGATCGTTAAACGTCACCGTGCCGTCGAGTGCCGTTTCCCGGCGAGGCCATCGGCATGTGCCGCCTGAGCCACGCCAGAGCGTCGCAATGATCGCGGCTTGAAGCTCTGATACCTCTTTTTCATTCTCGCCGCCGGCCCGCAAGAACGTCTAATCGTTAGCCGATCCGTAAAAGCTTTTGACGAAGCGGTCGCAATACAGGCTTTCAGTGATCGTTATAAGGGGAAGAGGCCGCCAGCTGAGGCGGCCTCTA
>WNEY01004125.1_pt1 | contig 11011 bp, 11 predicted proteins | sample 5400531 | NCBI WGS metagenome assembly WNEY01 (sample SAMN13153338, study PRJNA577476) | soil metagenome | isolation source: 200 cm saprolite under Douglas fir tree site 1 | place: USA:California | collected 2015-04-18
TGACACGGCCTCCGTGCCCGCCACGCCCAGGAAATCGAGGAGGTATTGCGAGTTGAATCCGATCTCGACGCTCGCGCCCTGGTAATCGGCGCTGAGCGACTCGCGCGCTTCGCCGAGGTCGGGGCTGGAGGCGGCCAGGTCCAGCTTGCCGGGGCCGAGGGTGAGGCGCACGGCGTGGCTCCGCTCCGACGAGAGCAGGCTCACGCGGCGGATGGCGGTGGCGAGCCGCTCGCGCTCCAGGGCCACCACCTTGTCGCCGGTGAGGGCGATGACCTTCTCGAAGGCCGGGAACTGGCCCTCGATCATCTTCGAGGCCAGCGTACGCCCGCCCACCACGAACACGAGGTGGTTCTCCACCTGCTGGAAGGTGGCCGCATCCTCCGTCTCCAGGAGGCGCGCGATCTCGTGGATCGCCTTGCGCGGGATCAGCACGCGCACGGGCTCGGTCACCTTCAGGGCGGCCTTGCGATGGGCATACGAGAGTCGGTGCCCGTCCGTGGCCACCATGGCCGCGCCGTCCTTGTCCAGCACGAGGAGGGCTCCGGCCAGGTAGTACCGCGCGTCCTCGGCGGTGATGGCGAAGGCGGTACGCGAGATCAGGTCGCGCAGCACCTCGCCCGGGATCTCGATCCCCCGGCTGGGCTTGCTTTCCGGCAGGGCCGGGAAGTCCTCCTTGGGCAGGCCGGCCATCTTGAAGTTGACCCGCTCGCACTCGATGGACGCCCAGGAGTCGGGCAGGACCTTCAGGCGCACCTCGCTCTCGGGAAGGGAGCGGGCGATCTCGTAGAGCTTCTTCGCCCCCAGCGTGATGGCCCCGTCGGCCACGACCTGGGCCGCGCAGCCGCAGCGGAGCGACACGTCGAGGTCGGTGGCGGCGATGCGCAGCTCGCCGCTCCTCGCCTCCGCCAGCACATTGGAGAGGATCGGGATCGAGTTCTTCCTCTCCACGATCCCCTGGACCAGGGAGAGCTCCTTCACCAGGTCCGCCTTGCGTACGAGGATCTCCATCGTCCTTTCCTCTCCTGGTTCTATCTGAAGGTGATGTTGATTTGACGGAAGATGAGAGGTCCTGCGGATACGGCGGAAAGCCGACCAAGCGGAGGCGGAGCAGGGCTTTGGCCTGTGCACGCTGCTGTGGAGCTGCCGCCGGTGGAGAGCGGCCGGTTGTGCACGCGCGCGTTCGAGCGCGGCGCGCACCGGCTCTCGCGCGCGTCCGACGTGGAAAACCCGCGCAACCTCATCGGAACGCTTGCACGAAGCTGTGGATGAGCCTGTCGAATTCGGGATCGCGCTTGCGCATGGTGTCGATCTTCCGGATGGAGTGGATCACGGTCGAGTGGTGCTTGCCCCCGAAGCCCTTCCCGATCTGCGGCAGGCTGGCGTCGGTGAGGGTCTTGGTGAGGTACATGGCGATCTGGCGGGGCTCCGCCACCGACTTCGCGTTGTTCTTGGCCTTCATCTCCGTGAGCTTGACGTTGTAGTGGTCGGCCACGAACTTCTGGATCATCTCGATGGTGATCGGCTTCTCCTCCGTGTGCAGGAGGTCCTTCAGGACCTCCTGGGCCAGCGAGAGGTCGATGTCCCGTCCGGTGAGGCTCGCGTAGGCGATGAGGCGGATGAGGCTGCCCTCGAGCTCGCGGATGTTCGTCCGCACCTTGCTGGCGATGAAGAGGGCCACGTTCTCGGGGATCTCCACCCGCTCCGCCTCCGCTTTCTTGCGGAGGATGGCCACCTTGGTCTCGATGTCCGGCGGCTGGATGTCGGCGATGAGGCCCCACTCGAAGCGGCTGTGCAGCCGCTCCTCCAGGGTCGGTATCTGTCGAGGCGGACAATCGCTCGAGATCACGATCTGCTTCTGGGCATCGTGGAGGGCGTTGAAGATGTGAAAGAACTCTTCCTGGGTGCGGTCCTTCCCCGCGATGAACTGGATGTCGTCCACCAGCAGTACGTCAATCGATCGGTACTTCTGCCGGAAGGCGGGAAGGCGGTCGAAACGGATGGCGTTGATCATCTCGTTGATGAAGCGGTCGGCCGAGATGTAGAGGAGCTTCAGGCGCTTCTGGCGCGCCTGGATGTAGTGGCCGATCGCGTGCATGAGGTGGGTCTTGCCCAGGCCCACTCCGCCGTAGATGAAGAGAGGGTTGTAGGACTTGCTCGGGATCTCTGCCACCGCCCTCGCGGCGGCGTGGGCAAACTGGTTGGATGAGCCGACCACGAAGCTGTCGAACGTGTACTTCGGGTTCAGGGACGAGGAGTCGCGCTCCGGTGCGGGAGCCGTACCTTCGGAAGGGGAGGGCTCGGCAGCCTCTTCGAAGATCACGTGCACGTTGGCACGACCGAGCTCTTGAAGAGCCTCCGCGAGCACGCCCTGGTAGTTCTTGGTCAGCCACTCGCGGAACTGGGCGTTTGGCACTCCCACCAGGAGCCGCGACCCATCGAGGGAGAGATAGCTCGTGGGACGGAACCAGGTGGCAAAGCTATGCCGGTTCACCTTGCTCTCGACCTTGGCGAGGATCTCGTCCCAGAGGTTCACGACCAGTCCTCGGAGGCTCCGCCCAGTGGCCCGGGGCAGCGGATGCGACGATGGCCACACTGGCAAGGCATTATATATAAGGCACTTAGAGTGTTAATGGCTGGTCCTGCCTGCCCTGGACCGCGGAAGAAGCCCCTTTTGCACAGAGATTTCAACACTTGTGGAAAAGCCGGCACAGGGACCACGGAAGGCTGGAAGCGATCGCTGCCCTGACCCTGAACGGTATCACAGGCGTCCGGCCAGAGACAAGACTGACCCGGAGGCCGCAGGAGGGCACAGTTTGACGGCGAAGGGAGGAAGCGCTATACTTTGCAGTTTGTCCTGGAAGCAAGGGCTTCCTTACCCTCGCCGGAGGCGCCCGGCGGTCGAGGCTCGATCATGAAGAGGACGTTCCAACCGAACAACCGGAAGCGAAAGCGGACCCATGGGTTCCTGGTGAGGATGCGCACCAAGGGGGGCCGGCTGGTGCTGAAGCGCCGCCGGCAGAAGGGGCGGAAGCGGCTTTCCGCCTGAGCGGGCGGCTCCGCCCCGAACAGCGGCTGAAGACGCCCGGGGAGTTCGGGCGGGTCTTCCGCCACGGGCAGCGACTCGAGGGGCCGCTCTTTCAGCTCGTGGCCGCGGAGAACGGGGGCTCCCACCACCGGCTGGGGCTCACCGTGGGCCGCAAGGTCGGGGCGGCTACCGCTCGCAACCGGGCCAAGCGGCTCCTGCGCGAGAGCTTCCGGCGCCACGCTTTCGAGTGCGGCGTCTCCTTCGACATCGTGGTGGTGCCGAAGCGCGAGCTGGCCGAGCGATCCCAGGCGGAGGTGGACCGTGAGTACGAGGATCGGCTGCGTCGTCTCGACCGAAGGCGGCGAGCCCCGAATCGCCGCCCGCATCCTTCTTCTGGGCGTTGAAGCCTACCGGGTGGCCCTTTCGCCGCTGCTCGGCGGGTTTTGCCGGTACGGGCCGAGCTGCAGCGTCTACGCGGAGGAGGCCATCCGCCGCCACGGCGCCCGGCGCGGCGGTCTGCTTGCCATGAAGCGCCTCGCCCGCTGTCATCCCTTCCATCCCGGGGGTTACGACCCGGTCCCGTAGGAAAGATTCCACCCATGGACGAACGCCGTCTCCTGCTGGCTGTCGCGCTCTCGCTGATCCTGCTGACGGCGTACTCCCTGCTCTTCCCCCCGGCGAGACGGCCCAAGCCGAACCCCTCGCCTCTCCCGGCGGGCCCCGCCTCGACAGAGCCCGTGCGGACGGAGGGGGTGCCCCTGGCTCCCGGGCCCCGGGCGACGCCTCCGCCCCGGGGGCCGGTGCTGACCGACGAGAAAGAGCGCCGGGTGGAGGTGACGAGCCGCGACCTGAGCGTGGCGTTCACGAACCGGGGGGCCCGGCTGGTTTCCTGGAAGCTCCTCCGTTTCGCGGACGGGCGGGGCCGGCCGGAGGAGATGGTCCAGGCCGCTCCCTCCGGCCCGCGGCCTCTCGACCTCGAGACGGGGGACGCCCCCGTGGACAGCCGCCTGCGGGAGGCGCTCTTCCGGCCCTCGACGGAGAGCCTCATGGTGGGTGAAGTCGCCCCCGCGACCCTCCGGTTCGAGTTCGCCGACTCCGAGGTCGCGGCCGACAAAGAGCTCACGTTCTCCGACCACGGGTATTTGGTGGCGGTGAAGGCGTCCGTGCGCAAAAGAGGGGAGCCGCTCGGGGTCAAGGTCATCTGGGGCCCAGGGGTCGGGAACCCCACGGACGCGGAACGGGCGGTCCAGGGGTACTTGCCGCCCCAGGGAGTGGCGCTCAGCGAGGGCAGGGTGGAGCACTTCCCAGCGGCGAAGCTCACCGAGTCGGGCCAGGCCCTGGGCTCCGTCCGGTGGGCCGGGGTCGAGACCCACTACTTTGCGGCGCTCTTCGTTCCGCCCGCTAAAGGCGGGGCAGTGTGGATCCGGCCGTTCAGCCTGCCCGCCCACGCCGACGGCAACCCGAACCAGGTGCCCGTGGTCAGGGTTGAGCTGGTCGCCGCTACGGAGCCGGCCCTGCTCTATGTGGGGCCGAAGGATTACCACGAGATGGCCCGGGCGGGTCACGAGCTCGCGCGCCTCGTGATCTGGCAGATGGGCGACTGGATCGGCCACCCGATCGTGGTTCCCCTGATGGGACTCGTGAGCTGGATCCAGTCGCACGTGGGCAATTACGGCTGGTCGATCGTCCTCGTGACGGTTCTCATCAACCTCGGCATGGCCCCCTTCCGGCACTACAGCATTGCGAACGGGCTGAAGATGGCCAAGATCTCCCCCGAGATGCGCGTGATCCAGGAGCGTTACCGCAAGGTGCCGCTCATGGACCCCAAGCGCCAGGAGATGCAGGAGGAGATGGCCGCCCTCTACGCCAAGCACGGAATGAGCATGGGGACCCAGATGCTCGTGGGTTGCCTGCCCATCCTGCTCACCATGCCCTTCCTGATCGCTTTCTACCGGGTGCTCACGGTCTCCATCGAGCTCCGCGGAGCCCCCTTCCTCTGGATCACCGACCTCTCGCAGCCCGACCCGTTGTACCTGACCCCGGTGCTGATGGGGGTGTCGATGTTCGTCATGCAGAGGCTGACCCCCAGCACCATGGACCCCGCCCAGCAACGGTTCATGATGATCATGCCCCTGATCCTTTCGGGGATGTTCCTGTGGGCCCCCGGGGGCTTGAATCTGTACTGGCTGGCCAGCAACCTCTGCTCGATCGCCCAGCAGACCTTGACCCTCCGGATCCTCAAGGCCCCCGCGCCGGCGGCGGGGGGGGGACGGAAGCGCAAGTGAAGGTGGGGAGGGAGGGAGTGGGGGGTCGATGAAGGACCGAGCCTTCAGCGGGAGAGATTTGAAAGATGCCCTGGCGGTCGCCGGGGCGGCCCTCGGTCTCCCGGTGGCGGGCCTGCGCTACGTCGTGCTCGACCCCGGCTCGCCCGGCCGGGTGGGGGCCCAGCCGACCCCGGCCCGGATCGCGGTGATGCTGGACGAGCCGGGTCCCGGGTCCCGGGAGGGGGAGCCCGAGGAGCTCTTCGACGACGAGGACGATCCCCTGGCCCTCATCCGGGAGATGGTCCAGGCCCTGGCGGAGACGGCCGGGATCGAGGTTTCGGCCGAGGTCGTCGAGGAGCGCGAGGCGGTCGTGGTCCGCCTGGATGGCCCGGACCGGGGGTTCTTCTTCGGGGAGGACGGGCGGGGAGAGGTGCTGCGGGCGTTCGAGCACCTGCTACAGCGGATGTTCGGCCCCGACCTGGCCCCCCGGCCGATCCGGGCCGAGTGCGAGGGGTTCCGGGAGCGGCGGGACGCCGCCCTGGCCGCCGAAGCGCAGGCGCTGGCGGAGGTGGTCCGCCAGGAGGGTCGGCCCCGGACCATGCCCCCCCTGAACGCTTACGAGCGCCGGATCGTCCACGTCGCCCTCACGGACGCCTCTGGCATCGTGACCTACAGCGTGGGGGAGGGAGCGGACCGGAGGGTCACGATCGCTCCTGCGCCGGGGCCGAGGGGGCCGGAGTCGGGACGCCCCGAGCCGGGCCCCGACGGCTGACCGGCCCGGGGGGCGGCCGCATCGCGCCCCCCTGGCGGCCCTCGGCCTCGGGGCGACCGCCCTCGACCGGGCCGAGGCCTATCTGGATCTCCTGGCGCGCTGGAACGCGCGGGTCAACCTCACGGGGGCCCGGAGCGCGGGGGACCGCGTCCGGCTCCTGGTCGCGCCCGTGATCCCCGTGCTGGCCCTGCCCGATCCGGGCCGGCTGATCGACGTGGGGTCCGGCAACGGCTCGCCCGGGCTCGTCCTCGCCCTCCTGCGAGACGATCTCGAGGCGATCCTGCTGGAGCCTCGGGCGCGGCGCTGGGCCTTCCTGCGAGAGGCGACGCGCGCGGCCGGACGGGGCGACGTCGAAGTGCTGCGGCGGCGCCACGACCAGTACGAGGGGCCTCCCGCCCCCACCGTGACCTTGCGGGGGCTCGCGTTGCCCCTCGGCGCCCTCGCCCGGCTGGTCGAGCCGGGCGGGCGCCTGCTGGTGTTCGGCGGACGGCCGCTCGAAGCGGCGCCGTTCCGGCGGGAGGCGAGCCCGGTCGACCCGCGGGACCTGCATGTCTTCCGGCGCGAAGCGTGAGGTCGCGGGGTAGGGGCCGACCGGCCAATGTTCCACGTGGAACGTCGCGCGGAAGCCTGAGCGCGGCGGGCCGTGTGCTATCCTCGCCTCCCGCCGAGGGACGACGGCCAGGGGGAGAGTAGGTCAAGAGCCGTGGGACGCGTCATCGCCGTGGCCAACCAGAAGGGCGGGGTCGGCAAGACCACCACCGCCATCAACCTCGCGGCCAGCCTGGCCGCCGCCGAGCGCCGCGTGCTGGCGGTGGACGCCGACCCCCAGGGGAACCTGACCTCCGGCCTGGGGCGCAAGACCCGGGAATCGCGGGCCAGCCTCTACGAGGCCCTCATCGAGCAGCGCCCGCTGGAGGAGCTCATCATCCCCACCGACCTCGAGCAGCTCTCCCTCGTCCCCTCGGACCGCAACCTGACCGGGGCCGAGGTCGAGCTCGTCCCCCTGCTGGCCCGCGAGTTCCGGCTGAAGGAGGCCCTCGCCCCGGTGGCGGGGCGGTTCGACTACGTGTTCATCGACTGCCCTCCCAGCCTGGGCCTCCTCACGGTGAACGCGCTGGTCGCCGCCGACCGCGTCCTGATCCCCCTCCAGTGCGAGTACTTCGCCCTGGAGGGGGTCTCGGAGCTGACCTCCACCATCCAGCGGATCAAGCGGGCCTTGAACCCGAGCCTCGAGATCGAAGGGGTGATCCTGACCATGGTGGACGAGCGCACGAACCTCACCCAGCAGGTGATCGGGGAGGTGCGAGGCCACTTCCACGACCAGGTCTTCAAGACCCAGGTTCCGCGGAGCGTCCGGCTGGCGGAGGCCCCCAGCTTCGGCAAGCCGGTCCTCCTCTATGACATCCGCTCGAAGGGCGCCGAGGCCTACCTGGAGCTGGCCCAGGAGCTCATGTCCCACGGGCAGATGGCCCTCTTCGCCCGGTGAGACGGCGGTTCCCATGACGGGCCCGAAACGGCGCGCCCTCGGCAAGGGGCTCTCGGCCCTCCTGCCGATTCCCGAGCCGGAGGGCGGGGCGGTCCCCTGTTCCGAGTCGGGAAGCGCCGAGGTCCCGATCGACCACCTCGACCCGAACCCCTTCCAGCCCCGCTCGGCCCTGGACCCCGCCCGGCTCGGCGAGCTGGCCGCCTCCATCCGGGAGAGCGGGATGGTCCAGCCGATCCTCGTCCGCCGGGTGGGGGAGCGCTACCAGATCATCGCCGGTGAGCGGCGCTGGCGGGCCGCGCGGCAGATCGGCCTCGCCACCGTCCCCGTGGTCGTGCGGGAGGTGGCGGACGAGCGGCTCCTCGAGCTGGCCCTCGTCGAGAACATCCAGCGCCAGGAGCTGACGCCCCTGGAGGAGGCCCAGGCCTTCCACCGGCTGCAGGAGGAGTTTCGCCTCACCCAGGAAGAGGTGGCGCGCCGGGTGGGACGCGAGCGGTCCACCGTCGCCAACGCGCTCCGCCTCCTCCGGCTTCCCCGCGAGCTCCGCGACCTCCTCGCCACGGGCCGGCTCGACGCGGGCCACGCCCGCGCCCTCCTCGCCCTCGACGGGGCCGAGGACCAGGTCGCCCTGGGGCGGGAGGTCGCCCGCAAGGGGCTGTCGGTGCGGGAGGTGGAGCGGCGGGTGGCTCTCCTGCGCGCGCCCCGGAAACGTACCTCGGGCCGGCGCGACGCCAACACCCGAGCGGCCGAGGAGCGGCTGCGGGCCGCCCTGGGAACACGGGTCCGGATCAGCCGTCGCGGCAGGGGCGGCACCCTGCGCATCCCCTTCCTGAACGAGGCGGAGCTGAACCGGCTGTTCGAGCTCCTCCTCCGGGCGGGACGAGGGCGCTGAAGAGGGCGGCCCCCGCCCCGTGCTATGGTGGCCCGGGCGCTCCACGACGCGGGGAGGGATGGGGTTGGGGTCGACGAAAAGCGCGGGGCCAGACGAGCAGCAGCGTTCCCCTCCCCCTACGTGGGGAGGGACAGGGTGGGGGGTCGAAGAACGATGATCAAGCTCAAGGGCCCGGCGGCCGAGGACCTGAACGGCTTCATGGACGAGGGGACGGAGTTCCTGGGGGAGCTCCGCTTCCGGGATACCCTGCGCATCGACGGGCGCCTCAAGGGGAAGATCGTCTCCGACAACACGTTGATCATCGGGGAGTCGGGCCAGGTGGACGCCGACATCGACTGCGGAGTGGTCTCCATCCGGGGGACGGTGAGCGGGCGGGTGCACGGCCGGCAACGGATCGAGCTCCTGGCCGGCTCGAAGGTGCAGGCCACCTTGATCTCCCCCAAGCTCGTGATCGAGGACGGTGCCTTCTTCCAGGGAGACTGTCAGATGGGCTCCCCGCCGAAGGGGGCCTTCCTCCCCGCGGGGGGCGCCGGCTCCTAGCCGCCCCGTTCCCGGCCGCCCTCCGCCGCCGAGCCGCCGGGGAGGGGTTGGACCTTATATACTTTCTTCTATACACGACCGATTGGGCCCGGAAGGGACGGGGAGATGAGCGACGAGCGGGAGCGGATCCGCCGGCTGACCGAGCGGGTGGCCTGCGCGGGTTGAGCGAGCAAGCTCGGGCCCTCCGAGCTCGCCCAGGTCCTGGGCGGACTGACGGCGAACGACGACCCGCGGGTGCTGGTGGACCACACGACCGGGGACGACGCCGGGGTGTTCCGCCTGGACCCGAGGACCGCCCTCGTGCAGACGGTGGATTTCTTCACCCCGGTGGTGGACGATCCCGAGGCTTTCGGGGCGATCGCCGCCGCCAACGCGCTCTCCGACGTCTACGCGATGGGGGGACGGCCCCTGACCGCGCTCGCCATCGCCGCCTTCCCCGAGAGCGACTTCCCTCCGGAGTGGGCGGCCGCCATCGTGCGCGGCGGGGCGGCCAAGCTCCGGGAGGCGGGCTGCGTGCTCCTCGGGGGACACACGGTGCGCGACCCCGAGATCAAGTTCGGCTACGCGATCACCGGCCTCGTCGACCCGGACCGGATCCTCACCAACGCGGGCGGCCGGCCCGGGGACGTGGTCGTCCTCACCAAGCCGCTCGGCACCGGGGTGATCGCGACCGCGCTCAAGGCCGGGCAGGCCCCCGAGGGGGCGGTCGCCGCATCCACCCGCTCCATGGCCACCCTGAACCGCGCGGCCGCCGAGTCCGCGCTGCGCCACGGCGTGCGGGCCGCGACCGACGTCACCGGGTTCGGCCTCGCCGGCCACGCGTTGAACGTGGCGCGGCAGAGCCGGCTGACCCTGGAGATCCGGCCCGCCGATCTCCCGCTCCTCGAAGGGGCCCGAAGCCTCGCCCTGGGTTTCCAGGCGGGCGGGCTCAAGGCCAACCGGCGGCAGTTCGAGCCGCAGGTGGAGTCGCGGACGGCGGTGGACGAGGCCCTGCACGTCCTGCTCTACGACCCGCAAACCTCGGGCGGTCTCCTCCTCCTCGTCCCCCCGGAGAATCTCGCGGGGCTCCTGGCGGAGCGGCCCGAGGCCCGCACCATCGGACGCGCCGTCCCCGCGGGGGCGAGGCCGCTCGTCCTCGTCGACTGACCCGCGCCAGCTTTGACTGCCCGTTTGCTCCCGTGGTAGATTCCCCCCGCTTGCTCACCGAGGGCTCCCGGTCCAGGGGCCGACCAGCGCGATGAAAGTGGCACCGAGGGAAAACCAGCGGACGAGGACGACTGCCGCGGTCGCGCGGGATTGCCCCGGGGCGGCCGCATGAGGGGCCCGTCCCGGGCCCTGGCCCGCCGCTACGCGCGTGCCCTCCTCGAGGTCGTGCTCGAGAACAAGGGCGACGCTCAGGGCCTCCGGCAGGAGCTGCTCGGAGTGGCGGACCTTCTCCTCGGCAACCCCGAGCTCGCGGGGATCCTCCAGAACCCCGCGGTGGGGGTGGACCGGAAGAGGAAGGTCCTGGCGGCGCTCTGGCAGAAGGCCCGCCCCGGGCCGCTCCTCGAGCGGCTGGTCGACCTCCTCGTGGGACGCGACCGCCTGGCTCTTCTCCCTGGCATCGCCGAGGCCTATGGCGAGCTGTGGAACGAGCACCGGGGCGTGGTCGCGGCGGAGGCGGTCTCCGCGGTCGCCCTCTCCAAGGCCCAGCGAGAGGCGCTGGCCGAGGCGCTCCAGAGAGCTTCCGGCCGCGCAGTGGAGCTTTCCGCCCGGGCGGCTCCCGAGGTTCTCGGCGGCCTGCTCGTCTGCATGGGAGGCAAGACATACGACGGCACCGTGCGCGGCCGGCTGCGGGCCCTGCGCGAGAGCCTGGTCCGGGGCCGCTAGAGAGCGGGGGACGGACAAAGGGGGTCGATAAAATCGCCATGGAGATTCGCGCCGGGGAGATCACCAGGATCATCAAGGAGCAGCTCGGAGGCTTCACCGCCGGCTTGGAGGTGGCGGAGGTGGGCACCGTGCTCACCGTGGGCGACGGCATCGCCCGCATCCACGG
>WNEY01026152.1_pt1 | contig 11011 bp, 13 predicted proteins | sample 5400531 | NCBI WGS metagenome assembly WNEY01 (sample SAMN13153338, study PRJNA577476) | soil metagenome | isolation source: 200 cm saprolite under Douglas fir tree site 1 | place: USA:California | collected 2015-04-18
GAGAATATTTAATCCCCTGGACGGTCGGCACGCGCCTGATGGGTAAGGAAATCCGCAAAAGACGGGTCGTCGTCACGGGCTTGGGTCTGATCACGCCGCTCGGCATGGGCGTGGAGAAGACTTGGAATGCCCTGTGCGCTGGCAAGTCGGGGATCCGGCGGATCACCAAGTTCGATCCGTCGGGGCACACCTGCCAGATCGCGGGCGAGGTCACGGATTTCGACCCTGCCGACTACATTGAGAAGAAAGAGATCAAGGAAATGGACACCTTCATCCATTACGCCGTCGCCGCGAGCCAGATGGCGGTGGATGATGCCGGGTTCAAAGTCACTCCGGAGAACGCCGATCGGGTCGGGGTCTACATCGGGTCCGGCATCGGCGGGCTGCCCGCCATCGAAGCCTTTCACAAGGTGCTGCTGGAGAAGGGCCCTGACCGGGTTTCTCCCTTCTTCATTCCAATGGTGATCATCAACCTTGCCTCAGGACAGGTGTCGATGCGGCTCGGAGCCCGCGGACCCAACTCGTGCGCAGTGACGGCCTGCGCGACCGGCAACCACTGCATCGGCGACGCCTTCCGGCTCATCGAGCGGGGAGACGCGGATGTCATGATCGCCGGCGGCGCGGAAGCCGCGATCACTCCGTTGTGCGTGGCGGGGTTCGCATCGGCCCGGGCGCTCTCGACGCGCAACGACGAGCCGGAGCGGGCAAGCCGCCCCTTCGACAAGGAGCGCGACGGGTTCGTGCTCGGAGAAGGTGCCGGCGTGCTGGTGCTGGAGGAACTGGAAGTGGCGCGCCGCCGCGGCGCGCGGATCTACGCCGAGATACTGGGCTACGGCATGACGGCCGATGCCTACCACATCACCGCGCCGCCGGAAGACGGCCACGGGGCGGTCCGATGCATGCGGCGGGCGTTGGAAGATGCCGGACTGCCGCCGAACGCGATCGGCTACGTGAACGCGCACGCCACCTCGACGATGGCCGACCGCATCGAAACCAACGCCGTCAAGCAGGTCTTCGGCGACCACGCCTGCCGCCTGGCGGTGAGTTCCACGAAGTCCATGACGGGGCACCTCCTGGGAGCGGCCGGCGGCGTGGAGGCGGTCTTCAGCGTGCTGGCTATCCACCGCGGGATCCTGCCACCGACCATCAATCAGGAGGTGCGCGATCCCGAGTGCGATCTGGACTATGTCCCCAATGTCGCCCGCCGGGCCGAGGTCCACGCGGTGCTTTCCAACTCCTTCGGCTTCGGCGGGGTCAACGCCTGCCTGATCTTCTCCCGTTGCACGGCATAATCGTTCATGCAGACAGACGGGCTGGATGAGATTCAACGCCGGCTCGGGTACAGGTTCCGGCGGCATAGCCTGCTCATCGAAGCCCTGACCCACAAGTCCTACCTCAACGAAGCGAAGAAGACCGGTGAGCTCGATAACGAGCGTCTGGAGTTTCTAGGCGATGCGGTCCTGGACCTCGTCGTGAGCGAGTACTTGCTGGCCGCGTTTCCGGACGCCGCCGAGGGCGAGCTCTCGAAGCTCCGGGCGTGGCTTGTGAGCGAGAAGACCCTGGCGCGGGCGGCCCGACGGATCGGGCTCGGGGAGCTTCTCCGTCTGGGGCGCGGCGAGATGAAAACGCTAGGGCACAACAAGCCGTCCATCCTGGCGGACACCCTGGAGGCGGTCTTCGCCGGGGTGTATCTGGACGGGGGGCTTGACGCAGCGGCGGCGAGCGTCAAGGCCGTATTCAGCGAGGAGCTGGCCTCGTGCGATCGGTCGCTCCTCGCCAGTGGGGACTTCAAGACCGATCTCCAGGAGCTCTGCCAGCGGGAGTTCGAGATGCTCCCGCATTACCGGACGATCCGGGAGACAGGGCCGGACCATGAGAAGCAGTTCGAGGTGGAGATCCTGATTCGAGGCGAGCGCTACGGGGTTGGAGTCGGCAAAAGCAAGAAAGAGGCCGAGCAGATGGCCGCCAAGCACGCCCTGGAGAAATTGAAACAAGAAAAAGGGGAACCATGCGGTACCAACTAGGGATTGTGGCATTGATGCTACTGCTAGCGGGAATGGCGGCGCCTGTCTTCGGGGCTGAAGACAAGAAGCCGGCAGAAGGAGGGAAAATGGAGTCGCACGCGATCATCAAGACCAAGTTCGGCGAGATGGAGATCAAGTTCTTTCCGGACCTGGCGCCCAAGCACGTGGTGAACTTCATCACGCTCGCCAAGTCGGGCTTCTACGACAAGACGCTGTTTCATCGCGTGATACCCGGATTCATGATACAGGGCGGGGACCCCAACACGAAGGACCCCAACAAGAAGAGCGAGTACGGCATGGGCGGCCCTAGCCACAAGGTCAAGGCGGAATTCAATGCCAAGTCCCACGCCCGCGGGATCGTTTCAATGGCTCGGTCCAATAACCCGGATAGCGCGGGCTCGCAGTTCTTCATCGTGGTAAAGGACTCGCCCTCCCTGGACCGCCAGTACACGGTGTTCGGCGAGGTGATACGCGGCATGGACGTGGCGGACAAGATCGTCAATTCGCCGCGAGGCCAGAATGACCTGCCGAACGAGCGGATCGAGATGACCGTCACGATCGTCGAGAAGTAGAGAGGCGGGTGAAGGGAGCGGGCCTTGATTCGGATGAAGAATGCGTGGCTCGTTTCCCTTCTATGCCTTGCTGCCTTTGTCTCTCCCGTTTTCGCGCAGACTCCCCAGGCCGAGAAACCACTCGTTCCGCCCGCCCCGCCCGCACGGGGGGTTGGGCCTTATGTCGTGATCGAAACGGACCGCGGCAAGCTCACCCTCGAACTCTTTCCCGGTGTGGCTCCCAAGACCGTGGCTCGGTTTTTGAATCTGGTCCAAAAAGGGTTCTACAACGGTCTGACCTTCCACCGCGTCATGCCGAGATTTCTCATCCAGGGAGGCGATCCCGCTGGCGACGGAACGGGCGGATCCGGTCTGCCGATCCCGGCGGAGTTCAGCGAGAAGAAGCACATGATCGGCACGGTTGGCATGGCCCACACGAAAGACCCGGACAGCGCCGACAGCCAGTTCTATATCTGCTTGGAGCCGCAGCCGTTCCTCGACGGCAAGTACACGGTCTTCGGGCAGGTCGTGGAGGGCCTGGACGTGTTGCCCAAGATCCAGGAGGGCGACGTGATGAGGAAGGTGACGCTGCAGTAGGGGCAACCCCCCGTGGTTGCCCGTCCATCAGGGCAGGCACAGGGGCCTGCCCCTACGTGTGGGGCGGGAATCCGGGCAGGCACAGGGGCCTGCCCCTACGAATGTTTGTGGCCGTGGTGCTCGGGATCGTGCGCGGGCGTAAGCGCGCCGGGGATCACGATGCGGCTCTTCTCGCGCTGGACCTGTGCCTTGGCGGCTTGGGCGATGTCCCCTTCCTGCGCAAGCACGATGCGCGGCTGGTCCGTCTCCTGTTTTTTCAGATGCGCGACCACGTCGGGATGGTCCATCGTCAGGCAGCCGATGAGCCCCGTGAGGAAGCGGTTCGAGCGGAGCCCTGGTCCTGAGAACTCCTTGACGAGCGTGAGGGCCAGATCCACGACCTGCTGGGCCTGCGTCTGATCGACTTTTTCCTTCTCCAGGAACGCCTTGAACTCCTTGTGCAGGTACTGGGAGAACGCCGGCACGGTGGGTGCCGGGAAGTGGATGGGGCTCAAGAGCCGCCGGATGAACTCCAGGGCCGCGATGACCTCGCCGTCCAGCCCGGACGGTTTGTTGTGGAAGTAGCTGACGCACACGATCTCGATGAGGTTGAACAGCCCGGCGGCTTTCTCCCCGCCGACCTCGATGACCTCCCGATACACCCGCCGTCGGTCCTGGCGAAAGAGCTCGCCGACTCGCTGCCGCTGGTAGTCTGTGCCGGCTTCGAGATAGGGACAATCCGCCGGACAGGCGATCTTCGTGAGGCGGTTCTCCCCGCAACAGGTCGAACAGATCAGGCCGTTCAAGGCGGGGCAACTCCGCTTTCCCTTTCGCCCGTGGCAATAGACGCACGTGGCGGCCATCGTCTGCTCCTCAGCGCTTGCGTTCGCGACCCAGGCCGTTCATTTCCGCCACGTCCCCGGAGCGGTACGGGACCAGGATCAGGTGGTTTTTCCGGTCGATGCCCAGGCTCGCGGGCGTGGTGAGGAATTCGGCGATGGTCTGGAAGCGGAAGTCGGGATCGATCCGGATAACCTTGCCCTGTGAGAAGTCCGAGACGTACATGTTGCCGGACGCGTCGAAGTCCACGCCGGTCAGGTTTCCGAACCGGGCGTTGAAGAGGGAATTGGCGAAGAGGACCTTCACGGCGCCCTCGTTGGTGACCTCCAGGATCTTGCCGGTGTTCCAACTGACGACGACCAGCGCGCCGGTCGCGGGATTGACGGCCAGGCCGTGGGGGCCAGCCAGGGCCGGATCCTTCACGAGGACCGTGGGCTTAGTTGCAAGATCGCGTCAGCTCCGGCGTCCGCGATGTAGAGCGTGCTGTGACCATCCGTGGCCAACCCGGTCAGAAAGTCCACCGGGAGAGAGGAGAGGTCGAGCTCGCCGAGCGCGCGTCCGGTGTCGGCGTGGAAGCGCCGGACCTGATCGATGTCGGAGACATAGAGGGTCCGGCCGATGACGGCCAGGCCTTGGGGCGCATGGAGCGTGACGCCGCCCGCCCCGCCTGCAATGAATTTCAACGAGATGGTCCTGCCGTCCGGACCCAGCTTGGTGATGAAGCCGTTGTTGTCACGCTCAGTCGGCTGGCCGTTCTCGCTCGAGATGAAATAGTTTCCCGTCGCGGGGTCCACGATGAAGGCCGCGGGGTCCTTCAAGCCGGTCACCTGGAGGGCGAACGTGGCGCCGTTGGAGAGGATCGAGAGGAGGATCGCCGCCAGGAGGGGCACGGTCCTGCGCGCAAAAACGGACACACGCGAACTCTACTACGATCCTTGACTCCAAACAAGAGCCCTTGTTATTCTGCGTTTCGCGTGTGATGTTGCTCGCGCACCGAGCAGAAAAGAGGTGGGGATGCCCGCACATATCATCGATGGCAAAGCGCTCTCCCAGGCGGTCCGGGACCAGATCGCCAAGGACACCGCGGCGCTTCTGGCGCGGACCGGCATCAAACCGGGCCTGGCGGCGATCCTGGTCGGCGACGATCCGGCCTCGCACCTCTACGTCAAGAATAAACAGAAAGCCTGCGAGGCGGTGGGGATCTATGTGGCGGACCACAGGCTGCCGGCCTCGACCAGCCAGGACGACCTGCTGGCGCTGATCGACAAGGTCAATCGCGATCCGCGGATCCACGGGATCCTGGTCCAGCTCCCGCTCCCCAAGCAGATCGACAGCCAGGTCATCCTCAACGCCGTCTTGCCGGAGAAGGACGCCGACGGCTTCCATCCCTACAACATGGGCCGGCTCGTGGACGGCACCCCGATCTTCGAAGCCTGCACCCCGCGGGGCGTGATCAAGATGATCGAATCCACGGGCGTCGGGATCGCCGGCAGGCGGGCGGTGGTGGTGGGCCGGAGCAACATTGTGGGGAAGCCGGTGGCCTTGATGCTGCTCCACCGGCACGCCACCGTGACGATCTGCCACTCCAAGACGAAAGACCTGCCGGCCGTGTGCCGCGAGGCCGAGATCCTGGTCGTCGCCATCGGCAAGCCCCGGTTCGTGACGGCGGACATGGTGCGGGAGGGCGCCGTCGTCGTGGACGTGGGGGTGAATCGGACGGAGGACGGGAAGTTCGTCGGCGATGTGGACTTCGAGGCGGTCAGCCGGAAGGCGGGATGGATCTCCCCGGTCCCTGGCGGGGTCGGGCCGATGACCATCGCGATGCTGCTCCAGAACACCCTCGAGTCTGCGCAACGCGCCGCCGCGCGGGTGGGTGCGGGAGGGGCGTCTGCGGGGCCCCCTCCCGCTCATAGAGGAGCGCATTGAAGGATGGGAGTGCGAAGGTTACGAGAGGTCCTGGAGTCGAGCGAGTTCGTCACCACGGTGGAGTACAACCCGCCGAAGGGGACGGACATCACCCACATCATGGACAACGCCAAGGCTCTGCTCGGCAAGGTCCATGGCGTGAACGTCACTGACAACACCGCGGCCATTTTAAGAGCCGGGTCCTTGTCGGTCTGTCGCATGCTCTTCGAGATGGGGCACGATCCGGTCATGCAGGTGACCTGCCGCGACCGCAATCGCCTGGCGATCCAGTCCGACCTGCTGTCCGCGCACCACAAGGACGCGAAGCCGGTCTACGATCTGGACTCCGTGGGCATCATGCAGGTGATCCACGTGCTGAACCAGGGCAGGGACCTCGCCGGCCACAAGCTGCAAGGCCCCACCGATCTCTTCATCGGCGCGGCCATCACCCCGGAACAGGACCCGCCGGGGCCGATGCTGGCCAAGTTCGAGAAGAAGGTGAACGCCGGCACGAAGTTCTTCCAGACCCAGGCGTTTTATGACGTGGAGAAGTTCAAGGCTTTCATGAGGGCCGTCAGAAAATTCCCGGTGAAGGTGCTGGCGGGGATTCTCGTGTTGCGGTCGGCCAAGATGGCGGAGTTCATGAACGCCAATATTCCCGGCGTGGACGTGCCCCAGGCCCTCATCGAAGAGCTGCGGGCAGCCGGCGATGAGCGGGCGCTGGACATCGGGGTCCAGATCGCGGTGCGGCTGATCAAGGACGTGCGCCCGTACTGCGACGGGGTCCATATCATGGCCATCAAGGCGGTGGACCGCCTGCCGGAGATCCTCCACAAGGCGGAACTCGCGTGACCATCCCCGACTTTCGCAAACGGAAGGCGGAAGGCCGCAAGATCGTGGTGGTCACGGCCTACGACGCGCTCTTCACGCGCATCGCGGAAGAGGCCGGCCTCGAGGTGCTGCTGGTCGGGGACTCGCTCGGGGTGGTGGTCCAAGGCAAGAAGGACACGTTGTCCGTGACGATGGAGGACATGCTCTACCACACCCGGCTGGTGGCCGGGGCTGCGCAGCGCGCGTTGGTGATCGCCGACATGCCGTTCCTGTCCTATCAGGTCAGCGTGGAGGAGGCGGTGCGGAACGCCGGCCGGTTCCTGCAGGCCGGCGCCGCCGCGGTAAAGCTGGAGGGCGGCGCGGCAGTGGTGGATCGGGTGGCGGCGATGACCCGCTTCGGCATCCCCGTCATGGGTCACTTGGGCATGACGCCGCAATCGGTCCATCAGTACGGCGGGTATAAGGTCCAGGGCAAGGCCCCGGATCAGGCGGAGGTGTTGTTGAACGACGCGCGCGCCTTGGAAGCCGCCGGGGCCTTCGCGGTCGTGCTGGAAGCCGTGCCGGCCAAGCTGGCCAGGACGATCACCCAGGCGCTGGCGATCCCGACCATCGGGATCGGCGCGGGCCCGGCCTGCGACGGCCAGGTGCTGGTGCTCTACGACCTGCTCGGCCTCTTCGAGGAGTTCGTGCCCAAGTTCGTCAAACCCTATGCCCACCTGAGAGCCGACGCCCTGCAGGCCCTCCGCCGCTTCCGCGAAGAAGTCGAGCAGGGCAAGTTCCCCACCGATTCCGAAAGCTATCATTAAATCTCGTCATTGCGAGCACAGCGAAGCAATCTCATTGTGAATGTTGTGCTGTCTCTGATGTAGGGGCGATCCCCTGTGGTCGCCCGTCTTGGTCGATTTCATGTAGGGGCGGGATTCATCCCGCCCTCTTGTTTCGTTCCGTTCGCCCTAAGCATATCGAAGGCCTCGCCACAAGATTCCCTCTCCCCACCGAGGGAGAGGGTGGGGGTGAGGGGGATTCTTCTTCAACCGCCCCCGTTTCTCCCGCTGAAATTATCTTGCCACGTACTCAAAAAGCTTATAGGATTTGCCGTAACGGGAAACCTCAGAAGTTAGGCTAGGCGGAATAATCTACTCAGTTGGAATTCACTATGCCGCCCACAAGAGTTACCGAGCGTATCAAAGCAGCAGCATTTGAGTTGCTGAAACAGCATCCCGAAGGTCTTCGGTATTCTGAGCTTCACGCAAAGATTCTGGCCCGTGATAGCGATTTCAAGCCCAACACCATCAATGGCTGCATTTGGAACTTGGACGCCGTCTATCCTGATAAGATTTACAAACCCTCCAAAGGCCTTTTTCGTCTGTTGGAATACAAGCCTCCTCAATCAGAGACGCCTGAAGAGGTACCGACCTCCGCTACTGTTGCCAGCAAGATCAAGGAAGAAGATTTCTACGGCCCTTTCGCCGATTGGCTCAAGAATGAAATTGAAGACGTAACTCACGCCATCGCTCTTGGTGGCAACGTATTCAAGGATAAGTGGGGAACTCCTGATGTTGTTGGCAAGCGCGAATCGCGGCGCAGCGATATCATAAAGGGAGCTACTGAGATCGTTTCGGCCGAGGTAAAAACTGATACAGCGCAGCTCGTTACGGCATTCGGGCAGGTATGTGCCTATAAGCTATTTAGCCACAAGGTCTATCTCGTGGTTCCCCGCCAATCCCAAGACGAAGAAGTTTCGCGGCTTGATTCCCTGTGCCAGATATTCGGTATCGGGCTCGTGACTTTCGATGCCAATTCACCTACCACGCCAGATTTTCGGATTTTGGTGCGCCCGGTTCGGCATGAGCCGGATCTTTTCTACACCAATAAATACATGGCCCGCATAGAGAAAGAACTTTTTTCACAGTAATTCAGTAATTGGGGTCAGACTCGAATTTGTGGTGGTCACGTTGAGGAAAGACATTGAGGCTCACGAAGAAGCAGCGGGAGCTAACCGAGCAAGTAAACTACCTTCTCGATCTGTTGAAGCTGTCACCGGATTTGTCGGGAGTAGAACGAGATCTCTGGACCACGCATCTTGAGATTGCCAGGCGGTACTTAGTTACTTCAGGAGTTCTCAGCCAGTACCTGTTGATGGATGAGCTGTTGAACGATGTCATCTGTCGAGAGTTCTTTTCCCGAGAGCGCTCCTATCCGAAGCTTTGGCGCACGAAGAGATTCAGGGCATTCAACTACTACGTATTGGAACGGATCTATCTCGTGCAAAAGGCGGATTTCGTGCGCGCCTGCACACGCATGCTCCCAAAGGTCTACAAGGATCTCTTGGCCCTGAACGAGCTACGCAATGCCCTCGCTCACTCTTTTTTCCCGGAGAACCGCAGGGTTAAGCCTGGCTGGAAGGGAGTTGATATCTTTTCGAGAGATGGATTCGATCGGTTCTGGGACGACATGAGAGAGGTCTCGGACTTCTTCATCGGACGAATGCGACGAACTAATCGTAGATAAAGGGGACAGATTTATTTTCTGGATGACAGAATCCGGCTTGACGATCGAAAACCATCTGTCCCCAATGTCCATGTTAGTTATTGGGACGTCGAATTGTAGTTGGGCAGCGGGGAGGAGGCCTCATGAAACGGACATTGCTGCTAGTCGGTACTGCTGTCTTCTCGCTATGGATCGTCTCGGCTTGCGCGACGAGTTCCGAGAAACTCGTCGAGATCCGGCTTGGAATGACGAAAGGCGACGTGCGCCACGTGCTCGGCGAGCCCACTGTGGCCCGGGGCGCCATCCGAAACAAGTTCGGTCAGGTGATCGAAGTCTGGGAGTATCGCCTCGCTCTTCCCTCCTCGGACACTCCGGGCCAAGTCATCGGCAAGTCCATGTTTACCCTCCTAACGTTCGGCATGGGCGCGGGGGAATTCCGCGGAGAGAAGCGGGACTACTGGCTCTATTTCCTCCGGGACGAACTCGTTCAGTGGGGTCAAGCTGGGGACTGGTCTCGAGAGCCAGACCGAATCTACCAGTTCAACTTCGAGCCGCACCCGACCGCACCGCAATAGCTTCGTTCCCCGCTGTCCAACACGCGGCTGTGGGTAATTATGGAGTAATTACCTAATTACATGCTCGAATTGCAGAAATGATTGGGACGTCGAATTGTAGTTATGTGGCAAAGCAATGAGCGCTCCAGCCTATATGTTCGACACAGTCGTGTTTAATCGCATCCTCGATGGCGCAATTGATATTAGTGCATTGCGTGGAAAGGGACAGTTCTATGCAACGCACATTCAGCGAGACGAGATAGGAAAAACGCCGAATCTCCAGAGACGCCAAGCGCTTGTTGGGGTATTTAACAGAGTTACTGAACGGAAGGCGGCAACCGAGTCTTTTGTCTTGGATGTCTCTCGGCTCGATGAAGCAAAATTGAGCGGCGACAATGTCGTTCCAACGGAATCAGCCGTATGGGATGTCTCTGTCTGGGATCAAGCTAAGTGGGGGGACGAAAACGGATTGTATTCTTCCGTTAAGGCCGAGTTGGACGCGCTGAATAAGAACAAGGCAAACAATGTGCAGGATGCATTGATTGCGGAAACGGCTATCAAGAATCGCTTCGTCTTGGTTACGGATGACAGCGATTTGCGCACAGTAAGCACAAAGTTTGGTGGAAAGTGCGTAGACACTAAACAGCTGGCATCTGGTCTTGGTTCATGGGAAACAGGAAAGTAATTAGGGTCAGACTCGATTCTCTGATGGGCTGGGGATCTGTCGCTATGAAAAAGTCGAGTCTGACCCTAATTACCGAAAGGAGATGCCTATGAATACCAAGCGTTGGTTATTGGCAAGCCTTGGGACTTTCGCAGTGATCTTCATCTTGGAAATGGTTATCCACGGTGTCTTCCTCGAAGGGATATACAAACAAACTGCCTCTGTCTGGCGTCCTCAAGCCGACATTGGGCGACTCATGTGGCTGATGTGGGTAGGCTATCTCATCTTTGCACCCTTCTTTGCCTTGATTTACATAAAGGGCTACGAAGAAGGCAAGGGTGGTGTGGGACAGGGGATACGCTACGGCGTTTATATGGGATTTGTGCTGTCAGCATCGCAGAGTTTAGGGTGGTATGCCGTGTTGCCTATTCCGGCAATCCTGGCCTTCTACTGGTTTGTAGCGGGCATGGTGGAATTTGTGGCGGCAGGCATCACCGTGGGCGTTATTTACCGAAGATAGGATCGTGCGGGGAAGTAGAACCTAGACCTCGATGCTGCACATCTCACCGCACGTGA
>WNEY01005430.1_pt1 | contig 11010 bp, 9 predicted proteins | sample 5400531 | NCBI WGS metagenome assembly WNEY01 (sample SAMN13153338, study PRJNA577476) | soil metagenome | isolation source: 200 cm saprolite under Douglas fir tree site 1 | place: USA:California | collected 2015-04-18
AATAGGACTGCGACGCCCAGGCGGTTGCTGGCCAGTCGGTTGCCGGGTTCTTGTCACCGACGCCTGCTCCTGATACCACGCGGGTAAACCGGACTATTTCCGGCAATTTTCTTGATCACGGCGATTTGTCGACGCTGAGAGGGCAAAGTCGCCGTGATCACAAGGCGATCATGGATTTCTGGACCCAGGATTCCGTCGCTGGGGTATGTCTCGTGGAACCGGGCGGCGGCTGGCAGCCTCGGTGCCCGCCTGATGTCGTTGCGTCCCGGGTAGCTACCGCCTCGGTGCCCCCCTGATGCTGTCGCCGTGACCCGGGCCGGGCTGGGCCGGCCCGGTCCTGAGTCCGGGAACCCGGCAGCGGGCTGGATCATGGAGTCCGCGCGGGCGAGGGGGGACATCGGGGAAGGATCGATGTCGCTCTGGCAGCATCATTCTTTCCCCGATGCGGCCGGAAAGGGCGGATGATCTTGACAGGGGGTCGGCGAAGGGTCCGACCGGGCGCGCGGACCGGTCGTCGGCCCGGCGCGGCCGTCACGGTCCCGGAGAGATTCCGGCGCCGGAATCTCTCCGGGACCTGAAGAGTAAGCAGAGTCCTGGACCCGGGAATCTGGTTTCCGGCCCGCGTGTCATGGCTGGGCCGCCGGCCCGCGGCAGCGCTGACCCGTGACCGCTGCAAGGCCTCCGATCCCCGCGACAGCGCTGACCCGCAACCGCTGCAATGGCAACGCCGGCGGGCCGGCGCTGCTGCTCACCCCAGGACCGCCACAGCAGCGCCGGCCCGTACCTGCCGCAACCCACGCCAGGCCAGGCCCGGCCGCACCGGCACGACCCGAGCTCGGCAAACCCGCCGTCCGATCCGGCCACGACCGCCCAGGCCGCACGGATACCGTTCCCAAGAGCCCAGAAACCCACCATCTTCTTGAATCACTGGACCCCGCGAGCGGCTACCTGCTGGCGGGCCGGGCTGCCCGAGCGGGCCGGGCGGCCGGCGGTTAGCGGGTCAGTTCTGAGCGCTCTAGGTCTTGGGGGCGCGAGGTGGCGTAGGGGCGGCCTTTGCGGTGTCGGCCGCCGCCCAGCTTGGCCTGGTCTTCTGGCCGGACCCAGATCCACTTGCGGTACGACCAGAACCTGAACAGCGTGCCGATGCCGATGCCGACCAGGTTCGCGACCGTGTACCAGATCCGGCCCGACAAGCCGAACACGTCGGTGACCAGGCCGATGCATCCGTACTGGATCAGCAGGCCGACGCCGTTGAGCAGGAAGAACAGGATGGTCTCGACGTGAGCGCCGAACTCCAGTAGCGATTCCCGAGGAAGGCCAGGATCGTGGCCGCGACCGTGGCGATCGTCACCGAAGTAAACTTGCCAAGGCCGAGCTCAAAATGAAGCAGGTCAGAACCTACTAGTACGACGATGACCCCGGTGCCGCCGACAACCAGGAATTTGGCGCCCTCGTGGATGACCTCACGAAAGCCCTGATAAGCCCTGGTCAGAAAATGCGTCCGCTGGACGGCACCACGGCCGTCGGTCAACGTGACTTGCCGACGGGGGTGCTCGTCCGGGCCGGGTTACTGACAACCGCTGCGTTGCCGACCACGGGGGCCAGCACGGGCTCGATCGCCTCGTGGCCGATCGGGGCATCCTTGTTTGCCCACACCCACCTGCGGTAGGACCAGAACCTGAACAGCGTGCCGACCACGATGCCCACGATCAGTGCCACATTCGCCGGGAACTTGCCAGTCTGGCCGAGCACGTGCACGGTGAAGCCCAGGCAGGCTAGCTGGATCAGCAGGCCGATCCCGTTGAGCACGAAGAACAGGACTCCTTCGCGGCGCATGCTGGTGCGCTCGCGGTGCCGGAACGTCCAGTACCGGCTGGCGAAGTAGGCGAAGGTGGTCGCGATGACCGTTGCGATGACGTTCGAGGTCAGCCAGCCGATATGAAGAGACGACTTCAGCAAGTTGGTGCCGCCGTCGGTGATGATTACGCCGATGATGCCGACGATGCCGAACTTAGCGCCCTCATGGATGAGCACCCTGAAGCGCTCATACAGTCTCCTGGCACTATCCACCGAGGCGGCCTCCGTTCGATTGCATCATTACGCGGCGCTACCCGCACAGCGCTACCGCACGGTGCTACCCGCACTGGCGGACATCGAAGCACCGACCGCAAGATTACCGTGCGAGCCGGGATACGTGGTCCGACCCGGCGATTCACTCATGCGGATGTTACGTGCGATATGCAGTTAGATGACTGATCGTAATCGATCGGCAAGCATGGGTTACTTAGCGCTAGCTAGGCCTGAGCGGACCGAAATCCCGTTCGGGAATGTCAGACCCTCCGGGTATGGTCACGGGCGTGGCTGATCAAGAAATCCTGATTCGGGCGAGGGGGCTGCGGAAGCAATTCGGTGACTTCGTCGCTGTGGATGGGATCGACTTCGAACTCAGCCGCGGAGAAGTGTTCGGCTTCCTCGGTCCTAACGGGGCGGGCAAGTCCTCGACGATGCGCATGATTGGCTGCGTCTCTCCGTCCTCTGGCGGCGAGCTGACCATCCTCGGGCTCGACCCGGCCAAGGACGGGCCGGCGATCAGGGCCAGGCTCGGCGTCGTCCCGCAGGAGGACACCCTGGACGTCGAGCTCACGGTGCGGGAGAACCTGCTGATCTACGGCCGGTACTTCGGGCTCCGCCGGGACGTGATCGCCGAGCGCACCGACAGGCTGCTCGACTTCGTGCAGCTGTCCGAGCGAGCTGACGGTCAGGTCGAGCAGCTGTCCGGCGGGATGAAACGGCGCCTGACCATCGCCAGGTCGCTGATCAGCGAGCCGGAGATCCTGTTGCTCGACGAGCCGACCACCGGACTGGACCCTCAGGCCAGGCACGTGGTGTGGGACCGGCTCTACCGGCTCAAGCAGCAGGGCGTGACGCTGGTGCTCACCACGCACTACATGGACGAGGCCGAGCAGTTGTGCGATCGGCTGGTCGTCATGGATCGCGGGAAGATCGCCGCCGAGGGCTCTCCGCGCGAGCTGATCGCGAGGTACTCGACCCCAGAGGTGCTTGAGCTGCGCTTCGCGTTCGCCGAGCAGGAGCACGCGCCCGACAAGCTGGCCGACCTGCCGGTCGCCCGGATGGAGGTGCTCGCCGACCGGATCCTGCTCTACACCCAGGACGGCGATGCCGCCCTGGCCGCGGTCCGGGCCAGGGGCCTTGAGCCGGAGACCTCGCTGGTCAGGCGGAGCACCCTAGAAGACGTGTTCCTCTGGCTGACCGGCCGCCGGCTGGAGGACTGATGGCGGCCGTCGATAGCCTGCCCGCACGCTCGTTCGCGTACCGGCAGCTCAAGTTCTGGCTGGTTAACTACCGGCGGACGTGGCGCGGCTCGATCTACTCGAGCGTGCTGAACCCGGTGCTCTATCTCGGCGCGATGGGTCTTGGTCTCGGCAAGCTGGTCGATCAGCACAGCACCGCGAGCCTCGGCGGGGTCAGCTACCTGGCGTTCCTGGCCCCCGGGTTGCTGGCGGCCGGTGCCATGCAAACCGCGGTGGGGGAGTCGACCTACCCGATCCTGGCCTCGGTCAAGTGGCTCAAGACCTATCAGGCTGCCGTCGCCTCGCCGCTCCGGCCGGTCGACCTTTTCCGCGGCCACCTGCTGTTCGTGGCGCTCCGGCTCGTCATGAACACGGTGATCTTCCTGATCGTGATGGCGGCCTTCGGCGCGGTCGAGTCGGCCTGGGCGATCGTGACGATCCCGGCCGCGCTGCTGACCGGACTCGCGTTCGCCGCTCCGCTTGAGGCTTTCGCGATCACCGTTGAGAAAGATACCTCTTTCTCGCTGATCTTCAGGTTCGGGATGATCCCGCTGTTCCTGTTCTCCGGCACGTTCTTCCCGGTCAGTCAGCTGCCGGTCGCCATCAGACCGCTCGCCTACATCACGCCGCTCTGGCACGGGGTCGACCTGTGCCGCTCCCTCACCCTGGGCACCGCCTCGCTGTGGCCATCCGTCGGGCACGTCGCTTACCTGCTGGCGGTGACCGCCGTCGGCGTTTACGCGGGCAGCCGTACCTACCGGCGGAGGCTCTATGCCTGAGCTAGCGCTGCGGATCCTAGCGCTGCGGATCCTGCCGCTGCCTTTGCTGCGCACCAGAAAGCTTGGCCTGGGCGGTGCGGGCAGCGGCTACCTCATCGAGCGGCACGCCCGGGCCTACAAGCACGCCTGGGGCAGCTTCGCCTCCGGATTCTTCGAGCCACTGTTCTACCTGCTGTCCATCGGCGTCGGCCTCGGCAAGCTGGTCGGCACCGTGACCGGCCCGAGCGGCCATCAGGTCGCCTTCACCAGCTTCGTCGCCCCGGCTCTGCTCGCCACCTCGGCGATGAACGGCGCCGTGCTCGACTCGACCTTCAACGTCTTCTTCCGGATGAAGTACGCCAAGCTCTACGACGCCACGCTGGCCACGCCGATGCGAGCGGACGAGATCGCGCTCGGCGAGGTGGGCTGGGCGCTGATCAGGGGCGGTCTCTACAGCATCTCGTTCATGATCGTCATGCTGGCCCTCGGACTCGTGCACTCGCTCTGGGCCATCGCCGCGGTGCCCGCCGCCTTGCTGATCGGCTTCGCGTTCGCGGGCGCCGGGATGGCGGCGACCACGTTCATGAGCAGCTGGCAGCACTTTGAGTTCGTGACGCTGGCGACGCTGCCGATGTTCTTGTTCTCGACTACGTTCTACCCGCTCAGCGTCTATCCGAGGTCGCTCCAGATCGTGGTCGAATGCACCCCGCTGTACCAGGGCACCGAGCTGATCCGCGGGCTCACGCTCGGCGTGGTCGGCCCGAGCCTGCTCGGCAGCATCGCCTATCTGGCCATCATGGGCGCCGTCGGCCTGCAGGTGGCTGGCCGCCGGATCAGCCGCCTGCTGCTGAAGTAACGCCGCGCCCCAAACACACCACGATCAGAACCGGCTCAGCACCTCGCGTAGCGGGTCGAGGCCGATCGAGCCGAGCGCGAGCGCATGGCTGTGGAACTCCTTCAGGTCGAACTGCGCGCCCTTGCGGTTCATGGCGTCGTCGCGCGCCTGCAGCCAGATCCGCTCGCCGAGCTTGTACGAGGACGCCTGGCCAGGCCAGCCGAGATACCGGTCGAGTTCGAACCGCAGCATCTTCTCATCGACCTGGACCCTCGACCGCAAGTACTCCCAGACCAGGTCGGCGGTCCAGGCCTCACCCGGATGCCAGGGCGAGTCGGCCGGGATCGGCAGTTCCGCGTGGACACCGAGGTCGACCACGACCCGGGCGGCCCGCAGCAGTTGCGCGTCCAGCATGCCGAGCTTGTTGCCGGGGTCGGACAGGAAGCCGAGATCGTCCATCAGCCGCTCGGCGTATAGCGCCCACCCCTCGCCATGACCTGAGACCCAGCCCATCAGCCGCTGCCAGCGGTTGAGCTGATCGGACATGAACACGGTCTGCGCGACCTGCAGGTGATGACCGGGAACGCCCTCGTGGTAGATCGTGGTCAGTTCCTTCCAGGTCGAGAACTCCTCCACCCCGTCGGGCAGTGCCCACCACATCCGGCCCGGCCGGCTCCAGTCTTCGCTCGGGGGCGTGTAGTAGATGCCGCCGTCGCCGGTCGGAGCGATCATGGCCTCGATCCGGCGGGCAGGCTCGGGGATATCGAAGTGCGTGCCGTCCATCTCCGCGATCGTGGCGTCCGCGATGCCCTGCATCCACTCCCGCAGCGCGTCCCGGCCGGTGATCCGCCGGTCAGGGTCGGCGTCGAGTTCGGCGACCGCGTCGGCCACCGATCCGCCGGTCACGATCTTGGCGGCGATCTGCCGCATCTCCTGCTCGATCCTGATCACCTCGGCCCAGCCCCAGGCGTAGGCGTCGTCCTGGTCGATCGTCGCGCCGAGGAATTTCCGCGACGCGAGCGCAAACCGTTCCCGCCCGACCGCGTCCCGCGGAGGCGCGAACGGCAGCAGTTCGGCCGTGAGGAACTCGCCGAACTCGGCCGTAGCGGCATTGGCCGCCTGGGCAGCCCGATCAAGATCGTCCCGAAGCGCCCCGCTCGCCGAGATCCGCGCGGCCAGGCCGTCGTAAAAGCCGGTGCCGGCCGCCGACCACTCGGCGCACTGTTTGGCGCAGGCGGCGATCTGGCGGCGCGGCGCGACCTCGCCGCCAGCAGCGCATTCCCGGTAGGTTTGCTTCAGCCCTTCGTACGCGCGCGGCACCAGGGCCATCCGCGCCGCGATGTTCCGCTGATCCTGCTCGGTCTCGGTCGGCATCAGGTCGAAGATCTGCCGGATAGTCTGCAACCGCGAGGCGATCACATTCAGTTCATTCGTGGTCGCGCCGGACTCGTGCAGTTCATCGCTGATCGTCAGCCGCTCGATCATCGCTTCCTTGGCGACCCGGTCCCGCTGGCTGGACACCTCGGTCCTGGCGATCGCCTCAAGCGTGCGCTTGGTGAGCTCAGCCCTGGCCTCGAAGCCGGCTGGCGTGAGATCGGTCATCAGATGGTCATAGCCCGCGATCCCCGCCGACGTGGCGGATACCGGATCAAGCTCCGCGCTCCGGGTGACATAGCCATTGGCGATCTCATCGATAGTGCTCATGCCTTCGAATCTACTCTCGATCGCCTCCATGATCCCGAAGCAAAGGTCTCGCCCTGGTGACCCAGAGATCCCGCGATCATGATCCGACCGTCTTACCCGGGGTGAAGTACCGCCGCGGATTTCCGACCAGCATGGCGTCGATCTGCTCGGCCGTGACGCCACGCTCGGTCAGCGCGGGCAGCACGGTTTCGTGGATGAACGTGTAGTTGCCCGCCCGTGAGTCATCGCGGGGGAACCAGTCGATATAGCAGGCGGCGTCGTGCGAGAGCACCATCCGGTCGGCGTAGCCCCGCCGGCACAATTCTGCAATCACGTCGGCGCGTCGTTCGAGCGATGGGGACATGCCGATGCCGAACCGGTCCATCCCGAGCAGGCAGCCGGCGTCGGCGACCTCAGCCAGATAGTCGGGGTCCTTGCTGTCGCCGCTGTGCCCGATCACCACCCGGCGCAGCTCAACGCCCTCCTCCCGGAGCACCCTGATCACCTCGAGCCCGTTGCGGGTTCCTGGATGAGTGTGCACGGTGACCGGCGCGCCGGTCAGCACGTGAGCGCGGGCTACGGCCCGGAGCACGCGCTCGACGCCCCGCGTCAAACCAGCCTCGTCAACAGCGCACTTGAGGAACGCGGCCTTGACCCCGGTGCCGGTGATGCCGTCGGTAATGTCGCCGACGAAGCAGTCGGTCATCGGGTCCTCGCCGCTAGCCGTCATCCGCCTGGTCCGGTAGCGGAAGTAGAACGGCACGTCGTTCCACGTGTACAGGCCGGTCGCCGCGACGATGTGCATCGGCGTCAGCGCCGCGACCTTCTTGATCCGAGCGATGTCGCGCCCCAGCCCGATCACGGTCGGGTCGGCGATCGCGGTGATTCCGGCCTCCACCGCCTTGTTGAGCTGAGCGGCGGCGTGGGCAATCCGCACCTCCTCATCCCAGTCGGCCGGGTAGTTCTGCCTGATCTCCTCATTCAGCACGAACACGTGTTCGTGCATCAGCGTCGTCCCCAGCTGAGCCACGTCGACTGGGCCACGAACCGTCTCGACCGCTGCCATGAGCAGACCGTAGCGTTAGTTCGGGGGGATTCGGGGGGTCGTCCCCCCGAAACAGCACAGTCCGGTACCGGTCGGTAAGTTCACTAACTAAGCGCCCGGTTACGCTTGTCCGAACGTCTCGGGAGGCAGCAGATGGACTTTGGATTTGACGCGCGGACCGAGGAGCTACGGGGCAAGCTGCTCGCCTTCATGGACTCCCACGTCTACCCGGCCGAACCGGTCTTCGCCGAGCAGGTCGCGCAGGCCGCGGCCAGCGGCGACATCTGGCAGCGCCCGGGCGTGATCGACGACCTAAAGGTCGAAGCCCGCAGCCAGGGCCTGTGGAATCTGTTCCTCACTGTCCGCACTCACGGTGCTAGCCAATCGGGGGCGAGCCAGGACCAGGCCGGCCAGATCGCCGCCAAGCACGGCGCGGGCCTGACCAACCTGCAGTACGCGCCGCTGGCCGAGATCACCGGCCGCAGCGGCGCGATCGCCCCTGAGGCGCTGAACTGCGCCGCGCCCGACACCGGCAACATGGAACTGCTGGCTGAGTTCGGCAGCGCCGAGCAGATCGAGCGCTGGCTGCACCCGCTGCTCGAAGGCGAGATCAGGTCCACGTTCTGCATGACCGAGCCGGACGTGGCCTCCTCCGACGCGACGAACATTGCCACCTCGATCGTCCGCGACGGCGACGAGTACGTGATCAACGGCCGCAAATGGTGGTCATCCGGCGCGATGGACCCGCGCTGCAAGCTGTTGATCGTGATGGGCAAGACCAACCCGAGCGCCGAGCGCCACCGCCAGCAGTCGATGATCTGCGTGCAGAAAGACACCCCCGGCGTCAACGTCAAGCGCAGCATGCGGGTGTTCGGCTTCTCCGACTCCACTCACGGCGGGCACGCCGAGATCGAGTTCAAAGACGTGCGCGTTCCAGCCGCCAACCTGATCGCCGGAGAAGGCGAGGGCTTCGCGATCGCGCAGGCCAGGCTCGGGCCCGGCCGGATCCACCACTGCATGCGGCTGATCGGAATGGCCGAGCGATCGCTTGAGGCGATGTGCCGCCGGGCCGCCGGGCGGGTCGCGTTCGGCAAGCCGATCGCCGACCAGGGCGTGGTGCAGGACTGGATCGCCGAGTCGAGGGTGCGGATCGAGCAGGCCAGGCTGCTGGTGCTGAAGACCGCCTGGCTGATGGACACGGCCGGCAACAAGGGCGCCCATACCGAGATCCAGGCGATCAAGATCGCGGTCCCATCGATGACCGAGTGGATTATCGACAAGGCGATCCAGACCCACGGCGCCGGCGGAATCAGCCAGGACTTCCCGCTCGCCCAGGCCTGGGCCGGAGCCCGCTCGCTGCGGTTCGCTGACGGTCCCGATGAGGTGCACAAACGCTCGCTGGCGCGCCGCGAGCTGCATAAGTATCGCAGCTAGGTAAAAAGCGCCCGCAAAATTTAAAGAAAGGAAAAGATCTTTATGGGAGAAAGCATTCAGCGGGTTGCCGTCGTTACCGGAGGCGCCCGTGGCATCGGGGCGGCTATCTCGAAGCGGCTAGCCGCCGACGGCATGGCGGTCGGCGTGATCGACCTCAAGGAAGGCGACTGCGGAGCGACGGTCGACGCGATCAAGGCAGCCGGCGGGCGCGGGTTCGCGGCCGGAGCCGACGTCAGCGACACCGCGCAGGTCACCGCGGCCGTCGACGCGATCGCCGCCGAGCTTGGGCCGCCGGCCGTGCTGGTGAACAACGCGGGCGTGCTCAGGGACAACCTGTTGTTCAAGATGTCCGATGACGACTGGGACACCGTGATGAACGTGCACCTGAAGGGCGCGTTCTTGATGAGCCGGGCCTGCCAGAAGTTCATGGTCGAGCAGAAGTACGGCCGGATCATCAGCTTGTCGTCAAGCTCGGCGCTGGGAAACCGGGGCCAGGCCAACTACTCGACCGCCAAGGCCGGGCTGCAGGGCCTCACCAAGACGCTGGCCAAGGAACTCGGCCAGTTCGGCATCACCGCGAACGCGATCGCGCCCGGCTTCATCGTGACCGACATGACCGCGGCGACGGCGGCTCGGGTCGGTGTCGAGTTTGAGACGTTCCAGACGGCGGCGGCCTCGCAGATCCCTGTCCGCCGGGTCGGGCAGCCAGAGGACGTCGCTCATGTGGCGTCGTTCCTAGCTAGCGAGGGTGCCGGGTTCGTGTCCGGCCAGGTGATCTACGTGGCGGGCGGGCCCCTGTGCTAAAAGAGGAAGCCGCCGCGAACGGTCAGGCGGCCGACGCCGACCGGCTCAGGGAACAAGTAAGAGAGTTCTTGGCCGCGCACGACCCGGCCAGCACCGAGCGGCTCGAGTTCGTGCGGGCCCGGTTCGACGCCGGGCTGGCCTGGGTGCATTACCCGGTCGGGCTCGGCGGTCAGGGGCTGCCGCGGACGCTGCAGAAGGTGGTGGACTCCGGGTTCACCGCCGCGGACGCGCCGACCAACCGGCCAGAGCGCAACGCGATCGGCCTCGGCATGGCCGCGCCGACCATCCTCGCCTACGGCAGCGACGAGCAGAAGAAGCGCTGGCTCCGGCCGCTATGGACCGGCGAGGAGATCTGGTGCCAGCTGTTCAGCGAGCCGGGGGCCGGGTCTGACCTGGCCAACCTGGCCACCAGGGCGGTCCGGGACGGAGACCACTGGGTGGTCAACGGGCAGAAGGTCTGGACCTCTTCCGCGCACGTGGCCAAACGGGCGTTGCTGGTCACCAGGACCGATCCTGACGTGCCCAAGCACAAGGGGCTGACCTACTTCAGCGTGGACATGAAGGCGCCTGGGGTCGAGGTCAGGCCGCTGCGCCAGGCGACCGGTGAGGCCGAGTTCAACGAGGTCTTCCTGTCCGATGTTGCCATCGATGACACCGACCGGATCGGCGAGGTCGGCCAGGGGTGGGCCGTGGCCACCGCGACGCTGATGAACGAGCGGGTCGCGCTCGGCGCGTTCTCGCTGCCGCGCGAGGGCGGCATGATCGGCTTTTCCGCCGCGACCTGGCGGGAGCACCCGGAGAAGCGGACACAAGGCCTGCATGACCGGCTGCTGAGGCTCTGGGTCGCCGCCGAGGTTTCCCGGCTGTCGGGGGAGCGGCTGCGGCAGCAGCTGGCCAACGGGCAGCCGGGCCCGGACGGCTCCGGGGCCAAGCTGGTCTACGCCAGGCTCAACCAGGAGATCGCGGACTTCGAGATCGAGCTGCAGGGTGGCTCTGGCCTCCGGTACAGCGACTGGACCATGCACCGGCCCGAGGGCGCCGACTTCTACGGGCGCGACGCCGGGTACCGGTTCCTGCGGTCGAAGGGCAACTCGATCGAGGGCGGTACCTCGGAGATCTTGCGCAACATCGTCGCCGAGC
>WNEY01004126.1_pt1 | contig 11009 bp, 11 predicted proteins | sample 5400531 | NCBI WGS metagenome assembly WNEY01 (sample SAMN13153338, study PRJNA577476) | soil metagenome | isolation source: 200 cm saprolite under Douglas fir tree site 1 | place: USA:California | collected 2015-04-18
GCCTGGCCTTCCTGCTCCGACTAGGACACGGTGGCCCCCGCTGGGCTGACCTGCCGTTTCTGTGTGTGGGCCTAAGGTCCCACCATGCGAACCGCTCCATCCTCATCGAGGGTGACCTGCTCCCAGTTCATCTGAACAGATCACGCAGCCTGGCGGCCGCGGAGTAGCCCAGGTCGCGACGAGGTTCAATGGTTTGCCGACTGACCGGAGCCGTGCCGCCGACCGATGGATTCGTTCGGATGCTGGAGCTTCGAGGATCTGGGCCTCACAAATTGCGCGTTCGCGGCGAAACCAGATCACCCTGGTCAGGGTCGGCCAAATCAGCATGTCTGCTACCCGATTTGAAGGCAGAATGGGCTCATGGCGAGCGGACGTTTCAGTATCAACGCAGTTGTCATGCCGCCTAAGGCGGCGGGAGAGGTTCTTCTGACAGGTGCAGCCTCGAATGAAGATCTAGACGCTGAAGCCAGGCGGCTTCTGCCATCGGGCGACGAAATAGCCTCGTCCCTGATACACCAGATCCGCTATGAACGATCTATCTATGACGACGCCGAACTCTTCCAGGCGATGCCAATTGAATATCTCAGCAGCGAAGATTTCACCAATCTCAGCCATGGCCAGCGAGAAGCGACTCTTCGGCGCGCTTCGGCGCTGGCCGGCTGTCTTATCCATGCCTCAGTTTCTGCCGTCGACCACCTTCTCAACGATGTGATCGAGTTGCGCCAACAAGACGATCAAGAAGCAGTGGAAATCAGTGATACATGGATACTTAGCGCTCTTCCGAGCCGCTTTGTAAGTAGCTATTCGGCTCTATTCGCGCAGCGATTCCTCGTGGCCCTAGTGGACGTAACGAGCCGCCTGACACGGTGCTGGGAGCCGTTGAGTTGCGTCGCCCAGGAGCTGGGGCTTCGGATACTGCTGAATGAGACCGAAGTAGTGGCAGACTCGGCGGACGTTGCCTTGGATGAGAACTGGCGTGAACATCTGGAAGAACTTCTCTTCGAGGATGCCGACCACGAACTGCTGTACAACCCCGCATTCGACGGCATCGAAGATGAGCCTGCCAGTCAGCCGCCCGGCATGGCACCTATGCGTATCGAGGACTGGTTCAAGCCGTTCAACGACGAGCGCTCGCTCCCGCCATATGCACATGACACCTGAGCAAAAGCTCTATCGCTATCGTAGCGATCTCCTTAGATTCATGCGGCGTGCGGCGCGATCTCGACGATCAGGTCGGCGTCGAGCGCTGCGGTGATGCGTTCAAGCAGTGGAATGGTCGAAATGACGCCACCCGGCTCAAGCCGGGACAGCACTGGCTGACTCCGGCCAACCCGGCGAGCCAGTTCGGTCTGCGAGAAACCCAGGGCCAGGCCGCGCTCGCGCACGGCAGCCCCTATTGGGAAGGCACGCTACGCTTCCGCGTATCCCTGCTGGTTTCCGGCCCTTGCCTTTCGCTGTCGTGAATGCGGGAAGCTGAGACCGTCCTGCACCTGGACAAGGAATTCGACGTCATCGCCGACGTCACCGGCCAGCCGGTAGAGCGCCTCCGTGTCTCCTGACCCCGGCCGCAGGAACCGCTACCGCACCGGTCCGGCGGCCGTCGCTGACTATCGCCTGAAACCCGCCCTAGACCTTCGATACGCACTGAACCCACGGCTTGCCGCTCAACTCACCAACCCGCTCATATCAAGTCCTACGCGTGCGCCGTCATGCCGAGGTCAACCACGCCAAGCAATCGCCGACGACGCTCAGGCGACCAGCAACCAGTCGCCAAAGCACATACCCGGGCAAACGGTCGGCAGGCCTAAGCAGGTGCTTGTGTAAGGAACACCAAAAGTGGATGCATGGGTCTAACGTCCCACTGTGCGAACCAGATGATCTTGATCGAAGGTGATCTGCTTCCGGTACGTTTCACCAGCTCACGTACGTCCACGGCGTCGAAATGACTCGCTCCGCGAGCGTCGTCGCGGTCGCCGGGCAATGCGAGCTGTGCCGCCTGTCAGGCGGCGTGCGGTGCGATTTCGACGATGAGGTCGGCGTCGAGCGCGGTCGTGATGCGCTCGAGCAGCGGAATCGTAGGTATCACGCCGCCTGCCTCCAGACGGGACAAGGCAGGCTGGGTCATCTCTGCCCGGCGCGCCAGCTCGGTCTGGGACAGGCCAAGCGCCTGGCGGCGCTCACGGATCGCGCAGCCGATGAGGAACGCCCGCTGAGCCTCGGCGTAGCCCTGACGGTATCCGTCGCTGCTGCGGCGGGTGCGGGCAAGGTCTTCGTAGGAATCGTGACTGGCGCTCATGGCTGTACCTCGCGGTCGAACGTCTCATGGGCTGGGCCGTGCTCGGCCTCGCATCGCTTTTGCGCTTGCAGTGCCCGTGCTACCTCGGCTATCTCGGCGTCGCGGCTCTTGCGGAAAACGGTCAGCAAGATGACGCGGCGGCCGGGAGCGAGCCAGTACGTGACCCTGGTCTGCGTGGCTAATAAGTGGAACCGCAACTCGCGGGCTTTCCCGCCGAGATGCCGGGTATACGGCTCGCCGAGGTCCGCAGCACGTTCGGCTAGTAGGCCGACGAGGAAATCGACGCGGCCGAAGTCCCGGTCAGTCAGGCCGGACAGCCAGGACCGCACCTCCGGCTCCATCTCAACCTCGTACAACCAACTCATGCATCAAATGCTATATGTATCCGATGCTATAGCCAAGCCCGAGAATCTCGGTTCGCACAGTGACAACGTTGGGCCGCCATATGCGCCGGACACAGGATCAGTGGGGCGGGTGGGGATCGAACCAGCGACCGGGCCCGCGACCAGCCTCAGGTTGCCAGGCAACGGACGGCCGCAATGCGTTTCTCTTATTTAGAGTCTCTTTTTTCATTGAGAAAGATTTGCGCCGGTGCCTTCGGCCCTAGTGGTGAACGTCGTGGACCAGGGAGCCAGGCATTGGGCCGAGGTCCTTCCCGGCCGCCAATCGGGGTGCAAGACTGCTCATGATGCCGTGGGCGGGCGTATGGGGAGCGAGCTATGGAACCTCTTACCTTGATACTGGGCGCCTTGGCTGCCGGGGCGCTTGCTGCTGTCCAGGAAAGCGCAGGCCAGGCGGTCAAAGATGCGTATGCGGGACTCAAGAATCTGCTGCGCCAACGGTTGAACGGCAACCAGGCTGGTGAGGTCGCGCTCACCCAGTACGAGCAGCAGCCGGAGACGTGGGAGCAGCCGCTGCGCTCCGAACTCAGTGCGAGCGGGTCCGATCAGGATGGCGAGGTGATCGCCGCCGCCCAGACGCTGCTTGACCTGGTCCGCGCCGACCCGGTAGGCGCAAGGATCTTCCAGAACCAGTTCCACGGTCAGGTACAGGGTTTCGTGCAGGGCGATTACAACCGAGTGACCATGAAGTTCGGCGGCAATGACCGGGGCGACTGATCCTGCCGCCGTGGTTCGGGTCTCCGCGTCGGAGACCCATTTCCATGGGCCGGTTGCCGCCGTCATTCAAGGTGATCACAACGACGTCACGATCGTCTACGAGGGCGGCCACCGTGCCGTCGTGCCGTTCCTGGCGCCGCCTGCACCCGCCTACTCCCTCGTTGGCCGCGATCTGCAGATCGCCGCCGCCCTAGAGCTGATGATCGGCCCGCAGGCAGGCCGCCGGGTGGCGCTGACCGGGCTGCCCGGCGTTGGCAAGACCGCGCTGGCGCTTGCTTTGGTCTACGACCCGGACGTGCTGACCAGGTTTCCGGACGGAGTCCTGTGGGCCGGCCTCGGCCAGAATGCTGATCCGCTGCCGCACCTGGCCGCGTGGGCGGCGGCGCTTGGGGTGCCGCCGAAGGAATTGCCACAACCTGCGGGCGTCGAAACCTGGGCCCGCGTGGTCCATGCCGCTATCGGCACCCGCCGCATGCTGCTCGTGATCGATGACGCCTGGAAGGCCAGGGACGCGCTGGCGTTCCGGCTGGGCGGTCCGGGTTGCGCGACCATTCTGACGACCCGGGTGCCGGAGGTGGCGCTGTCGTTCACCCCGCACGTACAGCCGTTGTCGGAATTGACTGAGCAGGACAGCCTTAAGCTGCTGGACAGCCAGGCGTCGGAGTTGCTGCGCGACGAGCCCGCTGGCGCCAGGGAATTGGTGCGGCTCACCGGGGGGCTGCCTCTCGCGGTCATCCTGCTCAGCAGGCACGTGCGGCTGCAGGCATTGCTCGGCCGCGGCGGTCGCCTCGCCGCTACGCTGGACCAGTTGCGGACCGCCGAGAAGCGCCTGCAGTTGTCGGAGGAACAGGCGCCGGTCGACCGCCATCCGAGCCTGCCGCTTGAGGTGCCGCTGTCGCTGCGGGCTGCCATCGGTCTAAGCGTGGAGCACCTCGGCGTCACCGGCGCTCATGTCCTAGCCAGCCTTTCACTGTTCATGCCGAAGCCCAATACCTTCTCCGATTCTGCGGCTGCCGCCATCTCAGGGGTCTCGCCGGATGCCGTAGGCGCGCTCGTTGAAGCGGGCTTGGTGGAGCCCGTTGGAACTGGTCGGCTCGCCATGCATCAGACCATCCACGACTTCGCCAGTGCCGAGCGTGTGCCCGGGCAGGAGGAGGATCGGATGGTCGATTACTTTGTCTCTATGCTCGACGCGGATACGCCCGGCCCGGAGGACTTGGCAAACATCCTGGCGGCCGTGAACCTCGCGCACAGGCGCGGGCGTACAGAGCAGTTCCTGCGCGGGGTGCACGGGGCCTTTCCGTTGCTCGATCAGCTTGGCCTGTACAAGGAAGCCGAACTCCAGCTCACTGAAGCGTTGGCCGCCGCCGAAACGCTGGGCGACCGTGCCGCCCACGCGCAGACTCAGCTCCGTCTCGGAACGGTCCTTATGCTGCGGGGGGAGTTCGAGTCGGCAGCAGAACACCTGCGTGCCGGGGTACAGGAAGCTCGAGCGTCCGGTCGCCAGGATGATGCGGCCGACGGTCTGGTCAGGCTGGGCTGGCTGGTCGGCATGCAGGGCGAACCGGGTGAGGCGGAGTCACTGTTCGCCCAGGCGCTCCTGCTGGCCCGCGACGGTGCGCTGCGTCGGCAGCGGAGCGAGGCGCTGAGCGGCATGGGCTGGCTGGCCGGCAGGCGCGGGGAGTACCGCCTGGCTCGAGAGCATGGTGACGCGAGCTTGACGCTGGCCAGGGAACTGGGCGACGAGGGCCTCGTCGCGGACGTGCTCCAGGTCTTCGGATGGGCGGTCGCCGCTGAGGGTGACTACCGGAGCGCTGATGCATACTTCCGTGAGTGCCTTGACCTGGCCCGCCCGGCCAGTCGGCACAGCCGCATGATCGACGCGATGCAGGGACTGGCCTGGATCGCCGCGATGACCGGGCGGTTCGCCGAGGCCAGACCCATGCTCGAAGAGGCGCTGAGCCTGGCCGAGAGGATTGACCACCACGAGCGCGTGTCGCTGCTGCTGTCGATGGGCTGGGTGCTACGGGAGCTAGGGGAGAAGGAGGCCGCACGGGCGGCGATACTTGATGGCATCGCGCTGGCCCGGCACACTGCGCGCAAGGAGAAACTGGGCTGGCTCCTGCACGACCTGGCGACACTGGAGATCGACAACGGAGGCGACGACTCCGCCGAAGCGCACCTGCTGGAAGGTCTCGATCTCGCTCGTCAGGCGGAGATTCACGACCTGACTGTCTCGATCCTTGGCACACTCGGTCAGATGATGACGCAGGCGGAGCGGTACCAGGAGGCTCGATCCTTTCTCCAGCAGGCACTTGGGCTGGAACGGGACCAGCGGAACGACACGGTCGCCGCCTCACTGCTGCACAGTGCCGCCCAGGTCGAGCTGGCCGATGGCGACGCGGCGGAGGCTGGTCGGCTTTTTGCCGACTCCATCGAGCGGGCGCTGGCTGCGGGTAACGCGAGACAGGCGGCAATCAGCAGGTACGGTGCCGCCCGGGCGGCCGCCGCGGCCGGCGACCTGGCTACCGCCCGGCGCCTGGGCGCCATGAGCGCGAGCGAGCTTGACGCGCTTTCCAATGAAAAGGCGCTTGAGGTCACGGCCTGGCTGGCCACTCTCCCGCCCGCGGGCGATATTCCGGAGTGACAAGCTCCCCGCCGCCTCGGTGCAGCACCGGTCGTCGCCCCTCGCTGATATCCGTCGCGAGCCGGACGACCCGGGCTCGGATATCCGGCCACCGATAGCACTGGACGAACAGCTCGTGCCCGCCATCCACAAGGCGCGTGCGCAGCGCACCGTCGCGCAACAGCCGCACGCAGCCCGCGGCGAACGCGTGAGGACTATCGCGGATCAGCAGGTGCACGCCATCCTGCGCGCCGAGCCCAGCGGCGCCTGCGCTGGTTGATACCACCGGAAGCCGGTGCGCGAATGCTTCCAGGATCTTGATCCTGGTGCCGCTGCCGTACCGCAGCGGTACGGCAATGAGATCGGTCGCAGCCAGTTCCGCGCGGATGTCCGGAACCTGCCCGGTCACCGTCACCAACGGCGGGTCGTGCAGATGGCTGACCCGCGCGTCGGGCTCGCCCACCAGCCGCACCTGGACGTCGGGAACCTGCCGGCGGATATGCGGCAGAATGCGGCGCACGAGCAGGTGCGCGGCATCGACGTTCGGGCCGTATCGCAGGAAGCCGGGCAGGGTGATCGTCGGGTGCCGGCCGGAGACGCGGAGGGCGGCCTGCACGGGCGGTTCGTATCCGTTGGGTACCAAGGTGAGCCGCGGAAGCGGTAGCCGGGCCGCGTCCAGCGCGCTGGACACCACGCTTACGTCCACCTGCCGCGCCGCGCTCATCTGCAGCCGTCGCCAGCGGCTCGCCTCGCTAAGCGCGATCCAGGCAGCCAGCCGATCCTGCGGATGCGGCGGCAGGCGCTCAGCCCACCAGCGGCCGAGCACCTTGCAGTGCTCGATGTCGTCGAGGTCAAGCACGCATGGCGCCATGGGCGGCCCGCAGCACAAATAGCTCTCGACGCGACTCAGCCAGACGAGGTCATACCGGGCCGCAGCCCAGCGGGCGAGTTCGGTGTGCCCGAGGTCGTAGCGGCGGCCGGAAAGCTCGCGGGGCAGGCGAGCGGGCGCCTCTGCCCGCCCGGCCGAGGGCAGTGCCAGCAGCCGAGCCCGGCGGACCGACAGCTCCGCCGGCACCGGCTCGGTTTTTCGCCAGGCCGGATCGAACGCGGCGAAGAGGTCAATGGCGCCGACCTCGGCGAGCGCCTTCACGATGTGGTACAGCCGCATCCGCAGCCCGGTGCCCGTCCGGCTCGGTATCTCGTTGCTGACCACGAGAATCCTGGCCGGCCGGCGCGGCCGACCGCTACGTTCCTGATGCGACGGTAGCGCCGACATGCGCGGTCTTCTCCCAGTCGTCGCGGCCGCTCAGTTGCCGAATGACCGCGCGGACGGCTGGTACGACCAGCAGTGCCTGGTAGGCCGGCCAGCCGAGCACCACCTGTGGGTAGTGGCGCCAGCGGGCTGAAAGAGCGAAGTCCCTCCTGAGCGAGGGCAACAGGCAGCAGGCGAGCACCGCGTTGACAACGCCAGGCAGCGCGGCTACCGCCGGTGCCCATGCCAGCGGCGAGCCGATAACCGCCGCGGCGAGCACCTGTACCGGCAATACGACGCCGAGAACTGCGCGGGCGAGATTGACGAGCAACACCTCGGCCGCTTCATGGCGAAGCCGCCGGGTCTGGAGATTCCGCCAGCTACCGGCCTGCAGGACCTGAAGGAAGCCTTGATTCCACCGGGTGCGCTGGCGCACGAATGCGGCCGTGCTTTTCGGCGTTTCCTCGAGAGTGGCCAGTTCCGGACGGTAAAGGAAGGAGAGTTTTGCGCCGCGCGCGGTCAGCCGCAGCCCCAGGTCGCAATCCTCGGCGAGGGCTGTCTCGCGCCAACCGCCGACCTCGCGTAGCAGTGCGGTACGCACGAACACCGAGTTGCCGCTCAGGCGGACTAGGTGGTCCGGGCCCGCGCTCGACTCGTTGCGAAACATGACATAGGACTCCAGCATGTTGTGCAGGTGAAACCAGCGCGGGGGGTCGGCGAAGGGCTGATTGCCTGCTTGCACGGCATCAGCGCCCGTGGCGGCGAAGCATTCGTCGATGGCAGGCAGCAGTTCGGGCGGCACGATGCCGTCGGCGTCGAACACGCCGACGATCTCGCGCTGGCAGTGCCCAAGGGCGTAGTTCAGGGCGGCGCCCTTATGCCGCGCACCGCCCACACGCGCCAGGACCCGGATGCGTTCTGGAGCGTCGCAGGCGGCGGACCGGGCGGCTTGCAACGTCTCCATGTCGTCGTCATCGACCACAACGAGGATCTCAAAGTCGGGATGCCTGGCCTTAGCGAGTGCCCCGAGAGTGGTCGGCAGGACTCCCGCCTCGCACCGAGCCGGGACGACCAGCGAGAACGAGGTTTTCGGCGGCGCAGTCCCGATAGCCGCCCTTGGCCGATGTTTCCGATAGGCGCGCCGCTGGGCGCGCCGCTGGGCGCCTAACCGGTGCACCGAGCCGCGCATCACGAGCAGCCACCCGCAGCAGGCCGTGGCCAGCAGCACGTCATTTATGCGCAAGATGACCTCCGCCATTGCCGAGCGTTACCTAAACGCGTGCGAAGTAATTCTCGACGCGCCGATCCTCGAATGCCCGGCGGAATCCGTCCCGGTCGTAGGGACCGCGACCTTCAACATCGAAGATACGCAGCCCGGTATCGACATGCAGCAGGCCGAACATGTCATCGGCGGTCGTGCCGTAGGCCCTTGCGGCGTCTCGGGCGAACTCCACGATGACGAACGGGCGGTGCTTTCTGAGCGTCGCGCGGGCACCGGACAGCACCTCGTATTCCGCGCCCTCCACGTCAATCTTGATGACGGCTGGAATGTATCCGGCGGGCAGCGCCGAGTCGAGATCCTCCACGGGTACGGTCAACCGCCGCACCCGGCGTCCGCGGTGGTTCGGTATCGGGCGCAATCCGCTGAACGCTGACTCATCCAGAACTTCGAGGAACTCCGCTTCGCCCCGCCGGGCGCCGACCGCTGCCCGTCGCACATCAACGGCGGGGAACTCGGCGACAAGTCCCGGGTGGCAGATTTCGGTCGGCTCGAAGGCGATATGTCGGCCGAGTGGCGCGCACCGGACGATTGTTCGCAGGATGTCGCCCTTGGAAGCGCCGATGTCGACGCAGCAGTCATCTGCGGCCAAGATGGCAGCCAGGATGAGCCGGATGTTGTCATGTTCGAGTTGGTCCCGGTGCCGCTGCCAAGCCGTGATGCCGGAGCCGGCTTTGCCCGTCATACCGCGCTCCCTGTCCGTCTTGCGCTGATCCCACGATCGCACGCGGTACAAGGGCGCGACAACCATCGAGGCGCCGCCACCGCCGCCAGGTTCTCTTCCGAGTGCTGGGCAGGCACATTGGTTAGGGCGCCGGGCGGCCGAGCCAGGATACGAACATGCCCTCGGGATCCCACTTGGCCCGCAGATCGTCCAGCCGCTTCAGATTTTCCTCCTTCATGAAGCGATAGGGCCGGTTGACCAGGTTCTCGTCGGCGAGCTGGATGCCGCTGGCATATGGCTCCCAGGGCTCGCATGTGGTCGGTTACCGAGCTCGTGTACTTCTGGTCGTCGGCGGGATCGATCCACGCGGCGTAGGGGGCGTAGTAAAAGTCGTCCTCCACCGAGTAGGCCATCGACGGCCGCTCAGGCTGCTCGTCGTAGGCCCAGTTGAATACTTCCCAGGTGCGTCGGAGCAGGGGGCCAGTCCTTGAGCATCTCCTCGAGGTTGGGCCACAGCTTGTCGAACGACGTATGGGTCCACATGTTGTCGGCCAGGTAGCGCTTGGTCTCGTCGTAGTGCGGATCGGTGTCGACCCGGCTCAGCGCGCTGGTGTCGGTCCCGAGTTGGCTCATTTAGTGCGCACCCGGTGAACTCCGGCAGCCGGGTTTGGTGCGCGAAACTGGCCCGGGCGGACCGTGAACGGGCAAGTGCAAGCATGGAAGCCAGGCTGGTGAGTCATCTCAGGTCACATCATTCACGCGAATGCCATTTGACCACACTCGCCCCGGGGCCCGGCCCGCCATGATCATCTTCCGGAACGGATGAATAGGCGGTTTCATCTGGATTTCCGGGGATGCATATGCGCATTCATCTTTCGGACCCACTACCGGATCGTCGCCTGTGCTTGTTTAGTCCGTTAGGTGAACCCGTCCTGGCGGCGCCGGCCTGCGCGCCCAGCTGGCCGGGCTCGCCTCGGCAAAGACCGCCCGGTCGGCGGCTCGGATTAGTGCGCAAATTCCGCCCGCGCGGACTGTGAACATGCAGGTCAAAGCCTCGCGTCAGCCCCGAGATCCAGAATCGTGAGCCAATTCAGGTCGTAGTGCGGATCGGTGCCGGCCCGGCTCAGCGCGCTGGTGTCGGTGACCTCATGCAGGCGCGTGGTGAGCAACTGGTCCCCGGCGGGGGCGGACTCGAAGACCGACAGCTGTTCCCTGGCCTCTTCCGCGGTGTCGGCGAACACCGTCGCGTTCAGGGACAGCAATGGCTCGCCGTTCGTCATCGGGTCACGGGCGCAGATGAGGTTGATTTCGGCCGGCGTCTGGCGGCCGATCTCGTGCACGAAGCGGTAGACGTCCGGCGCGGCGGGCGCCGGCCAGAAGTAGCCGCTGTTCATCGTGGTCACACCACGATCTACGCCTCCTGGAACGGATCGACGCGGACCAACGCGCTCGAGGAACCAGGCTGGACACTGGCTCGTCGAGCACCAGCAGCGGCGCGCGCTTGGCCAGCGCCACCAACCTAGCCGCAAGCGGCCCGCCAGCTTGCGGCGGTGCAGGTTGGGAGGCTTCGAATTATCCGGAGATTAGTCGGAGAAGTCCGGATGGCGACGATGTAAGCGCAGATGGGTGCAGCGGGTGTCGTCTTCCTCGACGCAGCATTGTCCCGCTCCTGGCCGCCGCGTCTAGGTCTCTCCCTGCGGTCGCGTCGCACGCGATCGGCTTTCGCCGAACCTAGACCCGGCGTCCACTCGCCAGGGATTCGGCGCCTGCGAGG
>WNEY01004128.1_pt1 | contig 11005 bp, 9 predicted proteins | sample 5400531 | NCBI WGS metagenome assembly WNEY01 (sample SAMN13153338, study PRJNA577476) | soil metagenome | isolation source: 200 cm saprolite under Douglas fir tree site 1 | place: USA:California | collected 2015-04-18
GCCCCGACTCCCTGAATGTCATCACGGCGACCACCGAGTCCGGCGACATCACCATCAGCCGCTGAGGCGGCCCGTCAGTGTGACTCGCGGGATACCTGATGGCCGCTGGAGCCGAGCAGGAAGTCGAGGTCCGCGCCCTGGCTCGCCTGCATCACATGATCGACGTACAGGCGCTGCCAGCCGCGGGCCGGGGCCGCGTAGCCGGCCACGGCGGCGGCGGGCGGCTCGCGCCGGTGCAGCACCTCCGGCTCGACTTCCACATCCAGCCGCCTGGCCGCGACATCAAGGCTGATCACGTCACCGGTCCTGACCAGTCCCAGCGGCCCTCCGGCAGCGGCCTCGGGCGCGACGTGCAGCACGACGGTGCCGTATGCGGTGCCGCTCATCCGTCCGTCGCAGACGCGCACCATGTCCCGCACGCCGCGGGCGAGCAGAGCGGCGGGCAGGGGCATGTTCGCCACCTCGGGCATGCCGGGATAGCCCTTCGGCCCGCACCCGCGCAGGACGAGCACCGAATCCTGGTCGACGTCGAGATCCGGATCGTCGATGCGCGCGTGCATGTCCTCGATGCTGTCGAAGACAACCGCCCGGCCGCGGTGGCGCAGCAGTTCCGGCGAGGCGGCGGCCGGCTTGATCACTGCCCCGGCTGGCGCCAGGTTCCCGCGCAGAACGGCAATGCCCGCGCTGGCCTGCAGCGGCTCGCCGCGAGGTCGGATGACCGTATCATCCCAGATCCGCGCCCCCGCGAGGTGATCGACAAGGGGCCTGCCGGTGACGGTGAGCGCGTCGGGATCCAGCAGGTCTGCTACCTCGGCCAGGACCGCGAGCAGGCCGCCCGCGCGGTGGAAATCCTCCATCAGGTGCCGCCCGGCGGGCTGGAGATCGACCAGCAGCGGCACGCCGGACCCGGTGGCGTCGAAGTCGTCGAGTGACAGCTCGATCCCGAGCCGCCCGGCGATCGCGAGCAGGTGCACCACGGCGTTAGTGGAGCCGCCGACGGCGGCCAGCGCCACGATCGCGTTCAGGAAGGATCCTCGGCTGAGCAGGGTGCTCGGGCGTAGCTCGTCCGCGACCATCTGCACGGCGAGCCGGCCCGCCTCGTGGGCGCCCTCGAGCAGGCGGCTGTCGGGCGCGGGCGTTCCTGCGGTGCCAGGGATCGTGGTCCCGAGCGCCTCGGCCATGCAGGCCATCGTCGAGGCGGTGCCCATCGTGTTGCAGTGGCCCCGGCTGCGGATCATCGACGACTCGGACGCCAGGAAGTCCCGCTCGGACATCTTTCCGGCGCGGACCTCCTCACTGAGCCTCCAGACGTCGGTCCCGCAGCCGAGAGCCACTCCGCGGAACGTGCCGGTGAGCATCGGGCCGCCGGGGACCACGACGGCGGGCAGGTCGACCGAGGCGGCCGCCATCAGCAGCGACGGGATCGTCTTGTCGCAGCCGCCGAGCAGCACGGCGCCGTCGATCGGGTTGGCCCGCAGCATCTCCTCGGTCGCCATCGCGGCCATGTTCCGCCAGAGCATGGCGGTGGGGCGCACCAGCGTCTCGCCGAGCGAGACGACCGGCAGGTTCATCGGGACCCCGCCGGCCGCCCAGATGCCCTGCTTGACTGCCTCGGCGACCTCGTTCAGGTGCGAGTTGCACGGCGTCAGGTCCGAGGCGGTGTTCGCGATGGCGATATGCGGCCGCCCGTCGAAGGCGCGGGCCGGCAGGCCCCGGCGCATCCAGGCCCGATGGATGTAGGCATTCCGGTCGGTTCCCGCGTACCACTGCGAGCTGCGCTGCTCCGGCATCGGCGCCCTTCCGCTGGCTGGAACGTCGATCTCTGTTGGCAACGTCCTTAACGTACCCCGCGGCCATCTGCTGCAGCCCTGATCAGAGCGGCGGCCCGTAGGGTTCAGAGATGAGAGCGTTCGTGGTCACCGGCCCGCACCGGTCGCAGGTATGCGAGGTGGCCGATCCGGTTCCGTCGCCGGGACAGGTGGTGGTGGACGTCGAGCGCGTCGGCGTGTGCGGGACCGATGTCGAGTTCTACAGCGGGGAGATGGCCTATCTGCGGCAGGGTCATGCCAGGTACCCGATGCGGCTCGGGCACGAGTGGTCGGGGACCGTCCGCTCGGTCGCCGATGACGTCGACCCGGCCTGGCTCGGCCGGCGCACCACTGGCGACACGATGCTGGGCTGCGGCACCTGCCGCCGCTGCCTGCACGGCCGGGCGCACGTGTGCGAGGACCGGTACGAGGTCGGGATCCGGGGCGGCTTCCCCGGCGCGCTGGCCGAGCAGATGGCCGTGCCGGTCACCGCGCTGCACCCGCTGCCCGGCGCGGTGGACGAGGTAGCGGGCGCGCTGGTCGAGCCGGGGGGAAATGCCCTGCGCGCGCTGCGCGCCGCCGCAGTCGAGCCGGGGGAGCGGGTGCTCGTCCTGGGGCCGGGCACCATCGGGCTGCTCGTCGTGCTCTTCGCGCTGGCCCGCGGCGCGGAGGTGCACATCCTGGGCCGGTCCCGGCAGTCGCTCCATTTCGCCAGGGGCCTTGGCGTGCACGGGGCATGGACGGCGTCGAGCATTCCCGCCCTGCCCTTCGACGCCGTCATCGACGCCTCGAACTCGCCGTCCGTGCCCGCCCGCGCGCTCGACCTGGTCGAGCCGGGCAGGCGGGTGGTGTACATCGGCCTGGCCGGCCGGCCCAGCAAGATCGACACGCGGGCGATGGTGCTCAAGGACGTCACCGCAGTGGGGATTCTGGGCGCCTCGGCCGGCCTGGCCGGGACAATCGAGCAGTATGCCGCCGGCCTGGTGAATCCCCGGTCACTGGTGGCAGCAACCGTCACCCTGGCGCAAGTGGGCGATGTCCTCGCGGGCTCGCGGCCAGCCGGCGCCGGTGACGGGCCGAAGATTCAGGTGGATCCGCGTGCCTGAGTCGCGGTCATGGCGCGTTGTCGGCATGCAGGTCGGTGCAGCGCCAGCCGTCCCACGGTGGCCCTAGCCGCCGCTCATCCGGTGTCGCCGCCGAGACCCCAGCTCAGCACCTGGGCCGGGTGAATGCGGATGATAGGCCCGAGACGCTCGCCCTCGGCGCCGGCCGCCTCGTCCAGGGCCTCGGCATCGCCGCGCACCATCACGCTGCGTGGCTGCCAGGGCGGCAGCACGTCATCGATCACCAGGGCCACCTTGGGGTTGGCCTTGACGTTGCGGAATTTCTTGGACCTGGCCATGTCGCGGCCGCCGATGTCGATCGTGTCGAGCGCCGGGTTATAGCTCCAGCCGAGCGGGACGACATGCGGGAGACCGCTGGCGTCGATCGTGGCCAGCCTGCCGAGGCGCCGGCCGGCCAGGTAGTCCAGCTCTTGGGCGGAGAAGACGCTCATGCCGCAGTTGCCTTCCTGTTCTGGTCGGCGGCCCCGCCGCCGCTGCCGGTCTGGCTGTTCGCGGGTTCATGACCTGATTCCCCAGCTTAAGGCGCAGCTGCGGGTCTTCCCGCCGGGCCAGACCGGTCGGCTGGGATGCTATACCTGGCCTGGTGGTAGAGGGCTAAACGACCGGCTCGCCCGGCGGGGCGAGGGCCGGCTCATCGCCCGGCTCCGATCGTGGCGCGATAGCCCGCGCCGTCTCCCGCGCCGGATCCCGCGGCCTCGAACTGCGGCAGCCATTCGGCCTCCGCCGCCAGCATCCGGTCGGCCATCTCGTGGATCTTCGGGAGCGTCTGGACCGCGCTGGTCAGCGGGTCCAGCGCGAGCGCAGCATGGACGAGCTCGCGGCTGCCGGTCATCGCCGCGATCACCGTCAGCCGCTGCACGGCGATCTGGATCTCGTTGAGCGCCGCGCAAGCGGGCGGCAGCGCGCCGTACCTGACCGGCCGGACGCCGCTGGCGTCGGCGGCGCAGGCGACCTCCACGCAGGCATCAGGCGCCAGGTTGGTGATCGAGCCGCCATTGCGGACGTTGACATGCACCACCCGCCTGGTGCCGGTGACGACGCTGTCCATGATCGGCGCGGCGAGCTCACCGCCGTGCCTGATCCCCTCGCGGCGCGCCTGGTCGACGATCTCCTGGTCGATCTGCTCCTTGTCGACGGTGGTCGAGATCTCCAGGTTGTCCCAGTGCCGGTCCAGGTAGCTGGCCGTCAGCTCCGGCGTCTTGCGAAACCAGGCCCAGTACTCGCTTGCGTGATGGCTGGACTCGGTGTGGAAGAACCCGGTGAGCTGCATGAGCTCGGTCCTGACCCGCTCGATGCTCTCGTACGGGTCGTCGGAGCGGGGCAGCATCGGCTCGGTGCCGTTCACGTGCCGTGCGGTCATCACTTCCCTGATCCGCGGGATCAGGTCCTCATCACCGCGCCGGAACGTGGTGAACCATGCGGTGTGGTTGACTCCCGCGCAGTCGAACGTTACTTCCTCCTGCGGCACGCCCAGTTCCCGCGCCAGCTGCTCGAAGGTGTTCTGCACGCTGTGGCACAGCCCGATCACGCGGACGCCGAGCAGGTCGGTGGCCCAGATGTTCGCCGACATCGGGTTGGCATAGTTCAGCAGCAGTGCGCCGGGGCACTGCGCCCGCATGGTCTGGGCCACCACCCGCAGCGCTTCGATCGTCCGCAGGCCGCGGAAGACGCCGCCCGGCCCGAGGGTGTCGCCGACTATCTGGTCGATCCCGTACTCACGCGGGATCAGCAGGTCATGTGCATAGGCCTTGACCCCGCCCACCTGGAATACCGTCAGGACGAAATCAGCGCCCCGCAGCGCGCTCGGCAGGTCTTCCGGCATCTCCACCGTCGCCGCCAGGTCGCCGATCGCGATCAGCTGCTCGGCTGCCCTGGCCGTCTTCGCCGCCGCCGCGACATCGATGTCATACAGCGCCAGCGTGCCGCCGCTCAGCGCCGGGAACGACAGGATGTCCCTGGTCAGCTCCACCGGGAACACCCAGCCGCCCGCTCCCACGATCACGATCCTGGGCCGTCCTGCCGTCATGAAGACTCCTTCATCTCCCGCGCCCATCCCTTTCATTTCCCGCCCGCTCCCCTCATTTCCCGCCCGCCCATCCCCTTCATTTCCCGGCCGCGCCCCTCATTTCCCGGCCGCGCTCACCGGATGGCCTGCCCGGTGGCCGGATCGAACAGGTAGATCCGCTCCGGCGCGATGCCGATGCGCACCCGGTCGCCGGTCCTGGGCTGGTCGGCCGCCGCGAATATCGCGGTGACCGGAGCCCTGGATGAGCCGTTCACCAGGATCTGTTTCTCTTCCTCCGCGCCGCTGCGCACCGCGGTGCCCGCGACGGTGCCGTGCACCAGTGCCGACTCGCCCAGCGGCTCGACCAGGTCCACGTCCAGCTCAGCGGAAGGCCGGTCGCCTGCCGCAGAGCGCAGGCCGCCGGGCAGCGGGGCCAGCGACTCGGGGCGGACTCCGACCACGACCTCGCCCGCCGGGACGCCCGCGCGGCGGAACGACAGGTCGCCCGCGACGACCTGGCCGCCCGCGGCCATGCCCCGGATCAGGTTCATCGCCGGGCTGCCGATGAAGCCGGCCACGAACATGTTCGCCGGGCTGCGGAATACCTCCTGCGGCGGCCCGATCTGGAGCGCTTTGCCGGCCGACATGACCACGATGCGGTCGGCCAGCGTCATGGCTTCTACCTGATCGTGGGTCACGTAGATCGTGGTGATGCCCAGCCGCTGATGCAGCCGCTTGAGCTCCGCGCGCATCTGCACCCGCAGCTTGGCATCCAGGTTGGACAGCGGCTCGTCGAGCAGGAAGACCTTCGGCTCGCGGACCAGCGCCCGGCCCATCGCCACCCGCTGGCGCTGGCCGCCGGACAGCTGGGCGGGCCGGCGCTTCAGCAGCTCATCCAGGCTCAGCACGGCACTTATCTCCCGCACTCGCCGGTCGATCTCGCGCTTGGGCGTCCGGCGCTCCTTCAGCCCGAAGGCCAGGTTCTTGTACACGGTCATGTGCGGGTACAGCGCGTAGTTCTGGAAGACCATGGCGATGTCGCGGTCCCGCGGCGAGACGCCGTTCACCGTCCGCTCGCCGATCCTGATCTGCCCGGATGTCGGCTTCTCCAGGCCGGCGATGAGGCGGAGCGCGGTCGTCTTCCCGCAGCCGGACGGGCCGACCAGGATCAGGAACTCGCCGTCGGGGACCTCCAGCGACAGCTCGTCCAGGGCGAAGGTCCCGCCGGGGAACTGCTTCGTCACGTTCTGCAGAGCGACGTCGGCCACGCTAGCCCTTCAGTCCGGTTGTCGCGATCCCGCGGATGAAGAAGCGCTGCGCCAGGAAGAACAGCAGCAGGACGGGCAGCATGCTCATCACGTTGGCGGCCATCAGCAGGTTGGTGCTGGTCTGGTGGGTGCCCTGGAAGGTGGTGAGGCCGAGCTGGAGCGTCATGTTGTTCGGCGTGTAGATCGTGACCAGCGGCCACAGGAAGTCGTTCCAGGTCCACAGGAACGTGATCACCGCCAGTGTCGCCAGGACCGGCCCGGACAACGGCAGCACGATCTTGAACAGGACGCCGAGCCGGGACGCGCCGTCGATCCGCGCCGCCTCCTCGAGCTCGACCGGGAGCGTGCGGAAGAACTGGCGGAGCAGGAAGATGCCGAACGCGCCGGCCAGGTTGGGCACGATCAGCGCGCCCAGCGTGTTGATCATGCCCAGGTCCCGCACGATCAGGAAGGTGGGGATCATCACCACCTGGAACGGGATCATCAGGGTCGCGAGGATCAGGATGAAGACGACCTCGCGGCCGAAGAACTTGATCCGCGCGAAGGCGTAGCCGGCCAGGCTGCAGAACAGCAGGTTCCCCGCGACGGTGACAACGGTCACGATCATGGTGTTGACGAACCACCGGGCAAACGGCGCCTGCCGCAGGACGTCGGTGTAGTTCGCGGCCCGCACCGAGTGCGGCAGCAGTTCCGGCGGGAAGTGCCGGGTCTGGCTCAGCGTCTCCAGGGACGTCACGAGCATCCACACCATCGGGATCAGCATCGCGATGGCGATCGGGATCAGGATCAGGTGCCAGGGACTGAACAGGAAGGCGGCATCCCGCTCCCTGGCGGTGCCGCGGGGCAGGCGGGGCAGATCGGCGCCGGGCGCATCGCCGGGTGCGTCTGGCGCACTGGCGCTGGGCTGGATGATCATGACGCGTAATACACCAGCCTCTTGCCGACCCAGAGCTGCACCAGGGTGAGGCTCAGGATCGCGATGAGCAGGACATAAGCGATGGCTGCCGCGTAGCCGGCCACTCCCTGCTGGAAGGCCAGGCTGAACAGGTAGTAGACAACGACGTAGGTCGCGGTGCCAGGGCCGCCCTTGGTGACGAAGTACACCTCGTCGAAGAGCTGCAGGGCATTGATAGAGGACCAGACCACCAGGAACAGCGTGGCCGGCCCGAGCAGCGGCAGGGTGATGTTGCGGAACATGCCCCAGGTCCGCGCGCCGTCGATCTCCGCCGCCTCGACCAGCGTCGGCGGGATCCCTTGCAGCGCGGCGAGGTAGATGATCACGTCAAAGCCGATCCAGCCCCAGACGGTCATCCCGACGATCGAGTACAGCGCGCCGCTGGCGCTGTCGAAGAACCCGTAGGGCCCGAGCCCGACCCTTGAGAGCAGGTAGTTGACCAGCCCGAAGTTGGGGTCAAGCAGCCACAGAAACATGATCGCGGTGGCGATCGTGGACAAGATGACGGGGACGAAGACAGCCGTCCGGTAGAACCGGACGCCGCGGATCCGCCGGTTCAGGGCGATGGCGGTGAACAGCCCGCCGGCGACCGACAGCGGCACGAACAGCGCCGTGTAAACCAGGCTGTGCTCGACGGACTGGCGAAACAGCGGGTCGCTCGCCAGTGCCTGGTAGTTCGCGGTGCCGATCCAGCGCGGTACCGACAGCAGGTTGGTCCGCTGGAAGGACAGCAGCGCGGACCAGATGACAGGAACAATCCCGAAGACGAAGATCAGGAACACGGCAGGGAACGCGAACGCCCAGCCAGACAGGTGATCGGACTCGAGTATCCGGCGGATGCGCATGCGGCGGCCGCTGCCCGGGCCGGCCGCTAGCCGGGGACCGCGAGGAAGCCGTTGGCCTGCTGCGCGGCCGAGCTGAGCGCCGCCTGCGGCGTAGCCTGGCCGAGCAGCGCGGCGACGATCTCCCGCCCGAGTGCCGCGGACACCCGCGGGTACGCCGCGATCTGCGGCCGGGCCTGCAGCACGTTGCGCAGGTTCGCCGCGAACAGCCCGGCGCCCGGGTACTTCTTGTTGAACTGGGCGAATCCCGGTAGCTGCTGCACCGACTCGCGGGTGGGCAGGTCGCTGGTGGCCATCGAGTTCGTCAGCAGGTTCTGCGGCGTCGTCAGGAAGCGGAGGAACTGCAGCGAGGCATTCACCCGCGCCTGGCCGTTGTTGAAGACGACCCAGTTGTCCGGCCCTGAGATCGTCTGGTGGCTGCCGCCCTGGTCGAACGACGGCATGATCTGCACGCCGTAGTGCACGTCAGGGAAGCTGGACAGATCCCACGGGCCAGTGATGATCATGCCGAGCTTGCCGGAGTTGAACAGGCTCTCGCTGGTCCCCGCATCGGGGTGGAAGTCCAGGTACAGCGAGTGCGCGTGCTGCATCTGCTGCAGCTGCGTCAGCGCCCTGACGCCGGCCGGGGAGTCGAACCCCGCCTTGGAGTTGCCGGCCGTCAGGATGCTGCCGCCGGCCTCCCAGAGCATGGCCTCGTACTCCCAGACGGTGGTCTCGCTCCCGTCAGCGGGGAAGGTGAGGCCGAAGATCTTCTTCGCCGGGTCGGAGATGGCCCTGGCGTCGGCCGCCAGCTGGCTCCAGGTCCAGCCAGGGCCGGGCGGAGCCAGGTGGTGCTCGGCGAACAGTGTCTTGTTGTAGACGACGGCCAGGTTGTCGACCAGGGCCGGGATGCCGAGCACCTTGCCGTTCACCGTGGCCACGGCGCGCTCGCCGGGGACAAAGTCAGTCCAGCCGAACTTTGGCTGCTTCACGATCTGAGTCAGGTCGACAACCCGCGAGGCCTGGGCGATCTGCGGCATGTTCGTGCCGTACTGATACGAGATATCCGGCTGCTGGCCGCCCTGCAGCGCGACGGTCACCTTCTGCAGCGCGTCGTCGTTGTTCACGTACTCCATCCGGATTCTGATCTTCGGATGCAGCTTGGTGAACGTGGCGACCAGGCTCTTGAGCGACTCGAACTCTGCTCCCTGGCTGGGCGGTGGCGGCGGCGTGTAGCCCATCCACAGCACGAGGTTCACCGTGCCGTTCGGCCCGGCGGAGCCGGTCCCGCCGCTCGACCCGCATCCGGCCAGCACCATGCCCAGCGCTACTACAGCTGCCAGACTGAACCGTTTCATCGGCAGACCTCTCGCCACGCTGCTGCTCGGCTGCCGCCCGCTCGCCCAGCATTCCGTGATACGGATTGCCGTTCTGCCAAGGCGTGGGCCGATTCTCCACCTGCGCCCGGCGGCCGTCAAGGCCGGCCGCCGGGCGCTCAGGGCTGCAGCAGCGCCTTCACCGGGTGCAGGCCGCCGTTCATCAGGTCGGTGAAGACGTCCGCGGCGCAGGCCAGCGGGTAGTTCGAGGTCCAGCTCAGGTCACAGTCGGCGACCAGGCTCACGGCGTCGCTGAATTCGGCATCGCTGTAGCCGAACGAGCCGAGGACGCGCTTCTCCCCGCGGGTAAGGTCGCGGGCGTCGAATCCTGCCTCCTGCTCGGCCAGGCCGAGCCACACCGCCACGCCGCCGGGACGCTGATGCTGGACCGACTGAGCGCGGGTGGCGGGCGTGCCGACCGCGTCGATGACCACGTCGTACTCGCCCTCCAGCCCGCGGCCGGCACTGGCCGCACCCAGGCCGCTGGCGACCGCGAGCCGTTCCGGCGACAGGTCGGTCACGTCGGTCCGCTCGGCGCCGCCCGCGAGCGCGGTCAGCAGGCAGAGCAGGCCGATGGCCCCGCATCCGAGCACCGCTACCCGTGCCCCGGCCGGGCGCCCGGCCAGGTTCCAGGCATGCACCGCGTTGGCCGCCGGCTCCACCATGGCCGCGGCGTCGAAGGTCAGCCGGTCGGGCAGCGGCCGCAGCGCCGCGGCCGGCACGGCCACGCGCTCGGCGAAGCCGCCGCTGCGGTGGACCCCGACGAGGCGCCGCTCCCGGCACACGTGCCGCAGCCCGCGCTGGCACAGGTCGCACCGGCCGCAGGACAGGATCGGGTTCACGACCAGCCGGTCGCCGTCGTCGCTGACGCCGGCGAACTCGTGACCCATGATCAGGGGCGGCACGCGAAAGCCCGGATGGCGCACCCCGTGCAGCTCGCTGCCGCAGATGCCGGCCGAGCGCACGTGCACCAGGACGTCGCTCTCGGCTATCTCGGGCTCGGGCACATCGCGCATTTCCACCGCGCCAGGGGCGGTGAATACCAGCGCCTTCATCGCGGCACGTCCACGATTACCTCCGTCTTGGTCGGCGTCCGTCAGCCACGGTAGGGATGGGTGGCCAGGCCGGCCACCGGGGCGGGGCAGGTGAACACCGCCCCCGCGGACCTGCCCGGCCCGTCCGCCGTCGTGATGTAGAGCTGCCGCCGGTCGGGGCCGCCGAACGCGCAGCTCGTGACGCGGTCGGCGGGCAGCTGCACGATCCCGGCCGGCTGGCCGTCGGCGCTGTAGCGCTGGATCACGCCGCCGCCCCATACCGCGACCCAGACGCCGCCGTCGACGTCCACGGCCAGTCCGTCCGGCACCACGTCGGCCCGGCCCAGGCGGGCGAATGCGCGGCGGCCGCTGATCGCGCCGGTCGCCGCGTCGTAGTCGAAGACATCGACCCGGTAGGCCAGCGAGTCGACGTAGTACATCAGCCGCTCATCCGGGCTCCAGCCGATCCCGTTGGAGATGCCCACCCCGGTCAGCAGCCGGGTGACGCCGTGATCGGGATCCAGGCGATACAGCGCGCCCTGGCCCGGCGACTCGTCGTCGGCCATGGTTCCGGCGTAGAAGCGGCCCGCGCGGTCGCACGCGCCATCGTTCAT
>WNEY01004129.1_pt1 | contig 11004 bp, 6 predicted proteins | sample 5400531 | NCBI WGS metagenome assembly WNEY01 (sample SAMN13153338, study PRJNA577476) | soil metagenome | isolation source: 200 cm saprolite under Douglas fir tree site 1 | place: USA:California | collected 2015-04-18
CCGTTCGTGGGCGCGAATGGCGAGGGCGGAATCGGCAGGGTTTTCCACGCCCGCCCCGACGCGGAGTCCCTCGTCCTGTCCCGGTGGCGGCCCCAGGAGCGCCAATCCGACGCCGTGACGCGATGTCACGTTCAGGTGCTCATCGGCCGACCAGAGCAGCACCGGAAGCAGGTCCACGAGGCGGGCGAGTTGCGCCTGATCCAAGCCTCCTGGACCGCTGAAGGTGGATTGCGCGATGGGCGTCATGTTCGAAAGCCTATCGCGTTCATGCGTTGGCGTCCAGCACATCGCGCACCTTGCGCGCGAGCCCGTCGGGCGAAAATGGCTTCTGCAGGAAGGCGCTCCCGGACGGCAGCGTGCCGTGTTGTACAACCGCGTCCCCCGGATATCCCGACATGTAGAGCACCCGAATCCCGGGCCGTTGCGCGGCCAGGCGATCAGCGAGATCCCGTCCCGACATCCCCGGCATCACCACGTCGGTCAGGAGCAGGTGGATCGTGCCACCGTGACGCTCCACCACCCGCAGCGCCGCGGCGGCGTCGGAAGCGGCCAGAACGACGTAGCCTTGCGCTTCGAGTGCGCGGCGACTGAGTGTCAGCACGGCGGGCTCGTCCTCGACGACGAGGACCGTCTCACTGCCGCGTGCCGCCCCGCCTTTCTGTGGGGCGGCCGGGCTCGCGTCGGGCGTCTCGATCCGCGGCAGATAGATCTTGAAGCTCGAGCCGTGCCCCGGCTCCGAGTACACGGAGATGTAGCCGCCGCTCTGCTTCACGATCCCGTACACCGTGGCGAGTCCGAGCCCCGTTCCCTTGCCGACCTCCTTGGTCGTGAAGAACGGCTCGAAGAGGTGGGCGCGGACGGTCGCGTCCATGCCGGCGCCGGAATCGGTCACCGCGAGCATGGCATAGGCTCCCGGGACCGAGCCGAGGTGCGCCTGCGCAAACGTCTCGTCCAGGTCCACGTTGGCGGTTTCGATGGTCAGTTTGCCGCCGTCGGGCATCGCGTCGCGCGCGTTCACCGCCAGGTTCACGATCACCTGTTCGATCTGATTCGGATCCGCGCGGACGCGCCCCAGATCGGTCTGGAGGACGGCCACGAGCGCGATGTGCTCGCCGATGAGGCGGCGCAACATCTTGTCCATCTCCGCCACGACGACATTGAGGTCGAGCACTTTCGGCTGCAGCATCTGCCGGCGGCTGTACGCGAGCAGCTGGCGGGTCAGCGACGCTGCCCGTTCCGATGCTTTGCGGATCTCCTCGACGTCGCTGCGCTTGGCGTCGCCTGGGGGCAGGTCGCGGAGCAGGAGCTGTGTGTTTCCGAGAATTGCCGTCAGGAGGTTATTGAAGTCGTGCGCGATTCCCCCGGCCAGCTGGCCGACCGCTTCCATCTTCTGCGACTGGCGGAACTGCTCTTCGAGGTGCCGCTGCGCGGTGACATCGCGCTGCGTGCCCCATACCCGCACCAGGTGCCCGTGCTCGAGGAAGCCGACCACGTTATTGAGGAAGACGCGGGGGCGGCCCTCGCGGTCGTGCTCCCGCGTTTCGGAGTCTGACACGCGATAGCCCGCGCGAATGAAGGCGCGGATCTGCTCGCGGTTGGTGGGATCGGTCACGTTGTGCAGGTCGGCCAGGCGCGTCCCGATGAGCTCGCGTGCCTCGCCGTATCCGTACATGCGCGCCATCGCGTCGTTGCATTCCGCGATGCGTGCGCCGGCATAGAGCCGATCGATCTGCTCCTCGTCCGGCAGTTCGATCGGGACCGGAGGATCGATCTCCAGGCGCGATACGCCCTCGGAGCTTTGGGCGATGAATGAGCGGTATCGCTCTTCGGCGCGCTTTCGCTCCGAGACGTCCATCCCGATGGCCAGCCAGCCGCCCCCCGTGAGCGGCGCGTTCGCCCAGATCGTATCGAGGATCGCGCCACGTCTGGTGCGAGTCCGGAAGTCCGTCCACTCGCCCACGGGTTTCCCGATGGAGTCATGCAGGCGCTGCCGTTCAGCAGGATCGGGATACAGCTCCGTGAAAATGTCGCGCTCGCGCGCTTCGGCGATGTCGTACCCCAGGGTCCGCGTCCACTCGCGATTTCCCCAATCGATGCGGCCCTGCTCGTTCAGGAACACGAGCATCACGGGGATGTTGTCCACGATCCGCTGCAGCAACTCGCTCTGCTCGCGCCAGGCGTCCTCGACGCGCTTGCGCTCGATCGCCATCGCCATCTGCGAGGAGACGAACGTCAGGATGTCGCGCTCGCTTTCGCCGTAGCGGACGCCTTCGGAATACGTCTGGGTCACGACGACGCCGATCGTGCGGTCCTTGACCTTGAGGGGAACGCCGAGCCAGTCGATGGAGGGGGCGCCGATCAGCTCCGCTTCGCCGGCGTCGACGAGCTCCTGGTACACCTCAGGAGTCGCGAGCAGCGGCTGGCCGGTGCGCAGCACGTACTCGGTGAGTCCTTTGCGCAGTTTGCGCGGCGGGATGTCGCGGGCGGTGTCGTACTCGTCCACGAAGTACGGGAACTCGAGGCGCTCGTTCTCGGCATCGTAGAGCGACACGTAAAAATTCTTGGCCGGCATCAGCTCGGCGACGATCTCGTGAATCGCGCGCAACAGCTCCTGCAGATTGTCGGCCGCGTTCGCGGTGTGCGAGATACGGTACACCGCTTCCTGGACGCATTCGGCGCGCCGCCGCGCCGTGACGTCGCGGAAGCTCCACACCCGGCCCACCGCGCGGCGGTCCAGCCGCAGCGGAATCGAGTAACGCTCGAACACACGGCCGTCCTTGAACGTCAGGATGTCGAAGCTTTCCGCGTCAGGCGTGGCGTAGAGCTCGCGGATCTTTGTGACGAATTGCTGCGGATCGATGAGCTGCTCCTGCCCGTGCTTGATCAGCCGCGCGTCGTCGTTGGTGGCCAGCAACTCGGGGGAAATACGCCACATCTCGCCGAGGCGGCGATTCTGCGACACGGCGCGGCCCTCGTGATCCACCACCAGGATCCCGTCGGCCGTGGATTCGAGCGTGGACTGCAGGACGGAGACGGTCAGCGAGTCCGCGACCCTACGGGGTTTCTTCGCCCTGGGACCCGGTTTGGCCTTTTTCGCGGTGGTGGAGCGGCGTGCCGCCATGGCCCGAATCTACGGGTCACCGCTCCAGTGACCAGCCTCACGGGCTTGGAGGCGAGTCGCATCTAGCTTTCGATCCCTTTCCACTGCACGGAGCAGGGGTGCGACCGAAGCGGTTCCGCTGGCTGGGCGTCGAGGAATCGAGCCGCGCCGAGCAGCAGCTGCGCGCGGCAGCGCGCCAGCAGGAAGCGGTTGCGCACCTGGGCCAGCAGGCGCTCGCCGGCGTGGCGCGGGCCGACCTGTTTGATACCGCGGCGAAACTCGTGGCTCGGGGTCTGGACGTCGAGTTCAGTGAGGTCCTCGAGCTGAAGCCGGAGCACCGCAGCCTGCTGCTGCGGTCGGGCGAAGGCTGGCACGAGGGCCGTGTGGGCAAGACACTCGTGACCGCCGACGCCGGGGCGCTTGCCGGCTACGCCCTCAACGCCGCGGGCCCCATCGTCATCGCTGATCTCACCGCCGAAATCCGCTTCAGCGCACCGCCCCATCTCGAGGAACACGCCATCGTCAGCGGCGTCTGCGTTGTGGTGCAGGGCCGCGAGCGTCCCTGGGGTGTGCTCGGCGCCTACAGCGCGCAGCCACGCGAGTTCAGCGGCCCCGACGTGCTGTTCGTCCAGGCGCTCGCCCATGTGCTCGCCACTGCGCTCGAGCGCGCGCGGGTGGAAGAGGCCCTGCGCAAGAGCGAAGAGCACTTCCGCTCACTCACGGACAACGCTTCCGACATCGTCACGATTCTTGGCGATGACGGCATCCTCCGCTACTTAAGTCCGTCGGTGCAACGGTTGCTGGGCTATGGCGCCAGCGAGTTGCTGGGACGCAACGCATTCGAGTTCATCCATCCCGACGATCTCGCGCCGGTCATGGAAGCGCTGGCGGACGCGATTCAGCGTCCCGGATCGCCCCAGACCGCCACGTTCCGGTTTAAGCATGCCGATGGGACGTGGCGGGTGCTCGAGTCGATCGGTCAAGCGAAACGCGATCAACCGAATTCGTACAGTGTGATCGTCAACTCCCGTGACGTCACTGAGCGCATGCTGCACGAGCAGATGCTGCGCACGAGCAAACAGCGGCTCCGGACAGTGGTCGCCGGCGCGCCCGTCATTTTCTTCTCGCTCGATCCCAAGGGCGTTTTCACCCTGGCGGAAGGGAGGGGGTTGCACTCGCTCGGCGTGCGGCCGGGGATGTTGATGGGCAAATCGTTCTTCGAGCTGCTCGGCGACGTGCCGCAGGCGGTTGCCGACGTCCGCCGGGCGCTGGCGGGAGAGTCCGTGACCGCACGGGTCGAGTTGTTCGGATTCGAGTTCGAGGCGCAGTACTCACCGGTGCGGGAGCGGGACGGCTCCATCTCCGGTGTCGTGGGCGTGGCGACGGACATCACGGAACGCCGCCGGGCGGAGCAGGCGCTGCGGCGCGCCGACGCCGCCAGCCGCACGCTGGTTCAACAGGCCCCCTTTGGAATTCTCCGCGCGACACCGGAAGGCGCGTTCCTCTCGGTGAACCCTGCGCTCGTCGAAATGCTCGCGTATGAGACGGAGGCCGAGCTGTTGAGCCGCCACCTCGATCGCGACGTGTTCAAGGAGCCGGCGGCGCGCGCGCGCTACCTGGCGCAGATGAACGACGCGGCGGGTGCCGTGGAAACGCAGGCGGTCTGGCGTCGCAAGGATGGTGAGGCGATCACGGTGCGCCTGTACGGCCGCTCCGTCCGCTACGAGGATGGCCGTGTCGAGTGCCACGAAGTGTTCGCCGAAGATGTCAGCGAGCGACGCGGCCTGGAAGAGCAGCTCCGCCAGGCGCAGAAGATGGAAGCGATCGGCCAGCTCACCGGCGGTATCGCCCACGACTTCAACAACCTGCTGACGATCATCCTGGCCAACGCCGAGCTGCTGTCTCGCGGACCTGATGAAGCAAGCCTGCGCGACATCATCTCGGCGGCCGTCAGCGGCCGCCTGATGGTCAATCAGCTGCTGGGCTTTGCCCGCCGCTCGACCCTGACGCTCGAGCCGGTGCATCTGGGACACCTGCTGAACGATCTCGCCGCCGTGCTGCGGCGCGTGTTGCCGGCGGACATCGAGCTGCTCGTCTTCGCGGACGAGGATCTGCCCGAGGTTGCGGCGGACGGCCATGCCATCGAACAGATCCTGTTGAACCTCGTGAACAACGCGCGGGACGCGATGGCGGATGGGGGTGTGCTGCGGCTGGAAACGAGTTGCACCTGGATCAGCGACGCGCAGCGCGACGTGCTCGGTCCCGGATCCGCCTCTGAGTACGTGTGCCTGGCGGTGGACGACACGGGCGCGGGAATGGACGAGGCGACACGGCAGCGCGCATTCGAGCCGTTCTTCACGACGAAGCCAGTCGGAAAGGGCACCGGGCTGGGGTTGGCAACAGTCTACGGCCTGGTGAAACAGCACGGTGGCTTCGTCCAGATCGACAGCGCGCCAGGCGCGGGCACGCGGCTGCGCATCTACTTCCCGGTGGCAGAAGAGATGACGCGGCGGCGTGCCTCCGGATCGCACGAACAGATGCCCGTGGCGACGGATGGCGGGCACGAGACGGTGCTGGTCGTGGAAGATCAGTCGCAGCTGCGCCGCGCGACCGTTTACACGCTCGAGCATGCCGGTTACACCGTGCTGGCGGCGGCTGACGGGATCGAGGCGTTGCATCTGCTGCGCCAGCACCCCGCGCCGATCCACCTGGTCTTCACCGACCTGGTGATGGGCCGGCTGGGCGGCCGCGGGCTATATCAGATTGACCGGCGGGAGGGGCGCCAGACGCGCTTCCTCTTTACAAGCGGCTACGCCGGAGCAGGGAGGGGCGAGGATCCGCTCGACCCCGAGCTGCCGTTCCTGCCGAAGCCGTGGACGAGTGCCGATCTGCTGGCGCGCGTGCGGCAGGTCCTCGACGCTGCGAAACCCACCTAGGAGTTTAAGCCGGTGTTGCAAGCGGCCAGGACAAGGCGATCGACCAGCGGAGGCGCGGGAGGCAGCCAGACGAGCGCCAGCCAGCAGGCGATCGGCGGCTCACGGAACGGCCGATAGACGATACCGTTCGAGTTCTTGCGATACGGCGCAGCGACGGCCTCGCTCACTAACGTCCACGTATCCCCGGCGGCGATCGGGACGTTTGTGGTAGGTGCTTCTCTCGGGCGCTCGAGCTGACGCTCCGGCACGAGCCCGCGCTCGCGCAGCGCGGTCTCGATGATCGGAAAGAAGCCCGGCCAACGCCGCGGCGCGGAGTTGAGCCAGGTGAGCGTGCGGAGCTGGGCTAACTGGATGGAGGGTTGCGCAGCCAGGGGGTGACTGCCCGGGAGCAGCACTCCGGTGACCGAGGTGTCGATCAGCCGATGTGCCGCGAATCCCGGAACGGGCCATTCGTCGATAAAGACCGATCCCACGTCGACGCGGCGTTCGCGCAGCGCGTGAAATGTCTCGCCGTCGTGGCTAGTCGAAATCTCGACCTGGGCGTCGGGATTGGTATCGCGAAACCGGGCCAGCAGGTTCTCGAGATCGGTGCCGTAGGCGCTCAGCTCGCCATGCGCGAAGCGGAGCGCGGAGTCGCGCCCCAGGGCGGCGCCGCGAGCCGACGCGACCGCGCGGGACGCGACATCGAGGGTGTGCCGCGCCTCCACCAGAAACGCGCGGCCGGCGGCGGTCAACCGCACGCCACGCGGTCCCCGCTCGAACAGCTCGATGCCGAGCTCGACCTCGAGATCGCGAATCTGTTTGGAGAGGGACGGTTGGGCGACGTGGAGGCGGGTGGCCGCCCCAATGAAGCTGCCTTCCTCAGCAACAGCGACGAAGTACCGCAGGTGGCGTAATTCCATTGCTCTTTGCTCATCTTTGATATACACTGATATGCACCGGCATACAAGGCCGAACAACGTTAGACCTGCTCGATATCCGCGAGGCCGCAGAGTTTCTCCGCGTGAGCGCAACGTCGTTGCGTCGCTGGACCAATGCGGGACGGTTGCCGTGCCTGCGCATCGGCGGGCGGCGCGAGCGGCGGTTCCAGCGCGCCGATTTGCTGGCGTTCGTCGGTGATAAGGGTGGCACCGCACGTGCTCCTCCCCGCAATCATTTTTGCGATCTGTATACCAGCGATCTCGTCCGCGCGCGCGGGGCGGCGGCCTTTCTGCGCGTCGGGCTGCGATCGAATGCGCTCTGCCTCCTCGCCGCTGCAAAACCGGTGCAGCGCGCCGTCCTCGCGCAGCTCGAGCACGATCGGCCCTCGATCCGGACCGACCTGAAAGCCGGGCGGTTGGTCGTCGCGGAGTATCATGCCTCGGCGGCGGCGCAGCTCGACTATTGGCGCGCGCGAATACGCGCGGCCCTCGAGAGCGGCGCCTCGGCTGTGTATGTCGTCGGGGACTTGTCAGCCGGGTTCAGACGGATGCCCTTTGCCGTGACATTGGCGTACGAGGCCGAATATGGCCGATCCATTGCCCAGGCCTTTCCGGTGACGACCCTCTGTCAGTACGACGCGCGTAGGATTTCGGGACTCGACGCCGCGGGGCTGCTCCAATGCCACGACGGTCCGCTCGAGTGATGCCCTATCGCTCGCAGCGCTAGCTCCGCTAACAAAGAAGTATTTGACGCTACCCTCCTCGACTCCGTGCGTATGGCCGTATGCCGACACAGGCACTTCGCGTGTTGGTCGTCGAGGACAGTGAGGCTGACTACGAGCTGATGTTGCATGCATTGCGGCGCAGCGAATTCGCCGTCACCGCTGCCCGCGTGGATCGTGAACCCGCCTTGACCGAGGCGCTGCGCTCCTTTTCCCCGGACATCGTGCTGTCAGACCATGCGCTACCGCAGCTCAGTGGGCTCGAAGTCATGCGCATCATTCAGCGCGAGCAGCCGATGCTCCCCGTGCTGATCGTGACGGGCTCCATCGATGAAGAAACCGCGGCCGATTACATCAAAGCCGGCGCAGCCGACTATGTCGTGAAGCAACGCCTCCACCGTTTAGGTCCTGCCGTCCGGCGCGCCCTGGCGCTGAACGTTGCACTTCGGGAGGCGTTGGACGCCGAGGCCGCTCTCGACGCGACTGAACAGCGCTTCCGCAGTCTGATCGAACATTCGAGTGATGTCATCACGCTGCTGGATGCCGCGGGGGCGATTGTCTACAGCACGCAATCGCTCAAGCCCACCCTGGGATACGCCGCGGGCGAAATGACGGGACACAGCGTCCTCGAGCTGGTGCATCCCGATCAGCAAGCGGCAGCCACTGGGTTACTGGACCAGTTGTTCGCCGATCCCGATCAGGTCGTGCACACGGATCTTCGGGTGCGCCACAAGGACGGCTCGTGGCGCGACCTCGAGGTAGTCATCGCCAATCGATTGACGGATCCGTCCGTGCGCGCGCTCGTCGTGAATTATCGCGACGTGACCGACCGCAAGCAGGCCGAAGAGAGTCTGCGGCTCGCGGATGAGCGGCTTCGGGCAGTACAACGGATGGAAGCGGTCGGCCGCCTGGCGGCGGGCATCGCCCATGACTTCAATAATCTGCTCACCGCCATTCTCGGCTCGACCGACTTGCTGCTGGAAGCGCTGTCGCCCGACCATCCCGCGCGCGAGGACGCGCGCGAGACCCGCCAGGCGGCGCTGCGGGCCGCCGATCTCACGCGCCAACTGCTCGCGTTCAGCAGGCAGCAGGTGCTCGCGCCGCGAGTCATCGACCTGAATGCGGTCGTGCGCGACGTTGAGAAGCTGCTCCGGCGGCTCATCGGCGAGGATTTGGCACTGCGCACCGTGCTGGCGGCCGATCTGGCGGCCGTGCGCGCGGACCCGAGCCAGCTCGAGCAGGTCCTCGTCAATCTTGCCGTGAATGCGCGCGATGCGATGCCACGCGGCGGTACGGTGACGATCGAAACCGCCAACGTGTCACTGGACGGTGCGTACGTCGCGAACCAGCCGTTGGTGGCGGCTGGCGATTATGTGATGATCGCGCTCAGCGACACCGGCACCGGTATGGACGCCGAAACCCAGGCGCGCGTGTTCGAACCGTTCTTCACGACCAAGGCGCGGGGAAAAGGAACCGGGTTGGGTCTGGCGACCGTGTATGGCATCGTGAAGCAGTCCGGTGGCTACATCTGGGTGTACAGCGAGCTCGGCATCGGGACGACGTTCAAGATCTATTTCCCTCGGGTTGCCGGGGGGGAGGCCGCCGAGCCGCCAATCGCCGCTCCCGTTACCACAGCGACGCTGCTCGGATCCGAGACCATTCTGGTGGTGGAGGACCAGGAGGAGGTCCGCACCCTGATTCGCAAGATCCTCGGGGCGCGCGGCTATCGCGTGCTGACGGCGGCGAACGGCACGGCGGCGCTCCAGGCGGCGGCGCTGCACCCCGGGCCGATCCATCTGCTGTTGAGCGACGTCGTCATGCCCGGGATAAGCGGTCGCGAAGTCTCGCGGCTGCTGACGCCGACACGGCTGTCCATGCGCACGCTCTACGTCTCCGGATACACGGACGAGTCCATCGTGCAGCACGGCGTGCTCGAGCCCGGAGTCGAATTTCTGCAGAAGCCGTTCACGGCAGAGGGTCTGCTGCGAAGAGTGCGCGAGGTCCTGGATGCGCCGCTGTAGGGAGTCACCGACTACCCGGAACACCGGGTGGGAAGGAAGTTGAGTGCCATGGGACGCATCCTCGTGATCGATGATCAAGAGCCGATTCGCCGCATCGTACGACGGGCATTGGAGCAGGACGGACACGAGGTGTTCGACGCGAGTGACGGCGAAATTGGAATGGACATCCTCGAGACACAGGCGTTCGATGTCGTGATCACGGACATCTTCATGCCCGGCCAGGACGGCATCGTCACGCTGCGACAGATTCGGAAACGGTTCCCCGCCGTGAAAGTCATCGTGATCTCGGGCGGGGATTCGAGCGGGATGCTGGATCTCCGGAAGGATGCCGAGCTGCTGGGCGCTGTGAGCAGTCTGCAGAAGCCGTTCGACGCGCGGGAAGTCATGGACAAGGTGCGCGAGGCGTTGCAGGCCGGCAAGCAAGAAAGGGGATGACTACGGCAGCAGCGTAATGAGCGAGAGGCCGATCTCCACGGCGATCAGGATGATGATGATCCACTCCAGCATTTCGGTGCGCCGGCTCGTTGCCCGGTCAGTCATTTTTTCATAAATGCCGTCGATCGTCTGCAGCTTGCGCGAGATGCTCGTATCCCATTCGGCGAGGTGAAAGCGGCGCGACGCTAGCGCGTAGACGCGCGCCAGAAACTGATCGCCCACCAGTTTGAGCGCGTTCGTCACCTGCTCGAAGAGGATCGCGGCGTCGAGCTGCAGCCGGGCAAGGCTGCGCAGGTCGGGACCGACCGGCGCCAGCCGCCACCGCCGCCAACGGCGTCCAAGCAGGGTCTCGTACGCGCCCTCGAGCACATCGTCGAGCTCGTGATCGAGAAAGCGCATTTCCAAAAGCTGGGTGTTCGCGAACTCGATCAGATCGCGCACGTCTTCTCCCTCGGGATCGAACAAAATCGCGGCGTCCGTATCGATGATGGTCGCGTCGTTCGGGCCGAACGAGAGGCGCAAGGCCGTGGCGTCGGCGATCTCCTGCTGCGAGAGCGGATGCGGGGCGCCCCGCAGCACCTGGGCAACGGTCTCCGCCTGAGTGGTCCAGAGCATCGCGGCGTCGCAGGGCTGCGTGAACGCCGCAACGTGAAAGATGGAATAGTCTTCGACGAACTCAGCGACGTGGGGGCGGGCCGCGGCGTCGCCTAATGTTCCCATCAGTGCTTCCACGTGCTGGCGTGAAGCCTTCAAGAGGCGTTCGTTCCCCCACAGCGCTTCCGCAAGCCCGGGCAGGCTGGAGAGCGCACCCGCTAGCGGAATGGCATAACTCACGGATACGGCGCCGAAGCCGTACAGCACGATCTCGAC
>WNEY01004130.1_pt1 | contig 11004 bp, 11 predicted proteins | sample 5400531 | NCBI WGS metagenome assembly WNEY01 (sample SAMN13153338, study PRJNA577476) | soil metagenome | isolation source: 200 cm saprolite under Douglas fir tree site 1 | place: USA:California | collected 2015-04-18
ACACCAGCATCAGGTCGACGAGCCGCATGATGAGAGCGTCGATGGTCCCGCCGTGGTAACCGGCGGCCGCGCCGAGGAGGAGCCCGATCACGGTCGCGATGCCGACCGAGACGAAGCCGACCGCCAGCGACACCCGCGAGCCGTAGAGCATCCGCGCGAGCACGTCCCGGCCGAGCGAATCCGTGCCGAGCGGGTGATCGCGTGAGGGGTGGTCGAGCATGCGCTTCATTGCGGGGCGATGGGGATCCCACGCCGCCAGCCACGGCGCCAGAACGGCGACGAGGAAGAGACCGACCACCACGATGCCGCCGACGACGGCGAGCTGGTTGCGCGAGAACGTGCGCCAGAATGCGGTCACCGTCGCCGCCTCGCGAACCGGATGCGTGGGTCGATCAGGCCGTAGGAGATATCGGCCAGGAGGTTCGCCAGCAGCGTCAGCACCGAGACAATCACGAGGTTGCCCATGATCACCGGGTAGTCGCGCATGAAGACGGCCTGGACCATCAACTGGCCCATGCCCGGAATCGCGAAGATCGACTCCACGATGACGCTGCCGCCGATGAGGCCCGGCAGCGAGAGGCCGAGGATCGTCACGACCGGGAGCAGAGCGTTCCTGAACGCGTGCTTGCCGATGACGGACTTCTCGGAGAGCCCCTTGGCGCGCGCCGCCTGGATGTAGTCCTGGCGCACCACCTCCAGCATGCTCTGGCGCATGTACCGGGAGAACCCGGCCAGTCCGCCGAACGTGGCGACGGCGATCGGCAGCGCCAGATGCGCGATGAAATCCACCTGCTGCCTCCAGAAGGAGAGGTACTCCCAGTTGAGCGACCGCAGGCCCGAGATCGGCAGCCACCCGAACTGCACGCCGAACAGGATCATCAGGAGCAGCGCGAGCCAGAAATCGGGCGTCGCGAAGCCGATGAACACGAAGACTGTCAGGATCTTGTCGAACATCGAATACTGGCGCGTGGCCGACAGGATTCCGATCGGGACCGCAAGGACGATGATGACCAGCATCTCGACGATGTTCAGGAACAGCGTGATCGGCAGCCGCTCGCCGATCTTCTGCAGGACCGGCGTCGCGTCCGGCGCGAAGGACCGGCCGAAGTCGAGACGGCCGATGCGCGTCAGCCAGTTCCAGTACTGCTCGTGGAGCGGCTTGTCGAGCCCGTACATCTCGCGGAGCGCCTGCCGGGCCTGCGCGGACGCCTTGACGTTCATGTCCCCGGTCTGGATGTCGACGGGCTCGCCCGGCGCCAGGTGGATCACGACGAAGGAGATGCACGTGATCCCGATCAGCAGCGGGACGGCGAGGACGACACGCCGGGCCGTGTAGAACAGCATGGCCCGGCTATCTTAGCCGATCAGCCGGGGGTGTACCGCTGGAGGCGCCGCGGGACAAACCACTCGCTGAAGTTGTATGAGATGCCGTTGGGCGACGGCATGATGCCTTGGACTCGGGACGACACGACCGGCAGCGCGTCCCGGAAGTAGAGGAAGACGAGCGGCTGATCCTCCGCGAGCACCTCCTGGAGGCGGTAGTAGTACTGGACGCGGTCCTTCTGCTCGCAGAAGGAGCGACCCTTCTCCAGCAGCTCGTCCACCTCGGCGTTGGCGTAGGAGATGTAGTTCAGGTCGTCGGGGCCGGTCTTCGACGAGTGCCACACCTCGTACTGGTCGGGGTCCTGTCCGATGCCCCAGCCGAGAATGATCGCGTCGAAGCGCCGCTTCTTGATGTACTCCTTGAGGAGGGACGACCACTCGATGACCCGGATCTCCGCACCGACGCCGAGCTCCTTCAGCGAGGACTGGATCAGCTCGGCGACCTTCTTCCGCTCGTCGTTGCCCTGGTTCGTGAGGATCTCGAACGTGAACGGCTTGCCGTCGCGGTCGAGGAGCCCGTCACCGTCGGTGTCCTTCCACCCGGCTTCGGCGAGCAGCGCCCGGGCCCGCGCCGGATCGTGCGGGTACCGTTTCACGTTCCCGTTGTACGCCCAGGTGTCCGGCTTGTAGGGTCCGGTCGCCTCCCGTCCGAGGCCGAGCACGACACCGCCAATCAGCTCCTGCTTGTCGATGGCGTACGCGAAGGCCTGCCGCACCCGGCGGTCCTTGAAGCGCGGGTCCTTCAGGTTGAAGCCGAGGTAGGTGTACTGGTTGGCCGCGTACCGGTATTTCTCGTACGCCTTCCGGAAGGCCGGATAGTTGGTCTGCCGCGCGTACTGGATGGCGGTCAGGTTGGCCATGTCCACGCCCCGGGCCTTCAGCTCGAGGAAGATCGTCGCCTGGCTCGGGATCATGCGGACGACGACGCGGGAAATGTAGGGCACGCCGCCGTAGTAGTCTGGATTCGCGACCAGGACGACCTTCTCCCCGGCCTTCCATTCGCGGAACCTGTACGGCCCGTTGCCGACCGGAGCCCGGTTCTGCGGCGCGTCCCGCAACGTCCCGTGGGCGACGTACGGCGCGAGCAGGTGCTTGGGCAGCATCCACATCCCCCAGCTCTCGAGCGCGGTCGCGTGGGGCCGCTTGTACGTGATCCGGATCGTATACGGGTCGACGACCTGCGCGCCCTTGACCACGAGGAAATCCTCCTTGTACGCGGTCGGGGTCTTGGGATGGATCATCGCGTCGTAGGTGAACCGGACGTCGTCCGCGGTGAACGGCTTGCCGTCGTGCCACTTGGCGTCCGTCCGCAGATGGAACGTGAGGTTCAGGCAGTCCTTGCTGAACTCCCACGACTCGGCGAGGTCGCCGACGAGGTTCAGTTCCCGATCCCGCTTGACGAGCCCCGTATAGATGAGGCTGCCGATCTCGTGGGACGCGCCGTCGCTCGTGATGTTGGGAATGAAGCTCGAGACGTCGCCGATCGAGGCTTCGATGAGCGTGTCCCCGCGCACCGGCGCCTCGCCGCTGATCTGAAGCGGCTCGTCGGACTTGCCTTCGACGCCGGGCCCGCAGCCCGCGAGCGCCGCGCAGCAGAGCGCCGCGAGCAGGACGGGGGCGAGCGCGATTGCCGGCCTCCCTCGCATCGCCACTACTTCGTGACCGGCGTACCGGGCTGTTCGCCGGGCGCCGGCGACGGGGCGGGCGCGGCGGCGCCGGCCGGCCGTGCCGGCTCCCTGACCACGGACCCCGCACGCTCGCCGCCGAGCAGGGTGAGGCCGAACGAGGTCAGCATGAAGACGACGGCGACGACGCCCGTGATCTTGCCGAGCAGCGTCGGTGTCCCCATCGACCCGAACACCGCCTGGGTGCCGCCGCCCCCGAACGCCGAGCCGATGTCGGCGCCCTTCCCAGCCTGGAGCAGCACGATCCCGATGATGGCGAACCCGAGCAGGACGTGAAGGATGACGAGCACGGTGTACATTACGAATCCCCTCTCAGCACGGTGACGCCTTTGTGCGTCGCCTTCTTGACGATCGTCACGAATCCCTGGGCGTTCAGGCTGGCGCCGCCGACAAGAGCGCCGTCGATGTCGGGATCCGCGGTCAGCGCGCCCGCGTTGTCCGGCTTGACGCTGCCGCCGTAGAGTACCCGGACGCGCTGCGCGACCTCTTGCGACGCGACCTCCGCCAGCCGGCCGCGCAGGTACGCGTGGACTTCCGCGGCCTGCGCGGGTGTCGCGTTCACCCCGGTGCCGATCGCCCAGACCGGTTCGTAGGCGAGGATGCACGCGCCGATGGCCGCGTTCCGGAGGCCCGCCAGTCCGGCCCGGAGCTGGCCCTCGACGGTCGTGAACGTGAGCCCCTGCCGCCGCTCCTCGGCGGTTTCGCCGACGCAGAGGATCGGCGTCATCCCCGCCGCGAGGACGGCGTGCACCTTCCGGTTGATCTGCTCGTTGCTCTCTCCGAATTCCTTCCTCCGTTCGGAGTGGCCGAGCACCACGAACCGGCAGCCCAGCTCGACCAGCATCGCGGGCGAAATCTCGCCCGTGAACGCGCCGGCCGACTCCCAGTGGCAGTTCTGCGCGCCGAGCGCGATCGGACTCCCCGACAGCAGCTCGCCCACTCCGTGGAGCGCGGTGAAGGGCGGGCACAGGACCACCTCGACGCCCCGGGGGCGCCGGAGCCCGTCGAGCACTCCGGCCGTGAGGCCGCGCGCTCCGGCCAGCGTACCGTTCATCTTCCAGTTGGCGACGACCAGCGGAGTGCGCATCACGCGTCTGTGAGGGCCTCGACGCCGGGAAGCTTCCGGCCCTCGAGAAACTCGAGGAACGCGCCGCCCCCCGTCGAGAGGTATCCGATGCGGTCGGCGACGCCGGCGCGCTGCACGGCGGCGATCGTGTCCCCGCCGCCCACGACGGAGAAGCCGTGCATCCCCGCGACCGCCGTCGCGACTCCGAGGGTTCCCTCGGCAAACGGCCACCTCTCGAACACGCCCATGGGCCCGTTCCAGACCACCGTGCGGGCCGAGCGGACGAGGTCGCCGAACTGCTGCGCCGTCGTCGGCCCGATGTCGAGCGCCATCAGCCCGGAGGGAATCTCCCGAATGCCCACGGCGTAACCGCGCGCGCTGTCCTGGCCCTCGGCGACGACGGCATCCACCGGGAGCGCGATCCGGACGCCCCGCCGGCGGCCTTCCGCGAGCGTCCGCCGCGCCGCCTCGACGAGGTTCGGCTCGACCAGCGAGCGTCCGACGTCGTGGCCGAACGCGCGCAGGAACGTGAGCGCCATCGCCCCGCCGATCGCGAGCGCGTCGACCCGGGTCAGGAGCTGCTCAACCAGCGCGAGCTTGTCCGATACCTTGGCGCCGCCGAGGATCGCGAGGAGCGGCCGCTCGGGGTGCTCGAGCAGCCGCCCGAGCTCGGCCAGCTCGCGTTCCATCAGCAGGCCCGCGGCGGCCGGCTGGAGGAAGCGCGTGATCGCGTCGATCGACGCCTGCGCCCGATGCGCCGCCGCGAAGGCGTCGGTGACATAGCAGTCGGCGAGCCGCGCGAGCGACCGCGCAAACTCGGGATCATTGGCCTCTTCCTCGGGATGGAAGCGCAGGTTCTCGAGCAGCATCACCTGCCCGAGGGCGAGCGCCTGCGCCCGCGCTTCCGTGACCGCGCCGACGCAGTCCGGCGCGAGCGGGACCGACATCGAAAGCAGCTCCCCGAGCCGGGCCGCGACCGGTGCCAGCGAGTACTGCGGGTCCGGCCGCCCCCCGGGCCGGCCGAGGTGCGAGGCGAGGACGATCGACGCACCGGCGTCGAGGCAGTAGCGGATCGTGGGCAGCACGGCCCGGAGCCGCGTGTCGTCCGCGACCGTGCCGGCATCGATCGGCACGTTGAAGTCGGCGCGGAGGAAGACGCGTTTGCCAGCGAGCGCGAGCTGCCTGACGCTGAGCTTCGGCACCGACCCGATCAGAGCGACTTCGACATGAAACGGATCAGATCGCGGACCCGACACGAATAGCCCCACTCGTTGTCGTACCACGCGAGCACCTTGACCAGGCCGCCATCGATCAGCGCCGTGGACGGCAGGTCCACGATCGAGGAGTGAGGGTTGCCGTTGAAGTCGCTCGACACCAGCTCTTCGTCGGTCACGTCGAGAATCCCGCGCAGCCGCCCTGCCGCCGCCTCTCTGAACGCGTCGTTGATCGCCTGCACCGTCGTGGGTTTCTCCAGCTCGGCGACCAGGTCGACGACCGATACGTTGAGCGTCGGCACGCGGATCGAGATGCCGTCGAGCCGCCCCTTGAGCTTCGGCATCACCAGGCCGACCGCCGTCGCGGCACCGGTGGTCGTCGGGATCATGCTCACCGCAGCGGCCCGGGCCCGGCGGAGGTCTTTGTGCGGGAAGTCGTGCACGGGTTGATCGTTGGTGTACGAGTGCACCGTCGACGCGAAGCCGCGCCTGATCCCGAACTTGTCGTCGAGGACCCTGGCGGTCGTGGCCAGACAGTTCGTGGTGCAGGAGGCGTTGGAGATGATCCGGTGCCGGGCCGGCTCATAGGTGTGCTCGTTCACGCCGAGCACGATCGTGACGTCCGGGTCCTTCGCCGGCGCCGAGATGATCACCTTCTTCGCCCCCGCCTGGAGGTGCTTGGACGCGGTCGCGGTATCCCGGAAGATGCCGGTAGACTCGACGACGATGTCGACCCCGAGCTCCTTCCACGGCAGGGCCGCCGGATCCTTGATCGAGCACACACGGATCTCGCGGCCGTTGACGAAGATCGCCTCGCCCTTGGCGGCGACCTCGGCGTTGAGCGTGCCGTGCACGGAATCGTACTTCAGCAGATGGGCGAGCGTTTTTGCGTTCGCGAGGTCGTTGACACCGACGACCTCGATCTCGGGCGCCTCGAGCGCCGCGCGGAAGAACACACGCCCGATTCGTCCGAATCCGTTGACACCGACTCGAATGGCCATGGCGGGAACTCCTCAAGGACTCTTGGGCGATTATATGACCGTTCAGGTGACGCGGGCAACCGTCAGCGCGCCCACCGTGAGGGCCCCGGCGTCGATCAGCACGCGCGCGCATTCCGACACTGTCGCGCCGGTCGTGAGCACATCGTCGACCAGCAGCACATGACGCCCGGCGAGCCCCGCGCGGTCGCGCACCGCGAACGCGCCGCGCACGTTCGTGCGCCGCTCCACACCGCTGAGGTCGGCCTGCGCCCGCGTGGACCGCACGCGGCAGAGGACCCGGGTCGCGACAGGCGCACCGAGGCGGCGGGCCACCCGGCCCGCGAGCAGCGCCGCCTGGTTGAAGCCCCGCTCGCGCTCGCGCCCGCGATGGAGCGGCACGGGCACGACGAGGTGGGGCGCCAGCGGGAGCCCCAGCGCGCACGCATCGAGGAGCAGGTCCCCGAGCGGCGCCGCGAGCGCAGTCTTGCCGGAGAACTTGAATGCGTGCAGTGCCTCGCGGACGGCTCCGCCGTAGAGCGCCGCGGACCGACCGTACGTGAACGCCGGCCGGTGCCGGAGGCAGGCGCCGCAGAGATCGGCCGGCGCGTGGCCGTCGAGCATGGCGCCCGCCGCGTCCAGGATCCAGAACGGGCGGCCGCAGAGCGCGCACCAGGGAGGCGCGAGCCGGACGATCGACCGCCAGCAGGCGTCGCACAGCGAGGGCCGGTCAGCCGCGCCCGGTTGGCCGCAGACCAGACACAGCGGCGGGAACAGCAGATCGAACGCCGCGCGGACTACGGTCGCAACGTGTTCCATCGACCGCACGCGGCGCATCGGTCCTGCCACATCGCCGCGACGGCCCCGCAGGCCGAGCAGCGATGCGGCGCCCCGAAGGCGTGGGCGAGCCGCAGACCGCGCCGGTACTCATCGAACGCCTCCCGCGTCTGCCCGCGGCGCTCGAAGATCGCGCCGAGGAACGCGTGCACCGCCGGCAGGTCGGGCGCCCGCGCCTCGATCTTCTCGAAGTGGTCGGCGGCCTCGTCGAGCATCTCGAGCTCGAAGAGAACCCGCCCGAGCGCGATCGCGAGCGCCCGGTCGTCTGGCGCCCGCTCCAGCGCCTGCCGGTAGAGGGCGATCATCCGCGTCGGGCTCCCGTCCTCGCGGTACGCCCGCTCCAGGCGCGCGAGGATCGGCAGCGCCGGCGTCGCATCCGCCGCGCGCTCCCACACCCGCATCGCCTCCCGGCGGTCGCCCGCCGCCTCGTACGCATCGCCGAGCGCGATCGTCGCCGGAATGAACCGGCGATCCGTGCGAACGGCGTCGCGGAACTGGGCGATGGCGTTCCTCGGCGCGCCGGCCGCCATCTGCGCCCGCCCGAGCTCGTAGTGAATCACCGCGAGCCACTCGGTCTCGCGGAGACGCTCGGTGGGAGACACGAGCGCGATCAGCCGGTGCTCGGGCTCGATCGCGTCCTGCCACCGGCCGGATTCCACGGCGAGGTCGCGGAGACCGCGGAGCGCGGGCAGGTAGTATCGGTTCCGTTCCAGCGCCTGCCTGTACAGGGATTGCGCGTCCGCGTACCGGCCGGCCCGTCGGGCATCCTCTGCCATCGCCAGCAGGGCAGCGGCCCGGGGGTCGGCGGCGCCGGACTCGGCGCGCGGCGCGCCCAGGAGGCGGTTGACGGTCCCGAGCAGGGAGGTGAGGGCGCGCAGGGTTCGGATCAGTGTCGGCATCGGACGGCGGAGACGGAACCTGGGAAGGTGCGAGCGTCGATCAGCGCCGGGGTCACCCGGTCGCCATCCGCTCCTCCTCCTCCGCGGCCCGCTGGCAGTTGATGCAGTAGCGGGCGAACGGCAGCGCCTCGAGGCGCTTGTCCGAGATGAGCTCGCTGCATCGCTCGCACGAGCCGAACGACCCCTCGTCGATCTTCTGGAGCGCGCTCACGACCTCGCGCAGCAGCCGGCGGTCGCCGTTGCCCAGTTCGAAGATGAACTCGCGGTTGTAGGCGGTGTTCGCCTGATCCCCGAGGTCTTTGATCGAGTCGTCTTCCTGATCCTTGCCGTAGAGCGCGGTCTTGCCGACTTCTTCCACCAGCTGGCGCTGCTTGTCGACGAGGCGCTTTCTGAAATACGCGAGGCGATCCTTCTTCATTCGGGCCTCCACTCGTATCCTCACCCGCCCGCGACGCCGTCGGCGTCGACCCATCCCCTGGCACGGATGCGGGCTTGCGGTGTATCTGGCAGACGTTCACCGTCGGTGGCCGTCGGTAGAGTCGTACGCTATCACGCATGTACAGGCGTTGCAATACCGGCGCTCACTCGGGCGAAGACCCGGCGCCTCACCGTTCGATGGACAGCAACGGTGCGTCGCCCCACAGCCGCTCGAGCGCGTAATAGACGCGCGTGTCTTCGAGAAAGACGTGCACGAGGACGGTGCCGTAATCGAGCAACACCCACCCGCTTTCCGGCACGCCCTCGGTGTGTCGCGGGCGCACGCCTTGGGACCTGAGCTCCTCGCGGATCGCATCGGCGATCGTCTGGATGTGGGTCGTGGACCCGCCGCTGCAGACGAGGAAGTAATCGGCGATGCCCGACACGCCCTGCACGTCGAGCACGACGAGGTCCAGCGCTTTCTTGTCGAGCGCGACCCGCGCTGCGTGGCGGACCTGCGCCTCGCCGGCCGGCGCCGTCATGCCGGGCGCGAGCCCGACGCGAGGGAAGACCCGGGTCGGTCGAGTCGAGCCATCAATCGCGGGACGTCAACCGCGATAGAGCCGCTGCGCGTGGATGTACGCGATCACGGAGTCGGGCATGCGATACGCGAGGGAGCGCCCCTCACGGGCGCGCCGGCGCAGGTCCGACGCCGAGATCGGCAGCGACGTCGCGTGAACCACGAGCACCCCGTCGGCCGCGAGGGGATCACTCGCACGGACGAATCGTCCCTGCCCGATCTCGCGCAGCACTTTCAGCGCCTGCACGCTGTCCGGATCGAACGTGCTGGACGCGCGGGGCACCACGACGAAGCGGGCCAGCCGCGCGATGCGGGTCGCGTCCTTCCAGCTCAGTAGATCGAGGAACGTCTCGGAGCCGACGAGGAGGAAGAGCTCATCATCGGACGCAGCCCGCAGCTCCACGACGGTGTCGACCGTGTACGACGGGCCCGGCCGCCGCAGCTCGACGTCGGACACGACGAAGGCCGGGTTGCCCGCCGTCGCGAGCGCGACCATCGCATAGCGGTCGTGCGCCGGCGCCAGGTGAAGCGGCGACTTGTGCGGGGGAAAAGACGCGGGGATGAAGATCACCCGGCTGAGCCCGAGGGCCTCACGCACCTCGTCGGCCAGCAGCAGGTGTCCGTAGTGAACCGGATTGAACGACCCGCCGAAGACCGCGACCCGGGCCAATCGCCGCTACTCCCGCACCTGCCCGTCGCCCTGGACGACGAACTTGATCGTCGTCAGCTCCTCGAGGCCGACCGGGCCGCGCGCGTGGAGCCGTGACGTCGAGATACCCATCTCCGCGCCCATGCCGAACTGGTTACCGTCGACCAGCCGGGTCGACGCGTTGACGAGCACGGCGGCGGCGTCGACCTCACGCGTGAACTGCCGGGCCTGGCGCAGATCGCGCGTCACGATCGCCTCGGCGAGCCCCGAGCCGTGGAGCCGGATGTGCCCGATCGCCTCGGCGATGTCGTCGACGACCTTCACCGCGAGGATGAGGTCGAGGTACTCCGTGTCCCAGTCCTCGTCCCTGGCCGGGCGCGCCGAGGGAAGCAGCGCGCGCGTGCGGGGGCAGCCGCGAAGCTCGACGCCGGCGGCGCCGAGGCGAGCCGCGACGGCGGGAAGGAACGCGGGAGCGACGTCGCGATGCACGAGCAGGGTCTCGACGGCGTTGCAGACCCCCGGCCGCTGCGTCTTGGCGTTGTCCACCAGGTCGGCGGCCATCCCGAGATCCGCGGACGCGTCGACGAAGATGTGCACGAGCCCCTTGTCGTGCTTCAGGACCGGGACGCGGGAGCGCTCTGCGACCATCCGGACGAACTCTTCCCCGCCCCGGGGGATGATCAGATCGAGGTGGCGCGGCAGATCCAGCAACGCGGCGACCGCCGCCCGGTCGGGGTTCTCGATGAACTGGATCGCGTCGGCGGGCGCGCCGACCTTCTCGAGGGACTTCGCCAGCACGGCGGCGATCTTCGAGTTGGACTCGATGGCTTCGCTGCCGCCACGGAGCACCACGGCGTTGCCGGACTTCAGGCAGAGGCCGGCCGCGTCGGCCGTGACGTTCGGACGCGACTCGTAGACGAAACCGACCACGCCGAGCGGGACCCGAACACGCGAGATCTCGATCCCGTTCGGCCGGCGCCAGGTGTCGAGCGTCTTGCCCACCGGATCGGGCAGCGCGGCGATCTGCCGGAGCGCCTGCGCCATCTCCTCGACGCGCGCGTCGGTGAGTGTCAGGCGGTCGAGGAACGCCCGCGGGTGCCCGCGCCTGCGCGCGCGCTTGAGATCGGCCCGGTTGGCCTCGAGGAGCTGCGGCGTCTTCTCCTCGAGCCCGCGGGCCATCTGGAGCAGGGCCTCGTTCTTCAGCCGCGTGGGGCAGAGCGCCAGCTCGGTGGCCGCCGCGCGCGCGGCCCTCGCCTTTCCCTCTACCAGCTCTCGAATACTCATCCGCCGTTCACAA
>WNEY01005992.1_pt1 | contig 11003 bp, 8 predicted proteins | sample 5400531 | NCBI WGS metagenome assembly WNEY01 (sample SAMN13153338, study PRJNA577476) | soil metagenome | isolation source: 200 cm saprolite under Douglas fir tree site 1 | place: USA:California | collected 2015-04-18
GGTTTGGGGGCGACCGCCGGCGGGTCGCTGACGACGACGACGGGGATGTGCCGTGTGTTGTCGTCCGACCGCAGGGCCTGGATCAACGCGAGGTTGCCGAGACCCGACGCTCCGAGGTGGGCGAAGATGATCTTCGGCGCGGTCTGCTTGGCTCGACTCACGGCGTCGGCCTGGTTCAGGGCCACGAACACCGTGTAGCCCTGCCCTTCGAGGCGCGTCTGCTGAGCAGCGCGGGAGGAGACCTCATCATCGACCAGTAGCGCGACGCGGTTGGCTTCCATTGCGAAACGTCCTATCTCCTTCTTGGTTAAGGGATCGGCAGGTTCACGGGAGGAAACGCCAGCCTGTCGGGTTGGGAAGAGTCTAGGCCACTTACCTGGTTGTCAGGCTGCGGGAAGGCCAGCGGCGACCGCGATTGTTCCTCCCGCTTCTAGCGTTTGCAGGACGCGGCTGAGCCGGTCGTGACGAATATGCCGGTCGGTGCTCCTGGTACTGCCAGCTGCCGTCGTCGAGGAAGCGCTTCGCGTCCAGCTCTCGAATGTCGGGTGCGCCCTGGCGGCTGAGCTTGACCCAGGCGAGCTCGTCCTCGGGGGTGACAAAGGTCAGCGCTCGTCCCGCGACGCCCATGCGCGCCGTGCGACCGACGCGGTGGGTGAGCCACTGCGCCGAATCGGGCATGTCGAAGTTGACGACCAGGCCGACGTCGGCGACGTCGATGCCGCGCGCGGCCACATTGGTCGCGACGAGAACCTGGCTCCGGCCATCGCGGAACGATGCCATCGCACGGTCGCGGATCGCCTGCGACAGGTTGCCTTGGAGCTCGACCGAGTTGTGGCCGAGCTGGCGCAAATGTCCGTTGAGCTTCGAGACACCGTGCTTCGTGCGTCCGAACACGATCGCCGAGCCGCCGTGGCGCTTCAGCACGCGGCTGAGTGTCTGCAGCTTGAGGTCACGGTGCACCCTAAGAAGTCCGTGCTCGAGGTCCGCTTCCTTCTCGGATTCAACGCGAACTTCGGCGTGGTCGCGGGTGTGCTTGTCGATCATGCGGGTCACCCACGCCGGCATCGTCGCCGACGCGAGCACCGTCTGCGGCTCGTAGGTGAGGCCGAGAAGCTTCTCGACCGCCGGGGCGAAACCGGCGTCCAGCATCTCGTCCGCCTCGTCGAGCACCAGGTACTCCACGCGAGACAGGGAGACCCGGCCTTGCGTGACCAGGTCCAGGATCCGGCCCGGCGTCCCGACCACCACGTCGACTCCGCTCTTGAGCGCGAGCCGCTGGGTCGCGTAGCCGACGCCACCGTACAGCACGGCAGAGCGCAGGTCGCTGGCGAGCGAGCGCAGCACCTTTTCGACCTGCAGCGCGAGCTCTCGCGTCGGAGTGACGATGAGGGCACGGGGACCGGCGCCGCGCCGGGGCAGCTTCTCGATCATCGGGATGAGAAACGCGAGCGTCTTCCCGGACCCCGTCGGGGCCTCGATGACGACGTCTCGCCCTTGCATGATGAGAGGGATGGCTTCCGCTTGAACCGGAACCGGTTCGGTGATGCCGAGTGCGGACAGGGCCGCGAGTGTATGCGGGCGCACGCCCGCGTCAGCGAATGACTGCAACGTTTTTCTCCTGATCCTCTCCAGGGTCGTATTGGCGCGACGATCAGGACACCGTCCAGGTGACGGGAGAGAGGACCCGAGCGAGCGGGCCGGCAAAGCCGGCCGAGGAGACCAGTCTACGTCGTGCGAATTGATCACTTAACAAGCGCTCATGCAGGTTTACACCGGAATAGAGTTGCCTCGTGTCAGGAGACGATTCCAGCCGCTTGGCCGCGATCGCGGGCGCTTCGGCCGCGTTCAGCGACGCGGTGCCCGACATGGAAGCCCTGCTTGCCATCGTCGCCGAGCAAATATCGCGCACGACTGGCGATTTCTGCTCCGTGGTTTTGCTCTCGCGTGATGGCCGCCGCATCGAGCCTGTAGCGGCCTTTCACCCGGATCCGGCAGTTCTGAAAGACGCAGCCTTGCGCGTCGGCGTCCCGATGGAGCTCGATGCCGCGGGGCCATGGAAGACAGTCCTTACAGAGAGGCAGGCGGTTGTCATCGACATCGATCCCGATCACCTGCCCGCAAACATGGCTCCGCATCAGGTGCGAAGTATCCAGAGGTGGCGGATCCGGCAAGCGGTGATGATTCCGATGATCGCCCAGGACAGAGTCGTTGGGGGGCTGAACCTCAATCGCCTCGAGGGGAGTGTCCCCCTCGGCGAGGACGACATCAAGCTTCTCGAGAGTCTCGCCACGCGCGCAGCGCGGGCGATTGCCATCGCGCAGCTCATGCGCGACCAGAAGCTGACTGCCGGGGAGCTCGAAATAAAAGTCGCAGAGCGCACGAGGGAGCTGAGCGCCGCCAATCTGTTCCTGGACTCGATGATCGAAAACATCCCCAACATGATTTTCGTCAAGGACGCCAAAGACCTCCGCTTCGTCCGTCTCAATCGCGCGGGCGAGGACCTGCTCGGCTTTTCTCGCCACGAGCTCATCGGCAAGAACGATTTCGACTTTTTCCCCGCCGACCAGGCCGAGCAGTTCATCTCGGCGGATAGAAAGACGCTGCGAAATCGGCATCTTGTCGATATCCCGGAGGAGACGATCCAGACCAAGAACAAGAGCCAACGCATTTTGCATACGAAAAAGATTCCGATCCTGGACGCAACCGGCGAGCCTTCTTTCTTGCTTGGGATCTCCGAAGACATCACCGAGGCCAGAAAAGCGAAGGAGGCGTTGCTGAAGGCTCAGGAGGAGGCCGAGCGAGCGAATCGGGCCAAGAGCGAGTTCTTGGCCAGCATGAGCCATGAGCTGCGGACGCCGCTCAACGCGATCCTTGGATTCTCCGAGCTGCTCAGCGATGACGCGACGGACCGATTCGACAAAGCGACGCGACGCCGTTTTCTGGATCAGATACACAGCAGCGGCCAGCATCTGCTGCAACTCATCAACGACATCCTCGACCTCTCGAAAGTCGAAGCCGGACAGATGGAGCTGCACCTCCAGTCGGTTGAGCTCGGAAGGTTGATCCAGGAAGTCCGCGCGACCATTGAACCGCTGGCTCGGAGCAAGGCGATCGAGCTGAATGCCGAGTCCCCTCGCGAGATCAGCCTGATCGCTGACTCGGCGAAGGTAAAGCAGATGCTCTTGAACCTGGTCTCGAACGCAATCAAGTTCACGCCGGCCGGCGGCCGCATCGACATTCGAATCCGCAGGCTCGAGTCGTGGGTGGAGATCGCCGTTAGCGATAACGGCATTGGAATCGCGAAGGAAGATGTGGGCCGCCTGTTCACAGAGTTCCAGCAACTCGACGCAGGGCCAGGGCGGCAGCAGGAAGGAACAGGTCTTGGGCTGGCCCTGACGAGACGCTTCGCGGAGCTGCATGGCGGGCAGGTCGTCGTGGAAAGCGAGGTGGGAAAGGGCAGCACGTTCACCTTGCGTTTGCCGCTTCAGACGGCATCGCGTCGAGCGGCGGCCCCGGTCGCGTCTCCTGCGGTCACGCCGACCGATCCCGGCCGGCCACTGGTGTTGGTGGTAGACGACAATCCCCAGGCCGCCGAGATCTTGTCACGCCACCTGCACGGCGGCGGATTCCAAACGGCGGTCGCGCGCACCGGCCCCGAGGCCTTGAGGATGGCCGGCGAGTTGAAGCCGGTGGCCATCACCCTGGACATCCTCCTGCCGGAGGTGGACGGGTGGGAGGTCCTGAACCGGCTCAAGGCCGACGAGGCCACGCAGAACATCCCGGTGGTCGTTGTCTCGGTGGTCGACAACCCGTCGCTTGGCCGCGCGCTCGGCGCGTTTGATTACTTCGTCAAGCCTGTGGACGGGAAGGCTTTGCTGTCCCGATTGGGTCAGTACACGTTCACGACCAAGGCGAAGAGCGAACCGGTTCGTGTGCTGGTCGTGGATGACGAAAAGGCCAACCTCGATCTCCTCGAGGCTCTGCTAACGCCGGCAGGCTTTGCCGTCCTGAGGGCGGGCAGCGGCCGGGAAGGGATCGATATCGCGATTTCTGAGATGCCCAGCCTGATCCTGCTCGACCTGATGATGCCCGAGCTGACCGGATTCGACGTGGTCGAGGCGCTTCGCACCGAGGAGGCGACGCGCGAGATCCCGATCATGGTGTTGACCGCCAAGACACTGACCGAGGACGACAAGACGGCGCTCAATGGCCAGGTGGCCGCCATCTTTCAGCGCAACTCGCTGGCGGGAACAGAGCTGATTGCCTGGCTTCGAGGCATCGTCGCCCAGCGGTCGAACTAAAGCCTTTCAGAAGAGATCGGATGGTGGGTCGGGGTGGATTCGAACCACCTCAGCTTTCGCGGCGGTTTTACAGACCGTTAGGCTCGCCAATGCCCAGCCGACCCAGATGCCCATGCCGGGTGACTAGCCGAAAACCCGAGGGGCTAAATGGTAGCCCAACGCCATAATTCACCCCGTGACGCGAGGCTACGCCCGCTACGTCCTCGCGGTCATGGTCGCGATCAACTTCCTCAACTACCTGGACCGCTACGTTGGCGCCGCCATCGTGACGCCGATCAAGACCGAGTTCCAGCTGAGCGACGCGCAGGTCGGGCTCCTGGCCACGGCCTTCCTCCTTGTCTACGCCATCGCCGCCCTGCCGTTCGGCTACTGGGGGGACCGCGGCGTGCGCAAGACGGTGATCGGGATCGGCGTGACGATCTGGAGCCTCGCCACGCTCTTCTCCGGCGTTGCCGCGAACTACCTCCAGCTCTTTCTCGGCCGCGCAGCGGTTGGCGTCGGCGAGGCCAGCTACTACCCGGCCGGCACATCCCTGGTCTCCGACTTCTTCCCCAAGGAACAGCGCGGGCGCGTCATGTCGATCTGGGGCGCGGGCAGCGTGTTCGGCATCGCCGCCGCTTATGCCGGTGGCGGCTTCGTGGCCGACCATTACGGCTGGCGCAGCGCCTTCTTCATCGCCGCGCTGCCCGGGCTGATCCTCGCGTTCCTCGCGTTCACGATGCGCGAGCCGCTCCGCGGAAGCATGGAGAAGGCCGGCGTTGCGGTCAGCCGTACCACTGACGCCACCGCCCGAGCCTTCGTCAACCTGATGCGTATCCCAACGCTACGGGCCGCGGTCCTCTCGCAGACCGTGCTCTATTTCGTGCTCGCGTCCAACGCTTTCTGGCTGCCGACCGTGCTCCACCGGCGATTCGACATGACCATCACAGGCGCCGGCCTGCTTTCCGGCGGCGTACTCGTGGCCGGTGGGCTGATCGGCACGCTCGCCGGCGGCTTGATAGCGGACCGCCTTGCCAAAACACGGCCGGCTGCGCACCTCGAGGTGGGCATCGCCGGCTTCCTGATCGGCGCTGTCTTCATAACCATCGCGCTGATCGCGCCGCTCAACATCGGACCGGTCCCGATTTTCGTGCCCGCGTTCCTCATCACCGTGATCGCGCTTTACCTGCAGTCCGGCCCGTTCACGGCGGTCTCGCAGAACGTGGTCTCGCCCGCGCTTCGCGCCAGCAGCGTCACGCTTCTCCTGTTCGTCTCACACGTGTTCGGCGACTCGCATTCGACGTTTGACGTGGGCTGGATCTCCGACCAGCTCCACAACCTTCAGCTGGCCCTGCTGATCACCTCGCCGACGCTGCTGGTCGTGGCCGCGATCGTGGCAGCGACAGGCCTGAAGACTGTGAAGCCGGACACTGAAACGATGGAGGCCGCCTGGGCGGCAAGGACCCGGACCGAACCCGCGCCCGCTCTTTAGTAGATGAACCCCACCAGGCGCGCGCCAAGCTGACCGGGCTTGATCGTGCGCTGGTCGATGACGTCGAACGCCACCCAGTTCATCTCCGTCACCACCCACGACCCGTCCGGATTCACCGCTTCGACGTAGGCCACGTGACCGGCCCAGCTCTCCCAGGTGACCATGATCGAGCCGACCTTCGGAGTCGGGCCCACGGCGTAGCCCTGCGCCGCCGCGTTCTGGTACCAGTAGCCGGCGTCACCGCGCCACGTCACGTTGCGCTTGGTCGCGACGTAGTACGTGCACCAGCCGACCGGGAACCCGTTCGCCGTGTATGGACCGAGGCAGCATCCGAGCACCTTGACCGGGAAACCGCCGCCCGTGCCCGACCGAATGAGCAGCTGGTACAGGGCCGGCGGGGGCGGGAATGCGCCACCAACACCGTTGGGGATGACCAGCGTCGTTCCGGCCGCCAGCTCGGTGCTGCGCAGCCGGTTGAAGTCGTAGATGCTCTGGGCGTCAACCTGGTACTTGGTGGCGAGAGCGTCGAGCGTGTCGCTCGCCTTGACGGTGACCACGACGCCCGGTATCGGCGGGATCACGATCTGATCGCCCGTGGCGACGGAGTCGTTCGAGAAGAGGTTGGTGTTCGACCAACGGATCTGGCTGACAGTGACATGGAACTTGGCCGCGATCGATGCGAGGCTCTCGCCCGCCAGCACCGTGTAACCGAAGGACTTGTGGCTCATCGGTGCCGCGGCTGGGATCGCGACCGGTTTGATGATGGTGCTGTATCGGCCCAGCGATACGTCGCCGGCCGTGCCGCCCTCGGTCGCTACCACCGCCTGGGCGTCGACTGTTCCCAATCTGGAGGTCAAATAAGCGGGAACGTGGCGGTCCATCGACGCATACGAGGAAATGCCCACAGCTATCGCAAGCACGACAGCATGTGTCAGATATCGATGGACTCGCAAATGTCTACCCCTAAACGTTGCGATCGTTGTGAACCAACCCGCGGGCGCGGCCGGGTCCCCAGAGAACGGCGGTCAACGTAACAGACCCCCACCGAGTCCGTCAACCCGCTTGGGACTCGACCCGCGATTGACCGAACGCCAGTTCGTACGGCCAGCACCGACCGGCGCCGCTTCGAAAGCAAGCTGAGACGCAGCTTCACGGCCGGTACAACGCTCGACCGCCGCCGAACCTTGCCTAGGTTCGATCCGCGGCCCTATGGCCCTCCCCGCACGTAAATCGTCTGCCCCGAGACAAATCCGGACTCATCGCTGCACAGGAACGCGATCACGCTCGCGATGTCCTCCGGCTGGCCGATTCGACGGAGCGGGATCTGCGAAGCCGCGCCGAGCTTGAAGGTCTCGAAATCGATGCCCATGCGCTCCGCGGTGGCGCGCGTCATCCGCGTCTCCACGAAGCCCGGTGCGACGGTGTTGACGTTGACGTTGTAGGGCCCCAGCTCGATCGCGAGTGTGCGCGCCATGCCCTGGAGGCCCGCCTTGGCTGCGGAGTAGTTGGCTTGTCCGCGGTTGCCGAGAGCTGAAGTCGAGGAGAGGAAAACCACCTTTCCGTACTTTTTCTCGACCATGTGCTTCTGCGCCGCGCGCGCACACATGAACGTGCCCTTGAGGTGCGTGTCGATGACCGCGTCCCAATCCTCGTCGGTCATCTTGAACAGCAGGTTGTCGCGGATGATCCCCGCGCACGTGACGAGGATGTCGAGCCCCCCGAGCTCCTTAACCGTGAGCTCGACCATCGCATCCACCTCGGCGCGCACGCTAACGTCGCATCCGACGGCGAGGGCGCCGATCGGATCGGCCACCTCGCGAGCCGGCGCCTCGTCGAGGTCGGAGACAGCGACCTTCGCGCCTTCGGCGGCCAGCAGCCGCGCCGTGGCGGCCCCGATCCCGCGGCCGGCGCCGGTGACGAGTGCGACGCGCCCCCCAAACCTCATTCCGTCTCCGTGTCCAGCGCAGTGCCCCCATCCTTGCGCGGGTCGGATGCGCCGTGGAGGAAGCCGTCCTTCTCCCTCACGATCACCTGGGGCCGTGAGAAGTACGAGTCGTAGTTGAGAGTCCGCCTGCTCACCGCGTACCCGCGTCGCTCCAACCCGCGGCCCACCGCCACCGGGATCCGGCCCTCCAGCTGCACCACGTCACCCTGGAAGTCGATCCGCGGCGCGCTCACCGCCTCGACCGGCGTCATGGCATGGTCAAGGATGTTGACCAGGACCTGAAGGATTCCAGTCACGATCTTGGTTCCGCCAGGCGCGCCGATGCAGACGCGCAAACGATCGCCGTCGAAGATCAGAGTCGGCGTCATGCTCGTCGCCCGCGTCTTGCCCGGCCGTACGGAGTTCGGGTGCCCCGGCCGCGGGTCGAAGCAGTTCATGTAGTCGTTGTAGCCAAAGCCGAGGCCCGGAGTGACGACGCCGCTCGCCGAGCCGAGCGTGTGCGTCAGCGACACCGCGTTTCCTGAGTCGTCGACCACGCAGACGTGGGTCGTGTCGGGCCGATCGTGGACGCCAACCCCCGCGCCGGCAGCGACCCCCGCCACTTCACGCGCCTTGGCCGCGTAGCCCTTGTCGGTGAGCGCGCCTGTGGGCACGTCGATGAAGCGCGGGTCGGCGACGTGAAGGTCGCGGTCCGCCACCGCCCACGCCATCGCCTCCACGAGCAGTCGAGCCGCCTCGGTGCTCGGCCATCCATGTGTGCTGATGTCGAAGCCCTCGAGGAAGTTCAGCATCTGCAGCAGCGTGATTCCGGCCGCCGGCGGTCCCGCCGCCATGATGGAGAGTCCGCGGTAAGTCCCTCGCAGCGGCTCCGTCACGTTGACCCGGTAGCCGGCCAGGTCCTCCTTCGTGATGAACCCGCCGTTGGCCTCGAAATCGCGAGCGATCTGATCGGCGATCTCGCCGCTGTAGAAGGCGTCCGGCCCCCCATTCGCCAGCCTCTCGAGCGTGCGGGCGAGGTCCGCCTGCACAAATAGTTCGCCAATATCGAATAGTTCACCATTTCGCATATAAATCGCCCTGGCGGCGGGCGTGGCCTGGATACGCAGCCGGTTGGGCACGACGTCGGGTCCGTAATCGGTAGTCCAGTAGCCGTGCATGAAGCCGGTCACCGGGAAGCCATCTCGGGCGAGCGGGATGGCGGGCTCGATTGCCTGTGCCCAGGTGATCGTCCCGTACCTTGTCAGCGCCTCGGCCAGCCCTGCTACCGTCCCCGGAACGCCCACCGACTGATAGCCGACGTCGTTCACCCACCCCTCGAGCACGTAGCCGTACCGATCCGCGGCCTGGCGGATGAACAGGTGCTCCCACTGGTCCTCGCGAGCGCGCGAGCCGGCTGTCGCATAGAACTCGAGCAGCGCATCGCCGAACTTCGCGCCGTGGACGAGCATCACGCCACACCCGCCGATTCCGCACATCTGGGGGTCGAGCACACCCTGTACGAACGCGCACGTGACGGCGGCGTCGACCGCGTTGCCCCCGCGCCGCATTACCTCGAGACCGATCTCGGCCGCGGCCGGTTGCGGGCAAACGATGATCGCCACGGGAACTAAAGATTAAGGCTGGCCCGGCCACGAGGCCGGGTCGTGCCCGAGGTTGGGCACGCTTCCGGTCCGCCAGTAGATCGCGCGCCGCCGCTGCATCAGCTCCTCATCGACGAGCAAGCGGCGCAGCGCGGCGAAGTCAGCATGACGGCGGCCGATGATCCGGTTCACCTCCGCCTCGGGATAGCGCCGGCCCGGCTGAAAGTCCTCGGCGAGCCACCGCAGCACGGCGAGCCGCTTCTTCCGCTGGGCTGGAATGCCGAGGAGGCGACCGCCGGCATCGACGAAATTCGCGAGAACGCGATCGTCATCGGGCGTTTCCTTAATACCCACTCTCGATGAAGGTTAAGACGACGCACGGGTTGCAAGACACCGCCACCGAGCCCGTTTTAAGTCTCAAGTGAACGGGCTCCCATCGAGGGGCTCGGCACACGAGAGAGGGGTTTATTCGCATGCAATCGCGCGCTTGGCTGCCGCGGCGGCGGATGCGGGGGCAATCGCTGGTGGAGACGGCGATCACGCTGCCGGTCGTGCTGCTGCTCGCGTTGGGTGTGACCGACATCGGCCGAGCCTTCTACTACCGGGAAGCCGTCACCAACTCGACACGGCAGGCGCTGCGGGTGGCCGTGTCCCCGAGCCAGCAAGCCACGGCTGACGCCATCTGCGCGGGCACGGGCAGCGGCCCGCTGGCCATAACCGTGACCTCGCCGATTCCGCCCTCCGGCGGCCCGATCTCGACGATCGCCAACGAGGCCGCGCTCGAGAGCTCGAACAACGGCACCCCCGCCGGCTCTGTGATCGCGGGCGCAACGCTTTCCGTCACCTTCCACTGCCTCTATGGCGCCGCGGTCACGAACGCCAACGCCAACGGCGGCGGGCCGCAGAGCGCAGGCGCAGATTCGATCACCGCGACCATCACCGACCCGATGCGGATCATCACGCCCCTTCTGTGGCCGGTGATCGGCACGCAGATCTCCATCATGGTCAGCTCATTCGAGCGGAGCGAATACTGATGAAGCGGCTCCAAGACGATGCCAGGTGGAGCCTTAGGCCGGATTATTCCGGCCGTCCCCCAAGCGCGCATCTTCCAAGCGCCTCCCATCGTGGCCGAGGAGAGGTGTGGGTCCGCGGCGGGGGACAACTGTCCCCCCCGCGATTTAAGAAGGGCCAAGCGTTAGTTGAGTTCGCGCTGATGTTTCCCATCCTCTTCTTTTTGCTGGCTCTCACCATCGACCTGTTTCGCGTCGACTGGGTGACGACGACCGTGGCCGAGGCCGCGCGCCAGGGTGCTCGGCAGGCCGTCGCCAACGCCGACCCTTATGACAACCCGTTCGGCGCCGCCGGCGGAGCGTGCTCGGGAACGACGCAGGTAAACGCCGCCAACGGCAGCGGCTGCCTCACCAGCGCGCGGATCTACCAGACCGTGACCAATGTGCTCGGCGGATTCAGCGCCGGCGCCAACCTCACCGAGGCGTCCCCGGCGAACTGCCCGAACCCATCGGTCGGCCACGCTTCGGTCTGCGTCTATCCCACCGAGCAGGGCGCCGCCGGCAGCTACGTCAGCTGCGCCGCCGCACGCAGCGGGCTCGGCCGCGACCCCGCGCCCGGCGACCTGGGGGCGCGTGCACCCGAGTACACCAGTCCGCAGTACAAGGGCTGCTTTCAGATCGTCGTGACCGTCATCT
>WNEY01004132.1_pt1 | contig 11001 bp, 17 predicted proteins | sample 5400531 | NCBI WGS metagenome assembly WNEY01 (sample SAMN13153338, study PRJNA577476) | soil metagenome | isolation source: 200 cm saprolite under Douglas fir tree site 1 | place: USA:California | collected 2015-04-18
CACCAAACCTCCGTTTATATCGGGGCTGAAGACGGTAGTTTTCGTCTCCCGCACAGCGGAACTAATTTGTTTCGCGTTCTGAATCTCGCGCCTCACCACCTGTAAACGGCCATTCACATCGGGATTTGAAGTGGTGCGAACGACTTTCTGTTCGCCGCCGGACAGAGTACGCGTCTCTTCTTCTGTCACCTGCATCAGCGTTTTCTGACCGTCGGGACTCCTGCCGAATGAGCGTTCTGTAGTTCGGACCGTCGTCGCGTCCACTCGAACCGATTCTTTCTCAGTATCGAGGTAAGGCTCATACCGGCCATCAGGCCCGAGGCGCTCAACAGCTTGTTTATCGACCGTGCGGCCCTTGGTTTCTGTGTGCGTTTCCTTAGTCCGCGTCGGATTCGAAGTTGCAGTGGTGTTCTGCTGTTCGGTTGTTGCAGTCCAAGATTTGCCGGTATCGTTTGTTGGCACGTCGAACCCGCTTTGTGTTTGCGCCAAGAGGCAAGACTGGGCGAGGCACAGCGCCGCGAGCATTAACACCAGGTGAGCCGGATTGGGCAATTCAATACGTCGCATGACCGCTTTCCATCCAACTTCGAGCACAGCTCTACAGGCCGCGATCCGTATCAGGGAGCCGCGCCTAAGCACCCCGAGACGGGTTTCGGATTCACACGCCGCGGAAGAGAAGTTGCCAATCATCTTCCGAAGTACACCGCCAACAAATAAAGCGCTTCCAGACTGGCGACAGAGATCAAGAAAGCCTCGCGCAAACGAGAACGCGACAGACGATGCCTTAATTTGGTGGCATGGGCGTGAGAAGGATCAGCGTCAACCTGGATCTGCGTCGGCGAACTGGGTAGGACTCGCGCAACAATGGACTGTGGAGTTACATATGCAGATTTTGGCTTGTCAGGCAAGGAAATCTTGGGCGCGCTGATCAGGGAAGACCAGCGTGGCAGTTCCAGTGTGTCTGACGGTAACCCGGGGTTCACGGGCGCTGAAGTCAACGGCAAAGCGGACTGTCTCTCGGGCGCGATGGCGTCTGCCAAGTTTCGGAGCAGCGAGGTCCACCAGAAATGACTCATCTGGTCGCTGATCAGCTCACCCACATCCACGGGACGCGACTCAAGCTGCAGAGGCTGCAGAATCTCCGGGGCGATCATATCGCCAAGGTTGGTGAAAACCGTGCGGTACCAGGGCAGGGCAAGGATGTCCCCGATCAGCATGCCAACCTCTACTGGCCGTGACGTGACCTGCAGCGGCGGCAATTTCTCCGGTAAAATGCGGTCACGTAGGATGACGAACAGCGATTTCCATAAAGGACGGTAGAAGCTGTCCGGAAGCAAAAGATTGAATTGGTGGCCAGCGGAAAAATCCTGATACTCAGCAGACGCCTGACGTTGCAACGGTTCGGTGACAGGGGTTTGCGGCAGGCTACTCATCCGTGTAGACGATTATACGATGTTTACCGCAATGTGTAGGCAGAGCAAATCACATTGGAAACACCAGATCTCGCTTTAAATTAAAATCCTTGAAGCTTGACCATCCTGCCCCCTGAACCACGCGCCGGACTGCAGGCATGACTAGTGACCCTCAACGATTGCTGAACAGTTCACGGAAAAACTCGCACTTCGGCGGTATGACGCCCACCGCATAACAATTGCTAATGCGCTGATAAATGGCTCCAATTTTCGTGTAGCCATCCCGGGCAATTAGAGTAATCTACTTGGATTTGATCTTGTCCACACGAGCTAGACAGGTCCTCATGGTAAAGTCCCTGATGGTTTTGTCCGCGGTATTACTTCTCTGGATTTCGCAAAGTCTCTTCGCACAAAATTCCGGAACCGCGGCGCCTGCAGCGAGCGGACAGAACACATCAAGCGATACCCAGGTTTCTCGACTCGCGAAACTGGAACAGCAGGTCGCGGACGCCAAGAGCTCCGCCGACAACGCCTCGATGCTGACGTGTGCGGCTCTAGTTCTCCTGATGACCGGGCCCGGCTTGGCCCTCTTCTACGGCGGACTAGTGCGCAAGAAGAATGTGCTGGCTACCATGATGCAAAGCTTTGCCATGATGGCCGTGGTCACCGTCCTGTGGGCTCTAGTCGGGTACAGTCTGGCGTTCGGGCCGGGCAACAGTTTCGTTGGCGGTCTCCATAATATCTTCCTTCGCGGTGTCGGACCGCAACCCGATGCCGACTATGCGGCCAGTATCCCGCAGCAGACTTTCATGGTGTACCAGTTGATGTTCGCCATCATCACGCCAGCGCTGATCACCGGCGCCTTCGCCGAGCGGATGAAGTTCAGCGCGATGGCGCTTTTTATGGTGCTCTGGTCGCTGCTGGTCTACGATCCCATGGCGCACATGGTCTGGGGCAAAGGCGGAGTACTCAATGCGGCGCTGGGCGGTCGCTTTCCGACACTTGATTTTGCCGGTGGCACCGTCGTGCATATCACCTCGGGGGTCTCTGCGTTGGTTTGCGCCCTCTACTTGGGACACCGTATAGGCTATCCCAAAACACCCATGCCTCCCCATAGTGTTGTCCTCAGCTTTATCGGAGCGTGCCTGCTTTGGGTGGGCTGGTTTGGTTTCAACGCGGGCAGCGCGTTGGCCGCGGGCAGCCTCGCCACCAGCGCTTTCGTGGCTACCCACTTCGGGTCCGCGGCAGCAGTCATAGGCTGGGGTGCTGCTGAGTGGATGCGCAATGGGAAGCCCAGCGCTCTGGGCGCTATTTCCGGTGCAGTCGCTGGTCTGGTAGCGATCACGCCGGCTGCCGGATTCGTTTCGCCTATGTCAGCGCTCCTGATCGGCTTCATCGCTGGAGTTGCTTGCTATCTGATGGTGGCCAAAGTCAAGTCGCGCTTCGGCTACGATGACTCCTTGGATGCCTTCGGCGTACACGGTGCCGGAGGAACGATCGGCGCACTGTTAACAGGAATATTTGCTTCCAGCACCATCAATCCCATCTTCAAAGATGCACAAGGCAATATTCTCGCTTCTGGGGTCCTGGAAGGAAATGCCCATCAACTCCTGAACCAGCTTGTGGCCGTCGTAATCGCCTGGCTGCTGGCGATCGTCGGGACGCTGATCATACTCAAGGTCGTCGACGTTGTGGTTGGCCTGCGCGTATCCCAAAATGACGAAATCCAGGGACTGGATTTGTCACAGCACGGCGAGGAAGGCTACTACTGGGAAGCGTAGGCGCAAATGGCCTGCGCCACATGAGCGGTAGTTCAGGCAGACAAAAAGAGCACGATGACAAAAGTCGAAGCGATCATTCAGGTTTCAAAGCTGGAAGCGGTTAAAGACGCGCTCCACGAGATCGGTGTCGAAGGTATGACCGTGCTTGAGGCCAGAGGCCATGGCCGGCAGAAAGGCCACACCGAGTTCTATCGAGGACGGGAATACACGGTTGACCTGATTCCCAAGATCAAGCTCGAAATGGTTCTGCCAGACGAGATGGTCGAGAGAGCAGTGCAGGCCATCGTGACCGCGGCTCGCACCGGTCAGATCGGTGATGGCAAGATCTTCCTCTCGCGAATCGACGAATCCATCCGCATTCGCAACGATGAGCGTGGCGAAGGCGCTCTGTAAATGCTGGGGTAAGCATGAGCGACGTTCCTTACACCTGTAGTCCTTTTGGCACTAGCATTCTTCTTCGATTCGGAGCATTCTTCTCCTAATCTCACATTTTTCTCTTGGAGGTCGAAGTGTTTAGACGTAGAGGTTTGTCGTTGCTCTTGGCAATTTGTTTCTTTGGCGTGATCGGGGTGTTGCATGCCGAAAACCGCGTTCTAGCCGAGGTACGGTTTGTTGCACACAGCAGTGCCGAAAAGAACGCTGGTGTCTGGGTTGATGGGCAGTATGTGGGCTTCGTAAAAGAGCTGAACGGGGACAAGAAAATGCTGCTGCTCCCCGGAAAGCACGAAATCGTGGTTCGCCAGGCTTGGTACAAGGACTATGTCGAACAGGCACTGCTTGAGCCGGGAGAAGTTCACACCGTAAACCTTTCGCTGGAAAAGGACACGCGCATGTCGGTTTCGGCCGCAACCGTGGAGTTGAAAATCTCTGCCACCCCCAACCGTGCAGCTGTGTTCGTGGACGACCAGTTCGCCGGGCATGTGGATGAGTTCGATGGGCCAGGGAAGGCAATGCTCCTCACCCCAGGACAGCATCGTCTACGTATCGCTTTGCCTGGTTACCTGCCGTTCGAGACCGTACTGAACGTGCGTGCTCATCAGAAGCTCAAAATTCAGACCGAACTTGCCAAGGGAAGTATCAGCGAAGCAGGCACCCTGGTCACCGAAGAGTGAAGGGACAAGCGGGCGCGTTGGGGAAACTTACATTTTTTATCGCTGTTTCCCCGAAAGTTGGAGTGGTATTCGGCGCAAACCGCTGAATGCCGCACCTCTCGTGTGTTACGTCCGCTTAGCTCGATTTTTCACAACTCAGCTGAAAAACTGCAGGTTTCGCGGGATGTTGAACCACATTAAAACTGTCCCCTCGCGACCAGATTAGAAATGTCCTCATTTAGAGTGCCTGCGATAGGACGTTGATGCCGAGCTTATCGATGGCAGTCAGTGGCTTGGACTCTTTTTTGGGGTTGCTCATCAATCTCGGCAAGCAAGAGGGCCACGCGGCGTAAGGCCTCGATCTCCTTCCGCAAGCGCTTCATCTCCAGTTCCCGTTGACGAAGGTACACATAATGGCTTTGTAGGAAGAGCAAAACGGCACCGTCCGCTGCTTTCAGTGGATCCGCTGGATTGCCCTCTGCCATCACAACTTGAGCCCTCATCGCGTAATCAGCGGCACGGTCTTGTGTGGTTTTGCTTTTGTCGAAAACCTTCCCGGTCGTAGGCGACAGTGGCCCTGCCGCGTTCGGGTCACCTTGCTGGAGCCCACCCGCAGCCAACTGCGGCCATCTAGCTACTTCATTCTCAGCGGGGAGAGGGCTGAGGAATTCCAACCCGAAACAATAACCCGTACGACTGCGAATTATGCCTGTGACCTGTGCGTGACATGGAGTCAGGAACTCGATCTCCATCAGCTCATTTGGCTTCAGGTGAATTCCGGCGTAGAGCGCCATACCGCCCTCGCTTATTTCGGTCCCGCGCCCAGGCACCAGCATGCTAGATACCCCATTGCGGAGAACAACGTGAACCGGGAGATCGATTTCATGCCGCTGCCAACGCCGCGCATTCACTTGGGAGGGCATCTTTGCCTCACTTATTTAACGGATAGCGCATCGCGGCCGAATCTCGCAGCAGGAGCCGGTTCGCAACAATTGGACAAGCCCATGAACTGTGTTGGCCGTGCTCGTACTGTCGGTAGTTGTGGACATCGCAATCATCTGAGCGGGTGAACGTGGAGGACGTAGAAGGCGCTGCCCAAAGCTGCGAGCGTAACTGCTCCCACGACCATTCTTAAGAGGCTTCTTTGCGGTGGCTTCCTGAGCATGAGCGCGGCTCTGTAGTTGTCAATCCACTGTTGTTCGCCGTCAATTATTCGACGGCTTTCCACCTCTTCAGCAAAGAGTACAGGCGCCTTCGGTTTGGAACTCGATTTACCAATCCTCAGTTCCAGGGACGACTGAATAGCCGCCCGCAGTCTGTGCTGATCCCCTTCCCGGAGCGTGACGAACTGGAAAGGCTGCAGACTCCAGGATAGAGGACGCAGCATTTCTGCTGCGCCCAGAACCGGCCCGGTGTGTGTCAGGAACACCAACTTGACACGGGAGCCCTGATCCAGGGGTCTCGGCAAACAGAGCAAGCCCCCGGTGAGAGAAATGGTCTGCAGTCTGCCCAGGCTACAGCTACCGTCGTCAAATCGAAGTACAGCAGGAGTGATGTCCGCGAGTGGTACGCGTGCAGTACGCTGGCTGGCGTGAGGTTGGGGGAGGGAAGTCATTGCCAAACCGAGTATGTTACGTGCTCACGAGGAGTAGGAGATTACGAAAGGACTTGTACCTGGCGGAAACGGTCTTGCACCGGTGTTGGCTTGTCGATTTGAACCCGCAGAAGTTGGTGGACATCTACACCGCGTCGTTGGCCCCTTACTGCAACTTCGCGTACTCCGCCTTGGCTTGCTTCAGGATGGGACTGGCAAGTCGAGCGTTACCTGCGGAGGGCTAGAAACTTCTTCTGGCATCCACTTGCTTCAGAGCGTAATTCGCCAAACTCCCGCCTGCCCCGGAGCTTCACCCGTAAAGGGTTTACGTTCAGGGCAGAAACCACGCAGTAGTTTTGCTGAATGGCGCTCGCAGCAGAGCCAAGGCTACTTCTTCTTGGCCGCAGAAGGCCAGAATGGAAGCCTGATAGTACCTAATCTCGGGATCACGTTCGGCCAGCAGGGTTGTCTTATCTCGCCGACCCGCTTCGTTAGCTCAGTCTCGCACCTCGCCCACGCGTTCTGTTCATCCTGCTTGTGCTTCCTAGGAGCAGCCGGAAGGCTTCCTCGGCGGAAAGCTGGGCAACTCGGGCGAAATCTTTCACGCATGGGTGGCGCCAACCAGCCCTTGGCGCACGCACAGTTTGGCTCGAATGTGGTCGATTACGGGGATGAAGATCACGGAAGTACCCGCGCAGCCTCGGTATTTTCGCGTCTCGCGTTGATCGATTCGACCCTCACCGCTTCAGGCTTCTTCTTGTTAGAGGCGGGCGTGCCCAGCTGAGAATTCACGGCTTGCTCCAGTTGAGCCATAAGGGTTTGCAGGGTCTCATCGCCAGTATCCAAGATGTTACGCAGTTCAGCACTAACGGTCATAGCGCGCTGAAACGCATCCCGAGCCTTGGTCAAAAGTGGAATGTGTTCGAGGAACTCTGTGGCGTTTTTAGAGAACTCGTCCACCGCTTCTCTGTACATCGTCATGGTTTCTGGCACGCGCTGTGCACCGTCAATCTCCTTCTTCCACATTTGCTTCCCTCCTTAGCTTCCTCATTCCCGCGCCGAAAGACACGCATTATGAACTTGTTGGTCCGGAAAGGTCAAACCGACCCATTACTTAGTTTCCACATTTTGTGGGTCCATTATAGAAGCCTGACGACGTAGCCCCCAAAAAGTTGTGCCACTTAGAATAGGAGTTCTCCTGGGTTTAAGGAAAGGAGAACGAGCGTGAGGGGACACGACAGACCCGTCGTAAAACGAGGAGGAGACGGATCCTGGCCTCGCTTCCCTCTAAGTGCCAGTCGCATGTTCACAATAGCGAAGTCATTTTCGATGATGGTCTTCACGTCCTCAAAGCGGCTGGCGCTAAACGTGAACTGCGTGGGCATTCTTATAGCTCTGCAGCGTCTCAGCGCGCGTCATGACGCTGCCATCGGGGTTGGTGTGGAAATACTTCGAGTCCAGCAATTCATCCAGTGTGGCAACATCGCGTCGGATGCCCGCTTCGGCTTGCAGAGTGAGGACGCGCATGACTTGTGCCTGCGGATCGCTGCAAGCCTGGCTGACTTGGGCTGATGCCAGCCGCATGTTTGCCCGGTCAGCGCTGACGAGGAGGCTGCCAGCGATGAGCAGACCAAATAGATGCTTCTGGGGGCTGGTTCTTTAATGGAGGTGATTCCTTCGCGACCTTCAACCCTAGCCTGGCAGTGGAGATCAAACATCAAAACACGATTCAGTTTGACAGATGGCAATGGCACGACGTGTTGCGGCCGATCGATTATTCCTCGCTGCCGCAGACTCGCCGGTTCAGTGAGGGCTCTTATGTTTTGTCGGGAAGCAGCAGTCGATTACGTCTGCTTACGCTCAACGGCCGTTACGAATGGGGAACGCGCCTGAATTACATTCCGCCGGCAGGGCAAGCTCCTGGCTTAGCGACCTTCACGGTCGCCACTGGCGGCGTTTCCGTCCGAATGTTACGCGGCCTGACTGTGGATAATTCGTATTTGTTCGACCGCAATCTGAGCGAGGCCACTGGGAGAGCAATGTACAACTCCCACATCTTGCGATCGAAATGGAACTGGCAACTGAATCGTGAGCTGTCGGTGAGGTTCATAGCGCAATACAACGCGCTGTTGACAAATCCCCAGCTCACATCCGCTGTGACAGGAAGGCGGTTCAATGCCGATTTCCTGATCGCCTATGTGCTTCACCCAGGAACTGCGATCTATGTCGGATATAACACGAACCTGAGCAGGCCGGGGCCCCCGGTGGGGGTCCGGGAAATGACCGTTTTGTGAATGACGGCCGACAATTCTTTATCAAAGCATCGTACTTGTTCCGTTTTTGAGGATCTGTCCAATTCTTTGGGAGAACCAGGCATCTGCGGACCAGCAGCCGCTACCCAGCAGAGCTTCAGACTTACTCCGTGATCCTCTGTGCCCTCTGTGGTGAAAATCAAAACCGCAGGGTACACAGAGGACCACAGAGGAAAACTCTGGATCTGAGATGATACGACGATACCTGCCAACGCCAGCACCAGAGTGTGAAACTCGAATCCTTGTCCGAATGTGTCGCGCGTCGCAGATGATCAGCCGTTCGCCGCGAAATGGCAGCAGTTTGTCGTTGAAGTTGACGAGAGATACCAACGTGACCGCAGCATTCATCAGGGATGATTTCGCTCACCGGTAGATCGCTCTTTCGTGTCAAATCGCCGCCGATATTTTGGCCGAAAACGCTTCCTCGACGCCGGATGCGTTGAAGCGCACCTTGGGCCCGGTGAGCCTCGTCGCTTTGGGAGTCGGCCCCAGCAGCATGACTAGAATCACAGAGGTCAAACCCGCCAGGACGGCAAGATTCATGGCAACCCCAAGCCAGGGTGCGGAATACGTTCCAGCGCAAGCGCCAAAGGCGCAGCTACGTTCAGCTCGCGGTAATTCACCACTCCCGTAAGCACAAACGAGTAAGCAACAGGACTGTGCAAACCAGCAGTGAACGGATAATCCCGATGGGCATATCGTGCTGCGGGCTCTTGGTTTCCTGCGCTGCGGTCGAAACAGCGTCGAATCCAATGTAAGCAAAGAAGATCATGCCCGCTCCCGCCATGAGCCCGCTCCATCCGAACGAACCGAAATCACCCGTGTTCGGAGGCAGCATGGGGTGGTGATTGGCAGGAGCCATGTAGCGCCAGCCGACAACAATGAAGACCACCAGAACAGCGACTTTCAGAAAGACGATGACCGCATTCACGATTGCAGATTCCTGAGTGCCCGAGATGAGCAATGCGGTGACCGCCACCACGATGAGGACCGCAGGCAGGTTGAATATTCCGTGCAACTGTCTGCCGTTTGCCAGCTTTACCGGCTCCAGCGGCGATGCGAGAAGTTGCGGCGGAAGGTGAATGCCGAAACTATAGAGCAGGGCTACCAGGGTTTTCGACCAGCCGATCGAGACTGTGGCGGCACCGACCGCATATTCCAAAACCAGATCCCAGCCGATGATCCAAGCCAGCAGTTCGCCCAGTGTGGCGTAGGCGTAGGTGTAAGCGCTTCCGGCAACCGGGATCATGGTTGAGAACTCGCTATAGCAAAGTCAGCTAGCGCGCCGCCGATCGCGGCCAGGATGAATGAGAAGACAATCGCAGGTCCGGCCTTCGTGGCTGCGGCAATTCCAGTTAAGGTGAAGATTCCAGCGCCGATGATGGCGGGTGTTCTTCGCCATGTCGAAAGACGGGCTGCTTCCCGGAATGTTCAGCGTCGTGCATCCCAAATTCCGCACGCCGTGGCGATGCAATCTGATGCTTATGGTTTTTGTTGCTTCATTCTCAGCATTTGCGCCGATCGCACTGGTGGGCGCCGTCAACGCACTTCGGGCGGAGAGGTCCGGATCGCGATTTGCCGGGAAGGTGGCATGCTGGTGATTCGGGTAACCGACAACGGCGCAGGGCTGAACGTGACCGCTGATGCCGCGTTCGACCGCGGGATCGGGCTGCGTAACACCCGGGAAAGGCTGGAGCGTCTATACGCCGGCCGATACCGATTCGAGCTGAGCAACCGGGACGAAGGCGGGCTCACGGCCACGGTTGCCCTGCCTTTTCACGACATCCCGGTACATGCCACACCCATGACGGAAGCGTTTCTCGTATGAGAATTCGTGCCTATATCGTCGATGACGAACTGCTCGCGCGCGATCGCATCCGCGCGTTGCTGGAGAAGCATCCCGATGTCGATGTCTGCGGCGAATCTAATGATGGCAACAGCGCGGTGACGGCGATCCGTGTGTTCCTCGACGTCCAAATGCCGGGCCTCGATGGGTTTGATGTGCTACGCAATCTCACCGGCGCAGCCGCAACGCCGATCATCATCTTTGTGACCGCTTACGACCGCTACGCGGTGGAAGCGTTCACGGCGTTACAGTGGTAATCGCAGGTTTGGCACGCGGTTTCTCCAATAGCCGGACTGCGGCGGGCAGGCAAGGTCATCGGTCCGGTGGCGCAGAAAATCGGCGGGGGGGCGGCGGACGTCCCGATATGGCGGAAGCTGGCGGCAAGAATCCCGAGGCACTGGACTCGGCCCTCGAAGAGGTGTATACGGTCGTGGACTCCCTGTTGGGAGCATAGGTGGTCACCATGAGTTCCCAGTTGGTCTGGTCGGAGTTCCCGATAGAAGATCGCATCCGCTTCATCGCCCACAAGGGCAAGCAGATCCTCCTGGTGGACCTCTCCCACTGTACGGCGGCGGAGTTGGAGAAGATTTCCAGACTCGTCCCATCCTATGTGAGTACCCAGCCGCGTGGCTCTATATTGCTGCTGGCCGACTTCACAGGGGTCGCATTCGACCGGTCAGGAATTACTCGCCTCAAAGAAGCCACAGTCCTCGACCGGCCTTATTTGAAGCGGTCCGCGTGGGTAGGAACGGAAAACCTGCCCAAGGTGTTTTACGAGCACATGAAGACCTTCTCCCAGCGTGACCTGCCCATATTCAAGACGCGAGAGGAAGCGCTGGATTGGCTCGTGGCGGATGAGAAGTAAGCCGGTAGATGCAGCAACGAAGGTTAGCTACGCCACTTCAATGTCACCGGTCCTGGCATCGGGTGTTTCATCTCCGCGCCGCTACGCCTCGATTCCAAGT
>WNEY01004133.1_pt1 | contig 11000 bp, 6 predicted proteins | sample 5400531 | NCBI WGS metagenome assembly WNEY01 (sample SAMN13153338, study PRJNA577476) | soil metagenome | isolation source: 200 cm saprolite under Douglas fir tree site 1 | place: USA:California | collected 2015-04-18
AGCTGCTCGACGGTGGTTTCCTTCAGCGCGTCGATCATCTCCTGGAACATCTCGAAGGCTTCCTTCTTGTACTCCGTCAGCGGGTCGCGTTGGCCGTATCCCCGGAGGCCGATGCCTTCCTTGAGATGGTCCATGTTGAGGAGATGCTCGCGCCAAAGCTGATTGATGCCGCGGAAGCCGCCGCCCTCCCACTCGAGCCCCAGGATGATCCAGCGCTCGAGCCGGTGGAACATCTCGGGGCCCATCGCCTGCTCGCGCTCCCGATAGACGCGCTCGACCTCGCCGGTGACCAGGCCCACCAGGGCTTCGTGGGACGACACCTCGTCGAGCTTCCCACCGGGCGGCAGGCGGAAGTCGAATTGACGGTGGAGGCCTTCGTTGAGCCCGACCAGGTCCCAGTCGTCGGGATGGGCGTCCTGCCGCGCGTACCGGCCCACCAGGCCCTCGGCGACCTCCTCGATCCACTCGAGCACGGTCTCTTCCTGGCTGTCCTCCTCGAGCATCTGACGTCGGAGGCCGTAGACGATCTCGCGCTGCTTGTTCATCACATCGTCGTACTCGAGCAGATGCTTGCGGATCTCGAAGTTGCGAGTCTCGACGCGCTTCTGCGCCGTGCTGATGGCCCGCGTGACGAGCTTGTGCTCGATGGGCTCGCCTTCCTCCATTCCGAGGCGATCCATGATCCGCTGGATCCGCTCCGACCCGAAGATGCGGAGCAGATCGTCCTCGAGCGAAAGGTAGAATCGGGACGATCCCGGGTCGCCCTGCCGGCCGGAGCGGCCCCGGAGCTGATTGTCCACGCGCCGGGACTCGTGCCGCTCGGTGCCGATGATGTGCAGCCCCCCCAGGGCCACCACGCGCTCGTGCTCGGGATCCGTCACCTTCTTCGCCTCTTCCCACGCCGACTGCCGCGCGTCCGGCGGCGCGGTGGCGGGGTCGAGGCCCCGCTTGCTCAGGACGGCCTTGGCCAGGAAGTCGGGATTGCCGCCCAACAGGATGTCGGTCCCGCGCCCGGCCATGTTCGTGGCGATGGTGACCGTGCCCTCCCGGCCAGCCTGGGCGACGATCTCGGCCTCGCGCTCGTGGTATTTCGCGTTCAGGACCTGGTGAGCGATGCCGCGCTTCTTGAGGAGCTTCGACAGCCGCTCGGATTTCTCGATCGACACCGTGCCGACCAGCACCGGCTGCCCCTTGGCGTGGCGCTCGGCGATCTCGGTGCTGACGGCCTCGAACTTCTCCCGCTCGGTCTTGTAGACCACATCGGGATAGTTGACGCGGAGGAGCGGCCGATTGGTGGGGATGACGGTGACGTCCAAGTTATAGATCTTCGCGAATTCCTCGGCCTCGGTCGCGGCGGTGCCCGTCATGCCGGCGAGCTTGTCGTACATCCTGAAGTAGTTTTGGAGGGTGATCGTCGCAAGGGTCTGGTTTTCCTTCGCGATCTTGATCCCTTCCTTCGCCTCGACCGCTTCGTGGAGCCCGTCTGACCAGCGCCGCCCCGGCATCATCCGTCCGGTGAACTCGTCGACGATAACCACCTGGGGCTGGACGGCGACCCGACCGTCGTCGTCGACCGCCTCGATCTCCTTGACTACGTAGTCCACGTCCTTCTGGAACAGGTGGTGGGCCTTGAGGGCCTGGTGGACATGGTGGGCCAGCTCGATGTGGCCGGGGTCCGAGAGGTTCTCGACGCCCAGCAGCCGCTCACAGTGGGCGACGCCCTGCTCCGTCAGTGACACCGCCCGGGCTTTCTCGTCCACGATGAAGTCGCCCTCGGCCTGCTCCTCGATCTCCGACAGCTTGCCCTCAACGATTGTGGCCGCCCGCTTGAGCTTCTGCACGATACGGTTGACCTTCTCGTACATCGGCGCCTTGCTTTCGGCGATGGGATCACGGCCCGAGATGATGAGCGGCGTTCGCGCCTCGTCGATAAGGATCGAGTCCACCTCGTCGACGATGGCATAGTGATGCTCGCGCTGGACGACATCCTCGAGGCTGAACTTCATGTTGTCCCGGAGGTAATCGAAGCCGAACTCGTTGTTCGTCCCGTAGGTGATGTCGGCGTGGTAAGCTTCGCGCCGCGAGCACGGCCGGAGCCCGGCCAGCCGAATGTCAGGCGACGCGTAGGTCGGATCGTACAGGTACTGGACTTCGTGCTGGATGACGCCGACGGTGAGCCCCAGCGCGTGGTAGATCGGGCCCATCCACTGGGCGTCACGCCGGGCGAGGTAGTCGTTCACGGTGACGATGTGCGTGCCCAGTCCCGGCAGCGAGTTCAGATATGCGGGCAGCGTGGCCACCAGCGTCTTCCCTTCGCCGGTGGCCATCTCGGCGATCTTCCCTTCGTGGAGCACGATGCCGCCCATCAGCTGCATGTCGAAGTGCCGCATGCGGACGGTGCGACGCGCGGCCTCGCGCGCCGCCGCGAACGCCTCCGGCAGGAGCGTGTCCAACTCCTCGCCGTCCGTCAGCCGCTTCCGGAGTTGCTCCGTCTTGTCGCGGAGCGCCGCATCGGAGAGCGCCTGCATGTCGGGCTCGATCGCGTTGATTGCCTCGACCACCGGCCGCATGCGCTTGACGTCGCGCTCGTGCTTGGTGCCGAACACGGACCGGAAAATGGCGGCAAGCATCTCAGCAATTCATCTTACACTAGTGACCCGCGCCCGCCGCTCGAAGAAGCTCGCGGGCGTGGCGCCGCGAGGTGTCCGTGACGCGCTCCCCGGCCAGCATCCGCGCCAGCTCCTCGATTCGCACCTCGCCGTCGAGCGCGCTCACCAAGGTCCGCGTCGACCCGCGGCTCACCCGCTTTTCCACGAGGAGGTGGTGGGCGGCATAGGCCGCGATGGGTGCCAAGTGGGTCACGCAGAGCACCTGCCGGCCGGCCGACGTGGCGTGCAGTTTCTGTCCGACCACGTCGGCGACCCGCCCGCCGATTCCTGCATCCACCTCATCGAACACGAGCGTGGGGACCTCGTCGGCGGCGGCCAGAATCGTCTTCACGGCGAGCATGACGCGCGAGAGCTCGCCCCCCGAGATCACCTTGGCGAGCGGACGCGGCTCCTCGCCGGGATTGGCGGACAGCAGGAACTCCGCCGTCTCCGCACCCCGCTGGCCAATCCGCCACGGGCCATCGCCGCAGGCGAGCTCGTCCGCCGCCGCGACCTCGCGCTTGAGGGCGACCCGGAACCGGCCATGCTCCATCCCGAGGCCGCGGATCTCCTTCTGGATCAGCCGTCCGAGGTGCTCTGCCGCCTGCGTCCTCGCCTCCGACAGCTTGAGCGACTCCGCCGCGGCGGTGCGGGCAGCTCCCGCCACGTCGCGCTCGAGCTCTTCCAGGACGGCGTCCTGCCGGTCGATGCGGTCGAGCGCGGCGGCGATCTCTTGCCGGCGGGCCAGAATGGCTGCCACCGTGTCTCCGTACTTCCGCCTGAGCTTGATGATGCCGTCGAGCCGCCCATCGATCTGCTCGAGGCGCTCGGGGTCGAATACAGCCCGGTCGCGCAGCGCCCGGACGCGAGCGACCGCGTCCTCCACGTAAGCCTGAGCGCCCTCGAGCGCCTCGATGGGCGCGCCGGCATCGGGGTCGAAACGCGTGAGATCGCGCAGCAGGGTGGCCGCCTTGGCGAGCCGCGCCGCCGCCGACTGCTCCTCTTCATACAGGAGCGCAATGATCTCCTGCAGCCCACCGTAGATGCGTTCGGCGTGCTGAAGGCGGGTGCGCTCGGCTCGCAGCTCGTCCTCCTCGCCGTCCTTGAGCTGCACGGCATCGATCTCGGAGAGCTGGAATCGGTAGAGATCCTCCTGGCGGGTGGTCTCGCGTAGCTCTTCGCGCACGCGACCGAGCGCGGCGCGCGCCTCCTCCCAGCGTCGGACCAGCGCGCTCACCTTCTCACGGCGCTCCGCGCACTCGGCGAAGCGGTCCAGCAGTTCGAGCTGCCGCGCTGGTTCCATCAGCCGCTGATGTTCGTGCTGTCCGTGGACTTCGACCAGCAGATCGCCCAGCCGCTCGAGGAGACCGACGGTGGCCGCCGAGTCATTGACCCAGACACGGTGGCGCCCGGCCCGCGACAGCTCGCGTTTGATCACGAGCTGGGGATCCCGCAGGTCGTGGCCGGACTCGTCCAGGAGGGCGGCGACGGATCCCGAGGGCTCCACGTCGAACACGGCCTCCACCACCGCGGACTCCTCCCCGGATCGGATCACGTCGGGATGGGCTCGGGCGCCAATGACGAGCAGCAGGGCGTCAATCAGGATGGATTTGCCAGCGCCCGTCTCGCCGGTGAGGACGTTGAAGCCCGCCTCGAAGGGCACCCTGGCCTCTTCGACCACGGCCAGGTTCCGGATTGAGAGCTCCCTCAGCATGGCAATCGTCGCCATGCTACGGCCAAGACCGGCCCTCGCTCAACCTGTATCTGAGGTCGAACGGTGGCGCCGGGAGCGGCCTACCGCTCGCCCCACTTGAGTTTCGTCCGCAGGACCGAGAAGAAGTGCTTCTGGGGAAACCGCAGCAGGCGGATGCGAGGCGCGGCCCGGTAGACGGCGACTGTGTCCGACTGTTTGAGGGCAAAGCCAACCTGCCCGTCCAGCGTGAGCATCACATCCTGGTCGGTGAGCAGCGTGACCTCGATCTGCTGATCGGCCGGCAGGACAATGGGCCGGTTGGTCAACGTGTGAGAGCAGATCGGCGTCAGCACCACCGCATCCATGGTGGGGAAGACGATGGGCCCGCCCGCCGACAGGCAGTAGGCAGTCGAGCCCGTGGGCGTCGAAATGATGAGCCCGTCGGCACGATAGCCGGTGGCGAAGTGGCCGTCCACCGCAACCTCGAGCCGGATGATGCGGCTCATGGCCGACTTGGTAATGACCACGTCATTCAGAGCCACGTACTCGGACAGCCGCTCGCCCTGGCGGTACACGGCGGCCCCCAGCATCATCCGCTCCTCGATCACCAGCTCACGATTGAGATAGGCCTCCAGGGCCGGAAACAGCTCCTCCGCCGTCAGCGCGGTGAGAAAGCCGAGTCCGCCAAGATTGACCCCGAGGATCGGGACCCCAAGGTCCCCGACCAGTCGGGCGACGGAGAGCAACGTGCCGTCACCACCCAGCACCAGCAGCAGATCGACTTGGCCCGGCAGATCTGGCTTGCGCGCCGTGGCCACCGCTGCCTCCGGGCACAAGCCGGCCGTCTCCTTCTCGACTATGGGCTGGAGGCCACGCGCGAGACACCACTGCAACAGCCGCGGTACCACGGTCCGCGCGTCTTCCCGGTCAGTCTTCGCGACGACGCCGATCCGCTTCATTCAGGCGCTGGCTCCACCGTCACGACCGCGATCTGCTGGTCGAGCTCGGGCACGGTGCGGCCGGTCTTGGTCAGATGCAGAAAGAACTCCCGGTTGCCCTTGGGCCCTTTGAGCGGCGAGGCCGTCACGCCACGGACGTGCCAGCCGTGGAGCACGGCGAAGCGCGCGACCCGGCCGATCACTCCCCGATGGTGAGCCGCGTCCCGCACGACGCCGCCCTTTCCGACCATCCCCTTTCCTACCTCGAACTGCGGCTTGACCAGCGCAACCGTCTCGCCCTCCGGACCGAGAACGGCGAAGATCGAGGGCAGGACCTTCTCGAGCGAGATGAACGAGACGTCTACGGTTGCCATGTCGGGCGGCTCCGGAAAGACGGCCGGCGGCAGCTGGCGCGCGTTGGTTTTCTCCATCACGACCACACGCCCATCGGCGCGGAGCTTGGCATCGAGCTGTCCCAGCCCGACATCGACCGCGTAGACCCGGGCGGCGCCGCGCTCGAGCAGGCAGTGGGTGAATCCGCCCGTGGAGGCGCCCACGTCCAAACAGATCCGGGCGTTGGGCGATATCCCGAAGGCGTCCAGCGCGTGGGCCAGCTTGTCACCGCCGCGGCTCACGAACTTGGGCCGCGCGGCAATCTCGACAGCCGCCCCGGGCGCAACCAAGGCGCCGGCTTTGTCGACTCGCTGCCCCTCGACCAGAACTGAGCCCGCCATGATGAGCCGTGCGGCCTTCTCCCGCGAATCCGTCAGCCCACGAGTCACCAGCAGGACGTCGAGCCGCTCCTTCGTCTTTGCGCGGGTTTCACCGCCTGCCCGTCCTCCCACCCCTCCAAGCGCCCTGCCCGTCCCAACGGCCTGCGCCGACCTCGCGGCCTTGCGGGCTACCGCGGCTTCGCTGATGCCTCTCTTCCGGGGGGACCTCTTCACGCCGGCTCCTTTCTCCAACCCGCGATACGGTCGCGGAACTCCGCCACCAGGATGCGGGCACGTTCGCCGTCGACGCCTTCCGCCACGATATGGAAGCAGGCGCGATCCGCGTCCGGGATCGCCGCCACCCATTCCTCGCCCCGCCGCACCCGCACCCCCTCGATCAAATCAACCGCCTCGCCCTTGGTGCTTTCGATGAGTCGCCGCATCACGGCCCCCTTCCGCTCGTCAGGGCACGGCACCTCGCCGCGGGCCATATAAGTCTCTGGGACGGCGCGGGTCAGCTGGTGCAGCCGGACATCGAGCCGGGCCATCATCTCGAGAATGCGGACGACGGCCGCCATCCCGTCGAAGGCCGGCTGGAATTTCGGGAAGATCAGCCCGCCCAGTTCCTCGCCCACAAGGGCCACGTCCGGAGCCAGGGCCGCTTCGGTCAGCGCCCGCGGCGTGCCGCGAGACCGCGTGACCTGGAAACCGTGCTCTTCGGCGAGTTTCTCCACGGACCGCGGCGCGGTCATCGGCACGACGATCCGGCCGGCTGGATGCGTGCGCATGACCAGCAGCGCGACCAGGGCCAGCGCCAGGTCGCCTGCCAGGATCTCGCCCTTTTCGTCGACCAAGAAGACCTTCTCGCCGCCGGTGTCGAGCAGCACTCCGAGATCCGCGCCCAAGGTACGGACGATGTTGGACAGCTGCTGGAGCGAGCGTTGGAACTCCTCGGCGGTCTTCGAGATGCGGCTTTCGTCGAGGTACGCGTTGAGTGCGATGACCTCGACGCCGAGGGCGCCGAGCACACCCGGAAAGATGGAGGACGCCGAACCGAAAGCATAATCGAGCACCATCCGCAGTCCCGCCTTCCGGACCACGTCAGAATCCACGGTCTTGAGCAGGCCGTCGCGGTAGCGGTCGGTCCCGGCGTGCGGGAACGACAGCACACCGGTCTCGTCCATGGAGGCGCGGTGAAAGTCCTCCATGAAGAACAGGCGCTCCACGGCCTTCTCCCGGTCGGAGGGGCACTCCAGGCCGCGGTGGTCGAAGAACTTGATGTCGAGCAGCTGCGGGTCGTAAGGCGACTTGCGGACGTGGGTGCCGGCCGCGAGCCCGAGCGCCGGCACCTGGTAACGCACCACCGGAACGGGGGCCAGCCCCAGGTCCTGCACGTCCACGCCAACCGAGAGCAGACCTGCCATCAGCGCCCGATTGATCATCCGCGACGCCTTATGGTGGTCCCGGCTGGTGACGACGACCCGCCGCTTGCCGAGGGTGGCGCCGAACGCCGCCCCCAGCTTTGCCGCGAAGTCCGGTGAAATCTCGATATTCGCCAGACCCGAGACGCCGTACCGTCCGAAGAGGGAGCGGCTCCAGCGCTCCCCCCACACGAGGCTCATGGCCAGCGTGGCTCCGTCCTCGACCTCCTTGTAGGGCCAGACCTTGGCATTGGCTTTCACGACACTGGACTCGCCGATGCGACAGAAATCGCCGATCACGACTCCTTCGGAGAGGAAGGCGTTGGCGCGAATCATCGCCTTCCGGCCGACAATGGCTTCCTTGACGACCGCGCCCGGCCCCACCTCGACGCCCTCCCACAGGACGCTCCCCTCGATGTCGGCGCCCGCGTGAATCACCGCGCCCGGGCCCAATACCGAGTTGGCCAGCCGAACTCCCGGCGCCACCTGCGCCCCACGTCCGATAATGACGGCGCCACTCAGCTTGGCGGTATAGTCGACCCGCGCGCCCTCGTCCAGCCAGACGACGTGGCCCGCCCCTTCCGTGCGTGTGCCCGGTACCTCGACGCCGATGCGTCCCTGTAGGAGGTCGAGGTGAGCGGCCCGGTACTCCGCCAGGTCCCCGACATCCTTCCAGTAGCCTTTGGCGACGTGTCCCCAGAGCGACCGTCCCGAGGCCAGCAGCGCCGGAAATAGCTCCTTGCCGAAGTCGTACGAGCGCCCCGCGGGAATGGCGCCGAATACCGGCGATTCCAGGAGATAGATGCCCGTGTTGATGGTATCGCTGAACACTTCGCCCCAGGTGGGCTTCTCGAGGAAGCGGATGATTCGCCCTGTCTCGTCGGTGATCACGATGCCGTAGGAGAGCGGCATCTCCACGCGCGTGAGCACCATGGTCGCCTCGGCGTGGTGCTCCTGGTGGAAGCGCACGGCCTCGGCGAGGTCGAAGTCGGTCAGCACGTCCCCGGAGATCACCAGCACGGGTTCCCCCAGGTCGCCGACCGCGAACTTGACGGCCCCCGCGGTACCGAGGTCTGCGGTGGGCGTGACGTAGTGCATCCGCACCCCCCAGCGGCTGCCGTCGCCGAAGTGTCCCGTGATCGTCTCGGGCAGGAAATAGAGCAGGACCGTGAGATCGGTGAACCCATGGCGCCGCAGGAGCCGTACGGTGTGCTCCATGATCGGCACATTGCCTACCGGCACCAGCGGCTTGGGGATGTGGGTCGTGAGGGGCCGGAGACGGGTCCCGAACCCTCCGGCCATGATGACGGCCTTCATGCGGGCTCCCCAGGAGAGAAGACAGGGCCAGCGGTCACAACGGTCAATTATAGCGGAAACACGGCGGCGACGGAAATTACCAGGGCCGTGGTTGGGGCCGCGGCCGAAGCACCGCGAGCAGCCCCATGCCGGCGACGAAGCCGCCGATGTGGGCGAAGAAGGCGACGCCTCCTCCGCTGGCCCCGAACGAGCCGAGCCCGTTCAGTACCTGGACGGCGAACCAGAACCCCAGCACGATCATGGCAGGTATCGGGACGACGCGGATGAAGAAGCCGAACACGATCAGGGTCAGCACGTTGGCGCGGGGAAAGAGGAGCAGGTAGGCGCCGAGCACCCCGGAGACGGCGCCGCTCGCGCCAATCATTGGCACCTGTGAGCTTGGCCCCACCGCGGTCTGCGTCAGCGCAGCGGCGACGCCGGAGGCCAGGTAGAAGAGCAGGAAGCGCCCATGGCCTAGCGTGTCCTCCACGTTATTGCCGAAGATCCAGAGATAGAGCATGTTCCCGCCCACGTGCAGGAAGCCGCCGAGACCTAATGCGTGGATGAACATCGAGCTGAAGATCGTGAAGATCGGCGACGGCAGGTCCGGCGCGCTCCGGCAAAGCTCGACGAGCCGGCAGGGCACGAGCCCGAACTCCGACACGAAGGCCACGGCTGCCCGCGCCGCTTCAGGGGAATCACTGGCCTGCAGTGACAGTTCGTAAAAGAACACCATCAGGTTGAACGCGATAAGCCCCCCGGTGACGAACGGCGTACTGCCGCTGGGATTGTCGTCTTTGAGGGGAAACACGGGGCTCCGCCGCGGGCCCGGAGTGAGGCGTGCGCCTACGGGGCGGCCGGCCCGAGAATGACGATCGTAGGGCGCGACAGATAGGTTCCGGCCGCCCTTTGCACGTCCTCGGCGCTCACCGTCTCCACCGCCCTCATGTAGCGATCGGCGAAGTCATGCCCGACCCCAGTGGACTCGAAGAAGCCTTCGTACCAGGCCAGTCGAACGTTGGTGCGCCGGTCCAACGCAAACTGTCCGAGGAGATAGCTCTTGGCCCGCTGCAGAGTACCTGCGTCGAGCCGCTCCTGTCGCACGCGATCGATTTCCCGGAGCAATGCCTGTTCGGCACGCGCCGCGTTGGCCGGCGCGGTGCCGAGCTGCGCCACGAAGAGCCCCGCCCCCACACGGGAGGGATAGGATGCGCCGCCGGCATAGGCAAGCGCCTGCTTGTCGCGGATCTCGGTAAAGATCCGCCCCGCCATACCGCCCCCGAGCGCCGTACTCAGGACCTTGACCGCTGCGTAGTCCGGGTGCGAGATCGGAGGCGCGGTGAAGCCCATCAGCACCTGAGTCTGAGCGGAAGGGCGCGCGAGCACGGTGCGGTCGGCCAGTGGCGACGTGGGAGGCGCGGCGAAATCCGCTCCGCCATCGCCGGCGGGGGCCTCGGCGAACAGCCGCGCGGCTACCACCGCGACCTCCCGAGCGGAGACGTCGCCGCTCACCGAAAGGATCATGCGCCCGGCACGGTAGTGCCGCTGATAGTGCGCCACGAGGGCCGCGCGGTCGAGGCGTTGGACGGTGGCGGCGCGCCCCGCGGTCGGACGCCCATAGGGGTGTCTCGGATAGAGGTGCGCCAGCAGGGTATCGAAGGCCAGCGGCGCGGGCTGATCCTGCCGGTTTCGGATTCCGCTGAGCACCACACGGCGCTCGCTCTCCAGTTCCACCGCCGAGAGCGAGGGATGAAGCGCGACGTCGGCGATCAGCTCGAGCAGCCGCGCCGAATGTCGAGCCAGGGCGACCCCAGTGACTTCGGAGAAATCGGCGTCCGCAGAGGCGCGGATGTGGCCGCCGATCCGCTCGGCGGCATCGGCGATCTCCAAGGCCGAGCGGCTCAGCGTCCCCTTGATGAGTAGCTGCTGGAGCAGGTTGGTCACCCCGGCGTCGTCATCGGCTTCCCAGCGGCTGCCGACACGGACGAAGAGCGCCGCCGCCACGATGGGCGCGGCGGGGTTCTCTCTGATCAAGAGGACGAGCCCGTTGGGCAGCTTTTCCGCAAACACGCGCTCGTCTGCGGCGTACGACGTGAGCGCGCCTAACAGCGCCGCCGGTCCCAGGATCATCCCGAGAGCCGCTCGCTTCACGACCGCTTCCCCTTGGGGACGAAAAGCAGCCGCGCGTACGATTCGGTCAGGTAGCGGCGGGCGGCGCCCTGGATCTGCTCCCGCGTCACCATGCGCAGCCGCTCGAGGTATTGCCGCTCGCCCTCCAGGTTCCAGATCGT
>WNEY01005806.1_pt1 | contig 10998 bp, 5 predicted proteins | sample 5400531 | NCBI WGS metagenome assembly WNEY01 (sample SAMN13153338, study PRJNA577476) | soil metagenome | isolation source: 200 cm saprolite under Douglas fir tree site 1 | place: USA:California | collected 2015-04-18
CGCTACCGCCTCGTCGCTGGAGAACGCGACCTTCCCGGCCTCTGCCGCGGTGGACGGCAATTCCGGCACTCGCTGGTCGAGCGCCTTCAGCGATCCGCAATGGCTGGAGGTGGACCTCGGTTCAACCCAGACGATCTGCCAGGTCGTCCTGCAATGGGAGGCGGCGTACGCGACCGCCTTCCAGATTCAGACATCCCCGGACGGCACGAACTGGACCAGCATTTTTTCCACGACGACGGGCACCGGCGGCACGCAGACGCTCAACGTCTCGGGGACCGGCCGCTTCATCCGGATGTTCGGCACCACCCGTGCTACGCCGTACGGATACAGCCTGTGGGAATTCCAGGTCTTCGGAGCCGGCAGCAGCGGCGGCACGTGTGGCACGACCAATGTGGCCCTGAACCGGCCGGCCACCGCATCCTCGCTGGAGAACGCGACCTTCCCGGCCTCGAACGCCGTCGACGGCAATCTGTCGACGCGCTGGTCGAGCGGATTCAGCGATCCGCAATGGCTGGAGGTGGACCTCGGCTCCACCCAGTCGATCTGCAAGGTCATCCTCAACTGGGAAACTGCCTACGGCAAGGCGTTCCAGATCCAGACGTCCAACGACAACTCGACGTGGACCTCGATCTTCTCGACCACCACGGGGACCGGGGGCAACCAGACCTTGAATGTCTCAGGCTCCGCGCGATACATCAGGATGTTCGGAACCGCACGCGGCACCCAGTACGGCTACTCGCTCTTCGAGTTCAGCGTCTTCACCGGCGGCGGTTCCGGCGGTAACACAGTCACGGTCACCAACCCCGGCAGCCAGACGTCTACCGTCGGCACGGCGGTGAGCCAGCAGATCGCCGCCACCGACTCGGCTTCGGGCCAGACGCTGACCTTCAGCGCCACCGGCCTGCCCGCCGGGCTGTCGATCTCCTCGTCCGGCCTGATCACCGGCACGCCCACGACGGCAAGCACCTCCACTGTCACCGTGACGGCCAGGGACACGACCGGAGCCGCCGGATCCGCCTCGTTCAGCTGGACCGTGAACGCCAGCGGCTCGGGCGCTCCGCCCACCTCCTTCTGGGGCAATGTCAGCGCCATACCTGCCGCCACCCACGTGCTCGAAGTCTCGATCGTGAACCAGACGAACGGGCAGTATCCCGACAGCCAGGTGTTCTGGAGCTTCAACGGGCAGACGGAATCGATCGCCCAGCAGCCCTTCATCGACATGCCGGCGAACTCGGCTGGCCGGATGTACTTCTACCTCGGCTCGCCGAATAGCAGTTACTTCGACTTCATCGAGTTCACGGTCGGCGCGAGCTCCATCAACGTCGACACCACGCGCGTCGACAGGTTCGGCCTCAAGCTGGCCTTGCTGCTGCATGGCCACGACGGGTCCAACCAGGAGGTCGGCGAGAACTACGCGACCTTCCAAGAAACCCGCTCGGCCACGTTCGCGCGGTTCCAGAACGCGATGCCCACTCAGTTCAAGGAGCTGGCGACCGACGACGCGCCGTTCGGCATCCCCTCGCCAGGCAACGACCCCGCCTTCCAGGCGGGCGGGGCGAACGCGAACTACTTCTCCAGCTACGCCGCCTCGGTGGGCGACACCTCTGACTCGACCGCTCAGATTTTCGGCTGCGGCGGGACACTGGCCGCCAACCCATCGCTGTGCGCCGGGATTAACCGGCACGTCGCGCAGCTGTCGGCAGCTCAGCAGTCCAACCCGGCCAATTTCTACCTGGCCGCCCCGGCCAACTACTACGCGCAGTTCTGGCACCAGAACGCCATCAACGGCCTGCAATACGGCTTCCCCTACGACGACTACGCCGGGCAGTCCTCGGACATCTCGGTGACCAACCCGCAGTACATGGTGGTAGCGATCGGCTGGTAGCCGATCGCCGCGGCCAAAGCGGAGGGAGCGCGCCAGCCAGCCCGGCGCGCTCCTCGACCGCCCCGGTGTCCGGATTTCCGGGGATCACCAGGGCCCACGTCCCGGTGCACTGCCGGGGACTTCGAGTTCCAGGCATCGTTCGTGATTGACGGCACCACCATCAGCTCACACCAATTTTCTCCCCAAAATTTTGCGGTGCTCTGGACGTAGATTCGGCAGGCCGGTCTGCCCGCACCTTCTCCAGGGGTGTTCAGCGCGATCCGGAGTTCACAGAGCGGTCACGTGTCAGGCCGGCGATCGCTGGGCAAAGCTTGGTTAGCATCCCGAAAGGACACAAAATATGGCATGGAACACCGCGGTCGCGGGCCGGTATCGGCTCGCGCATGGCCTGACCGCCGTACTCCTCGCGGCGGGCACCGGCGCCGGGTTGGCCGCGGCCGGCGCGGCACCGTCATATGCGGCCACCCCCCGCAACCCCTGCCAGCCCGGCTCGACCAAAATTAGCTGGTCGCGCGCCAGCAAGCCGTGGGCGGTCGACCACGCCAAGCAGGTTGTCAACCAGACACCGGGCACGGTGACAGACAGCGTTACCACCTCCTCCAAGAAGGTCGTCAGGTCGTCGGCCGAGGTCGAGACAGGCGTCACGGTCAGCGAGAACACGCTGATCGAGTCGCTCCAGGCACACGTGAAACTCAAGCTGGCTCGGGCCGGATCCCATACAACGTCGAGGAGTGAGACGTTTACCGTCAAGCTCTCGCCACAGAGCACCGACGTGGTCTTTCACGCGGTGCACGTTGTGCGGGCCACCTACACGCACTGGAGGTGCGGCTTTAACGGCTTCGTCAGCAATGGCACCGGTATCGCGCACAGCTGGTACGTCGATGCGCAGGGCGCGGTCAACTGCCCGGGCTCAAAGGGCTACAAGAAGCCCAGGGCCCACACCGCGGCGCGCGCAGCGCAGAAGTTCTGCTGAAGACCCGCCCGGACGTCCGGGCTAGCCGCCGCGCGGGGCACCGGGGCCGGACGGCCCTCGCTGCCTGGCGGTAGCGGGATCAGGGCGGCGCACCAGGACGTCGGCGAGAACTACGCGACTCGCCGCGGCCAAAGCGGAAGGAGCGCGCCGGCCTGGCCGGCGCGCTCCTTCTTTATCTAACGGGATCAGGAACCGAAGACCTGGAATTCCCAGAGCGAGTAGCCGTACCCCGTCGCGCGTTTCGTGCCGTACATGCGGACGTAGCGTCCGGAGCCGGAGACAGTGAGGGTCTGCGTGCCTCCGGTGCCTGCTGTCGTGGAGAAGATTGTTGTCCAATTCGTGCCGTCAACCGATGTCTGGATCTGGAAAGCCGTGGCGTACGCGGTTTCCCAGTCCAGGACAACCTTGCTGATCGTGTGGGTGGCCCCGAGGTCGACCTGCAGCCATTGCGGGTCGCTGAAGGCGCTCGACCAGCGCGTCGTCAGGCTGCCGTCTACCGCGTTGGACGCCGGGTACCCGGAGGCCTCCAGCGACGATGCGGTGGCTGGCTGGCCTTGGGACAGCAGCAGCCCGCCGGACCCGCTTGTCGGCGTCGCGGTGACCTCGGCCGAGTTCGGCGAGGTGCCGGCCGAGTTGCTCGCGGTGACCTTGTAGTAGTACGCGGTGCCGTTGGTGAGCCCGCTGTCGGTGAAGCTGGTCGACGTGGTCGTGCCGACCGCCGTGGCGCCTTCCGCGCCAGGGGCGGTGCCCCGGTAGACGCTGTAGCTCGTGGCGCCGGTGCTGGCGCCCCAGGTCAGGCCGACCGAACCGTTACCCGCCGTAGCGGTCAGGCCAGTGGGTGCCGACGGTGGCGTGGCGCCGGCGGCGGGTACCACCGACACCTCGTTCGAGTTCGGTGACACGCCAACGCTGTTGTTGGCGGCGACCTGATACCAGTACGTCTTGCCGTTGCTGAGTCCGGTGTCGGTATACGAGGTGGTCGTGCCGCTGACGGTAGCGATCGGTGTGTTCTGTTCGCCATCTTCCGCGGTGCCGCGGTAGATCGTGTACGAGGTCGGGCTGCCGCTCGTGCTGGCTGTCCAGCGCAGACCCACCGAGCCGCTGCCCGGCGTCGCGGTCAGGCCGGTCGGCCCGCTCGGGACTGAGGCGGTCGCCGGGGTGACGATCAGCTGGTCGACCCGCGAGACGCCATGATCGCTGGAGGCCAGCAAGGCGACGGAGTTCACGCCCGCATTCAGATGAGCCTGGAGGGACGAGTTCTGGTAGGTGTCGAAACTTCCGGTGATCGGGAAGCGCTCGGTGGTGGTCAGAACCGTGCCATTGACCTCAAGCCCCATTTCCCGGTCGTTGACTGCCGGGAAGAGGCCGCCCTGGAAGGCGTACCGCCAGGTGAGCGTGTACAGACCGCTGGTCGGCACGACGACGTTGTTGAATGTCATGCTGCCGCTAGTGGCGTAAGCCATGTCGACGACTTTCTGTCCCGGGGAATTGGAGCCGGAGGATCCAAGTACCTGGGGGAACCAGCCGGTCAGGGTCTGGAACCAGTCGAAGCCTGCGAGCCGCGCGTCTTCGCCGTAGAAGATGAGGCTGTTGCCTGAAGCCACGCCGGCGGTGGTGCCGCCAGTGCTTTGCGGCGGCGGGGTTTTCGACGCGTCCTCGGCTGTCCTAGCGGATTCACCGCAGGAGTTGACCGCGGTGATCTCGTAGAAGTAGACGGGCGTGCTGCTGAGGTTCATGTCGACGTAGCTGGTGGCGGTGGTGGTCGCGTACGGCGTGCTGCCCTCGGCGCCTCCGGTGGTGCTCCGGTAGATGTTGTAGCTGGTGGCACCGGCGCTGGCGGTTAAGGTGATGGTGATCGACGAATCGTAGTTCGCGTGCAGCTCCTCGCCTGGCGGCGCCGGAACAGTGCATGCAGCGGGTGCCCCTATCTGGGCCTGCGCCGCTGACACGCCGAATCCGACGGAGACTAGGGCCAATAAGGCAGTGAATGTGGTGGCGGTGAGGCGGAATGCTCGCATCATGCGAACTCCTTTCATTTAGGTGAAATTTTTATATCCTGTCAATCGAGATGATTATCCAGCCGTTCTTGTCCCGCATCATCTGAAGATGCGCATGATACGGACCGTATTTCTTCCGGTAGATGGTCATGACGACCATGGCATGAAAGGCCCCGACGGAAAAGCTGGTCACCGGCCCGCCTTGACCATCCAGCATGCGTGCGAGCTGGAGGTATGCCGGCAATGTCAGTTTCCGGCCGTCCGGTCCGGTCACCTTAGCCGCGAGATAGGTAAAGGCCAGCCGGTAGTTCTGGGCGACAACTGCCCGGTAATAGTTCGTGGCTTCCGCTGCCGCGGTCCTTCCTGGTCGCGTGGTCGAGTGGGCCGCGACGGTTCCCGCGCTCACGCAACCAGAAAGGCAGAAAAGCACCAGCATCATTCCTTGTCCGATCCGCCGGGCCTCCTTTTTCACGACAAGATTTCGATGCCGTTGACCTGGGCGTTGTCCTTGACCGTGACGAACTGGAGGGTGATCTTGCCGCTGCTGTCGGGTGTGGCGGTGAACTGTTCGACCACCGCCTTGTATTCAGCCCCGGTGGTGGCCAGGATGTCGAAGTTGGTCAGCACCTGGTTTCCATTGATAAGGACGTTGAAGACGCGCGAGCCGGCGGTCGTCCAGTACTCCTCCGCGAAATGCAGGCGCACCGTGTAGGTATGGCCCACTGTCAAGCCGGGGACGACGTAACTGAAGTTGCCGTACCGGTTGCTCTGGTAGACGGCCTGAGGCGCCGGGCTGGTTACGCCGCTGGTGTCGATGGCGTGCGTGACGCTCGCGGTCGAGCCGCCGGTGAAGTCCCCATCGGCCGCGAACGGCGAGACTGCCGGGCCACCGGAGTTGATCTGCAAGCCCGTCGGCGGCGGTGGACTGCCGCCCGACAGGATCTCGATGCCGTTGACCTGGGCGTTGTCCTTGACGGTGACGAACTGGATGGTGATCCTTCCGCCGCTGTCCGCCGCGACGGTGAACGGCTCGACCACCGCCTTGTATTCAGCACCGGCGGTGGCCAGGATGTCGAAGTTGGTCAGCACCTGAGTTCCGTTGATGACGACGTTGAAGACGCGTGAGCCAGCCGTCGTCCAGTACTCCTCAGCGAAATGCAGCCGAACCGTATAGTTCGCGCCCGCGGTCAGACCGGGGAAGACATAGGTGAATTTGCCGTACCGGTTGGACTGGTACACCGCCTGAGGCGCGGGGTTGGTCACGGCGCTGGTGTCGATCGGGTGCGTGACGCTCGAGGTCGAGCCGCCGGTGAAGTTCTCATCGGCCGCGAACGGCGCCACCGCAGGACCGCCCGCGTTGACTTGGAAGCCCCCGGGCGGCGGCGGCGGTGGCGGGGTTGTGGAGAGCAGGCCAAAGATCGCCAGGCTCGATGAAAGACCCACGAGCACTTCACCGTTGGTGACGACGGGCGCGCTGAACTTCACGTATCCGCTCAGGCCGTCGCGGCTCGCGTTCTGGTTGCTGTTATAGAGCTCAGTCGCCAGATTGCCTGCGTTGTAGGCGTGCAGAACCGATCCGGTATCGATTTTCCAGACGATGCCAGTGCCTGCCGTGGTCCCGTTGCTTGACACGACCGCGGTGCCGCCGTTGCCGGATGCTGAGGTCGAGGTAGGGGTCGTGGATAGCTTCCCGTTGCTCCAGGAGAATGCCCAGGTCGGGCCGTTCACCGAGGTGAAGTACACGAACTGCCCGGCCGAACCATTCCAGAACGCTGGGGTGCTGAAATCCGACCCGACTGTCCCGGGTGGCAGTTCCTGCTGGACATTGTCGACGTTGGTGCGGTTTTCTTCAGCCGACCCGTTACAGGTCAGATTTGGGTCGTTGGTATATTTCCCCATGTTCGTGGTGCTGACCACGTAGGGACGGCCCTCCTTGCCGGCTCCGATCAGCACGTTCGAGCCGGTGAGCAGGAGCGGGCCACCTGACCCCAGATCCTGGTCGCCTGCGCTGAGGCAGCTCTGGTTGAAGGGCGTGAAGTAGTCCTGCTCCTGGAGCGCGGCGTTCAGGCGCACGAAACCGTCGCCATAGTCACTGCCACCGGTGTTGGCATCGAAGGTGCCGTTGCCGCTCACGTAGTACAGGTTCCCGTTGCTGTCGGCGTCCAGCGCGGCGGCGCCGCCCCAGATCCCGCCTTGTATCCCGTTAGGAGTGTCGTTGTAAACATTCACCTGGGAGAACGCGAAGCCATTGTAGTTATAGCTGAAGATAAAGCCGTGATAGTTCCCGTTGTCACAGAACGAGGCGAAGGTAATGTAGATATGCCCGTTCGCCAGCACGAGTGCCGAACGCTGCCGTTCCAGGCCGGCGTTGAAGGTGACGGTGCCGCCCGAGCTGCCGGCACCGGTTCCCGGTGTCGATCCTTGTATGACGATGGGCGGGCTTATGTCCTGCCCGGTCAGGATATTCAGCGCATGCAGGCGATAGACAAGAGTGCCGCCCTCATCATCGTAGGTGACGACGTACATCGTGTTCGTGGTGGGATCGATGACCGGCGTGCTGGTGATGCCGATGACAGGTGTCAGGTCTCCGCAGTTCACGGCGCTGTTGGGAACCGCCGTAGCGCCGGCCGGCAGCAGGCTGGTCTTCCACAGCGGCGCCCCTGCGCTCGTCGCGTCGGCGTCGAACGCGTAGACGGTGTCATTCTCGGTGGCGGCGAACACAATGTTGTGCGCGGCGCCGCCGATGGTGAGATTCGGGACGTAGAGCGGCTGCGCGTACATTTGGCCATCGACCGGATATGACACTCGCTTGCCGAATTGAGAGACGTTGACGTTCGATGTGTTCAGAATTGTCTCGTTCGGATATTGCCCGGTGCGGCTGTTGTCGTTCCTGTAGGTCGTGACCGCCGAGTTAGCCGGCGCCGCCAGAACGACCTGCTGCGCGACATTCGCTGCCTGAGCCGCCCGCGGGGCAAGATTCACGGCAACCTGCGCCGCTGTTACTAAGAGGAGCAATGCCACGCACATTGCCATGCGAACCGATCGCCTTGAGACCGCTGCGTCGGCTGACGGAGTTAACTGCCTCATCTTCATGTCCTTTGACAAAGCCGGTGGGCTGTCGCAGCGGGCGGCTGCCGCGCCGCCTGATGCGCGAATGGAGTCTGCAGTGGTGGCAGGATCCCGCGTAGCGGACTGCTCGGCAGTGAAGGCTCTGACGATGTCCGCGAGACAGGTTCCGGCCTGCACCACCGTGTCGGGTGACGACTCGATGTCAGACTTTTTACACAACTTAATTTATGATGTGATTTAAGACTGGAGAAACAACCACTGTCAAGGGGCAGTCGCTACCGGCTCGCAACGGGACAACGGCGTATGCCATGGCGCGTCGGACGGCGCGACCACATCGCACGGACTCCCATCGAAACCAGCAGCCGGTGCAGCTCGAACCCGCACGGTCTTTGCCGAGGCCCGCCTGACCAGCTCGGCGTGCAGGCCGGCGGCCGGCTCCGCCAGGACGGGTTCATCTAACGGACTAAACAGGCACAGGCGACTATTCGGTAGTGGGTCCGAAAGATGAATGCGCATATTCATCCCCGGAAATCCAGATGAAAGCGCACATTCATCCGTTCCGGAAGGTGATCATGGCGGACCGGGCCTGGGGCGAGTGTGGTCAAATGGCCTTCGCGTGAATGATGTGACCTGAGTGACTCACCACTCTGGCTTCCAGGATTGCACCTGCGCGTTCACGGTCCGCCAGGGCCAGCTTTGCGCACCAGACCCGGCTGCCGGAGTTCACCGGGCGCACCCGGCTAAGTCTTCGCGATCCTGAGTGCTAGGTGCGCACTAGGCGGGCAAAGGCAGGGACCCGTTAGGTCATCGCAGCGGGCGGGATGAGCGCGCAGTTTGGTCGTCTTGTGCGACGTTTACCACACCGTCGCACTCGATCGACTTCACTGATCCGCCGTTGGCCCGCGAGGTTACTTGCCCAGGTAGGCGAGCACGGCGAGGACCCGCCTGTTGTCATCGTCGGAGGGCTGCAGGTTCAGTTTGAGGAAGATCGATGAGGTGTGCTTGGCGATGGCGCGCTCGGTAACCACGAGCCGCTGTGCGATCGCCGCGTTGGAGCGGCCCTCGGCCATCAGCCCGAGGACCTCGCGCTCGCGGGGGCTGAGTGCGGCGAGCGCATCGTTGCCGGCGTTGCGCGCGAGCAGACGGGCGATCACCTCCGGGTCCATGGCGGTGCCCCCGGCGGCGACGCGGCGCAGCGCGTCAGTGAACTGGCGGCCGTCGAGTACCCGGTCCTTGAGCAGGTAGCCGACTCCGCCAGATCCGTCGGCGAGCAGCTCGCGGGCATACAGCTGCTCGACGTACTGGGAGAGCACGAGCACCGGCAGCCCGGGGATCTCGCGTCGTGCTTGCAGCGCTGCCCGCAGACCCTCGTCGGTGAAGGTGGGCGGCAGCCGGACGTCGACAACCGCCACGTCGGGCCGCTGCGTGGCAACGGCCGCGACCAGGTCGGCCGGGTTATCGACCGCCGCGGTGACCTCGAAGCCACGCGCCTCGAGCATCCGCGTCAGGCCCTCCCTCAGGAGGAAGAGATCTTCGGCGATGACAACGCGCACGGGACCTCCAAGGTCACCACGGTTGGGCCGCCCGGCGGGCTGCTGAGAGCGAGGACTCCGTCGAAGGCGGCGAGACGCCGCTCGATGCCGGCCAGGCCGCTGCCGCGGGACGGGTCCGCGCCGCCGCGGCCGTCGTCCGGACTCCACTGGCGGCTCGGGCCGGGTCGGCAGGTCGGCGCTGACGTGCACCTGCAGCGGGCAGTCCATTGCCAGCGCGCGGACCGCGTCGGCCAGGCCGCGATCAGCCAGCACCGGCGGGTGGATGCCGCGGACCAGGTCGCGCAGCTCGGCCAGCGCCTTGGCTGAGGAGTCACGGGCCTCGGCCAGCAGCGCCCTGGCCGCCTCAGGGTTGTCGTCGAGCACCTGGTCAGCCGCGTCCAGCGTCATGCCCATGGCGACCAGCCTGGCCTGCGCGCCGTCGTGCAGGTCCCGCTCGATCCGGCGGATCTCGGCAGCGCCTGCCTGCACCGCCACCGACCGGGCCTGGGCCAGGTGCTTGACGCGCTCTGTTAGCTGCGCCCGCAGGGGAGGAGCCAGGAGCCAGTGCGCGAGCCGGCCATAGACGTCCAGCAGCCGCGGCCCGGCCCACAGCCCCGTCGCTACGAAAGCGACGCCGAGCGGCACCGACAGCCAGGCCGTCCACTGGCCGGTGACGTGGATGAAGGCATACCAGCTTCCCCCGCTGGCGTGCACGATGGGACTCTCGTAGGCGGGCATGAGCACCCCGAACAGCCCCCACCCGATCAGCGCGGCCGGAGTCAGGGTCAGCAGCCAGCCCGCCGCGCAGTCCACGATCATCCACAGCAGGTCCCGCCACGTTGCCGGATCGTTCAGCAACCATTGATACCGCCGCCAGAGGCCAGCACGGTTGCCTTCGCCCCGGGGCGCCCGCAGGTAGGGAATCTCGATGGGCACGTCGCACCACCGCCCGGCCAGGTGCCTGGTGGTGCTGGCCAGCGCGCGGCAAGCCAGCACGGTGCCGGGGATCAGCAGCAGCCCGAAGCCGAGCGCGGCGGACGTCACCGCGAGCGAAAGGGCGCACAGCATAACGGTCTCGGCCAGGACCAGGCCGGTCAGGACGATTCCGCGGCCGGCCGCGACGAACCCGCGGCCGAGCCACGATCCGGCGCCTTGCCCGGCGACAGCGCTCTCGATGCTCGTCGGCCCGGTATTCATGGCAATGCTCCTTCGGCTGCCCGCGCAGGGCTTGGGGGCGCGATCTCTATTTCATCACCGAGTCTGCTTGGCGCCTGCGGGCCGCGCAGTGACGCTGCGCCCCGGATCTGGGGTGTACCTACAGGTACCCGCAAGACACCGGCTAGCCGTGTATCGCGGCGCATGGCTGTCTTCTTAGCGTCAGCAGCACACCCGGTGAACCGCACCGGCGGGCACGGTTAGGGAAACGACATGACTCACCAAGGCAACCTCGCGGCCACCGACGGCAGCCGGCGCGCGCGATACCGCACGGCCACCGCTGGCCTGCTGCTGCTCGGGCTGGCCGCGGCCGGCCTGGGCGGGGCC
>WNEY01004134.1_pt1 | contig 10997 bp, 13 predicted proteins | sample 5400531 | NCBI WGS metagenome assembly WNEY01 (sample SAMN13153338, study PRJNA577476) | soil metagenome | isolation source: 200 cm saprolite under Douglas fir tree site 1 | place: USA:California | collected 2015-04-18
GAGGAGATGGACTACAAGGTCCGCAACATGATCGCGCTGATCGAGCCCAGCATGGTGATCGCTGTTGGCGCCGCCGTGGGTTTCGTCGCCATTTCCGTCGTCCTTCCGATGTACGGCCTGCTCAAAGCGGTCCACTGATGCTGGACCGGTTCTACCGGGACCGCCGCAGGGCCCAAGGCGGCACGACCTTGGTAGAGCTGCTCGTCAGCATCACCATCATGGGTATTGCGCTGGTCCTGATCGTCGGGACGCTGAGCACCGGGCTGCTCAATGCGACGCTCGCCAAGCGCAATACCGCAGCCGAGGCGGTGGTCCAGTACGAAATGGATGCGGTTGCTGCGCAGCCTTTCAGCAGCTCCCCGCAGTCCTATTCGGAGTGCTTCCCGACTGAGAATCCAAACGCGCCGGTCGCGGCCTCATACCAGGCACCCTGTCCGGACGCCTCGTACTCTCTCCGGGCTGACGTTGCACCGACACCGGGTCCTTCCCCAACCAGTCAGATCTGGACCATCAAGGTCGTGTCACAGCCCACCAACGCCCAGGTCGGCTCCGACCTCCAGGTCATCAAGGTGCAACGATGACCAAGCGCCTCGGCACACATGGGCGCAGCCAGGGAGGTTACACCCTCGTTGAAGTCGTGATCGCCAGTGCGATCGGCCTCATGATCATGACCGGCCTCACGTCGGTGATTCTGACTTCGGTCCAAGCGACCAACACGGCCACCAGCCGTGTACAGGCCAGCAGCCAGATCCGCTCATTCGAGTATTTCGCGTACGACGACTTCGCCCGCAGCTCTCCGCCTCAATCCGATAGCTGCGGCACGTCACCATGGACGTGCCCCATCGTCCTGGCTGGAACTCAGGTCAGTAACTCGACGACGCCTGCCCCGAATGAGACCTTTCAGGTGAGCTACACCTGGGACCAGACGAATCACACGCTCGACCGGCAGGTCGGATCGAACTCCCCCATCCATGCGTCCACCAGCGTGACCGCTTTCTCCTGGTACGTGGATAACTCCACGCCACATCAAACCGTGGTCGTCAGTCTGACGGTGACTGTTCAGACCTACAGCGAGTCCGCGACCATGCGGTTTTATCCGCGGCTGAATTGATGAAGGCGCTCAGGGCGTTTTTTGAGGACGGGCGCCGATCGCAGCGCGGCAGTGTGCTCAGCGGCGTGCTCATCATCACCGCGTTTCTGGCAATCATCTCCGGCGCTTTGATGACAACCCTCAGCACAAATTTCTTGCTGTCCCGAAATCTGATGAACAGGGTCGCCAACCAGGCGACGGTCAACTCGGCCATGGAGCTCGCGCTGGATACCATCCAGCACGCGCCGCTCAACTCCGCATGTCCCAACCTGGCCTCGATGCCCTCCTTGAACGGACGGAATGCTGTGGTCTCGTACCTGAGCTGCGCTCTCGTTGGCCAGACGGACCGCATACCTACCTCGTCTGCTGTGGGTGTCGACGCCACCTACGTCCCGGCGAGCCTGGTGCCTGGGGGCGAGTACCTCGTCGTAAATTCGGCCGGGACGCTGTTCGGCTACCCGTTCGGTCAAACCGCCGGCTGGAGTTACTCGACGGGCGGCACTCCAACCGCCTCGCCGCTTGCCATGTCCGATGGAAACAGCGGAGTCAGCGACTTGACGCCGACCTCATATTCCAATCCACAGAGATACGCGGTCGCGCTGGCTCGTGAGACGACGCCCGGCCAAGCACCAACATTTTCCTGTGACATGGTCACGGACGGATCCGTCCGGTCGACCCCGGCCGCGAGTAGGAACCCCCAGCATGTGGCCTACGTCGGCGACAGCGCAGGAGCGCTCTTTGCCTTCGATGCTAGCGCGACCGGCGCGTGCGCCGAGTGGGACGAACGCATAGTCGCCGCCGGTCAGCCGATTGTCGCGGGCCCGATCGTTTTCCCTGGAACAACGTCGAGCAGCGACAGGCTTTTCCTCGTTGCCTCGGACAATTCGTCAAGCTCGCTGTATCAGTATCGGTACAGCGGCAGCAATCAGAAGCTCACTCTGATGTCCGCAATTCCCCTGCCCTACGCAAACGTGGTCGGGATGGCCGCCGACACGACCAACGGCCCTCCAGCACGGCTCGCGATCACCTTCTCAGGCGGTCAGTTGGCTCTGGTCCATGTGTCCGGCTCTTTCAACATGTCATTTGCAGCTCAAACCAGCGGTGTGCCGGGTGGCGGCGTCATCGCAGCGCCCACGTGGTGCGCGCAGTGCTGGACCAACGGCTCCATCGGCGTAGGCAGTCAGAGCGGGCTATATGTGTTCGATTCCAACCTCAACCTCTACGCGTCGTACACCGGTACGGCGATGCCGTCTTCGCCGGCCGTCGATCTAGGCGGAGATTGGTTTGTCCGTGGGGACAGGGGAAGCAGCGGGGTTCTTTATGAGCTGCGTCCCGGATCGCAGGGCCAGATGATCGTCGCCAACGCCTTCGCGGCCGGGTCGGCCGGGATCAGCAGCGCGCCGGTGCTGCATGCGTGCGGAACAAGCCTTTGCATTTACGTCGGCAGTGGCGGGGATCCCCACACCTACCTGGTTACCCTCGACGGGCGGGACGCGATCCTTTCCGCTTGTCTGACCAACGAGGGGTCCAGCTCGTGTTCGGGTGTCAACCCACGCTTATGGGCCCGGGTCGAAATTGGTCGGCCGGGCAATCCGCAGGCTGTTCGCGTCCAGGGCTTTTCGTACTATTCCCCGTGACCCGTGCCCGCCCCGACGTCGCGACTAGCAGTCGACCTGTCCGGCAGCCTGTTGCGGGTTGTCGATGGGGCTGTTGGTGGGCCAATGCGCTGCGGGTCGGGAGGGACACCTCCCGGTTCGCTTGTGGACGGCCGGATCCTGGATGTCGGTGGGGTCGGCGGCGCTTTGCGTCAGCTTCTGGCCCGCACTGAGATCCGCGAGACCCGTGCTCTGATCGCGGTCAGCGATGCGCTGGCCAGTTTCAAGGTCATCACCTTTCCGCCGTCGACATCAGATGAGAACATCGATTCGCATGCAGCCAAGGAGTTCCCGTTTGATGCCGAGCGAATGGCGATGCGATGGATCGACGTGCATCGCGATGGTGAAAGGCGCGTCGTATACACGGCCGTGTGGGATCGAGGACTCGTCAAGCGAGCCGCTGACGCCGCCCGGAGCGCCGGCCTCGAGCCAGTCGTGGTAGAGCTCAAATCAGCATGTGTAGCGAGGGCGGTGGCCGTGCCCTCCTGTGTCGTCCTGGACATGTCCACCAACCCGGTTGACGTCTTCCTGATCGAAGGGCACGTACCGCAGCTCTGGTATAGCTTCCCTCTGGCGGGGGCACTGGGTGAGGACGTGACCCCGGCGTTGCTCGCTCCCCTGCGCCAGGTCCTTAACTTCTACAGGCGCCGCCGTCAATCCGACTTCAAGCCCAGCTCGCCAGTGTTCATCTCAGGCGAGCAGGTGGTGCCGGATCAAGTACTAACCTACCTGTCGCAGATGCTCGGGCATCCCGTGGAGGCGCTGCCAGCTCCGCCGCGGATACCCACGGAGGTGCGCCACAGCACCTTTCTGGCCTGTCTGGGAATGCTCATGAGGCGAGCGTCGTGAAGCAGAAGCGCCCCGAGCGGGTGGAGCGCCGGCGACCGCTGGTCGAGATCAACCTCATCGCGCAGCGGACAAAGGCTCGCCAAAATGCCCGGCGTATAGGTTGCATTCCGCCATTCGGCATGCTGGTCATTGCCGTCGGTTTCGTGGCCGCGAATGCAGCGGGACTGCGCTAAGCCGACCGCGCTGCGCGGCCCGGCCATGTCGGGACGCGCGCCCAGTCGGCTGGGGCATTTCCTCTATTCAGGTTTGGGGCTGCCGTTTCTAGATTTGTCCACACGCAATCAAAGACGAAAATCACCGTCCGCCATTCACGCCTGGGGAAAGGAGCGAAGAGAGCATGCGAGTCGGCCTTTACGGGTGGTTCAAAACGAATCTACAGGGCCGCAAAGGCCAGCAGGGTTTCACGCTGATCGAGCTATTGGTCGTGGTGACCATACTCGGCATCCTGGCCGCGATTGTCACGCTGAGCCTGGTCGGCCTCACGACCAATGCAAACACCCAGGCCTGCAACCAGGAGTACAAGACAGTCCAGACTGCACTTGATGCGTTCATGGCCGACAACAACCTGGACGCGGTCGCAGCTCTCGGTCCGACGCAGCATATGGACACGCAAATAGGCCCGAGCAACTCTTCGTATGCCTTGTTTGTCAACCTATCGAATCCCCCAGCGGGCGTTACTCAAACCCACAACTACACCCGTAACGGCACCACCCAGTTCTTTTACACCTGGGACAGCCATGGAAAGATCAACAACATCACCAAGTCCACCAGCCCGACAGACACCCTGACCGGCTGCGCTGTCATAAGTTAGGCGAGGTAGGGGCGCTGCCGGAGCAGCGCCCTTTTGCAATTTGGCCGATCTCACTTTCTTCGTGACAGCCTACGCTGTCCTGGTCGGGCTCCTGCTCGGCAGCTTCATCAACATGGCCGCCGACCGAGTCCCTAGAAGCGAATCGCTCATCTCCCCCAGATCACACTGCAGAGCTTGCGGACGGACGCTAAACCTGATCGACCTGCTGCCGGTCCTGGGTTACTTGCTCCGAGGTGGGCGGTGTGCAACCTGCCGGACGCCTATCGGAGCCTCTGCGCCGGCGATCGAGGGGGTGTCCGGCGCCCTCGTGCTGGCCTCGATCGTGTGGCTCGGTCTGTGGCCCGGGGCGCTGGTTGGGTCGATCCTGATGGCGTTGTGGGGACTCGGCATCGTCGCGCTTGCGGTGCGCCGCAGGTCGCTGGATCGCTCCGCCGGCTAAGCGTGAACCTCAGCCGGGTAAAGCGAGTGGCTGCGCGCGTCGCGTTCCGTGATCATGCCCGCTCGAAGGAGCTGGCTGAGGGACCGCTCGAGGGTTTGTGAGCCTTCGCGCAGCCCGGTCTGCAGGACGTTGCGAATCTGGTCGATCTTGCCGTCCTTGATCATCGAGCGGACCGCCACGTTCGCAACCAGGACTTCGAAAGCAGCCACGCGGCCCCCGCCCACTGCTCGGATGAGCTGCTGGTAGATGACGCCGGCCAGGCAGCCTGCCAGCTGGACCCTAACCTGCTGCTGTTGGGCACCGGCGTAGCTGTCGACGATGCGATTGATGGCCTGCGGTGCGTCATTGGTGTGGAGGGTCGCGAACACCAGGTGCCCTGTCTCGGCGATCGTGAGCGCGGCCGACATCGTGTCCAGATCGCGCATCTCACCGATCAGAACGACATCGGGGTCTTCCCGGAAAGCGCTCCGCAAGCCTTCGGCGAACGACGGCGCATCATCCCCCACCTGTCTCTGGTCGACGATCGAGAGGCGGTGTTTGTGGATGTACTCGATGGGATCCTCGAGGGTGATGATGTGGTACGGCCGGGTCTTGTTGAGGAGATCCAACATCGCCGCGAGAGTGGTCGACTTCCCAGATCCCGTCGGACCAGTCACGAGGATCAGGCCCTGGCGCCTCTCCAGCAGCCGGTGCACCGACTCAGGCATCCCGAGCAGCTCAAATCCGGGGATTTCGAGGGGAAGTAGCCGGAGGGCTGCAGCGATCGAGTCTCGCTGGAAATATGCGTTGGCGCGAATCCTGACTTTGTCTCGCCATGTGTACGCAAAGTCCACCTGGCGCCGCTTTTGTAGGATCCGCCAATCTCCGGGCTGCAGGATCTCCTTGATGAGGCGCTCGGTGTCTGCGGGCGTCAACGGAGGCTCATCGGCTTTAAAGAGCTCCAGCTGCCCGTCCTTGCGGACCCGAGGCGGGCTGCCGCAGCTGAGCAGCAGGTCAGACGCCTGGATTTCGATCAGGCGCTCGAAGGCATCCTCGATGCTTTTCACGTGGGCCAAATGTACGGTTTGGGAAGCCTTGGCTCCAAGGTGGGTCTTGGACGCCGCAGGCTGGGTGTCCCAGATCCAGTTCCACAATGTCCCGAAGCGGCCGCTTATCGGGAAGCTGATTGCAGACTGGCGTCAAGCCCGCTTTGTCCCGCACCGGGTCGGGACGGCGGCCTCATGCGGCCAGATCGCGCGGTTCATACGATTGGCAAGCGGTGTTCAGGTGGCGACTTTCCCCCGACAGACCAGCGCGGGCAACCAGCGGTGGCTGAAGCTCCGGCAACGAAGATGCCGATCTCTCAGATCATGGACGCGACGCTGCATCCCCGAGCGCCGGCACCTGGTTTCGCCGTGCCGCCGGGCGAGCGCGCGCGGCCCCTGGCGCTGCCGAGCTGGTTCATAGATCGCTGCCGCCAGGCCTTCCTGGGGATCTCCTTTCCGGGTCCGCAACGAATCATAGGTATTACCAGTACGGCGCCCGGCGAAGGCAAGACGACGGTCGCACTCGGCATGACGATCGCTGTCGCCACCGACACAGATGAGCCAACCCTCCTCCTCGAATGCGACCTGGAGACGTCATCTGATGAGGTCCTCGGTGTGACGGATGGCCCGGGCCTTGGCGAGTGGCTCGAGGGAGACGACCCCCTGCGAATCATCCGTATGCCTCCCCTCTCCAACGCTTTCGTAATTCCGGCCGGAGGAGTCAGGCCCGACGCCGCGCGCGTCTTCTACCGGCTCGGCCAGGGCAACATGATGGCTGACCTCCAGGCAGAGTTCCCAAACATCATCATCGACCTTCCTCCGGTGTTGAGCATCTCCTACAGCCCACTCGCTGCAAAGATCGCCGAACGTTTCCTGCTCGTCGCTCGCTACGGAGCGACGCGGATGGAGGACCTGGAGGATGCGATGAGCAGGCTCGGGCCCGAGCGGATCAGTGGGATCATCCTCAACGCCTACGCTCCAAAAACGCCACGGTGGCTGCGCCGGCTCCTCTAGGCATCGACCGCCTCCCCCGACCGGGCATGCAAAGGTTCGCATTCGTCCTCGAGAAGACGTTAGGCGGCATCGCACACTTGCGAAATCTCGAGCGCGCGATCGCCGGTTCAACTGACATCGATCCCGCCTTGATCTATCTCGACTTCACAGATGCCGCTGGGATTCAGCGTTTGCCCGTATTGCGAACCTGGTCCTGGCGGGCAAGTGTTGCGGCCCGCAACGCACTTGAGGAGCGGATCCGCCGAGGACCCATTGACGCGATCTTCATCCACACACAGGTAGCCTCTCTGCTGGCGACTGAGATCATGCGGTCCGTGCCGACGGTCATCTCGCTGGATGCCACCCCGCGGCTATTTGATCGGGAAGGCCCGGCCTACGGGCACCATCGCGGACCTGAACTGGTCGAGATGATCAAGCGGCGGCTCAATGTGCGGGCCTTCGAGGCGGCCGCGCGCCTGGTCACGTGGTGCCGGTGGGCTGGATATTCACTCGTCTCTGATTACGGCATGCCTGCCGACAAGGTCGAGGTCATCCCTCCAGGAGTCGACCTCGACCTGTTCCGCCCTTACCTTCTACCGAAAAAGTCCCCCCGCGTGAGGGTGCTTTTCGTGGGCGCGGATTTCGAGCGCAAGGGAGGACCTGACCTGCTCGACGCCGCTCGCGCGCTTGGCGACACGATCGAACTCGACCTGGTGACGAACTCGCAGGTTGTGGCGATCCCGCCGGAAGTTCGCGTCACAGTTCATCGCGGACTCAAGCCCCACTCGGAGAAGTTGGTGCAGCTTTTCCGGACGGCGGACATCTTCGCACTGCCATCGCGCGGGGACTGCATGCCCCAGGCGCTGGCCGAAGCGCTCGGCTGCGGCTTGCCAGTGGTTGCGACACCGGTTGGCGCCATTCCGGAGATGGTCTCCGAAGACGTCAACGGACACCTGGTTCGGCCGCGCGATCCCCGAGCCCTGGCGGCCGCGATCGAATCCCTTGTCGAATCGCCAGCTCGACGCCACGCGATGGGTCTCAGGAGCCGCGCACTCGCGAAGCAAGATCACGACGCGGCCAGAAACAATGCCCGGATTCTCGGACTTATGAGACGTCTGGCGACGCCGCGCGTCGCTGCTTCCAGGGTCAGCGTAACCCTCAGTAGGCGCCGCGGCAGCTGACTACGGCGCTGACCGTCCGGACGAGGATTCGCACGTCTAGCCAGAACGAAAGGCCCCTGACGTATTCGCGGTCATACTCCATCCACTTCTCAAAACCCACAGTGGAACGGCCGCGAACCTGCCACAAACACGTCAGACCCGGTTTCACGCTGAGGCGGATCATGTCGTCAGTGCGGTATTGCTCGACCTCATAGGGCAACGGCGGTCTCGGTCCGACGACGCTCATCTCACCCTTGAGCACGTTGAGCAGCTGCGGAAGCTCGTCGAGGCTGCTACGTCGAAGGATCAAACCCACCCGGCTGACGCGCGGGTCCCTCCGCATCTTGAAGACAGGTCCTTCAACCTCGTTTTGGTGCCGAAGCTCCGCAAGCCTCTCGTCTGCGTCGACGTACATCGATCGAAACTTATAGAAGCGGAAACGACGCCCGCGCCAGCCCACTCGCTCCTGGACGAAGAACGCGGGGCCCGGAGAGTCGAGCTTGATGGCCAGGATGATAAGCAGCCAGATGGGGAGCGTCGCGACCAGGCCCACGGAAGCCAGCGCAAAGTCCAGTATTCGCTTGAAAGTCGCTTCATAGGCGAGCCACCGCCAGGCCGGGCGGGTGAACTCGAGACCCGCCTCGGTTGAGTGATTGATAGGTTGGGACCGAAGCACCTGTTCGCCTCAACGAAAAACCTTGACGCTCGAGCGCCGTCATTTGAATGGGTATTTGTTGCCAAGTCCCGCGTCATCGGCCGTCGTGGGAAAGGCAACTTGTCCTAAGCGAATTCGGGACGGCTAGGGCTTCCGGCCGGCGGCGACCAGCGCCGCCATGATGACGACCCCAATTGACACGCCGATGACCAGCCCGAGGAGGAACTGCCACATCAGCGGATGCTGTCAGCGCGCCGGGACGAGGACTGCCGCCAGCCTCTGGATATCGGACGCAGCCATGTCGCGGAACCGCAAGCCGACATCGAACCGGGCTGGCCCAGCGTCACCCAGCTCAGCTCGCCAGACGACGTCTGCCCAACACCGAACCGAGGTGCTGTCAGGCAGGAAAACTTCAAGGTCGAGGCGGCTGCCGACCGAGAAGTCCTCATCCGCAAAGACCCTCATCCCCCCGAGGCTGATGTCCTGCGTGTTGCGTTTGTGGTGAAAGAGCGCCGCCCCGGCGGGCCGGCATAGAACATCAGCGTGGACGCGGGGATACCGCCTCCGGTCAGACACGGGAATGCCAGCATAAGGCGGCTTGAAATGTCTCGCGACTTTGAAGTCATGGGCGGAGGTGCCCGCCTGGCGGGAGCGGCAGGCTGCTTGGGGACATTAAGGTCCAGCCTCCCGGCAAGTGGCTTGCCTCGCCTTGCCTGCCGCTTCCAAGCTGATGTTCCTTCGCGGGTTTGGGAATGCAAATGGGCCGCACAGGACCAATCTAGGCGCCCGTCCCAGCTGATCCCACGTGGTGGCGAGGGCTGTTCAGGCCCGGACCAGCCGGTCCGTATCCCAGCGCGCTTCCGCCTCGCCAATCGGCGTCGAGGGAGGCCCATTCCGGAACGGCCAGATCTCCTCGGCGATGCGCCGCCAGTTGGCCGTGGCGTTCAGGCTCCCGAGCAGCGCGTACAGGCCCAGGTTGATGCGCTGCATGATCACGTATGCCCGCGGTACGTCCGAGTACGGCGCCAGCGGGCCGCGCGCGTCGAAGAATCTCCGCACGATCGCCGAGCTGTAGGCGGGCGTGATCATCATCGGCGCGTCCTGCAGCACCGTGCCGTAGAACTGCCCGAAGCGGTCGACGACGACATCGGTCGCGACCGGCGCACCGGCCCGCAGGAACCCGGCCCGCTCGAGCGCGGCGCGGAACGCCTCGTAGTCCTTGTCGAAGACCAGGAACCTGACCGCGTCGATGAGCGGCGCCAGGTCCTGCTCGCTGAACAGCTTGGTGAGGCCGAAGTCGAGGAACGTGACCCGCCCGCCGCGATGGAACAGGTAGTTGCCCGGATGTGGGTCGCCGTTGAAGGCGTGCAGCCGGTACAGGCTGCGAAACACGAAGCGGTGGATCGTCTCGGCCGCGAGGTCTTTCTCGCGCTGGTCCCAGCCGAGCAGCTCCTCGAAGGTCGCGCCCGAGACGAGCTCGCTCGTGAGGACCCGCGCGGTGCTGAGCTCCGCGACCACATGCGGCACGCGAATCACCGGGTGGCCGTCGTAGTAGCGCGCGAACAGCTCCTGGCTGTCGGCCTCGCGGACGTAATCGACCTCCTCCTGCAGCCGCTCACCCAGCTCGTCGACCAGCGAACGCGTATCGAGGCCGGGAAAGGCCGCGCCGACGATTCGCCGCAGGAGCCCGACGTTGCGCAGGTCGGAGGTGATGCTGCGAGCGATGCCGGGGTACTGCACCTTGACCGCGACCGCCCGGCCGTCGCGCGTGATCGCGCGATGGACCTGGCCGATCGACGCGGCCGCGAAGGGGAGGGGATCCCACTGCGCGAAGACGCGCTCGGGCACGTCCCCCAGCTCGCCGACGATGACCGACGATGCCAGGGCCGCCGTCATCGGGGGCGCTTTGTCCTGCAGGCGCGACATCGCGGAGCGAACCGTCTGAGGCATACCGTCGTAGATGTAGCTCGCCATCTGGCCGAGCTTCATCAGGACGCCTTTCATCGAGCCAAGCTCCTCCGCGACCTCGTCCGCCGAGCGCAGAGCGAGGTCATGGCGCAGCTCGCCGCGACGTTCGACCGAGGCGAAGAGCAGGCGCGGCGACCGCATCACGTAACGGCCGCCGATGCGCAAGGCGAGCCGAGCCAGGGCGGCGCCGCGACTGACGCGGGACTGCCGGAGGGCCTCGGTGGCCGCGCTCACGAACGCATCCGGAGCTCGATGCGCCGGCGCGCCTCGAGCACCCCCGGCAGTGACTCGAACGCCAGGTCGAGCGCGCCGAGCAGCTGGCGGACGGGCTCGCGCTCCATCAGCTCGGCGG
>WNEY01008307.1_pt1 | contig 10995 bp, 10 predicted proteins | sample 5400531 | NCBI WGS metagenome assembly WNEY01 (sample SAMN13153338, study PRJNA577476) | soil metagenome | isolation source: 200 cm saprolite under Douglas fir tree site 1 | place: USA:California | collected 2015-04-18
CGAACACGTATTCCGAATTGTTCACAATGCACGGGACCACGATGATTTTCCTCGTCTCGATCCCGATCCTCGCGGGCTTCGGGAACCTGATGGTCCCGCCGCTCATCGGCGCCAAGGACATGGCGTTCCCGCGGATCAACGCGCTGAGTTTCTGGCTCATCCCGGTGGCCGGCGTGATCATGTGGCTCGGCGCCGCGAACATCGGATGGACCGGCTACACGCCGCTGAGTGTGTACGACCGGAGCCCGGGCGTCGACATGTGGATCGTCGGGTTGCAGCTCCTCGGGATTTCGTCGACCGCGGGCGCGATTAACTTCCTCGTGACGATCTTGCGGCACCGCGCTCCCGGGATCACGTTCAAGAATCTGTCCCTGTTCGTCTGGTCGATCCTCGTCACGCAAGGGCTCGTCCTCCTGGCGACGCCGGTCCTCGCGGGCGGTTTGTTCATCCTCCTCCTGGACCGCCACGGCATCACCGCGTTCCTCTCGCCCGCCGTCGGCGGCGACCCGATCATGTGGCAGCACCTGTTCTGGTTCTACTCCCATCCGGCGGTGTACATCATGATCCTTCCGGCGATGGGGATCATCTCGGAGGTCATCCCGCGGATGAGCCACAAGCCGATCTTCGGGTACAAGGCGATCGCCCTGTCGACGGTCGCGATCGGATTCCTGTCCTTCGGCGTGTGGGTCCATCACATGTTCACGACCGGCATCTCGATCTCGGCGCGCCTCCCGTTCATGGTCATCACCCTGGCGATTGCGGTGCCGAGTGGCATCAAGATCTTCAACTGGATCGCGACGATGTGGGGCGGGGCGATCGAGCTCAAGGCACCGATGCTCTTCGCAATCGGCTTCGTCACGATGTTCGTGATCGGCGGGATCAACGGCGTGTTCCAGGCGCCGATCCCGCTCGACTATCCGCTCCAGGACACGTACTGGGTCGTCGCGCACCTGCACTACGTCCTATTCGGCGGCACGATCCTCGGCGTCTTCGCCGGCTTCTACTTCTGGTTCCCGCGCATGTCGCGGCGGATGTACTCCGAACGCCTCGCCCGCTGGCATTTCGCCTTCACGCTGATCGGCATGAACCTCGTCTTCTTCACGATGCACTTCCTCGGCCTCGAGGGCATGCCGCGACGCGTGTACGATTACCCGCCCTCCATGTGGACGTTGAATTGGCTCGAGACGGTCGGGGCGTTCATCCTGGGAATCGGTCAGCTCATCTTCGTCGCGAACGTCGTATGGACGTTCGTCCGGGGACCGGTCTCCGACCCAGATCCCTGGGGAGAAATCCCCGGACAGCAGCACGAGATGCGCGTACCCGGGGTGCCGACGTACGCGATGCCGATCCTGGGCGTGCCGAACGGTGGGAGTCGCGAGGGGACTACCGAGGCATCGGGACCGCCTCGAGGTCCCTGAGGATGTCGCGGGCGAGGCGCGTCGCCGTCTCGTAGTCGCCGCCCTCGAAGGCGGCCCGGGCCTGCTTCAGCGTCTTCCGGATCTCACTCACGTTCCGTCCGAGGTCGCGCGCCCTCTTCGCGGTCTCCAAGGCCTTCGTCATGTGCTCGAGCGCATCGGCCCGAGAGACTCGCGGCTTCGCCTCACTCGGCTCCTCTTCGAAAATTTCGTCCCGCAACGGCTCCATTGGATGGGCCGGGGCCGGAGGGGGGGCTTGGGCCTGAGGCGGTCGCGGAGGCCTCATCTCGGCGGTCGGGGGTGGAGGCGGGGCTTTCGTCTCCGGTTCCTCGGGGATCTCGATCCCGCTCGCCTCGAGCGCCGCGGTGATGTACTTCTCCGCCTCGAGAAGGCTCTTCTCCTTCACCGCGAGCTTCTCTCGTTCCGACGCGAGGTGGTACAGTTCATCCTTGAGCGTGGTCTGCAATTCGACGAACGAGTCGTGTTGCGCCGCGGACTCCTTCTGGCGGGCGTACATCTCTTCGCTGATTTTCAGCATCTCCCGATCGCGGGCTTCGAGCGCGTTAAGCCGCTCGTTCTGGAGCTTGATGAGTTCCTCCTCGCGCTTCGCCAGCTTCCGGTCGCGCTCGGCCATACCGCGCTCCATCACGGAGAGCCGATCGATCGTCTCCGCGAGCGCGCGCTCCCGCTGCGCGGACAACTCCTCACGCTCGACGAGCGCCTGGATCTTTCCCTCGGACTCTTTCAGGTGATCCGTAAGCTCGTGCTCGAGGCGCTTCACCTGATCCTCGCGGTCCTTGATCGACTTCTCCCGGTCGTTCAGCGTGCGGGCCCAGTCTTGGACGCGCCGCTCCTCGGCGGAAGATTTGTCCCGTTCCATCCGCATGCCGGCGATGTCCTTGTCCATCGACGACCGAGCCGCGATGACCTGGTCCCTCTCCTGGGCGAAATCGTCCCGCTCCGCCTTCAGCCGGGCGGCCTGATTCTCCAGCGCCGCGGTCCGGGCGTCGAGCTCCGCTCGGAGCGTGTCGAGCTCCTTTCCGCGGGCATCCAAGGCGTTCTTCGTTTCCCTCAGTTTCGAGGCCTGAGCCTTCACCGCGTCGAGGAGGACGGGGGAGGGCTTGTCACTGGCCATGTTCGGTCACCGCCTGTTTCCAGGCAAAACGAACTGGTGCATCCGACTCTATATAAGCCGTCGTCCGCGGAAATCAACCATGAGAACAAAAGTCATACGCGCGAGGAAAAATCGAACCGGGTGGCCGAAGTCCTCGGACGAGTCATCTCGTACTTGCTGCGCGCCGGGCCGGCCTCGCGGACCCTCACGCGGCCTCGCCGCGACCCTCCATCGCTTTGTCAACAAATGTCAGACAAACGAAAGACACTTATAGCATTGTTGTCGTACAGCCGTCAGCACGCCTCCATAAGGTGGCGCGACGAAGGGATGGAACATGCCAGCACTCAAGCAGATCTCGTTCGAGTACGCGCGGCAGATCGCCGCGGTGAAGGGCCTCCAGCCGAGCAAGGTTCGGGGCACGAACACGCTGCGGTTCACGAAGGGCGGCAGCGAGAAGCTCCAGGTCATCACCTGGGATGAGTTCGAACGGTCGCGATCGTCGACCCCCTCGGGGTCGTCCCGTTCTTCTCGGTCCTCACGGAAGACCTGACCCCCGCGCAGAAACAGAACATCATCTCGAAAGCGTGCCTCACGACGACGGTCACCCTCGGCGTCTTCGCGGTCTTCGGCCAGTGGATCTTCGCCGCGTTCGGGTTCACGATTCCCGCCTTCAAGATCGCGGGCGGGATCGTCCTCTTTGGCGTCGCGTTCGAGATGCTCCGAGGCGAGCGCTCCCGCACGCGGCTGACAGCACAGGAGCGGGAGGAGACGCTCGAGCGGGATGAGGTCGCCGTCGTGCCCCTCGGCATCCCGCTCCTCGCGGGCCCCGGGGCGATCACGACCGTCATGATCTACATGGCCCATCCGGTCGACGATCCGGCGGACAAGCTGTTCGTCTTCGCCGGGATCCTCGTGGCAGTCCTCGTCACGTTCATCCTGTTTCACAATGCGGACCGAATCTTCCGGCGACTCGGACGCGCCGGCACTCGCGCTGTCGGTCGGGTGATGGGCCTCCTGCTCGCCGCGATCGCGGTGCAGTTCATCTTGGATGGGATCCTGGACGTCGCCCGGTTGCACGGAATCCCGTTGACGTGAGCCAAGCACCATGGCCTTTTATCCGGGGCCTCGCATCCCGACGCGATGAGCGTGGAGGAACGGGTCCTCGCTCGAATCCGACCGACCCCGGACGAGGAGGCCCGGATCGAGAAAGTCGTTCGGGAAATCTTGGATCGCCTCCGTTCCACGCTCCAGTCGAAGGGCTGGGAGGCGAAGCCGTTCCTCGCGGGCTCCGTCGCAAAAGGCACGCATCTCACCGGCACGGAGATCGACGTGTTCGTCGCGTTCCCGCCGGATCTCCCGCGTGCGGACCTCGAGGAACGCGGCCTGGCCCTCGGGAAGATCCTGGAGAAAGGCACGCATCGCTACGCCGAACATCCGTACACCCGCGGCTGGTACGGCGGCTTCGAGGTCGAGATCGTCCCCTGTTACCGCATCACGGACGCGACCCAGCGGATGAGCGCCGTCGACCGCACGCCGCTCCACGTGGACTACGTCCTCGGACGCGTGAAGGAGGGCCAGACGGACGAGATCCGCCTGCTGAAGGCGTGGGCCGAGGGCATCGGCGTCTACGGCGCGGAGGCGAAGATCCTGGGATTCAGCGGCTACCTGTGCGAACTGCTGGTCCTGAAGTACGGCACGTTTCGCGGCGTCCTCGAGGCGAGCCTCTCCTGGCGTCCGGGGATCGTCCTCGAGCTGGATCGGGCGCCCGCGCGGACGTTCCCGGAGCCGCTCACGGTCGTCGACCCGGTCGACCCGAACCGCAATGTTGCCAGCGCGGTGAGCGTCGAACAGCTCGCGACGTTCGTCCACGCGGCCCGCGAATATCTGGAGAGCCCGAGCGAGCGATTTTTCTTCCCGCGGCCGCTGAAGCCGCTGTCGGTCGCCAAGTTGCGCGCCGCGGTGAAGCGGCGGGGCGGCGGCCTCCTGGCGATCTCGATTCCCGCGCCCGCCGTCACGGACGACGTGCTGTACCCGCAGCTTCGGAAAGCGCACCGAGCTTTTCTCGACCTCTTCCATCGACACGAGTTCCACGTGTTCGACTCTCGCTTCGATCTCGCCGGCAAGGAAGCGATTTTCCTCTTCGAGTTCGCGGTCGATTCCCTACCGCGCGTCTCGCGTCATGTAGGCCCGCCGGTCTGGGTGAAGAACGCGAAAGAATTCCTCGACAAGTGGCGAGGGAGTCCGAAGACGATCGCCGGTCCGTTCGTGCAGGGGGAGCGGTGGGCCGTCGACGTGGCCCGGGATGTCACCGCAGCATCGACCGTCGCGAAGGCGAAGTGGCGGGAGCTGAGCATCGGCAAGGACCTCGAGAAGGCGGCCCGCCGCTCGTTACAAGTCCGTCCGAGCGCGAGCGCGCTCCGAGCCGGATACGCCGAGGCGTGGACGCGCCTCTTCGACAAACGGTTTCCGTGGGAACGCTAGGGTGTCAGCAAGACAGAGAAGGCGACCCCCGAGGGAGGGTTGCTCCCGTCGGTCGCGACGATCGTGATGTCGTACCCCGTGGCGTATGGCAGTGTGGCGTTGTAGGTTCCGCCGGCATACTTCTCGCCGGGGTGGTGGCCCACACAGCGATTGTCCTGCCCGGCGACGAGGGTGGGTATCACCACGAACGAGTTGCTGCCCTGGGGCGCAGCGTGCACTTCGACGCTTCGAAGGCCGACATTGTCGGTCGCGCGAAACAGGATGTACAGGGAGTCGTTGACCGGACCCATGCTGACCGATCCGGCGGGCGGCAGGCAGGCCAAGTCTCCGGTATAACCGGCGTGATAGGGCGACACGGAGATCGACTGGATCGTCGGGGGGACATGGTCACTGAACGGCGGGTTCAGGAGGATGATCCAGAACGCGAGCCAGCTGAAGAAGTACGTGATTCCGTGGCCGATCCAATCGCGTCGTTTGAAGGACTCCGTCTTGAATCCGAGGAGGGGGAAGATGAAATACATCCCGAATCCCACGGCGATTCCACCGAAGAACGCGAGGACGGGTAGGACCGAGTAGAGCGCGAACCCAACGAGGGCCCCAACGACGGCCCAGGCGATGGTCGCGACGGCGGCCCGCGCCCCTTCAATCTCCCGCCGCATGAAGCCGACCTCGTCGAAGTCGGGCGCAACCCACGCGGGGGTGTCGTCCTTGCGCTTCCGGCGGGCCATTGGGCGGTCGGAAGCAGGGGGCGCTTCAAAAACCTTCGCTCACCACAACGACCGACCGCGGATTGCGCAGCGCGAAACGCACATTCGGGAATCAGGTCTGGCCCTTCGCCATCGTCTCGAGGACGTGAAGGGCCCAGCCATGGTGAGCGACCTCGTCACGGACCGGCAATTTGCGCCGATCGAACCACCGCGCCTCCGCAAGCGCCTTCGACGCTTTGAGTCGAGGCATGCGGTCGAGATCGAGCTTGTTGTGGAACGACATGTGCCATGCGCCGCTGTTCCCCTTGAACGATTCGACGTGATCGAGCCGCGGTTTCAGACCGGTCAGGCCGAGCTGCTCCTTCAAAATCCGCGTCCCGGCGCGCTCGGGATGCTCGAGATAGGCCAGCTCATCATCGGGCAAGAACCAACCGCGCTCGTTGTCATACTTCGCCATGTCGCGGTACCGGACGAGCAGCACCTGGCCCTCGGCGAAAAGCGCGACGTCGGCGACCAGCGTGTGGATCCGGCACTCGGTTTCCAATGAGAGGTGCTCCCCGCAGGCTCGAGTCATCCGGACGGCAGTCTGGCCGGAAGTAATTTGCTCCGGTCGAAGGGCGCGCTCTGCGCGGGCGGTCCTACCGCTCCGAAGCCGGCGCGAGCGCGTATCGGGCTTGGAGAGCTTGCATCTCGATCGAGAATTGACGGATCGTCACGAGCATCGCGGCGACTAAGAGGCCTCCGACGAACCCGGCGAGACCGCCGGTCAGGACGCGGGCCAATGGCGTGGACTCATAGTTGTTCACGCGGAAGAGTTGCGTGAATCCGTCGATTCCCATCGGGATCAACCCGAGGATCACGATGGCCGCGCCCGCGCGCTCCGTTCCGAGTTTCGCGAGCGGGCGGCGCAGAAACGCCGGCAACGCGTCCAACATGACTTGACCGGTGCTCGTGGAGGGCCGGGCGAACATGGCGGCGACGACACCGAAGTTCGCGAAGATGTACATCGATGTCATGCGCTCGTCGATCGGCATCTGGTTGCCATTCAGCCAAAAGGAGCGATAGAACAGCTGGTGGCACTGCGCGTCGCCGATCGTGTAGACGATCCGCGGGTAGAGCGGGAACGTCGCCCAGATGTTCTCGTGATCGATGACGTTCGCGCCGCCGACCTGATTGGCAAAGGAACCGGGCGACACGAGGAACGGGGAGATGAACAGGGAGGCGGTCCAAGCAACGTTCACGATGAGCACGCCGAAGAGCGCTTTGCTCCAGGTGAGCCGGGCCCAGAGGGCGGACGCCACGGCCGACGATACCCTCCGTTCGAGAATAAACCTTCGCCGCCAAACGTCCGCGCGACGTCACTTCGCGAACCGCGCCGGGCTCCGGTCGAACGTCGCCTTGCACGACGCGGAACAGAAATAGTACGTCTTGCCTCCGTAGACGGAGCTGCCCGCGGCCCGCTTCGGCTCGACCATCATCCCGCACACCGGATCTTTCTCCATGGTTCACCTCCTGCGTGTTAACGCCCTTCACAGTTGCGGCTTGAATCGCCGCAGCGTCATCGAGTTCATCACGACGGACACGGAGCTGAAGCCCATGGCCGCCCCCGCGATGATCGGATTCAGCACGATCCCGATTCCGGCCAAGACGCCGGCGGCGATCGGGATGAGCGCCGTGTTATAGAAGAAAGCCCAGAACAGATTCTGCCGGATCTTCTGGACGGTCCGGCGGCTCAGCTGGATCGAGGCCACGACGTCTCGGAGGTCGTCCTTGATGAGTACGATGCCGCCTGCCTCCATCGCCACATCGGTGCCGCTCCCGAGGGCGATTCCGACGTCCGCTTGTGCGAGGGCCGGCGCATCGTTGATGCCGTCCCCCACCATCGCGACGACCTTGCCCTGTTTCTGGAGGTCCTTGATCACCTCGGCTTTCTGGGCTGGGAGGACCTCGGCGATCACGTCGTCCACTCCGACCTGTCGCGCGATGGCCTCCGCGGTTCGGCGGTTGTCGCCGGTGAGCATGACGACCTCGATGCCCATGGCTTTCAGCGCGCGGACCGCTTCGACGGAATGCTCTTTCAAGGTGTCGGCAACCGCGATCACTCCTTCCGCCTTGCCGTCGACCGCGAGAATCATGCCGGTCTTCCCCGCGTCCTCCATCGCGTGGAGAATGGATTCTGTCGCGAGCACGGGAATTTTGGCGCTTGCCATCAGCATTCGGTTTCCGAGGAGCATGTGGCGATCGCCGATTACCGCACGCACGCCCTGACCGGGAATCGCCTCGAAGTCTTTTGGGTCCCCCAGAGGCAGGCTTCGTGCGGTCGCGGCGCGGACGATCGCCTCTCCGAGCGGGTGCTCGGACCCCTTCTCCGTGGACGCTGCCAGCTGAAGGATCTCCTCCTCCGGAAGCGCGCCGACCGGCACGATGTCGGTCACCGATGGGCGGCCCTTCGTGAGCGTCCCGGTCTTGTCGAACACGACGGTCGTGAGCTTGTGCGCTTTCTCCAGATATTCGCCGCCCTTAATCAGAAGGCCGTTCTCCGCGCCCTTCCCCGTGCCAACCATGATCGCCGCCGGCGTCGCGATGCCCAGTGCGCAGGGGCACGCGATGATCAAGACCGCGATGAAGAACAGGAGCGCGTGTGCGACCGATTGGCCGAGGGGCACGGACCAGAGGAAAAACGTCAACGCGGCGATTCCGACGACCGCGGGGACGAACACGGAGGCCACGCGGTCCGCGAGGCGTTGAATCGGTGCGCGGGACGCTTGGGCGTCCTCGACGAGCTTAATGATCTGGTTCAAGGTCGTGTCCGCACCGACGCGGGTGGCCTGGATTCGGAGCAAACCGGTGCGGTTGATCGTCGCCCCGATGGCGGTGTCCCCGACCTTCTTCTCGACCGGGATTGATTCTCCCGTGATCATCGACTCGTCAATTGCGGAGAATCCATCCGCAATGACCCCGTCGACCGGGATCCGCTCCCCCGGCCGGACGATGACGGGATCGTCCACCTGGACGAGCTCGACGGGGATCTCCTCCTCCTTTCCGTCGCGAACAACATGGGCCGTGCGAGGGGCGAGGTCCATGAGCTTGCGGATCGCGTCACTCGCCTTCCCCTTCGCGATCTCCTCGAAGTACTTGCCGAGGAGGATGAGGCCGATAATCACCGCTGCCGTGTCGTAGTACGTCCCCTTGTCCGCGAGGCGGACACCGAAGAAGGGGAGGAATGTCACGACGGCGCTGTAGCCCCAGGCCGCGGTCGTGCCGATCGCAATGAGGACGTCCATGTTCGCGCTCCGGTTGCGAATGGCGTCGACGAAGCCGCGGTAGAACCGATATCCCGCGACGAACTGGACCGGGGTGGCGAGGACGAAGAACACGAGGTTCAACGGTTCCTCGAGGCCCGCGAGCCACCAGCCCAGCCCTTGGCCGAAGCCGACGACGAACAACGGGATGCCGATTCCGAGGCTGAAGAGGGTGAGTCGCTTGAGCTGCGCCATCTCCTTCTCCGGCGCAACGAACGTCTCGAGACAGGTCTCGGAACAGAAGTAGTACTTGCGGCCGCGGACGACCGCCGTGAGGTGCGTGCCTTCGTCCACGTACATGCCGCACACTGGGTCTGTCGCCATCGTGTCCCGGGGTCTAACGTGACGGCCTTCCATCCCGTTTGGGGTTTACAAATGTAAAGCCAGCAAGGCAACAGCCGGTCCTGGGCAAAGCTTCAAACTTGACCGGCGCCTGGTCAGACCGTGGATCTCGATTCGCTTGACATTCGGATTCTGAAAGCGCTGCAGCAAGACGCGCGGCTGTCATTCAGAGAGCTCAGCCGCCAGACGCGGGCGAGCGTGCCGACCGTGAGCACACACGTCCGCCGGCTCGAACGGCTCGGAGTCCTGCGGGGCTATCGCGCGGACATCGACCCGTTGCAACTCGGGGAGACGTCAGTGTTCCTTGTTGTCGAGGCCGCGGCCGGCCAGACGGGGAGGGTTGCCTCCGCGATCGCGAACCTTCCGGAGGTTCGCCGGACCGTGGAGACCCGGGAAGGCCGAATCGTCGCGGAGGCGATCCTGCTACGGGAAAACGAGGCGGCCCGGTTCCTCCGAAGGGTAGGGAAGCTCCGGGGAGTCGTGGCGTACGAGCACCACGTCGCGAGTGGCCGTGTGAAGGACGAGCCCCGCGCGCACGTTGCGCATGGCGCTCAGGTGCTCGTGGCTTGTTTCGAATGCGGCAAGACCATCGAGGGCGCACCGGTCATCCGCCGGCTGGACGGCCGGGAACACTACTTCTGTTGCCGAACCTGTGAGGCCCAGTTCGTGGATCGCTATCGCCGTCTGAAAGCGGCGATCTAAACGCGGCATCCGCGTCGGTTGCGCCAGCGTGTCGAGCGCGTCGCGAGGACACGGACGATCTCAGCGATACATCTCGCTCGGGATCGGCTCCGGCGCGACGACGGCCGCGGCCTGCTGTTTCAACTTCGTCAGATGGTCTTCGAGCGCCTTCGCCTGCGCTTGGAGCGGTTTCAGGTCGATCTCGATCTCCGGAAGGAGCAGGTCGAGGGTGTGGACGAGGGCGACGGCCGCGCGGGCGTCCGGGATGTCGGTGCGGGCTTCCGCCAGGAGGGCGACGACGTCGACGTTGCGCCACCGACCCTCGTTCAGAAGGACACCCGTCACGCCGGTGATCATGCCCGACTCGAGCTGCTGAATACCGCGCTTCTCGAGTTCGGACCGCGCGCGGTCCGAGCTGCCAATGCCCCAAACGAGAGGTTCCGCCGGGATCGGCGCATCCGGTTCCGCGGGCAAACCCTCGAGCGGGACGATCCAACGGCATTGGTGGTCCTTGGCCCACTTCAGGAGCGCATACGCCACGGGACGGTGGGTGTACATCGGCAGCGGCATCTCGCAGATGAAAATCGCGATCTTAGGATCCTTGGACGCGTACACGCGGGCGGGGAACTTCGGCTTCTTCGCGTAGACCATTGAGAGGGATGGAAAGTCGGGGGATTCGAGGGCCGTGACCTGGTCGACTTTCAGGTTCGTGATCATGTACGTCGCGGTGATCGTGCTCACGAGCCCGATGCTCGGGAACGCCGCGACGACGGTGCCGCCCTTCAGGTCGACCTCTTTCAACGTTCGAACTTCCACGTCGGCCATGGAACACGCCTCCCCCCTCGTAGCAAGCTCTCGACTAAGTAGGTTTGGCAATGCGCCGGGCCGAAGCGGCCTCATGCTTGCCCGACGAGCTCGAATCCATCGAAGGCCATCGGAGGGACGTAGGCGCA
>WNEY01004135.1_pt1 | contig 10993 bp, 7 predicted proteins | sample 5400531 | NCBI WGS metagenome assembly WNEY01 (sample SAMN13153338, study PRJNA577476) | soil metagenome | isolation source: 200 cm saprolite under Douglas fir tree site 1 | place: USA:California | collected 2015-04-18
ATCGCGTCGAGACGGTCGCTGGCGTCTCGCAGCCGCCAACACAAGAACGAGATCACCGCGCTCGCGATCCCGGGATGCGCGGCCCACAGGTCGCGAAAGGCGTTGCGTTCCAGCGCATAGGCCGTCACCGCCGTGAGCGCGATGGCTTCCGCGCTTCTCGGCCCGCCGTCCAGCACTGCGATCTCGCCGATGAGATCGCCGGCCGTGGCGATCTGGAAGCTTAGCTCCCGGCCCTCGCTGGTGGCGACCGCCAATCGCACCTGACCCTCGGCGACCAGATAGAGATGCGTCCCCGCGTCCCCGCGCCCGAAAACAATTTGGCCTTTCGTGAAACGGACCGCGTGAAACCTGGCGGCGCAGGCCGCGAGATCGTCGGCGGCAAGCTCTCTGAAAATGTCGGTGGCGGCCAGGAGCCGAACGGTGCCTTCTTCGCCGGCCTTGCTCGACATGTGGTCTCGCGGCGCCCCCGACAAACCGCGATATTCCGATACCTGGCGCCTTTTCACAACCCTCGCTGCGCCAGGATCGGCCTGTTCCCTGGGGAACATCGCCCGTGCGCAAGGATCGGCTTGTTCCCCGGGGAACAGCACCTTCGCTGAAGGATCGGCAATCTCCCACCCACGACGCAAGGGGACGCGATGGTCGCGCCCGGTCGGGTCAACGGGAGACGTATCATGGCACGCTATTTTGGCACGGCAGGCGACGACTCCATCGCCGGCGCCCAGTTCGAAGCGGACACCTTCGTTGGTTTCGGGATCGGCTACGACAAGGTCGTGGGCGGCCAGTTCAACGACACCTTCATTTTCTCCGTCGACGAGAAGACGGACTACGTCGACGGCGGCGCTGGCGAAGATCGGATCGACTACAGCCGGTCGGATCGCGGGCTGACCGTCGATCTCGCGCATGACACCGTCTCGGCGGTGTTTTTCGACAGCCCGCTGCTCGGCGGGACGCATACCGCGGTCGTGGCCAATCTGAACAGCATCGAGGACGTGGTCGGGTCGAGCTTCGCCGACCGGATCATCGGTTCGGATGCCAACAACATCCTCGAAGGCGGCGCTGGCGCCGACTACGTCGATGGCGGTCACGGCATCAACACCGCGAGCTACGCTCACTCGACCGCCGCGGTCCAGATCAATCTGAACAACGTGGTCCAGCACGGCGGCGACGCCGAGGGCGATCAGCTCTACCACATCACCAACGTGATCGGCTCGAGCTTCAACGATGTCCTCGCCGGGAACAGCGCCAACAATACCCTCGACGGCGGCGCCGGCTTCGACCGCGCAGTCTATGCGAATGCGACCGAGGGGGTCTCCGTTGCGCTCGCCGCCGGCACGGTATTCGGCGGCGTCTCGACCGGGACCGATACCTTGCGCAGCATCGAAGCCATCCAGGGAACGAACTTCGTCGACAAGTACGACGCCAGCGGGTTTACCGCCACCAGCACGAACGGCGGCGGAGATCAGGGCAACTTCAACGAGTTCGAAGGCATGGGCGGCAACGACGTCATCATCGGCAACGGCGCTACGCGGATTTCCTATCTGCACGCGACCCATGGCGTGGCGGTCGACATCCAGGCCGGCATCGCGATTGGCGACGCCTCGGTCGGCACCGACACGTTCAAGGGCGTGAACAATGTGCGAGGGTCCGACTTCGGCGACACCCTGCTCGGGAGCGACAACGCGCCGGGCACCACGGAAAAATTCGAAGGACGCGGCGGCGACGATTACATCGACGGCCGCGGCGGCTTCGACCTGGCGATCTACAACCACGATTCCGCCACGGCCTCCGGCATCAGCGTCAATCTTGCGGCCGGCATCGTGCAGGGCGACGCCACGGTCGGCACCGACACGTTGCGGTCGATCGAAGCCGTCCGCGGCACCGACTTTGCCGACACCTTCGATGCCACCGGCTTTACCGCCACCAGCACGAACGCCGGCAGCCTCGGAACCCTCAACCAGTTCGAGGGGATGGGCGGCGACGACACCATCGTCGGCAACGGCAATACCCGCATCGTCTTCTTCAATGCGACGTCCGGCGTGACCGTCAACTTGGCGAGCGGCACCGCCGACGGCGATGCCTCGGTGGGCCACGACACCTTTACCGGCGTCAACGCGGTGATCGGCTCGGACTTTGCCGATACCATCACGGCGAGCAGCCATAACGACACCCTGACCGGTGGCAACGGTGCCGACACCTTCGTGTTCAACTGGTCCACGTGGTATGAATACTGGAACCCCCAGTCTCAGAACCACACCATCACCGACTTCACTGCGGGCGATGCCGCGGGTCACGATGTCATTCAATTCCAACAGTCGGGCTTTATGCCCTTGACGGATTTCGCCGCCGTCCAGGCCGCGTCGCAGCAAGTCGGCTCGGACGTCGTCATCACCGTGAGCCCGCACGATACAATCACTCTGACGGGCGTGGATCTGCACGCGCTGACGGCAAACGATTTCCACTTCGTGTGAAATAGCGTATCCGAATGCCCAAATCCTTCACCCTCCCCTTTTCAGGGGAGGGTGAGCCCTGTCTCGATCATGCTACAATCCTCGGCCTATGAGCTGACGACACGACGAGGGGGGCGCCGTCTCCATGAACGCCAAGAGCCAGCAGATCACACGCGGCGCTTCCGAGCTCAAGCGGGCGCTCGTAGCCTGCCGCTATGCCTTCATCGGTGTCGGCGCCATGAGCGGCCTGATCAACGTGCTCGCGCTGTCGGGCTCGTTGTTCATGCTGCAGGTCTACGACCGCGTCCTGCCCAGCCGCAGCATTCCGACGCTGGTCGGTCTCACCGTCCTGTTGGCGGTGCTCTACGCATTTCAGGGCCTGATCGACATGCTCCGCGGCCGGGTGCTGGTGCGGATCGGCGCGGCGCTGGACGAACGCCTGAGCCCGCGCGCCTTCGATGCCGTGATGCGCTCGCCGTTGAAGCTGCGGGTCGCCGGCGACGGCATCCAGCCGCTTCGCGATCTCGACAGCATTCGCGCCTTCGCGTCGGGTGGCGGACCGATGGCGCTGTTCGATCTGCCCTGGATGCCGCTCTACGTCGCCATCTGTTTCCTCTTCCACCCGCTGATCGGAGTGGCCGCGCTGATCGGCGCCGTCGTGCTGACCGGCATGACGCTGCTCAGTGAATTCCTTGCGCGCGCTCCGGGTCGCGAAGCGGCGATCGCCGCCGGCGCCCGCAACGCATTGGGGGAGGCCGCGCGGCGAAATGCCGAGGTGTTGCAGGCGCTCGGCATGCGCGGGCGAATTGCCGCGGTCTGGGCCAAGGCCAATTCGGACTACCTGCGAAGCCAGCGAGCGGCGACCGACGTGACGGCAGGCCTCGGCGCGTTCTCCAAGGTGCTGCGGTTGGGCATCCAGTCGGGCGTGCTCGCCCTCGGCGCCTATCTGGTGATCAATCAGCAGGCTACCGGCGGGATCATGATCGCGAGCTCGATCCTGGTGGCACGCGCGCTTGCCCCGGTGGAGATCGCGATCGCCAATGCGAAGGCCTTTGTGGCCGCGCGCCAGGGCTGGCGCCGGCTCAAGGATCTGCTCGCGTCATTTCCGGTCACGCCGCAGCCGGTGGCGCTGCCGCGGCCATCGCAATCGCTGTCCGTGCAGAACCTGAGTGTGATTCCGCCGGAAGGGCGCAAGGCCGTGGTCCAGGACGCGATGTTCCAGCTGACGGCCGGCAGCGCCGTCGGCGTGATCGGGCAGAGCCAGTCCGGAAAGTCGTCGCTGGCGCGCGCACTCGTCGGCATCTGGCCGCCGGTGCATGGCACGGTTCGTCTCGATGGCGCCACGCTCGACCAATGGTCGTCGGAAGAGCTCGGGCAGTTCGTCGGCTACCTCCCGCAGGACGTCGAGCTGTTCGAGGGCACCGTGGCGCAGAATATCAGCCGCTTCGAAGCGCGGATCGATCCGGCGGCGCTGATCGCCGCCGGAAAAGCCGCCGGCGTCCACGAGCTCGTTCTGGCCCTCCCGCATGGCTACGAGACCGCGGTCGGCGGGGGCGGCACCGCGGTTTCCGGCGGCTTGCGGCAAAGAATTGCGCTCGCGCGCGCGCTCTACGGCGATCCCTTCCTGGTCGTGCTCGACGAGCCCAATTCCAATCTCGACGCCGAAGGCGAGGAAGCGTTGACGCGCGCGATCCAGGGCGTTCGCGCCCGCGGCGCGATCGCGGTCGTCCTCGCCCACCGCCCGAGCGCGTTGGCGGCGGTCGACCATGTGCTGGTCATGCGCCAGGGCCGGGTCCACGCCTTTGGGCCCAAGGACGAGGTTCTGCGCAAGGTCCTGCGCCCGCGGCTGGCGGTACCGGCCGCAAGCGCTGCGGAAACCAGCGCCGCGGAAACCGGAAGGAGCTCCGCGTGATGGCGAAAACAGCCGACAAATCGAGCGTACAGCGCTCCATCGCATTTCATCTGCTCGCGGCCGCGGCCGCGGCGGCCCTGCTCGTCGGCGCGGTCGGCGGCTGGGCCGCCACGACGGACCTCTCGGGCGCGGTGATCGCCACCGGCTCGCTGGTGGTCGAATCGAGCCTCAAGAAGGTCCAACACCCGACCGGCGGCATTGTCGGCGAGCTTCTGGTGCACGACGGGTCCGTGGTTCGCGCCGGCGACCTTCTGCTGCGTCTCGACAAGACCGTGGTGCAATCCAATCTCGACGCCGTCAGCAAGGCGCTCACCGAGCTTGCCGCGCGTCGCGCCCGGCTCGAGGCCGAGCGCGACGGCGCCGCCGAAATCGTCTACTCGAAAGAGCTCGCCGCCGCGGTCGATCCGGAGACGGTTCACGTTCTGGCCGGCGAACGAAGACTGTTCGAGTACCGTCGCGCCGCGCAAGCCGGGCAGAAATCCCAACTGCGGGAACGGATCGCCCAGCTCAACGAGGAAATTCGCGGGCAGACCGACCAGGCGGCAGCCAAGCGGCAGGAAATTGTCCTGGTCAACCGCGAGCTCGAGGGCGTGCGCGAGCTCTTCCAGAAGAACCTGGTGCAGATCAATCGGCTCACCGCGCTCGAGCGCGATGCGGCGCGCCTCGAAGGCGAGCGCGCGCAGCTGGTAGCGGCCGTCGCCCAAAGCAAGGGCAAGATCAGCGAGATCGAGCTGCAGATCATCCAGATCGACCAGAACCTGAGGTCCGACGCCGCCAAGGAGCTGGGCGAGATCCGCGCCAAGACCTCGGACCTGGTCGAAAAGAAGGTGGCGGCCGAGGACCAGCTCAAGCGCATCGACATCCGCGCGCCGCAGGACGGCACCGTCCACCAGCTCGAGGTTCACACCGTCGGTGGCGTGATCAAGGAGGGTGAGCCGATCATGCTGATCGTGCCGCGGGCGGACGTGCTGATCGTGGAGGCGCGGGTATCCCCCAACGACATCGATCAGCTGGTGACCGGCCAGAAGGTCGTGCTGCGCCTTTCGGGCCTCAATCAACGCACGACGCCCGAGCTCAACGGCGAGCTCAGCCGCGTCTCCGCGGATACCATCCAGGACCAGCGCACCGGCGGCTCCTACTTCCTGGTCCGGATCACGCTGCCCGAAGCCGAAGTTGCGCGTCTCGGTGCGGTCAAGCTCGTGCCCGGGATGCCGGTCGAGGCCTTCATCCAGACCGGCGAGCGGACGATGCTGTCGTATCTGGTGAAGCCGATCGTCGATCAGGCCTATCGGGCATTTCGCGAGAAATAGTTCTTAGACCGGCGTTCATCGCCTGCGACCCATCCACGCCGTCATGCGCGGGCTTGACCCGCGCATCCATCTACTTTGCAAGAAGGGTCGTCAATTCGTGCCGAGCGGGGCGGCCGTTCATGCTCGAAATCCCCACTGCGCGTAATCCGGAAGGGGCTGTTACCCTGGGAACAGCGCGCGCGATGAGGCGAGCGCACTCTCCTGCTCACCGACGGAATGGACCGCGATGGCCGCATCCAACGGCGGGCGGAGAAGGGGAATTGTCATGAGGTACTACAGAGGCACAGCCGGAAGCGACACCGTCGTCGGCGATCCGACGGAGGACAGCACCTTCACCGGCTTCGGACAGGGCCGCGACGTCGTGACCGGCGGTCAAGGCAGTGACGTGTTCAATTTCTCCGTGGACCTCGCGCCCGACTTCATCGACGGCGGCGGAGGCGAGAATCGGCTCGACTACAGCGCATCCGACCGCGGGCTCACCATCGATCTGGACGCTGGTTTCGTCTCGGCAACGTTCTTCAAGCCCGAGGTGATAACCATCCCGCCGTCCGACTTCGGCCCCAACGGTACCGCCGGTGCGGTCGTCACCGTGATGGAGCCGTATCAGGCGGCCGTCGCCAAAGTCGTCAACATCCAGGACGTGACCGGCTCGGATTTCGGCGACACGATCATCGGCACCGCAGGCGATAACAAGATCGATGGTGGGAACGGTGACGACCACATCTTTGGAGGGACGGGCGCAAATACCATCAACGGCGGGGACGGCAACGACACCATCACGCTGCAGTTCGAGGGCACCGGTCTTGCCGCCAATATGGACACCATCGACGGCGGTCCCGGCATCGACACGCTCGCCTTCAGCGAGGCGCTCCCCGGCGACTTCGGTGTTTTCGTCGCGCTGTCGACCAATTCTGCGACCGTCGTGCAATCCATCCACACCGACGGCGCCTTCACGCATTTTGCGAACGAAGCCACGGTGACCGGGATCGAGAACGTCACCGGCACCAATCAAGCCGACGTTATCCTGGGTGACGGCGACGCCAACACGCTGCTCGGCAACGGCGGCGACGATGTGCTCGAAGGCGGCGCCGGGGCCGACTATCTCGACGGCGGGGACGGCAACGACAGGTTCATCGAGTTCGGCGCCGGCCACGGCGGCGATGAAATCCACGGCGGCGCCGGCATCGATACGGTGGAATATACCTCCGGCGGCGGCGTCACACCGGGCGCCCCCGATCCGGACCGTGCCGTGATCGTGACGCTCGCCGACAACGGAAACGCCGGCACCGCCATCATGTTCGTTGACGGACCGTTAGGCCACCCGGGTGTCGTCGAAGACCATCTCTACGATATCGAGAACGTCACCGGTTCCGACTTCGACGACACGCTGACCGGCAACAGCGGAGACAACAAGCTGCTCGGCGGGTTCGGCCAGGACCATCTCAATGGCGGCGGCGGCAAAGACACCCTCAATGGCGGCCCCGGTCACGATGTGCTGACCGGCGGCGCCGATGCCGACACGTTCCAGTTCTCCGATCGCGGCGTCGGCGCGAATGCCGACACCATCACCGACTTCCAGACCGGCGTCGATCACATCGACTTCTCCGGGTTTTATTCGCAGGCGCGCGAGTTCCACAACTTTCACTTGGACAACCTGCCCCCACCGACGTTCATCGGCAACGCCGCCTTCAGCGGGGCCGGCAACGAGCTGCGGGTGGTCACCAACAACGACGGCGAGACCATCGTGCAGCTCCAGATCCCGTCGCAGGAGTTCGGCCTCGGCAATACCAGCCACACGACGCCCGATGTCGAGGTCAATCTCGGCCACCACGTCGTGCATCAGTCGGATTTCCTGTTCTGAGGCACGACGTCGGCGAGGGACGGGGCGCGCCTGGGCATCGGCGCGTCCCGTCCCCGCCACTTTCCGGCACGAGCGCTAACGGTGCGGGGGGTCCGCTCGGCTACGATCGTGGACAATTTCGATACAAATAGAGGTAACCCGAGCCGCCGGATGGTGCAGCGCGTTGAAACGGCGCAAATACCGACCTCGCATCCGCAACCCCGGCCCGCGCATCCGCGGATGGCGCAATTGTTACCGGCAGCCGCGCAGACTTACTTATAGTAGCGAGGCGCCCCCGGCGCCGCCGGCGGCCCAAAACAATCAGCGGTGAGAGATCGGCGGTGAGTCTCAAGCTCCGGCTGATTCTGATGGCGGTGATCGCGGCGTTGCCCGCCGTGGGCATCCAGCTTTGGAATGCACTGGATCTGCGGCAGGCGCGCACCCACGAGCTGGAAGAGGAGGTCCTGCGCCTGGCACGGGCGCAATCGGCGGAGATCGACCGGCTCGCCGAGGGCGCGCGGCAGTTCCTGGTCGCGCTGGCCCAGCTTCCCCAGATCACCGGCCAGGACGCGGTCGCCTGCGAAGACCTGCTGACCCGCATCCGGGAGAACTATCGCTCCTACCGCGCCATCATCGTCGCAGACGCCCATGGCGCCGTCCTGTGCAGCAGCATCGGCCAGGGCCCCGGCATCGCCGACCGGGCGTATTTCCGGCTCGCGGTTCAAACCAACGATTTCGCGGTCGGGGAATACGTCGAAGGTCGCACGAGCGGGTCGCCCAGCCTCCATTTCGCATTTCCGCTGCACGATCAGGCCGGCGCCGTCAGCGGCGTCGTCGCCGCCGCCCTCGACCTCGATTGGCTTGCCGAGCGGCTGCAGGAAAAGCTGCCGGAGAACGCCTCGCTCAGCGTGGTCGATCGCACCGGCACCATCGTCGTGCGCATTCCGGACAACGAGGCCTGGCGAGGCCGGCCGATCACCGACGTGTTTCCCGCCCGCATCTTTGCGGCCGAGCCCGGCGTCGTTCAGACCCCGGGCCCCGGGGGTGTCATGCGCGTCGTCGGATTCGTGCCGATCATGGCGGCCGAAAACGGCTTGTATGTCGGCGTCGCGCGCGGTTGGGATGCGGCCTTTGCCGATCTCGACCGCTCCGCTCGCCGCGCCGCGCTCATCATCGCGGCCGGATTCATGTTCTCGCTCATGCTGGCATGGGTTTGGAGCGAAAGCGCAATCCGGCAGCCCATCAATCAGCTGCTGGGCGTCGTCGAAAGCTGGCGCGGCGGATATTACGCGCGCGCCGGGAACGAATGGGGCCGCTCCGAGCTGGGCCGGCTGGGGCGAGCTTTCGACGAGCTGGCGCGGACCCTGAGCGACCGCGAGCGGGAGCTGTTGCAAAGCGAGAACTATCTCACCTTCGTGCTCGATCGCGTGCCGGCCGGCATCGTGCAGACCAGCCGGCAGGGCGTCTACCTGTTCGTCAATCGCGCGTTCTGCAAGCTGGTCGGCCGCTCGCGCGAGGAGCTGTTGGGGCGCTCCTTTTCCGAGATCACCCATCCCGACGACGCCGTCGCGGATCGCCTGCGCTTTGCGCAGGCGATCGAACGCCGGGAGGACTATAGCCATCGCAAGCGCTACGTGCGGCCCGACGGCTCGACGGTGTGGGCGGAGAACACGGTCAACCACCTGGACGATCCCGAGCAAGGGGTCATCGCCGTTTCCGTGGAGCTGACCGAGCGCATGCGCGCCGAAAGCGAGCAGCAGCGGCTGGTCAACGAGCTCAATCATCGTGTCAAGAACACGCTCGCGTCGGTGCAGGCCTTGATGGTGATGACGAATCGCTATGCGCAGACCAAAGAGGCCTTCGTTGCCGCCTTTTCCGAGCGCCTGCATGCGCTCGCGGCCACGCACGACCTCCTGACCGCGGGACGCTGGGAGAGCGTTTCGCTCGAGGAGCTCGTGCGCTCCGAGCTCAAGCCTTACGCCGGCGGCGACGCGCTCGAGATCGACGGGCCGCCGCTTGCGCTGAAGCCGCCGCTCGCCATCGCGCTCGGCATGATCCTGCACGAGCTTGCGACCAACGCCGCAAAATACGGCGCCTTGTCGGGCCCCTCCGGCGCCGTCGGCATCACCTGGACCATCAGTCGCGCGACCACGGCGGTCCTCGCCATCGAGTGGCGTGAGCACGGCGGGCCGCCGGTCGCTGCGCCCTCGCGCAAGGGGTTCGGCTCGCACCTGATCGAGCAGATGGTCGCCGACTGGCACGGCTCGTTCGAGCCGAAGTTCGAGCCCGGCGGATTCCGCTGCACCATCTCCCTGCCTTGGACGTGAGCCCCGAGACCGTGGCTTGATCAGCCTGCGTCTCGGCAGTAGACCCGTTGCGCGACCGCGTTGTCGTCGTCGTGCGGCATGCAATACTGCGCCGTCGTGATGGCGCCGTCCGGCGGCGTTCGGAGTTTCCCCGCCAGCGCAAGCGCGCTTGATGCGAGCGCCGCAGCCAAAGCGGCCGCCAGCGCGAGTTTCATCATGGTGGTCATCGTCATACCCTTCTTGATTTGAGCGGCCCGGCGTGCCGGGAAAGATCGGCCGGCCCGAGGGCCGGCCGAGTCGAGCGCTGGAGCATTTTCAGGAAAAGTGGAAACCGGTTTTCCGTTCGAAAATGCGACAAACGCAAGAGAGCTGGAGCGGCTCAGTCGGTCGATCGCGATCAGAAGTTCTCGCTTCCGGCATCGCGACGCAGCTGGAACCGGACGTTCGCGTCCGGATCCTGGCCGATATACTTGCCGCCCACGTACACTTCGCTGCTTTCCGCCGCCGCGGCGCATTGGATGAAAGTCGGGACCGCGATGAGAGCGATGGCGAAAGCCACAGCAGCAACGATGGTCTTCATGTTACGTCTCCTTGATTCGGACCGTTGTCCGGATTTCTAGCAACAGCGGGAAGGCCGACTGGCCAGCGCTTGCAGGCGGCTTGATGCCAGCCGCGAAGACGGATCGGTGTAACGCAGGTAACAGGCGCGAAAGATCGCGCGTCACGTTTCCGTGTCTTGGGCTGCCATCGAAGTGATCATTCCCGGACATCGAACAATGGGAGGCGCCCGGAATGCGCCATTTTGTTTGGACGAACCGCCGCCGCCGCAATAGGCTTGCGCTATCGCGCCCCGGACGCCACCCGCCGACACGAGAGCCACGGCATGCTGCCATCGCAACGCGCGCTATTCGATATCCCCCGCAATATCTGCTTCCTCAACGCCGCCTCCTGGAGCCCGCTGCCGATTGCCGCGCAAGAGGCGGGACGCGTCGGCGTCGCGCGCAAGGGCCGGCCTTGGCTGATCGATGCAAAATTTCCCGCCGAGCAGCACGAGCGCGCGCGGCGCGCCGCGGCGCGGCTGATCGGCGCCGATCCCGAGGACGTCGCGCTGATTTCCTCGGTGAGCTACGGCGTCGCCGCCGCGGCGAAGCTCGTGACGGTGCCGGCGGGCGCGC
>WNEY01004137.1_pt1 | contig 10992 bp, 13 predicted proteins | sample 5400531 | NCBI WGS metagenome assembly WNEY01 (sample SAMN13153338, study PRJNA577476) | soil metagenome | isolation source: 200 cm saprolite under Douglas fir tree site 1 | place: USA:California | collected 2015-04-18
CCTCGGATGCCCCGACACGTTGGAGCCTCTACCAACATGCCGAGCACACCGACCTGACGACAGCCGAGCGACATCCCGGGGGGCGAACCCTCCGGGATGTCGCTTGTTGTGTACTCTGAGAGACATCTTTCGGCCATAAGACGTACGCAATTATGACCATTCCTTGGGATGGTCATTCCTGTTTCTGCACTCCTATTCTACAGGGAGGTTTATAGAGGGATGGTGGCGTTTGGCCCCCCCTACACCTTCCTGGTCGTGTGCTCCTCACCGCCGTAGCCTATGCAATATGTCCTTCTGTGGACGCACCCGTACAGCTTCGGGCTCTTTGGCCTCAGCGGACAATGCCAGCAAGCCACACTCCTGCATGACGTTCGCGAGGAGCACAAGCAGGGTCTCATCGGCACGGAGCACTTCACCAATCAACACGAGGCGCAGTAAGGACACATCAGGCTGATCACAATGAGGACAGGGCTGTGTCAAGAGAGTTCTCCTCTACTTCAGGAAGCCTCTCATGGGCCTGGTGACGAGCGTTTTCTACCACAATGTTGTCTGCCTGCGGGGCGCACGCTCGTCGCTCCTCCCTGCGGTGTGTGCACCAGTATGCACCCGCGTTTGGAAGGCTTTCCCCGCGGTGAAGGTGGGGAGCGTCTTGGCCGGAATCTGGAGTGTGTCCCCCGTGCGGGGGTTGCGGCCAGCCCGCGCGTGGCGGTGGCGGAGCCGGAAGCTGCCAAAGCCCCGTAATTCGACACTCTTCCCCGTATGCAGCGCCTCCATAATCGCCTCCAAGAACTGGGTAATCACCACGTCTGTCTGGTGCTTTGACACCTGTATGGCGGCGGCGACTTGCTCAACGAGTTCTGCCTTTGTCATACACACACCTCCTCTGTATGAGCGAGCCAGAGTATAGCCTCTGGCCATGGCCAAGAAGTCTCGCGGGAAAAGCGTAGGCTTGCTCGCGCGCAGTTGTCAAGCATTTTTCTCAATTATTGGTGGCACGAAGCTATCCTGGGAGATGAGTATCCCCTGCCGTCTTCCGTGTAAATGTGCGACATCGGCCACCCCACGACCTCCCGAAACCCCAGCAACCACCTACCTGTGCGTAACGAGGGTTGCGTCATGATGTCGTAATCCTTTATTGTTGACGACAAGAGACTTTAGAGCGAGCGGCAGAGCCACCTGGAGGGGGATGGGGGGTGACAGGAATGAGTGGCACGGGCAGAGCGCAGCGGCGCCGGTGCCTTCCACTGTGCCCCCAAGGGGGGCGGAGGTAGGGGCAAAGGCACAGCGTCCACTGGAGTGCTTTTGCCTCTACCAGGGGGGCCGGAATGTGGCCTGGCAGCCCAGCGCGAGGCGGGGGCAGTCCGGCGGCGACGCTTCATCAGCCGCCGCACTGACCGGTCCGCCGACCGCTGCGCAGACAGGTGTACCGCCGCGATGGACGCCATCCATGCTCCCGCACTCGCACATGGAGATAGACTATGGCACAGACACAGCTCGATCAGGTCATGGAGGAGGTGAAGGCCCTCTCACCAGCGGAACAGCGGCAATTGCGCGACTGGTTGGAGACGGTTGTGGCCCCAGCACCCCTGACCGAGGAGGCCTTTGCGCACCACCTCGTCGAGGTCGGCCTCCTCAGGGACGTCACACCGCCGCTGACCGATCTGACCCCGTATCAGCACCGCCAGCCCATCGAGACGACGGGGCAACCGCTTTCCGAGGTTATCCTGGAGGAGCGACGCTAGGTGGCGGCCTATGTCTTCGACAGTAGTGCCGTGGTGAAGCGGTACGTGCGCGAGACGGGCACAGCCTGGGTCCTCAGCCTCACCGATCCTTTTTCCCAGTTTGACCCTCGAGGAGTTTCAGGCCCTGGTCCCGCCCTTCGAGGCCGCATGCCACGCGCATATGGCCGCGAGGCGCCTCGATGGGCAACCCCGGACGGCCCGCCAGTTTACCGTCTATAAGCACTGCCCCCTGCCGACGCCGGAAGACCGGCGGTTCTTCCTGCTCACCTCCCTGAAGACCTACGCCCTCCAGCGGCGACGGCTCGAGCATGGCCACAGCAGTGTGAAGCGCTGTCGCAGCGTCACAGACCGGATCCGCCTGTGGAAGGAGGGCGTCCGCGATCGCGTGATGGAAATCTGTGGTGCCCTGCACAACTTCCGGGTGCGCCTCACGTCCTGGCAACCGATGGTTTAATCGGGATAAACTCAACTCATTATGCTCTCCCTTGTCGCGTCGAACGATCGTGAACGTGGCCCGCCGCCCACAGCTCCAGGGATGAGATCCCTCCCTAGATCACTCTACTTTCGGCCAGTATGGCGAGTTCTTGGGGCGAAAGCCCTAACTCGCCGCCGAAGATGTCCTGGTTGTGCTCACCGATGAGTGGCGCCCGTCTGGAGATACGCCAGGGCGAGCCGTTGTAAATGGCGGCCTCGCCTGGGTAGACGAAGCGGCGGTCCAGTTCTGGGTGCTCCACCTGTTTCCAGAAACCTCGGTCGTGCAGATGGGGGTCGTCCAATAGTTCCTCAGGGGCACGCACTGCCCCCCAGGTAAACCCACGTGTCTGGGCAGCATGGTAGAGCTCTTCCGCCGGCAGGTTGGCGATGAAGTTACCCACCAGCTCTTCGATGATATGGTCTCTATTCGCTTCAATCACTTTCGGATCCTGGTATTTGGCGTCTTTGAGGTCGCCGGCCAGGCCGTAGCTGTCCAGCAATTCCGCCAGGTCTTTGACGTACCTGGGGTTGAGCCGACCCGCGACCAGCGCCGTGACATATTTGCCATCTTTGCTGCGAAACTGGGTGCGGGGCGTTGGCCTGGGGGCGTGGTGGCGCCCCGTTTGGCGTCGCACCACCTCATGCCGGTAGATGTAGGTGGGTATCGCGGCTTCGGTGGTGAGGGCGCAGGCTTCGTGAATCGAGGCATCGATATACTGCCCGCGGCCCGTGACCGTGCGGTAGACCAGGGCGGCCATGATGGCGATGTAGGCGTAGTGGCCGCCCATGTGCCAGGCATTGCCACCACCAGGGGCGATGGGAGGGGCGCCCGGGGCGTCCACCTCATCATAGCCGCAGGAAGCCATCTGACCACCCGCCGCCATGTGCAGCAGGTCAGAGGTCATGTAGTCCCGCCAGGGTCCGGTTTGGCCGAAGGGGGTCAAGGCGCACATGATTAGCCCGGGGTTCTGTTCCCTGAGATGTTCATAACCGAGCCCCAGGGCAGACAAATACCCCGGGGGGAAGGTTTCCAGGATGACGTCCGCAGTCGCGGCCAGGTGACGGAAGAGCTGGCGTCCGTCTGCCGTCTCCAGATTGAGGGTGATGCCGCGTTTCGATGTGTTGTAATACCAGAAGGACAGGCTACGCTCCGGATGGGGGATATCATCAAGGAATGGCCCTACGTGGCGGGTAGCCTCGCCACCGGGGGGTTCAATCTTGATGACATCGGCCCCCAGGTCGCCCATGAGTTTGCCACAGAACTGGCCCTTTTCGTCGGCAAGTTCCAGGATGCGCAGGCCCGCCAGCGGGCCTGGGAGGGTCTCGGCCTCGGTCATTTCAACATCTCCTCCATATACGGCAAGCGCTCGCGGGTGGTGGGCCAGAACGTGCCGTCAGCGTAGCCCGACAGTAATTCCTCATGGCTGAAGCCCAGCAGGCCTTCCACAATCTCGCGGGTGTGCTGACCGATCAAGGGACTGGGAAGGTGATTGATTGCTGGGGTTCCCGAGAGTGTAAATGGGGCATTTTGGATCTGCCGCACCCCCAGGGCTGGATGCTCCATTTCCAGATACATCTGTCGGTGGCGTAGCTGGGGATCGTGTTCCACCCGGTCTGCGGAACTCTGCACGGGGAGGGCGCGTACGCCAGCGGCTTGACAGCGCTCCGTCAACTCGTACTTGTCCAGCGTCATACTCCATGCTTCAATGCCCTCGTCCATCTCGTCCTGGTGCTGGAGGCGTCCGGCGAGCGTGGCGAACTGCGCTGCGGTGGCCCACGCTGGATGGCCCATCACCTGCACCAGGTGCTGCCACTCCGCGTCAGTATGGCAGACAATCACACACCAATCGTTATAATTGCCAGGATGGGTGCGATAGGCATTATGGGGTGCGACTGTTGGCCCACGGTACGTGTTGACGAGGGGCGTACCGGGCCAGTGCGCACGGTTGCCGGGGGGAAAGCCGTCGCGGCGCGATACCCGCCCGTTCACGGTGTAGTCCAGGAGCGTGGGACCGGTGAGGGGGATGCCCGCAATCATCTGCGCCTGGTCAATATGCTGGCCTTGCCCCGTCATGTTGCGGTGGTAGAGACCGGTGAGCGCACACATCGCCCCATACATTCCCCCGGTATCGTCCATATACGACCAGCCCCATCCAGCCGGCGGTTTGTCTGGCAGGCCCGAGATGAATGTCAACCCGGAGACCGCCTGGGCGACCGGTCCAAACGTGGTGTAGTGGTGGTTCCGCCCCGTGTGGCCATATCCTGACATGGAGACATAGACAATGTCAGGTTTTACTTTGCACAGTTCCTCATAGCCCAGGCCCCAGTTGCGTAAGACCCGCGAGCTAAAATTCTCGATCACAATATCGGAGATGGCGATAAGGCGTTTGACGATGTCCAGGCCTTTGGGGGTGCGCACGTTGAGACTCAGGCTGCGCTTGTTCACATTCGTGTCGTTAAAATTCCCCGAGGTATTCAGATTCACCTCGACATCCTGCGGCGTAGTGGAACTGGGTAACCGGCCGCGCTCATTCTCGGGCCACTCGATTTTAATAATTTCGGCCCCAAGGGCCCCCAGCCAGCGGGTGGCCCATGGCCCGGCCCGCACCCAACTAAAATCCACCACGCGAATCCCGTCGAGCGCTCGGGGGAGAGACATGCCATCCTTCTCCTTGTTCGTAGTCCCGGCTTCAGCCGGTCCCTTGTCGCACCCCATACTGACTCTCTCGCTGCACTTCACCGCGGCTCTGATCCCATGATTGCAGACGGCTTGGGGAAGAACGCCTCATTCCACGGCCAGTCGCCATGCACCTCAAAGGGCGGTAGCCCCTGCTCGACGCGTTCGCGATAGGGGCTGGCGATGGGCTCCTTCCAGGGATAGATCGCCCCTGCATAGACCTCAGGACCACGCTTGAAGTGGGTGGCCTGCTGCAGCGTTTCCACAAAGGGCGCGTTCATGTCATAGAGAGCTTTAATGCTGGTAGGCCGTGGTCCCGTCCTGGAGACGTGTCCCCATAGATGCCGACCGAGGATTTCCTCGCACATCCAGACACACTCGATGAGCTTGTCCAGATTCACGCCGGTCTCAATGCCCATACCGTCCAGCATGTGCATGACATCCTCGGTGGCCGCCATGCCGGTGGCCTGACCATTGCCGCAGTAGGGACACCCGCCCATACCGCCAATGGTGCCCTCAACGCGCAACGTATCGTCAGACCCCAGCGTCCTGATGGTAGCATACATGGAAGGGATCGCCATCCCCCGGCTGTTGTGCAAGTGCGCCCCGAAGTGCTTGATGTCGGGCCATTGTTCTTTGACGCGGCCAAAAATTTCCTCGATTTTGATGGGATGACACCACCCCATCGGGTCGCCGACACTGACTGCAGTCACCTTAATACCCGCCGCAGCCCAGAGGTCATGCTCTTTTTCGAGAAACTTCATCACCGCATCGACGGGAAAATCGCCCAGGAAGTTGGAGCCGAAGCTGGCATTGGTGCTAATGCCAGCTTCGGTAGCGCCCTGTTCCTTCGCCTTGGCGATGACTTTCGGCCACAGGGCCATCTCTTGCATCTGCGTACGATTCGTATTACGCCGCGCGAACACATCGCACATATGGACTCGTAAGGTGGGACGTGCGCTGCGCTCAATGGTCAAGGGCGGAGAGTACTTCTTAGCGCGCTCGACGCCCTGCTCGTTCAGGGCCAGCGCCGTATAGGTAACGCCTTCTTTGGGATGGAACTTCTGCATGAGTTCATCGATGCGGGCCATCTGCGGAGTATAACGCGGACTGACAAAGGAGCCCACCACGATGCGCTTGAGTCCGGTCTCCGAGAGCGCATCGAGCAGGGCCACCTTGGCGTCAATGGGGATGTTGGCGTCCTCAATCTGCATCCCTTCCCGCATGCCTTCTTCTGTGTACACGATTGCAGGATAGCGTCCGGACATCTGTTGTTCTCCTTCTCCGATGCCATAGCACTCGCGCCTATCATAACCCATTCGCTCCTGTCCTGCATCGCATCCCCTCAATCATCTGATAGAGAAGTATATGGAGCTTACCGTACTTATGATGGAGCCTGGATATGGTGGGCGGCAATAAGCGCCTGGCCGCACGTGTGCTCGGGATTGGCGTAAAAACCCTCTATCGCCGTCTGGCAGAATATCAACTTCCTTAAAAGGTCAGTTTGGCCTTATTTTTCTGCCCCCAAGCCCTCTATCATAACAAAACGCTGGCGGATAGGGCCGCCACTGCTTGGCCGAGCCCGTCCCATTGGTCGGCTCGGACTGCGGCAGCGCTTGGCGTAGACTGGCGGGAGGGAAGCAGAAATTATAGTACACGTGATCCAAGGCCAGTTGCTGGCGTACGCCGTCCTCACCCTGGCAGAGCGTGGTGACCCGTCGCCCCGACTTGTATGCGCGCGTGCTCGCCGGCGAGTTATCCCCGCATCGCGGCAGCGGGAAGGTGGTTGCTACACCTTGCCGGTGCGAAACACTGAAGGTATTTTAGAAGCTCCCATGATGGAAATCTCACACTGAGCCATGCATCCAAACGCTTTATGTCAACGTTTTCTCTCTTGAGAAGAACCTGATACTGTTGATAAACCCTCAAGTGCCGAAGATATACCGAACACGATTCTTTATATATGCCATTAAGTATGGCCAAGGGCCCTGGATAATACGCGGTAGAAACGGTAGCATTGTCCTATGGAAGTAGATGGGCCAACAGCATCAGAAGCGGATGCAAAACCCCTGCCAGCACATCTGCAGTTGGCTGGATTTGACCACAGCTTCTGCGAGGAGAAACGCCATGGAGGATAAGTTCTTTGCAGGTCTCCACGAGGGATTATTAGTGCATCGTCTCTATCTCATGGCAGGCACGGAGGTCCTCGACACGTCTCCTGCCAACTGGAAAGTCATTGCAATGGATGGCGAATTCTTGGAGTTAATCGACTTGACTGTCCAGCACCCATTTCCGTATATGGTGCATCATCTGGAAGCATTCACAGGACCACATTTCACGACCAAGTTACGGGTACGGAAAGCTGCTGTTGCTGGGATTGAGTTCGTGATTGATTATCCCAAACACACGTAGTGCAGGACAGCGGGCCAAGGCGTGAGCTGGTCGAGAAGCCCCAAGCACGTCAGCATTGCATGTGCACCCGTGGGGAGTTCAGGCGACCTCATGAGCCCTGCAGCCTTTCGGCCATGTCGCCGCTGCTGGGTGGCAGCCTACAGGGGAGGAGGAGGCGATGACACGCATCATGCTTCCATGGCTCGCTGCGCTGCTGGGCCTGGGGGGCGTGCTGCCCCTGGCGGTCGAGGCGCAGAGGCCTCCGCTGCGCCCTCTCGTGGTCGTCGGGACGGTCGCCGGTGACGGGGCGTTGCATGGGGTCCTCACGCTCACCCGGTTGGCGCTCACTGCAACGGGCCAACTGGTCGTCACGGGGACGCTGGCGGGCACTGCAGGGACCCAGGAGATCCAGGAGACGGTGACAGCGATTGCCGACCAATTCAGCCACGGAGAGGGTCCCGGCGTCTGTATGCAGCTCCTCCTGGACCTTGCTCCAGCCCACCTGGATAGGCTCGGGCTCACGGTCGAGATGGCGCGGATAACGCTTGACCTCACCGCCCAACGCGGCACAGACCCATTGCTCGGACAGCTGCTCTGCGCGCTGACGTATCTCCTGGAGCATCCCGCATGGCACGTAAGTGGGATTCAGATCTTCCTGAACGCTATCAACCCACGGCTCTCTCCCCAGGGGTGCCTCAGACGGTAGTGTTTCAAAAGTGGAGATAGATAAAAATAACGTTTTGTAGATCAAAGGCATAGGAGTCATCATATCCACCTCTGAGACACTACCCATCTGCTCATCCAGTGGGATGGCTGACGGCCCAACGCGTCTGGCTGCGTGCCTCTCTCAATCGCTCAGTGGCGTTGGCAAACCACTCATCCCAGCGGTTACTCAGGCGCACCCGGCGCGAGCGGAACCCGCGACTCCCTCTTACCGTCCCTGGTAGCGCGGGGGCCGGCGCTCGGTGAAGGCGCGCGGCCCTTCACGCGCATCCTCGGTCTGGCCGATAATCCACCGCAGCGCGCCACCGAAACGCAGGGCGTGCTCCAGCGTCTCGTCCAGGGCGCTCTGGGCCACCTCCTTCGCCGCCCTGACGGCCAGCGGCGCATGGCCGGCGATGCGTTGGGCGATGTGACGGGCGGTAGGCAGCAGCTCGTCGGCCGGCACGATCCGACTCACCAGCCCCACCTGCAGCGCCGTAGCCGCGTCGATGGGATCGCCGGTCAGGAGCATCTCCATCGCCATGGCCTGCGGGATCGCCCGCATGAGGCGCTGCGGGCCACCACCGCCGGGAAAGAACCCGCGCGTGATCTCGGGCAGGCCAAAGCGAGCCTCTGGGGTGCAGATCCGCATGTCGCAAAGGAGGGCGAGCTCGAACCCGGCTGCCAGGCAGTACCCATCAACCGCCGCCAGCAAGGGTTTGGGCATGGCGAGCGTCGAGAAGCCCCCCGCGCGGCTCGTCTCGATGATGGATACGGCAGAGGCATCGGCAGCCCGGCCGCTCTGGGCGCGCTCTTTGAGATCAGCGCCAGCGCTGAAGGTCCTGCCGGCGCCGGTGAGGACCCCAACCCTGATATCGGCGTCCTCCCGGACCCGCTGCAGCGCTGCCAGGAGCGCTCCGCTGAGTTCGCGGTTCATGGCATTGCGGACGGCAGGGCGGTTGAGGGTGATGACGGCCACATGGTCCGCCAGATCAACGAGCAGCGTATCACTGTTCACGATGGTCCTCCTCTCATGCAGGACGACAACGCTTCAGGGGGGTGTTTTCCGCGTCCTGCGTCCCGCAATGACCTCGCCAGAGTGGCGAGGGGGCACCCCGTTCCCCTCGAGCGTGTACCTGAAGCCATGTGAGGCGCTTCTGGGTGATCGAAAACGCGCACCCAGTGCGCAGGCAGCTATCCCACCCCTGCATCCGGCTCCGCCATGATCCGTCCGTTGCCTGGAGAGGGCCCGGCGGCGCTCAGCCGGCCTGGGGCTCCGCGTCGCCCGGCGGCGCCTGGTGGCAGGCCCCACAGACCCCCATCTCCCCACCCCACGGCGCCGGCTGCACCAGGAGCGCCGGCGCATCCAGACATTGCTCGCAGATATGGCCCACGAGAAGCGGGTGTGCACGCTGGTCCCGTGCGGCGCGATGGAGCACGCGCTGACGTAACGCTGCGGTCAAGGCCTCTCGGAGGGGCTGTACCAGAGGACGGGCACGTCGGGACGGTGCAGCGCGGTCGTCCTCCGCCGTGTCTGCTCCGCGCACGCCTTGGTGCCTGCCCGCACTTCTGTCCTGCGCCCACATCTCGGGCGTGCTGCCTTCTTCCCTCATACGACGTCCTTCCCACGCACTCTGCGCCATCGCCTCAGACTTGTTCTCCAAGAGCACCACGCGCCAGCGATGGCCTGCGACACCCGCGCCGACGGTGCCGGGCCATGGTAGTCTCCCTGTGCCGCAAGGGCAACACGCGCTGGCGGTGGGGCGCGTCGCACGCGGCGGTTCCACGTCGAGCAACAAGGAGCATCCTGCGATGCTCCTAGCCAATGGCCTTGTCCAGGCCGCTCCGGCCGCCGGGAAAGTGCCGGTACAACGTCGCCGGCGAGACCTGCAAGCGCCTGGCCACGTCCTCGACCGTGATCGCCGGGTCTTTTAGCAGGGCGTGGGCGGCGATCTTGTCCCCTGCAGAGAGGGCCGGAGGCCGGCCGCCGGTGCGCCCGTGCGCCCGGGCGGCCGCGAGGCCGGCGCGGGTCCGTTCCCGGATGATGGAGCGCTCAAATTCCGCCAGGGCACCGAAGAGATGAAAGACCAGGGTACCGCCTGGGGTGCCGGTGTCGATGGCTTCGGTGAGGGAGCGTAGACCGATCTGGCGGCCGTGCAGGGCTTCGACCGTGTCGAGCAGCTGGCGCAGCGACCGCGCCAGACGGTCGAGCTTCCAGACCACGAGCGTATCGTCGGGCCGCATGTAGTCGAGGGCGGCGGACAATTGCGGCCGATCCCGCTGCGCACCGCTGGCCTTCTCGGTAAAGATCCGCTCGCAGCCCGCCGCCTGCAGGGCATCGAGTTGCAGGGTGAGGTCTTGGTCCTGGGTTGAGACGCACGCATACCCGACGCTCAGAGGCATAGAGGCACCCCTCCTGTGGTCTGATGGTCTCTCAGAACTCACCGCCACCATAGCCGATGAGAGAATAGGTTTCAAGAGGCATTTCTGAGAGAGAAAAGACGGCCGAGAGACCTGGTGTGTGGAGGGTGGCCTGCGCTCTCTCCAAAACGGGCCGTTTTTTACAGAATTTTTACAGAACTTTTACCGCGTCGTTATGACAGGATGCGCCACCCCTGATATGCTCCTCCTCAGTGGTACAGCCGGTTAAAATCTTGAAGTGCTCCACCGGACGATCATGCGAGCGCTCCTCGGGAAGCCGCTGCCCCTCGCCCTAGAGGACCTGCGCGCCTCCAGACGTCGCCTGGCTGCTTAGAGACCGGACTGGGCAGCACACCTCGGTACGACCCCGGAGACAGTCGCGTGTTGGGCAAAGAGGAGGACCCTGATCGCGCCGACCATAGAGCGGCAGTGCCGGGAGGCGGTCGCCACCGTTGCGCGGGGCGCTGCGGGTCGGGCCTGTCGTCCATGGGCGGTGACGAGCGTATGGCCTGGCACAGCGGAGAAAACCAGCACGGTCTCCCCTGCAGAACTTGCTCGTCCTTTGCCAGGCGCAGCACGGCAGCG
>WNEY01004138.1_pt1 | contig 10992 bp, 8 predicted proteins | sample 5400531 | NCBI WGS metagenome assembly WNEY01 (sample SAMN13153338, study PRJNA577476) | soil metagenome | isolation source: 200 cm saprolite under Douglas fir tree site 1 | place: USA:California | collected 2015-04-18
GGTCAGGTTGCCCGCCGCGTCGCGGGCCACTGCGGTCAGGGTGTACGACCCGTTCGCGACCGCGGTCGTGTCCAAGGTGACCGAGTAGGGAGCGGTGGTGTCCTCGGCGCCGAGGTCGATGCCGTTGTATTTGAACTGGACGCCTGCGAGGTTGCCGGAAGCGCCGGCCGTCACGGTGATGGTGAAAGCGACGGTGTCTCCGGACAGGGGAGAGGTGATGGCCACCGTCGGCGGGGCCGTGTCGGTCTGGGCTTGGTCCGCAAAAGGCGCGCCCAGTAAAAGCGCAAACGCGGCTGCGCGGGCTGCGCAGGCCGCGGCGGGAAACGCCGGGTCGTTGCAACGGCGAACCGCTTTCATGGCTCTCCCGGCGATCTACTTTTCACCCGCCGTATACCCACGGCGTCTCCGCCATGGTCAACGGCCGGACCTGATCCCGGCATTCGGCTTCGACCGCGCGCAGAATCACCACCGCATGATCCCCGTCCGTGTCCACGATCCGCTCGACCCGGCATTCGATGTGGGCAGGCAGATTGGGCAATACGGGCGCGGTTGTCGTGCCCTGCGCAAATGGTTCTCCGTTGATAGTTTCGCCCTCCGTGCGGGTCGGGTAGAAAAACCTCCGCGCGATTTCCTGCTGCCGGTCACCCACGATATGCAGGACAGCGGTCCGGCTTTCCGCGAGGCATTTGAACACGTTGCTGTCCCTCCGGACCGCCGCCATGAGCAAAGGCGGCTTGAAAGACGCCTGCGAGACCCAGCTGACCGTTGCCGCTCCGTAGTGATTGTCGCTCCGAGACGTCAACACATACACACCGTTCGACAGCAGGCGGAGCGTCTTTTTCCTCGTCTGCGCGTTCATATGTGCAGCCCCAGCTTCTCCACGGCAGTTCAACTTCCGGACATGCGCGCAGTCACCGACGGCTCACCGGTGGTCCCGGCACTGGTCCGACGATTCCACTCCTGGACGTTCTCGACGATTTCCTGAATGTACCCCGACCGGCTGAACAGGCGAATCACAGCTTCGTTGAGCACAGACACGGGAAACCGCACTGGACGGGCGAAATCGACAAACAGCACAACCCGTTCTTCGTCCGTATCGTTCCAGACTTCATGCGGGTAGGTGTCGTCAAACACGACGCTTCGCCCCTCCTCCCAGTGGGCCACGTCGGAGCCCACTCGGATGCGACAGGCCTCCTTCTCGCGGGGCACGACGAGCCCCAGGTGATAGCGGAGGACGCCGGCGTACGGGCCCCGGTGCTCAGGAAGGTGTGCCCGCGCGGCCAGGATCGAGAAGAACGCGGTTTTTATCCTGGGAATCGCCTCGACGAGCCGCGTCGTCTCGGGGCAGCGGCGGCAGTTCTCGGCGATCTTTCGCCCGTACGCATACAGCCAGTATGTCTTCCACTTGTCATCCCGCGTGATCTTCAGCTGCTCCTGGGAGATCTCGTGGAAGCTCGGGATCCGCTCGCGTTCGCGCAGCAGCGCATGCAACTCGTCGCGAATCGCGGTCCAGCCGGCCTCGATGCGCGGAATCCAGGCGAACTCCGACGGATTGAAAAACGGATGCTGCCCGACGGATGAAAAGCGGCGGACCAGCCATTCCGTGGGCCTGTACAGGATGTAGGAGAGGCTGAGATTGGCGGCTTTGACCGCCAGTCTTACCGACATGCGACGATTCACGGCAATCCTCCACGGTCATAGTAACGATCACCGAGGCGGTCTCGGCCTTTGCGAAGGCTCATATCGCCCTCCATGAATACACCGCTCGGGTCTAATTGGCTGCGGCCGCTTTCCGCTTCTCGATGAACTCGGTGATCTTCCAATCGATGCCACCGTTCTTCATCGAACTCACGGTGCTCGGAAGCGAGAAGGTCGAACAGCAGGCGATCGCACGGGCGGTCGTCTATGGAATGACATTGCCGCTGCCTGCCGACGAAACGAAAGCCGAGGCGCTTTATGGTCCGGAGCGACGGGTTACCCTCCACGGTCCATGTATTGACCGAATGAAGTCCGAGAACCTGAAACGCCAGGGTCATAAGCTTTGAACTGGCGATGGTTGAATACCCCCGGTTACGGAAGGATTTCTCCCCCGACACCCCCCAAAACGTCGCGGTCTTGAAGACGCGATCCACGTTGTTCAGGCCGAGAATCCCGATGGGGGTGTCGTCCCGATCGGACGTATACGCCCTCAGAAAATGGGTTTCCCGCTGCGCCATGATCTTGAGCAGCGCGGGCGTGACGAGCTGTCTTCCGTTCCCGAAATCCAGCCACTGGTAGTTCTCTTTTTGGGCGAGCCAGCTCGCGGCAAGCTCGATGAGCTCGGGCGTGTCGAGCGGAAGAAGCTTCATGTTTCGACGCTCCGCGCCGCGGGCGAAACCTCGGCGCCGCGCCACAGCGTTTCGTAGGCGGCCAGCAGCTTCGGGGCTTCGTGGCGCCATTCGAGCTCCTTCTCCACGCGCCTGCGCCCGTATTCGCCCATCTGCGCGCGCCGGGCCGGGTCGTCCAGCAGCTCGAGGAGCTTCGCCGCAAGGTCGAACGCGTCATTTTTTCCCGCGTAAAGAGACGCTGCTTGAGCCGAGTAACGCCCTTCCGCGAGATCGAACTGCACGATCGGCTTGCCGAGGGCCATGTACTCCATGATCTTGTTCATGGTGGACTTGTCGTTCAGCTCGTTGGCGACGTCGGGGTTGACGCAGACCTCGGCGGTGTTGAGCATCGCCAGCATCTCACCGTCCGGCACGCGTCCCGTGAAAGTCACGTACTCCGCCACGCCCAGCTCTTGTGCGAGCCCTTTCATCTGTTCGAGCGAAGTGCCGCCGCCCACCACGCCGAAGTGGATATCCGCGCGCCCGAGGTCGAGCACGATGTGCCGCACGGCCCGCAGCAGATAGTCGATCCCCTCCTGCTTTCCCATCGTGCCGACGTAGCCGACGAGGTAGCGGCGGCCGCGCTTGAGACGCGGGTCGGGAGGCAGGATCTTGAGGCGCTCCAGGCTCGGGCCGCTGCGCACGACGAACACGCGCTCGGCGGGCATGCGGCCGCGCTCGATCGCGATGCTTCGGTAGGATTCGTTGGTGGCGATCGACACGTCGGCGGCGCGGAAGGTCCAGTACTCGAGCTTCAGCAGGAAGCGATGGAGGAAATCGCGCCGGCCGAACTTCGCCTCGTAGAGCTCCGGGTTGAGATCGTGGTGATCGAACAGGAACTTCTTTCCGAGCAGCTTGAAGAATCCGCCGATCAGGAAGAACAGGTCGGGTGGATTGCAGGCGTGAACGACATCGAACCCGCGCGTGAGGAGCACCCGCCAGGCGAGCGCGAAGGTCCAGACGAGCGCGATCCCATATTCCAGTGCGTAGCCCGCCGCGCCCGATGCTTCGAACGGCAGGGCGTAGCGGTAGATGCAGATACCGTCGATCGCCTCGAACTTCTTCTCGTAGCCCTTCGCGGTAGGGCAGATGATCGACACGAGGTAACCGGCGTCGCGCAGCGCCGTCGCTTCCTGCCATACCCGGCGGTCGAACGGGCTGGGGAGATTTTCGACCAGGATCAGGACGCGCCGCGGCTTGCCGGCACGCGCCGACGGTAATATTTCAGCAGTCATTCGTTCACTTTGTCCCCATGAAGTAGACACTAGGAAAGAAGAACCCGCCAAGACCCAATTTGCCAAGCAAGCTCACCAAACCAGCGTGGTACTGGTATACGCGCAGGTAATAAAGCAGTGTGATGTCCTCCGTTCGATCGAACACTTGTTCCAGCGCCGCTTTCAGTTCGCCGGGCGAAAACCCGGCATGCGCGCCGTATTCGTTCCTGAATCTCCCGTGGAGCCGCGCATTCCAGTCGACAACGTTCCATACAAGTTTGTCACGCCATGTGGCGTCTTTACTGCCTAGGTAACCCAAAAGCCGTAGTCGGTTCGGTGTCCCAACGAAATACGTCCCGCGCTGCGACAAGACCCTTTCCATCTCGGCGAGCGCCTTGCGGTAGGCCGGGATATGCTCCAAGACGTGATAGGAGAAGACAAAATCGAAGGCTCCGTCCGCAAAATCGAGGCATGTGGCATCGCCTCGACGAAGTTCCACGGCCGCTGCTGCCGCCGAGTCGAACGAGCCATCCAAATCGACGCCGACCACTTCCACCTTTAGCTCGCTGGCGAGTATTGCCGCCTCGACCCCGGAGCCGCAGCCCACGACTAGGACTCGGCGAATCGGGGAGCTAATGCGTTCGCGCACGATGCCGACAATCACCTCGGTCTTGCGATCGCGAAGCTCGGTCTTCACTCTAGCGAGAGCAAGCGAAGCCCGACGATTACTGCGCTTTCCGTCAAGCCCTGAAAGCCACTCCTCTCCGTCTCTGCTTGCGGAGAAAAGGCACGGCCCCAGAACCTTTTTTTGGGCGGGCAGCATTGACGCATCCGGTATGGCTCTCCCTTGTTCGCTAGTCATCGTTCATTCACCAGGAGTGTGCACGAGCCCAGACCACATTCTCGCCAGGGGATTCCCCTTCGTTACTCCCGAACCATTGAGCGAGAACATTGTTACCAGCAGATCCCTTCGTAGACGCCGGAAACGCTGCGTGAATCGGTGACGCGTACAAAGTCGATGACGGTCTGCCTGTCGGTCAGGCGCTTGGGAACGTCGCGGAATTCCGGCGCGGCGTTCCCGATGACGATGGTGCCGGCGTGCTCGAGGACCTCGTCGACGCTCGCGACCATCAGCCGCGAGATATGCGGAATGCGGTTGAGAATGTAATCGCGGTTCGCCCCGTGGATGCTCGCGAGCCTGACGTTGCCGTCGTAGATGCGCAGGTCATAGCCTTTGCCTATCAGCCGCTCGGTCAGCTCCACCACCGGGCTTTCGCGCAGATCGTCCGTTCCCGCCTTGAAGCTGAAGCCGAGCACGCCGACTTTCTTGCTGCCTTTTTCGATCACCGCCCGCACGCCGCGCTCGATCTGCTGCTCGTTGCTCAGCAGAATGGACGCGAGGATGGGAAGGGAAACGTCGAGCGTTTTTGCCTTGTACAACAGCGCGCGCAGGTCCTTGGGCAGGCACGAGCCGCCGAACGCAAAACCGGGTTTCAGGTAATACGCGGAGAGATTGAGCTTGGTGTCCTGACAGAAAATATCCATCACGCGATGGCTGTCCACCTCGAGCCCTTTGCAGAGGTTGCCGATCTCGTTCGCGAAACCCACCTTGAGGGCGTGCCACGCGTTGTCGGCGTATTTGACCATCTCGGCGGTCTCGATGTCGGTGCGGACGAGCGGCGCCTCGATGCGAGCGTAGAGATTCGTCAGCGGATCTCCGCTTGCCCGGTTGAGCTCGCCGATTACTGTCTTCGGCGGGTTGAAGTAATCGTGCACGGCTGTCCCCTCGCGCAGGAACTCGGGGTTGATGCAGACCCCGAACTCAGCGCCGGCGCGCCGACCCGAGCACGCTTCGAGCGTCGGGATGACCACGTCGCGCATGGTCCCGGGCAGCATGGTGCTGCGGATCACCACGACCGGCGCGCCCTGATGGCTGCGCAGGGCCGTGCCGATCTGCTCGCATACGCGGTGCACGTATTTCAGTTCGATGTCGCCGTTGCTGCGGCTGGGCGTTCCCACGCAGATCAGAAACAGATCGGTCTGCCGGACCGCCGCGGCGGCATCCGTCGTCGCGGACAGCCGGCCGGCCGCCACCTGCTGTTTTACGATCCGGCCGATGTCCCGTTCGATGATCGGGGTCTTGCCGGCGTTGATCAGATCGACCTTCCCCGGCTCCGAATCGACGCCGATGACTTCGTGGCCTTCCTGGGCAAGGCAAGCCGCCGAAACGGCCCCGACGTATCCGAGACCCCAGACGCTAAGCTTCATGACCGTCCCTCATGATCGCAGCGAGGACATGCGCCGCGGAAAGATGCCGCAACCGTTCCGACTTCACCCCGCGCAAGCATCGGTCCAGCATAGAAGGGCTTATTGACGCCCGTGCTGCGCCTGCGATGTGGGATGTAGTCCGATCGGATCAGCCGCCGGAACGTCTGCGACGATATCGGATTTCAGACGGCCGCCCCGAGCCGCCGTGCACGGCAAATTGATAGGCGCGGTCCAGCACCGGAGTGACTTTTCGCTCGGTGAAACGCTTGGCGATCCGCGCCTGCGCCGCGGCAGCCATACGAGCGAGCAGGTTGCGGTCGGCAGCCAGGCGGGCCATGCGGTCGGCCAGCATGCGGGCGTCACCTGAGGGAACGATGAAGGCAGCTTCGCAGTCCGCACCCACTATCTCCGGCACCGCACCCACCGGGGTTACGATGGCGGCACAACCGAGCGCCATGGCCTCGAGCAGCATGTTGGGGAAGCCCTCGCTGCTGGAAATCTGGAGGAAAACATCGGTACGGCGAAGCGTCTCCAGCGCTTCTTCGTGGGAAAGGAAGTCGAGCATCCCGACATGCCGGTCGAGCCCCGCGCTCCTGATTTCATCGCGCAGCGGAATGGTGACAGCCATCAAGGTAACTTCAACCTTTACGCCGCGCGCGACCAGTTCCCGAACCGCATCCAACAGTACATAGGCGCCCTTCAGGTTCGGCGCCTCGCCGCAGCAAAGCAGAAAACGAGGTACCGCAGGCACCGGGAAAGATCGTTTCTCCACCAGGGTTTCAGGCACGAAATTATTCAGGATGACCGTGGAGCCCGTGTGACCGAGACCGGCTACGTAGTTCTTCCAGTATTCCGACTGCACTACAAGCACCGAAGGCTGGCGCAGCGTCCACCGAATTGCGGCGCGTGCCGTTGCCCCAGAAGACTCCCAAAATCCGTTGAAGGAGCCGCCAATTCGAAGCACTACGGGGCGGCGGAGAATCTTCCCCATCAGTGTATAGAGCGACGCTTCCCAGAAAGCCTGGAAGTCGCTCGCCTGGATCTGGATGACTTGCGGACGACGCGCCACGAGAACGCCAGGGTAGCTGACCAGATGCCAGAGCGTGATAAGAAGACCTTGAGCAACGCGCTTCAAACCGCCGCGGAACACGGCGAAGTAGCCGTAATTGTCACCCTTTACATTGCGTTTGCCAGGGCGTGACGTGCTAAAGGGAATGAAGTCGTATTTTTCCTTGAGCGACGAGCCGGCCACGTTACGCATGAAAGTGGTGACGCCACCTTGGGTAGGCGGCCACGGGCCAACCATCAAGACCTTCGGGCGGGCTGCACTCATGCGGCCAGAGCCTCGGGACCGACCTGGTAGCGGCCGCACCAGGTCTCGAACATGAGAAGCGACCAAAGCGCGAAGCTCCAGTCGCGGGTGAGGCGGGTGTGCTCCCCGACGATGCGTTCCAGCGCTTCGCGCTTGAACACGTGACCCACCATGGCGCCGGGGGCCAGCAGTTTCTGGCGGATGTAGTCGCTCAGGCTGTCCTTGAACCAGTGACCGAGCGGAACGGAGAATCCCTGCTTCTTGCGCCAGAGGAACTCCGCGGGAAAATAGCGCTCCATGGCCTTGCGCAAGAGATATTTCTGCCGGCCGCGAGGCAGCTTGGTGTTGAACGCGACGCGGTTCATCAACTCGGCAAGCCGGTGATCGAGAAACGGTGCCCGCACCTCCAGGCTGTGCGCCATGCTCATGCGGTCCACTTTGACGAGGATATCGTCGGCCAGGCTGACCGTCTGTTGCCAGAGGGTCATGCCGGCGAGAGGCGAAAGCGCGTGATCAAACATGGCGGCGAAAAGCGTGCGATCGTTGGCGGGTGTCGCGTACGGCGCGAGATACGGCGATACGCCGGCGAGATAATCTCGGCGGAATACGACCTGCTGTTTGGCGACGAAGCGGTCGCCGGCTTCCAGCCCCGCATCTTCGATGTTGCGCGCGAGACGGAGGTAGGCGACGCGCCTGCCGGTGTCGGATGCAGGCATCGACCGGACTGCCGCCGCGGCGGCGAAGCGAAGAAGGCCGGGAAGCTTGCTCAGCCGCTCGCTCAACATGTGGCCTCGGTAGCAGTCATAACCGGCAAACATCTCGTCGCCGCCATCGCCGGACAAGGCCACCTTGACGTGTTGTCGCGTCAGCTTCGATAGATACCACGTGGGCAGCGCCGAGGAGTCCGCGAACGGTTCATCCGCGTGCCAGGCGATCTGTTCGATGATCTCGATTCCGCCCGGCTCCAGCAGAAACTCGTGGTGACGGGTGCCGAACCTCTTCGCCACGTAACGCGCATGTTCGCGTTCGTCGTAACGCGCTTCGTTAAAACCGATGGAGAAGGTCTCGAGCGGCTGCCTGCTCACGTCGCTTGCGAGCGCCACGACGGCGGAGGAGTCGACGCCGCCGGACAAAAAGAACCCGATCGGCACATCGGATACGAGCCGCAGCCGCACCGAATCCTTCAGGATTTCGAGCGCCTCATCGATGATCGCACTCTCGTCGGCGCGCTCTTCGCTCGGCTCGGGCGGGACCCAGTAGCACCGCTCGTGCACGTTGGCACCCTCGGCCCTCAGCCAATGGCCGGGTGGCAGCCGGCGCACGTTGCGGAAGATGGTGCGGGGGCCCATCACATATGCGTTGGCGAAATAGTTATAAAGCGCAACGGGATCGAGGCGCTTCTCAACCAAACCGGTCTCGACGAGCGCTTTCAGCTCGGATGCGAGATATAGGGTGCCTTGGTGTTCCAACACGTAGAGCGGTTTTTCGCCGAAGCGGTCACGAGCAGCGAAAATTGACTGGGCACGTCCATCGTAAATCGCGAAGGCAAACATGCCGTCGAGCCGGTCGAGACACTTTTCGCCCCATACGAGGTAAGCGTGCAGCAGCACTTCGGTATCGGAATTGGTGTCTATTGGATGTCCAGCGGCAAGGAGCTCGTTTCGAACTGAGCGGAAGTTGTAGATTTCACCGTTGAACACAATCCAGACTTGCCCGTCCGGAGTACACATCGGCTGCTGCCCGCCGGTGATGTCGATAATGGCGAGTCGGCGATGTCCCATGACGGCGCGGTCCAGGCACTTCTGCCCGTGCCCGTCCGGCCCTCGGTGGCGGATGGCGGTGTCCATCCGGTCGAGCAGGGATTGATCAGGCAGGCGATCGCTCCTCTGGGCATAAGCGAAAACGAAACCGCACATGTCATCGACCTTTCAAAAACCCCCTGCGCTAAAGTCCGATAAATCAGCAGATGATTTCGCTGCGCAGAACGTTTCCCCCCACCAGCCGCGCCCGCCACATGACCGTCGGGGCCGGCCGCTTATCGTCGAACCGCCTCGACACCCAGCCGGAAATCGGGGCGGTGCTGCCGTAATAAACCAGCGCAGACGCCCTCTCCGCGTGCGGGAGCTTCAGCAAAAGCGTTGTTCCCGATTGGTTGAGCCGGTAACCGCCCGGAACGGGATCGAACCCGCACCGCTCGCTGCAATGGAAAAAGAGCTCGATTTCGTGGGCCTCCGACATCTCCAAGGTGTCCTCGATGATCACCCGTCGGGTCCGCTTCTCGAGGGTGACACGCCGCCGGTGCATCACCGGATCGGGCAGTCGCATATAACCGTCATGCCAGCCCTCGAAGACGTCGCGTTCCGCCGAGACCCGCCACAGGCGGCAGCCGGCGCGCGCCTTCTTGAGCCACATGAAATTCCCGCCGGACTGCGATTGGTCCACGCCATCGACCCGCACGGTATTGTGAGCTGCGGTGCCGCGAAAGTACCGACGCCAGGCGCCTTGCGTGTGGTACGCGAAAGCCCCGGGGTCGATGAGAAAATCCATTCCCGAGACCGACAAGGTGAACGCGAGCGCGTCGGCGTGACCGTGCGCCGCGATCGCCCGATAGCCCAGGGGACCGGCGTCGATCACTAAGCGGATCTCGTTCTCGGTTTCGAAATCGCAACCGAGGATGTAGTAACCGCCTTCGGGAAACACCCGACGGACTGGAAGCTGCGCCCCGGTGGTATCGGGCTCCTGAAACGCCGCGTCCGCGCCCTCCCCGAATAGCCAGCGCGTCTTGTCGTCCAGCCCACCCGCTTTCGCCTTGAAGTCGCCGCGGCGAAACAGGATCGCGCCGGTGGCGAGCAACGACCGGTAACCGCAGAACTCCGGGCTCTGGGCGAGCTTCACGACGAGACCGTCATCGGAATCGCCGAACATGGGGACGTTGCCGCCCGCATCCATGATCGACGCGAGATACTCCATCATCGCCTCGATGCGCGACTCGAACGCCGCTGAAAATTTCTGCCCATTCGCCCTGCCGGCGAGGAGCGCGAGCAGGAGCAGATCGAGCTCGAATTGCTGGTAAGACACGGCCTGCTCGCGATTGACGCCGTCCGGGCCGTTCTGCAGCAGGGTTTCCCTCTCGAGAACCGCTTTGGCCTCCGCAAGCCACGCGCGCGCTTGCGGCCAGTAGGGCCAGGCGAGGGCCGCGATAAACAGCCCCGCCGCTTCGCCTATGAGGTGATTGTTCGCCGAGGAGTAGAGCGAAAAGCGCCCATGGACGAACTGCGCATGCTGGTGGACGGACTCCAGCCACCGCTGCCTGAACCGCGCGCCCTCGGCATCCTCGAACAGCGGCGAGGACGCGCCGCCGAGGAGCTGCCACGCCACGGACCAGTTGATCAGCCTGAGCGCCGACTCAAGCGCGCTCGACCAGTTGGGCCCCATCCGGTAGGGACAGGCGGCCAACCAGCTCTCCAGGTGCTGCCGGACGACGCTGAGGTACCGCGCATTGCCGCTGAGGGAGTAGGCCTGTGCCAGCGTCACGAGATGCAGATGCCGGTTGATCTCCCACAGATACTTGATGTCCCCCACCAGACGCGGATTGCGGTAGTCGAGCAGCATGCCGAAGCTGAGCGGCGCTTCCACGCCGGTCTTGGGGTCGCGGTTCCAGCGCGGCGGCGAACTCAGCTCGATGCCCTGCATGGCGAACACGTCGAACTTGCCGGCGGCAATGCGGTCGGCGGCCGCCAAGTAGCGCGGCGCATCCACTTTCGCCGAAGCGTGGATCCAAGGGCGGGACGCGTGCGCGAGATCCGGGGGCGGGACAACGGTGGAGCCCACC
>WNEY01004141.1_pt1 | contig 10988 bp, 9 predicted proteins | sample 5400531 | NCBI WGS metagenome assembly WNEY01 (sample SAMN13153338, study PRJNA577476) | soil metagenome | isolation source: 200 cm saprolite under Douglas fir tree site 1 | place: USA:California | collected 2015-04-18
GCCCGCAAACGACGTTTTCAGTTTGCCACGCTCGTCGTTGAGACTATAAATAGCAAGATTTATCGGCACGTCCCGCCACTCGACCCGCAAAACTGAAACTGCGCGCGTTTGATCGCCAGCAAAGCAACGCTGGTCGAAGATATCGTAGGGAATATTTCGGTTGAGGAGGAAAAGTTCGACTGCTTTGCAATCGTCAGTAAACAGTTGCAGGTCGATTTCGCTATAGCGCCCGGCTGTGCCCTTCAGCACTGGACCCGCGAGATAGGGGCGGAATTGCGAGAGCAACCGCATCGCGTCGAGCGCTCGCTCCCGAAGATACTGGATGCGCTCGCGCTGTTCCTCGCCTTGGTAGAGTGATTGATAGGCCCGCAACTCGGCCTCGATCTCCTCGTTTCTTGGCAGCGCCTGTGTGTCTTCGGCACCGAGCTGGCGCGCAGCTTTGCGTTTGGCGAGCGCGAAGTCCTCGATACCGTCCTCTGCCATGATGCGCGCCGCGGCCGCGGCGATGCGCATGCGCATTTGTTGCTGCTTGAGTTTGCCGTCTTTCGGCATGGAAAAGAAGCCGGCGGGAGCTCCGGCATGATACAGCAGCCGGAAAGAGCGGCGGAGTAGGCTAGAATCACGGCTTCGCTTGCAAACCGGGTTTTTCATGGGCGCGCAAGCCAGGGCGCTCCGGACACCAAGCTTCGTGCATATCCACATTCTAGGGATCTGCGGTACTTTCATGGGAGGCATTGCTGCGATCGCCAAGGCAGCGGGGCACCGGGTGACAGGCTGTGACGCCAATGTTTACCCGCCGATGAGCATCCAACTTGCCGGCCAAGGTATTCAGCTCACCGAGGGTTACGGCGCCGATCAGATCGCCTTGAATCCCGATCTCTGGTTGATCGGGAACGTAATAAGCCGAGGCAATCCATTGATCGAGGCGATATTGGATCGGGGTGACCGCTACGTTTCCGGCCCTCAATGGCTCGCGGAAAACGTTCTGGCAGGCAAGTGGGTGTTTGCGGTCGCAGGAACTCATGGGAAAACAACGACTTCTTCAATGCTCGCTTGGATTCTCGAGGATGCCGGGCTGGACCCCGGGTTTTTGATTGGCGGCGTGCCGCAAAACTTTGAAATATCGGCAAGGCGCGGAAATAAAAGGTATTTTGTGATCGAAGCCGATGAATACGATACCGCCTTCTTCGATAAGCGCTCCAAGATGGTGCATTACCGTGCTAAAACGGCAATTCTGAACAACATCGAGTTCGATCACGCTGATATCTTCGCCGATCTTGCTGCGATCGAGACGCAATTTCACCATTTCGTAAGAACTATCCCCAAGTCGGGTCTACTTGTTGTGAACGGCGTAGATCCAGTGATCGATCGGGTTCTTGCTCGCGGCTGTTGGACGCCAGTCGAGCGCTTCGGTGTAAATGGGGGGTGGAACGCGACCGAAACCGGGCCAGAATACTTCGAAGTGTCCCAGTATGGCAAACCGGTCGGGTGGGTGCAGTGGGGCCTTCTCGGTGAACACAACCGGCAGAATGCCCTTGCCGCAGTTGCCGCCGCCCACTCGGTTGGGGTCGATCCGGCCAGTGCCGTGCAGTCACTCACACGCTTCAAGAACGTAAAGCGTCGCATGGAGCTGCGGGGTATGGCGGCGGGCGTTTCGGTTTGGGACGACTTTGCCCATCACCCGACGGCCATTGCTGCGACGCTTGCCGGCCTACGGAACAAAGTCGGGAGCGCGCGTATTCTAGCCGTGCTTGAGCCGCGCTCCAACACCATGAAGCTCGGTTTGATGAATGACAGGTTAGTGGCCAGCCTTAAGTACGTCGACCGAATTTTTTGTTACGGCGCAAACCTCGACTGGGATGCGGCTGCAGTGCTTGCGCCACTGGGTGCCCGTGCGAGCTGCGAAGTAGATTTGGAGCGGCTTGTTACGGCCGTCATCGGCGAGGCACGGCGCGGCGACCACGTGCTCGTCATGTCGAACGGAAGTTTCGGCGACATCCACGAGCGCCTGCTCGCTGCGCTCGGAAGACGCGCCGCCGAGGCAATCCGCGCATGATCATTTACTTACACGGATTCAACAGTTCACCGCAGTCTAGCAAGGCGCGAATTCTAAGGAGTTATCTGGAAGAGCGAGGGCAAGGTGCGAAATTTGCTTGTCCGCAGCTACCGCATTGGCCGGATAAAGCCGTCGTTGCGGGGGAGACGGAAATCGCGCGCCATCCGAAGGAGAAAATCACCTTGGTCGGGAGCTCGCTGGGCGGCTTCTATGCTACTTGGCTAGCCGAAAAGCACGGGAAGCGAGCAGTTCTGATCAATCCCGCGGTCACCCCGCACAGCGGTCTTCGCGCCTATCTCGGCGCACAGCAGAGCTCCAATGGTGACCAATACGAACTCAGCGACGAACACGTGCGGCAATGGAAAAATCTTGTCGCCTCCAAGGTCAACCCCGATCGTTACCTATTGCTGGTTGAAACCGGAGACGAAGTACTCGACTACCGCGAGGCGGTGAGAAAATACCGAGGCGCAAGGCAGGTAGTGGTGCAGGGCGGGGACCACACTCTGGCGAGCTTTCCCCAACACATCCCGCTTATCCTGGAATTTGCCGACATGACCTGATTACCGCAGTAGTTTCCAGGTTGAGCTTCCGTCCTTGAGCGCGTAGCGCGCCACCGCTTTTTCGTCGAAGTTGAACCCCAGACCCGGAGTCTTCGGCAGGACCAGCATGCCATTCTTCGCCATTAACTGTGTGTCGATGAGGCGCCGGAAATTAAGCACTTGGTCATTCGGGAAGAACTCGACGTAGCGCGCGTTGGGGGTCGCCGCCACGAGGTGCGCGTGCAGGTCGTGAAACCAGTGCGGGCAGACCGTCACGCCGTAACTCGCAGCCGTCGCAGCGATTTTTCTCCATTCGGTAATTCCGCCGCATACCAGGGCATCGGTCTGCAAGATTGCCGCCGCACTCTTTTCGAGGATTTCCCTAAAGTGCCAGCGGCCGGTGCCGATTTCGCCGGTGGCGATCGCAACGCGTGTGAGTTTCGCGAGCCGCGCATGGTTCTCGATATCGTCGGGAAAAAAAGGCTCCTCGATCCAATAAGGGTCGTAGCGCTCAAAGCGCTCCATGTAACGCATAGCCGTCGGCAGATCGCGCCAAGCATTGTTGGCATCGAGCATCAGCTCGACCTCGGGTCCCACGGCGTCGCGCGCAGCTTTCACGCGCGCTTCTTCCTCATGGCGCGAGAGCTTTCCGACCTTCATCTTCACGGCGCGAAATCCCGCCTTCACGTAGGTGGCCATCTCTTCGCCGAGATTCTCGGGCGTCTTGCCAGATAAGTAGTAGCCTCCGCTGGCGTACGCCGGGACGGCATCGTCCACCATGGCGCCCAGATACTTGAAGAGAGGAAGTTTTGCCGCGCGCGCGTTTAGATCCCAGAGCGCGCAGTCGAGGATCGAAATCGCGCGCATGACGCTGCCCGCGCGTCCTTGCAGCAATGACTCCTCAAACATTTGCTGCCACAGGCCTTCAACGAGCAGGCTGTCTTGGCCAAGAAGAATCGGGGCAAGCAGTTGCTCGACGGCTTCCACGACCAACGTTCCACCCGAAGAGCCGGCGTAGCAGAAGCCGATACCCTCGACGCCGCCGGCGCTCACCTTGACCAGTCCGTAGTCGCGCGCCGACACCGTGCGCGTGGCGAAGCTGGTGGCGCTATCCAGCGGAATTCGGGTGGTTGCAACGGATATCGATTCGATTTTGGGCATTCTTGGTCCTTAGTTGTTGGTTCGACGGAGTCGAAGCGGTGCTGCGATATAATTATGTCATCCGCCGGGCTCATACGACGCTCCCCTTCCCGGTTTGGCTCCCTTTTGTGAACGTTCTTTACGACGACAACGGTGCTTTCAAGGTCGCCGCGGTGCTCACCGACGGTGACACCTCCCTTCAAGTCGTAGCACCGCATGGCAGGCGAGCGAAGATTAAGGCGAAGGACGTACTGCTGCGCTTTCCAGAACCCGCCCCCGCCGATCTGCTCGCGCAGGCCGAAAGCTTGGCCCGCAGCATTGACATCGATTTCCTTTGGCAGTGCTGCGGAGCAGAGGAGTTCGGCTTCACGGACCTCGCGCACGAGTACTACGGTCGCACGCCCTCCGCAGCGGAGGCAACCGGGATCCTGGTGAAATTGCATTCGGCGCCGATGTACTTCTACCGCAAGGGCAGAGGGCGTTACCGCGCGGCGCCGGCCGAGACGCTGCGCCTCGCCCTTGCCGGGATCGAGCGCAAGAAACAGCAGCAAGAGCAGATTGAGGCGTGGGCCGGACAGCTCGCGCGCGGGAAACTTCCCGATGAGTTCCAGTCGCTTCTGGCCCAGCTTCTGTACAAGCCCGATCGCAACCGGTCCGAGACCCGGGCGCTCGAGGAGGCCTGCGCCAACACCGGACTGTCGCCTGCAAGATTGCTAGAGCGTTGCGGGGCGCTTCCCTCCAGCCACGATTATCACTTGAACCGGTTTCTGCACACGTATTTTTCAAAAGGGACGGGTTTTCCCCAAGGGCTCGAAGTCACCGAGCCCCGGGACTTGCCGCTCGCGGAAGTGGCGGCCTTCAGTCTGGACGATGCTGCCACGACTGAAATCGACGACGCGTTTTCGCTCACCCCGCTCCCGGGGGGCCGACTTCGGATCGGCATCCACATCGCCGCGCCGGCGCTCGGGTTCGCTCCCGGCTCGCCACTCGATGCGGTGGCGCGCGGGCGACTCTCGACTGTCTATATGCCCGGAAAAAAAATCACTATGCTGCCGCCCACTGTGATCGGGCGTTTTTCCCTCGCGGAAGGCTATGAGCGCCCGGCGCTGTCGCTATACCTCGACGCCCGCACCGAAGATTTCGCCGTCGAGAACCGCCACACTTGCGTCGAGCGCGTCCCCATTACCGCGAATCTCCGCCATCAAGCTTTGGAGGGGCTCGATGCCGCCTTTCTCGCCGGCGAGGGGCGAGAGGATATCCCGTATTGGCCCGAATTGAACGTGCTCTGGCGATTTGCGAGTTCACTGGAACGGGAACGAGGCAAGCGCCCCACTTTGGCGGAGCGGCCTGAATATCATTTCCGTGTCGAGGGCGAGCGAGTAGCCATCACCGAGCGCAAGCGAGGCACGCCGCTCGACAAACTAGTCGCCGAGCTGATGATCGCCGTAAACAGCACTTGGGGAAAGCTGCTTGACGATCACGACGTCGCCGCGATTTACCGTGTCCAAGCGAACGGAAAGGTGCGCATGAACACCTCCGCTATGGGGCATCAAGGCTTGGGCCTCAGCCATTACGCTTGGGCAAGCTCGCCTCTGCGGCGCTATGTCGATCTGGTCAATCAATGGCAACTCCTTGCGCTGGTGAATGGAGAACCGCCGCCGTTTGCGCGCAACGCCGAGGTGATGTTCGCCGCCGTGCAGGATTTCGAGGCGACGTACGCTGCCTATGACGATTTCCAGCGTCGCATGGAACACTATTGGTGCCTGAGGTGGCTGTTGCAAGAGCGGATCGAAGTTGCGGGGGCCGAAGTGGTGCGCGAAAATCTAGTTAAAATCGACGGTCTGCCTCTGCACGTCAGAGTGCCGTCGCTGCCCGAGCTTGCGCCCGGGACCGGCGTCGAAATCACGGTCACGCACATAGACCTTGTCGAACTGGATCTCAAGTGCGTATTTCGTCGTCGGCGGGACGCTTTGGGAAGCTCCGATTAGACTCCTGCGTGATCAGAGAGCCCGTTTGGGTCTGGCGGATTAAAAAAGGGACGCGCGCCCCTGGTGGCGGACACTTAAGACAAAACCCTAAAAGAGGCTTAGAATTATCTGATTCAAAACGCTTTTGGTGAACATAGATTTGAACATGCCAAGATCGTTTTCCATCGCGCCCGCGTGGCCTCGACCGCTCGCCGAGCTGGATCCGGAATCGCGCGTGCTGGCAATGGCGCTGTCAGCCTCGGTGGTGCTGCACGCCATCGTGCTCTCGATCCAGTTCAGGCCTCTCGATACCATGAAAAAGCTCGCACCGGCGCAGCTCGAAGTGGTGCTGGTGAATTCCAAGACTCGCTTGAGGCCGGTCCGGCCGGACGTGTATGCCCAGGCGAACGTGGACGGCGGCGGGGACACCGACCTGAACCGCCGCGCCAAATCACCGCTGCCCCTGTTGCAGCTGACCGAGCGTGGCGCAGACCTGAAACAAGCTACCCGCCGCGTGCAGGAGCTGGAAGCGAGGCAAAAGCAGCTGCTCCTACAGCTTCGATCCCTCAAAAAGGTCGCGGCTGCCGACTCCATACCGCAGACCGAAGCCAAGGCGGAGTTGTCCGGGACGGAACTCGCGGAGAGCGCCCTTATGATTGCGCGCTTGGAAGCACAGATTGCACGCCAGGTCGAGGAATACAACAAGCGCCCGCGCAAGGCATTCATTGGTGCGCGCGCAGCCGAGGTACGCTACGCACTGTACGTCGAAGACTGGCGCCAGAAAATCGAACGCCTCGGAAACCTCAACTATCCTGAGGGTGCTCGCGGCAGAGTCTATGGGAGCTTGCGGCTCACGGTGTCAATCAACGCCGACGGCACCTTGGCCGGCATCGATCTTGAGCGTTCTTCGGGACACAAAATCCTTGACGCCGCGGCCGAGCGCATCGTCAACCTGGCAGCCCCTTACGCAAGATTCCCGCCCGATATCCGCAAGGACACCGATATTCTGGTGATTACCCGTACTTGGCATTTCGTGCCCGGTGACAAGGTTTTCAGCGAATAAAGGCGGGGTCCAGCATGAGCGACCGCTACAGCGCAATCGGCAATCCAGTCGCGCACAGTAAATCCCCTCTGATTGTAATCGACGCCACGTCTGCGGGCCTCACGGACTCGTTGCCCGCGGGCATCTTCGCCCCCGGCGCGCTTGCCTACGTGATGTATAGGAAGGCAGGGACGCCCTTCCTTGCGCGCGCCCGGGCGAGGGCGCCGGCGTGCTCGCTGACGGCCTGAGTATGCTGATCGAACAGGCTGCCGAGTCTTTCTTCGTGGTGCGGCGTAAGACCGAGCACCCAGGCCGCGCTCGCGGCGCTGCACAAGGCGAGCTAATCTGGCTTGCGCGCTGACGCCTCGGTGAAACTGCTCGTGCTGTCGTGGCGGGTGTTCTGCTACTTTCTCGGCGCGCTGATCGTCGTGTTCGCCCTTTATCAGTTCTGGATCTTCGCGCAGATCCTATACTGGAGCGGACATAACCCGGAGACGACGCGATTCATGGGTGCTCGCCTTGAGGCGATGCGGCGGAGAATTCCGAACGCCCGGCTGCGTCAGCAATGGGTCGGCTACCAGCAGGTCTCGCCCCACTTGAAGCGTGCCGTCATCATTGCGGAAGACGCCAAATTCATCGACCACGAAGGTTTCGATTGGGAAGGGATCCAGCGCGCGATCGAGAAGAACCAGCAGCGCGGAAAGGTCGTCGCTGGCGGCTCGACCATCACCCAGCAACTGGCAAAGAATCTGTTCCTGTCCGGCGAGCGCAGCACCCTGCGCAAAGGGGAGGAAACGGTCATCGCCGCCATGCTCGAAGCGGTGATGGACAAGCGCCGCATCTTTGAGCTCTATCTCAATGTCGCCGAGTGGGGCGAGGGCGTTTTCGGTGTCGAAGCCGCCGCGCAACACTATTTCGGCGTGAGCGCCATGGACCTCACGCAGGAACAGGCGGCGCGCCTGGCAGCGATGCTGCCGCGACCGCGCTTCTATGACCGCAACCGCGAGTCTCCATATTTGGAGACATATAGCGATTCAATACTTGTAAACATGTCCGCGGCACAAATTCCGTGACGCACGCAAGCGCCCGGTTTCCAAACGCCCGTATCGGGCGCTGCTCGTTGAGGATTTGACTGCCTCCAAGGGGTTACCTGAAGTAGCCCGCTGCCCGGCGGCCGCGCGGCACATCGATGCCCGTCAGTATCAGCAAGCCAATTACGAAAAACGCCCCGGTCGCGAGCATGGCCAGGCGATGGTTCCCACCTGAAATCCAAGTCACCGCGCCGTAGGTGATCGGCCCCAGAATCGAAGACAGCTTTACCGCCAGGCCCCAGAGGCCAAAAAACTCTGCGCGTCGATCCTCCGGGCTGAGGTAGCCGACCAGCGCACGTCCTGCCGACTGCGACGAGCCGAGGCATAAGCCCGCCAAGTTTGCGGCACCCCAGAACAGGCCCGGTCCGGCCGCTGCCCACGCGGTCAGTGTGGTCGCGATCCAAAGAAGCAGCGTAAGTGCGATGGTGCGCACATGTCCGAGCCGGTCCTGGATATGGCCGAACGCAAAGGCGCCAACCGCCGCCGTGACGTTGACCACCAGAATCAGGACGATCGTTTCCTGGGTGGAGAAGCCAAGCGCCTGCTCGGCGTAAATTGCCGCAAGCGCGATCACGGTCTGAATCCCGGCCTGATAGAAAACGATGCAAGTGAGAAACTGCGCGAGATCGCGGTAGCGGGCGGCTTCGCGCAGCGTTTGCGCAAGCCGCGCGAAGGCCGCGCGCGCCATGTTTTCTCCAGGCGTCGGCGACGTGGGGCGTGCGCGTTCCCGCAGCACCAGGAAAGTCGGCAGACTCGCAGTGGCAAACAATGCCGCCGTGATCAGCATAGTTACAGGCACGAACTGCTGAGCTTGCTCGCCTTGCGCCTGCGCCCAAGTGACGAAGCCAAGGCAAATTCCCAAGGTCAGGAGCCCGCCCAGGTAACCGAGGCTCCAGCCCCAACCTGAAACCCGCCCCAGCGCCTCGCCTCGCGCGAGCTCGGGAAGGAAAGCCGCGATGATGTTCTCGCCGGAGCCGAAGCAGAAGTTGGAAAATATGAGCAGCGCCACAGCAAGCGCGAGCGTCCCCGGTCCGGTGAAAGCGAGCAGACCGGTGGCGACAACACAGCCGAACGTGGTGAGGACCAGCAGCCGTTTCTTCGCCGCGCGCAAGTCGGCGTACGCCCCCAACACCGGCGCCGTAAGCAGGACGCAAGCATAGGACACCGACAATGCCAACGTCCAGGCGAAAGTCGCCCAAGGCGCATTGCCTGCGATGACGGCTACGAAATAGGCGTTGAACACCGCGGTGATCACCACCGTGGTGTAGCCCGAATTGGCGAAGTCGTACATTGCCCACGCGAGGACTTCTGCGGGGCGGACGTCTTCTCCGAGGGCGGCGCGGTTTCGGTTCATCGGGCGAGAATCTTCTTTCGCCATGATACAGCCCGCTGCTACAATCGCCGCAGCCGCGCGCAGCGTGTCCGGACATGTTCCGCGGCGCCAATCCGGGCGTAATCCACAGATCACACACTGGCCGGCGGGCATGATCGAAACCCTGAGCCCAAAGAAGGAACGGGAAGACCTCCAGGCCGACTTGCGCGAGATCGAAGAGCTGCTGCACCGGCAGCATGCAGTCGGAGACCGCCTCGACCCCGGTGAAGGCGAGCCGCGCGCGGGTTCCCTCGTTCACGGCCGGAACATCGTTGAGCTACACGTGAAGCTCGAGTCCATGCACCCGGCCGATATTGCCTACGTGCTTGAGGCGCTTCCGCTCGAAGAACGGCTTGCCGTCTGGAATTTGGTGAAGGCGGAACGCGACGGCGAAATTTTGCTCGAGGTCTCCGATGCGGTGCGCGAGACCCTCATCCGCAGCATGGACTCGCAGGAGCTGGTCGCTGCGGCCGAGCAACTCGAGACCGATGAAATCGCCGACCTAGCACCGGATCTTCCCGATGAAGTCATCCATGATGTCTTCCAGGCGCTGCCGGTCGAGGAACGCGAGCAGCTGCGAGCGGCAATGTCGTACCCCGACGGCGCGGTGGGCGCGCTCATGGATTTCGATGTCGTCAGCGTGCGAGAGGACGTCGGAGTCGAGGTAGTGACACGCTACCTACGGAGATTCGACCAGCTGCCTCACCACACCGACCAGCTCTTCGTCGTCGACCGCGACGAGAATCTTAAAGGCGTGGTGCCGCTCTCCAAGCTTATCGTCTCCGAGCTCCATCACGCTGTGGGAAGGATCATGGTCACCGATGTCGTCACCCTCCGCCCCGACGACAAGGCCCAAGACGCCACCAAGGCGTTCGAGCGCTACGACTTGGTGTCGGCACCCGTGGTCGATCAGCAGGGCAAGCTCGTGGGCCGCGTGACTGTGGACAAGGTAGTCGACTTCATTCGCAGCAAGAGCGAGAGCGATCTCCTCACCCAGGCGGGCTTGCGCGAAGAGGAGGACGTGTTTTCCTCAGTCTGGGCGAGCGTGAAGAACCGCTGGTCGTGGCTTGCCATCAATCTCGTCACCGCTTTTGTCGCGTCGCGCGTGATCGGCGTCTTCGAGCATTCGATTGAAAAGCTGGTCGCACTCGCCGCGCTCATGCCGATCGTGGCGGGGGTGGGCGGCAACTCTGGCAACCAGACCATCACCATGATCGTGCGGGCGATCGCGCTGGGCCAGGTGCAGAGGGAGCATGCGAGTGGCCTGCTCGCGAAGGAGTTGGGCGTTTCCCTTGTGAACGGCGTGCTCTGGGGGAGCGCGCTCGGCCTTATTGCCTACTGGCTGTATCAAAAGGTGTCGCTCGCCCTGGTGATGACCGCGGCAATGACGCTGAACCTCGGACTCGCCGCTATAGCGGGGGTGCTCATTCCGCTCACAATGGTTAAGCTCGGACGCGACCCTGCTCTCGGGTCCTCCGTGATGATTACCGCGATCACCGACAGCGGGGGATTTTTCATTTTTTTGGGTCTCGCCACCCTGTTACTGCTTTGATTGCGGACTCCGAGGCGGACTCGAAGAACCTTCGGTGACGTCAGGCTTGCGCCATCGATGCAAAGACTGCATCCGCTGCGGCAATGGTCGCTGCGATATCGACTTCGGAGTGTGCCGATGACACGAAGCCCGCCTCGTAGGCCGAAGGCGCGAAGTACACGCCGCGCTCGAGCATCGCATGGAAGAAGCGGTTGAACGCGTCCTTGTCGCATTGCATGACTTCGGCGTA
>WNEY01004142.1_pt1 | contig 10985 bp, 12 predicted proteins | sample 5400531 | NCBI WGS metagenome assembly WNEY01 (sample SAMN13153338, study PRJNA577476) | soil metagenome | isolation source: 200 cm saprolite under Douglas fir tree site 1 | place: USA:California | collected 2015-04-18
GCGCGGCGCTCGCCAGCACGCCGGCGGCGTCGAGGTAGACGTCGCGCACCTCCTTGCCGGCGGGCAGCATGGTGACGACGATCTCGCCGGCCGCGGCAGCCGCCGCGACCGATCTCGCCGCCGTGCCGCCGGCGACCGCGAGCTTGTCGACCGCCGCCGCGACCACGTCGTAGCCGGTGACCGCATGTCCGGCCTTGATGAGGTTGAGCGCCATCGGCAGGCCCATGTTGCCGAGCCCGAGGAAGCCGATCCGTGCCATGCCTGTCCTCCCTGACGTCTTGCTTTCGCCTCAGCGCCGCGGCTGCGCGAACGGATGCGTGCTCGACAGGCCGCCGTCGACCGCGACCGCCTGGCCGTTGACGTAGGACGCCGCGTCGCTCGCCAGGAACAGCGCCATGGCGGCGATCTCTTCCGGCTCGCCGTGCCGCTGCAGCGGGTTGAGCTGGCCGATCTTGCCCGCGGTGCCGCGCTCGCGCGCACGCTCGAACAGCGGGCGCGTCATCCCGGTCTCGATCAGGCCCGGGCAGATCGCGTTGACGCGCACGCCGGTGCCGGAGAGCGACATGGCCGCGGTCTGCACCAGGCTGATCACGCCGGCCTTGCTGGCGCTGTAGGGATTCCCGCCGGCATTGGCGCGTAGCCCCGCCACCGAGGCGGTGCACACGATCGAGCCCCTGCCCGCCTTCGCCATCGCCGGCGCCGCATGCTTGATGGCGAGAAACACGCCGATGAGGTTGACGCGCAGGACCTCTTGCCACAGCTCGACCGTCTGCTCGAACAGCGGCACGAGGCCGCCGCTGATGCCCGCATTGGCGTAGATGACATCGAGCCCGCCGAACGCATCGAGCGCCCGCGCCACGTAGGCGGCGACGTCACGCTCGGCGCCGGAGTCGGCCTTCATGGCAATGGCTTTGCCGCCCGCGGCCTTGATCGCCGCCACGGTCTCCTCGACCTCAGCCTCGGCGCGGTCCACGGCGAGCACCGCGGCGCCCTCCGCGGCAAACAGTTTGGCGCTCGCCCGGCCGATGCCGCTGCCGGCGCCGGTCACGATCGCCCGTTTGCCGTCGAGCCGCCCGCGCCGATCGGTTCCCGCCGTCATGCCGAATCCTCCCGCGCCCGATCTCGCGCGACGCGGCGATCTTGCGGCGAGCGTAGCACGCGGCGCAACCGACGCATCACGCCGGCCGCTCGCGCCCGGCCATCACGGCAAAGCCCACATAGGCGAGGATCATCGCCGCTTCGGCGATGATCACCCATATGTGTCCGCCGAAGATTTGCGGAAAGAACAGCTCGACCGCCGCCATCGAGATCGCCGCGGTGAGCCACACCACGCCGCCCCAGGCGGCGGCGAGCCACAGTCCGACGGCGGCGACCAGATCGATCACCGCGAAGAAGGCGGTCGCCACCTGCCAGGACACCGGATTGGCCTCGAACCCCCCACCCGGCCCCGCGCCGATGCCGGCGACGTCGGACCAATGGTAGAGGCCCTTGAGGAGCGAGAACGCGGCAATGACGCGCAGGAACACGACAAGGCGCGTGGTCCACACGCCCTCCTGCGCGCGCCCGCGCGATAGGTCGATCGCGCTCATCGGATCGGTCATGGCAATTCCAGCTCCTGCGGCCCCAGCGAGGCGAAATGATGCTCCACGTCCGCCTCGCTTACCCCCGCCAGGTCGGGCGGCCGCCAGCGCGGCGCGTTGTCCTTGTCGATAATGGTGGCGCGCACGCCTTCGTAGAAATCATGCCCGTCGACGATGCGCGACACGATGCGGAACTCGGCTTTCATGCAGTCAGCGAACGACCAGCGGGCGCCGCGCCGCACCTGCTGCAGCGCCACCTTGAGGCTGGTCGGCGACTTGGTGCGAATGACGGCCGCCATCCTGCCGGCCCACGACGCCTCGGCGCCGCTCGCACCCGCAGCCGCGGCGAGCGCGGCGAGGATCGCCTCGACGCTGTCACCCGCGAACAGCCGGTCGATCGCCGGGCGAAGCGTGGCGATCGCGGCCTCGCCCGGCGGATCGGCCAACGCGCCAAGCACCGCATCGACCGGCACGGTGCCGGCAAGCGCGTCGATCAGGTCGGGAAAGCGCGCCGCCGCGACGTGGTGGGTCGCGATCCCGGCCGTCACCGCATCGGCGAGGCGCAGCCGCTCGCCGGTGAGCGCGCAGAACGTCCCGATATGGCCGGGCAGGCGCGGCAGGAACCAGGTGGCGCCCACGTCGGGAAAGAACCCGATCCCGACCTCCGGCATGGCGAACTGGAACTTTTCCCCGGCGACGCGGTGCGAGCCGTGCACCGAAATGCCGACGCCGCCGCCCATGTCGATGCCGTCGATCAGCGCCACATAGGGCTTCGGGTAGTGCTTGATGAAGAAGTTGAGCCGGTACTCCTCGCGCCAGAACGGCAGCATCTCGGATTGCCGGCCGGCGCGGCCAAGCTCGTAAAGCGCGCGGATATCGCCGCCCGCGGAGAACGCGCGCTCCCCTGCCGCGCGGATGATCACGCGCGTCACCGCCGCGTCGCTTGCCCACTGTTCGAGCCGATGCGCCAGGGCGCGCACCATCGGGTGGTTGACCGCGTTGAGCGCCTGCGGACGGTTGAGCGTGATCAGGCCGGCGGCGCCGCGCCGCTCGAACAGGATGTCGGACTCCGGACCCATGCGGTGCGGATAACGGCAGAAGCGGGGCGAGGCAACTGGCGCATGTTCCGGCGAAAACCTGCCCCGGACTCGATCCGGGGTGGATACCGGTTCGCCGATAAGAACATGCGCCAGGCAAAGAGCCCGGGAAAATGGAATGGTTGCATTGCGGCGCAGGCACGGCGAAAGCATATAACTTGTGCTAAGGCTTTCCCCGCCCCGCCCCTAACCGAGCCCCCCTGTGTCGAGCAAGCCGAAGCACGAAGAAGGCGTCGTTGCCGGGACATTGCGCGCGATCGTCCCGGCGCTGCTCATTGCGCTCGTCATCCGCACCGTGCTGTTTCAGCCGGTGAACATTCCATCCGGATCGATGAAGGCAACGCTGCTGGTCGGCGATTATCTCCTGGTGTCGAAATTCACTTACGGCTACAGCCATTACTCGATGCCGTTCTCGCCCCCGCTGTTCTCCGGGCGCATCTTCGCGTCGCCGCCGGAGCGCGGCGACATCATCGTGTTCCGCTCGCCCACCGACGAATCCGCCGACCTGATCAAGCGCACCATCGGCCTGCCCGGCGACCGCATCCAGCTGATCGGCGGGGTGGTCCACATCAACGCAACGCCGGTGAAGCGCGAGCGGGCGCCCGATTTCGTCGGCGAGGACCCGTGCCAGGCGGCGCCGGTGTTCGGCATGGTCGCGCGCGTGCGGCGCTGGCACGAGACGCTGCCCAACGGCGTCTCCTACGACACGCTCGAATGCCCGCTGATCGCCCCGGTGCCCGACCCCGACAACACGCCGGTCTACACCGTCCCGCCCGCGCGCTATTTCATGATGGGCGACAACCGTCACAACTCGACCGACAGCCGCTTCCGCGAGGTCGGCTACGTGCCGTTCGAGAACCTGATCGGCCGCGCGCAAATCGTGTTCTTCTCGGTGGTCGAGGGCGAGAGCGCCTGGCAGGTGTGGCGCTGGCCGTGGTCGGTGCGCTGGAGCCGCCTCGGCCAGTTGGTGCGTTGAGCCGGGCGACCGATCAGGATCGACGACCGCCGGCGAAACCGTTAGGCTCGGCGGACCGAGAGCGGCGTAAAGCCGGCGCTGGGTGAGGCAGAGCGGCGCCACCGACAGGCGCATCCTGCAAGCTCATACGTGTCAGCGCCGCCGCGTGCGGCCATTCACCTGGGAGAGAAACATGACACCTGGGCGTCGTCTTCGGACATTGTTGATCCTTGGCCTGGCCGCCTTGGCCGCGACCGCGGCGGCCGCGCAAAAGCGCTACGATCCGGGCGCGACCGACACCGAGATCAAGATCGGCAATTTCGTGCCCTACAGCGGTCCGGCGTCCGCCTATGCGGTGAACGGCAAGACCATCGCGGCCTATTTCAACAAGGTCAACGCGGAAGGCGGCGTCAACGGCCGCAAGATCAGGTTCATCTCGTACGACGATTCCTACAGCCCGCCCAAGGCGGTCGAGCAGGCCCGCCGGCTGGTGGAGAGCGACGAGGTTCTGCTGGTCTTCTACAGCCTGGGGACGCCGTCGAACAGCGCCATCCAGAAATACATGAACTTGAAGAAGGTGCCGCAGCTGTTCGTCGCCAGCGGCGCCACCAAATGGAACGACCCGAAGAACTTTCCCTGGACCATGGGCTGGTCGCCGAGCTACCAGGGCGAGGGGCACATCTACGCGCAATATCTGCTGCAGCACCATTCCAACGCCAGGATCGGCATCCTCTACCAGAACGACGACTACGGTAAGGACTACCTGAAGGGCTTGTCGGACGGTCTCGCCGGCAAGATGCAGGTCGTCGCGCAATATCCCTACGAGACCGCCGACCCGACCGTCGATTCGCAGATCGTCGCCTTGAAGGCGTCGGGAGCCGACGTATTCTTCAACGTGACCACGCCGAAATTCGCCTCGCAGGCCATCAAGAAGACGGCGGAAATCGGCTGGAAGCCGATTCACCTCCTCAACAACGTCTCGCGATCGATCGGCGCGGTGATCAAGCCTGCCGGCTTCGAGAATGCGCAAGGCATCCTGAGCGCGGGCTACACCAAGGACGCGACCGATCCGACCTGGGCCAAGGATCCCGAGTTCCGGCAGTGGTCGGAATTCATGGACAAATATTACTCGGACGGCGACAAGACCAACAGCAGCACCGTCACCAGCTACGCGGTGGCGGCGACCCTGGTGCAGGTGCTCAGGCAATGCGGCGACAACCTGACGCGCGAGAACGTCATGAAGGAGGCCGCCAACCTGAAGAACCTGCGCGTCGGCATGCTGCTCCCGGGCATCACCATCAACACCGGCCCGAACGATTTCGCGCCGATCAAGCAGATGCAGATGATGCGCTTCAAGGGCGAGGGCTGGGAGCTGTTCGGCCCGGTGCTGACCGGCGCGGTCGGCGGGACCTGAGCGCGGCCCGCGTTCGAGCGATCAGTTCCGCAGCAGGTCGCGGCTGACGATCAGCCGCATGATCTCGTTCGTGCCTTCGAGGATCTGGTGCACGCGCACGTCGCGCAGCACCCGCTCGATCGGGTGGTCGCGCAGGTAGCCGTAGCCGCCGTGCAGCTGCAGGCAGCCGTTCACCACATCGAAGCCGGTGTCGGTCGCGTATCGCTTCGCCATGGCGGCAAGCCGCGTCGCGTGCGGCTCCCTGTCGCCGAGCGCGACGGCCGCCCGCCGCACCAATAAGCGCGCCGCCTCCAGCTCGGTCGCGTAGTCGGCGACGCGGAAGGCGAGCGCCTGGAAATCGGCGAGCCGCGCGCCGAACTGTTTGCGCTCGCGCATGTACGCGATGGTGCGGTCGAGGCAGAACTGCGCGCCGCCGATCGAGCAGGCGGCGATGTTGAGCCGCCCGCCGTCGAGCCCCGCCATGGCGATGCGGAACCCCTGGCCCTCCTCGCCGATACGGTTTTCGATCGGCACGCGGCAATTGTCGAACAGCACCATGGCGGTCGGCTGCGACTTCCAGCCGAGCTTCTTCTCCTGCGCGCCGAACGACAGGCCGGGCGCGCCCTTCTCGACCGCGATGCAGGAAATGCCGCGCGCCCGCTCGCCGCCGGTGCGCGCAAAGACGACATACAGGTCGGAGACCCCGCCGCCGGAGATGAATGCCTTGGCGCCGTTGAGCACGTAATGCCCGCCGTCGCGCTCGGCGCGCGTCGCCAGGCTCGCCGCGTCCGAGCCGACACCGGGCTCGGTCAGGCAGTAGCTCGCGAACTGCTCCATGGTGGTGAGCTTGGGCAGGAACCGCCGGCGCTGCGCATCGGCCGCGAACGCGTCGATCATCCACGCCGCCATGTTGTGGATCGAGATGTAGGCGGCGGTCGAGGTGCAGCCCTGCGCCAGCTCCTCGAAGATGATGGTGGCGTCGAGCCGGGTCAGCGCCGAACCGCCCACATCTTCCCCGATGCAGATGCCGCCGAACCCGAGCGCCGCCGCCTTGCGCAGGGCCTCGACCGGAAAGATCTCCCCCTCGTCCCAGCCGCGCGCGAACGGCATCATCTCCTCGCGCGCAAAGGTGCGCGCCACCGCCTCGAACGCGCGCTGCTCCTCGGTGAGGTCGAAGTCCATTCCCCCGGCTCCTGCTCGGCTACGGATAAGAGCGCCGCGGTCGGGCGTCAACGCGCACGGGGCTGCGCCAGCCGGAGGATCGAAATCGCGATGGCCTCGCCACGTGTGCCCAGTGCTGATAAACTACTGGGCGGAAAGATATGACCAAGACCACTACTACCGCGAAAATTCGCGCTGACGGCACGGTCGTCGAGGTTCTGGAGGACCGCAGCGAGCGGCCGTTTGCGATGACGCCGATGCGGCCGATGACGGAAGCGGAAATCGAGACCGCGGCCTTGGCTGATCCCGATGCACGGCCGATGACGCCCGAGGAATTGGCCACGGCGCGACGGCTGCCGCGGGCCCAGACCTTGCGGCGCGCACTCGGGCTCACGCAGGAAGAATTCGCGGCACGGTATCGCATTCAACTATGACCGCATCGATTCGGATATGTCTCGTGGCGAGAAAAGCAATCCGTCCGCTCCGTACCGAGGCCGATTATGAGGCAGCGCTCGCGGACATCGAGCGATATTTCGAAAAGGAACCCAGGCCGGGCACGCCGGAGGCGGACCGCTTCGATCTGCTGGCGCTCGTCATCGGCGATTACGAGAACAAGAGGTGGCCGATCGAGCCACGCGGTAGGCGTAAATTGGGCGCAGTGGCAAGTTCCAGCGAGAACCGCTAAAAAGAGCACGTTGCGCCGGAGGTGACGCCATGGCCATCAAATTCGGCCGCCCGATCGAAACGCGCGCCCGCCTCGCCCCGATCGAGGCCGAGGCGGCCGCCAGGCCTGCGCCGGCGCTTGATCTGACGATCCGTCCGCGCCGCAACCGGCGCACCGACTGGGCGCGGCGCCTGGTGCGCGAGAACGTGCTCACCGCCGACGATTTGATCTGGCCGCTGTTCCTCACCGAAGGCGCCGGCCGCGTGCCGGTCGCCTCGATGCCGGGCGTCGATCGCCTTTCCCTCGACGAGGCGGTGCGCGAGGCCGAGCGCGCCGCGGCGCTGACGATCCCGGCGATCGCGCTCTTTCCCTATACGGATCCGGCGCTGCGCGATGCCGAGGGAAGCGAGGCGCTCAACCCGGAGAACCTCGTGTGCCGCGCCATCCGGGCGATCAAGCAGCGCGTGGCCGACGTCGGCATCCTGTGCGACGTGGCGCTCGATCCCTATACCAGCCACGGCCATGACGGGCTGCTGCGCGACGGCGTCATCCTCAACGACGAGACCGTCGCGGTGCTGGTCGAGCAGGCGCTGGTGCAGGCGCAGGCGGGCTGCGACATCATCGCGCCCTCCGACATGATGGACGGCCGCGTCGGCGCCATCCGCGCCGCGCTCGACGCGCGGGCGTTCGCCGACGTGCAGATCATGGCCTATACGGCGAAATACGCCTCCGCCTTCTACGGTCCGTTCCGCGACGCGGTCGGTTCGTCGGCGACCCTGGCCGGTGACAAGCGCACCTATCAGATGGATCCGGGCAATTCCGACGAGGCGCTGCGCGAGGCCGATCTCGACATCGCCGAAGGCGCCGACATGATCATGGTCAAGCCCGGCCTGCCCTATCTCGACATCCTGTGCCGCATCAAGGACGCCTTCGGCATGCCGACTTTCGCCTACCAGGTTTCGGGCGAATATTCGATGATCATGGCCGCCGCGCAGAACGGCTGGCTCGACGGCGAGAAGGCGATGCTGGAGAGCCTGATGGCCTTCAAGCGCGCCGGCGCCGACGGGGTGCTGACCTATTTCGCGCCGCGGGTGGCGGAGAAGCTGAAAAGCGGCAGCTGACGTAGTCCCGCTGCGGAAGGACGAGGTGAATCACTCTCATGAAGGTGGCTTACCCACCACGCCGCTCGATCCCTGCGAAACTGGGGGATTGCTCGGCGGCGGCGCGGGAGGGCGCACTGTCACTTGAGAGACCGGAGGATTGAGACCGCCTTTATTGACGTGCCCCTCAAGCAAGGGACTGTTGACATAGCCGTCGCGCGTGCTCGGCATCCTGGCAGCCTTGGAACCGTCGCTCATTTCACTTCTTCCACCTTTAGTTAGTCACCGGAAACTCAATATCAATAGCCTCGGCGGGGCGGCCGATGTATAGAAGCGGCGACTCATATAGCAACTGGCCCTCAAGATTAAAGACCTGAACATCCCGGAGCAACAGTTCTCGGGCTTTGTCCGTTTCCGAAAAGCCGATGACCCAACCCGCGAATATCTTCTCGTTAGGGTAGTCGCGCATATAGACGTATTCAACCCGCTTGTCTCTCGAATTAAAAACGAAATCCCATAGATCCTCGTCTCCATATTTTTTCGTCGCTTTGATTGTTCTCAGTATCTTACCAAGTACCTTGTAATTAAAAGCGTACAGCCATAAAAAAGAGCAAGAAAGCCCGACAACCAATGCGGTGATGAATTGGAGCACGTACTTTTGGTCAATAATGAAGGCGGCATCCTTTCGTATTTCTGGGATATAGAAGTCATGGCCGGCCGCCGAATAGATCATGTAGGTGATGACATAAACTGTCAGACCAAACGTAAATGTCCGCAGCCCGATTTCGAACTGTGTCGGCGGTCTTTTTAATCCGTACTTTGCTATAATCCGTTCCCACACGAGGCCAGGCAGAAAGATAATGGCCAGTTGGAAAAAGAAGATATCCATTTTCGCGTTCCCCTGTTTGGTCGCAAAACTACTACATTCAGTCCGGCCGGCGGAGAGTCTTTCGTGGGATAGGCGAAAATAAGTAATCCCGCAGGGACACCGCCTTCCGAACACCGTCTAATCCATCGCCGCGCCGGTATCGATGCGCTGCGGCGCGTAGCCGTCGGCGTCGAGCGCGGCGAAGATGGCGTCGGCGTGCGCGCGGCCGCGGGTCTCCACCGTCACGTCGAGCCGCGTGCCCTTGGCCGGCACGTCGAGAAACAGCCGTCTGTGGTCGACGGCGAGGATGTTGGCGCCGAGCGCCCCGAGCCGGGTCGCGATCTGCCCCAGCACGCCCGGCTGGTCGGATATGGTGAGGCGGAACGAGACGATGCGGTCCTCGCGCTCGAGCTCGCGCACCATGATCGAGGCGAGGATGCGCGGATCGATGTTGCCGCCGCACAGCACGAGGCCGACAGCCTTGCCGCGGAAGCGCTCCGGCTCGGCGAGCATGGCGGCGAGGCCGGCGGCGCCCGCGCCTTCCGCCATGGTCTTCTGCAGGGTCAGGTAGGCATTGACCGCGCGCTCGAGATGCGCCTCGTCGACCAGCACGATGTCGGCGACGAGTTCGCGCACCACCGGCAGGGTCAGCTGCCCGACGTTCTTCACCGCGATGCCTTCGGCGAGGGTCGGACCGCCGACCGGCCGGGCGCCGGCCTTCACGGCGTTCCACATGGACGGATAGAGCATGCATTCGACGCCGACGATCTCGATCGCCGGCTTCACGCCCTTCCCGGCAACGGCCATGCCGGCGATGAGGCCGCCGCCGCCGATCGGCACCACCAGCACATCGAGCGCGGCCGCCTCTTCCAGCATTTCCAGCGCGATCGTGCCCTGGCCCGCGATAACGTGCGGATCGTCGTACGGATGTACCCAGACGAGCCGCCGCTCGGCGGCGATCGCCTCGGCGCGGGCCTGCGCGTCGCTCACCGTCTCGCCGTCCAGCACCACCTCGGCGCCGTGCGCGCGGGTGGCGGCGATCTTCACGAACGGCGTCGTCTCCGGCATCACGATCGTCGCCGGCACGCCGAGCCGGGCGGCGTGATAGGCGACCGCCTGGGCATGATTGCCGGCCGACGTGGCGATGACCCCGCGCCGGCGCTCGTCCGCCGACAGCGCGGCGAGCTTGGTCAGCGCGCCGCGCTCCTTGAAGGAATTGGTGACCTGCAGGTTCTCGTATTTCACGTGGACATTGGCGCCGGTCAGCGCCGAGAGCCGGGGCGCCGGCAGCATCGGCGTGCGCAGCACATGCCCGGCAATGGTGCGCCGGGCCGCCTCGACGTCCGCCAGCGAAATGCTCAAGGTGCCCATCGCGAAGCCGACATTGCCGCAAGAGCCTGCGACGATCCAGCCGGGGAGCGGAACGGCCGAAGTCGGGGCTCGGCCGCGCCGCCGTTCCCCTTGCTTCCGCGGCGCCCAAGGCCCATTTTCCGCGCAGATTTGCGCATGTTCCGGCGAAGTGGCTACCGGTTCGCCGATAAGAACATGCGCCATTCGATGATCCCAGAGCATGGCCCGTTTCAGAAGGAACGGGACAAGCTCTAGACGAACAGGTCAGCCATGTCCGAGAGCGAGCCGAAGCGGATCGGCGTGACGATCGAGCTCAAGCCGCACGCCTATGATCCCGTCACCATGCCCGAACTATTCGACGGGGTGCTGGCGCGGCGGGTGGTGGCGTTCTTCATCGACCTCATCCTGATCGCCATCCCGGCGCTGCTCGTCGCCCTGTTCATCTTCGTGTTCGGGCTCATCACGTTGGGGCTCGGCTGGCTGCTCTATCTGCTGTATTGGCCCGCGCTGGTGATCTGGGCCCTCGCCTACTACGCGATCGGCTTCGGCAGCGCAGCCTCGGCGACGATCGGCATGCGCGTGATGGACCTCGAGATGCGCACCTGGTACGGCGCGCCCGCCTATGCGCTGCTCGGCGCGGTGCACGCCGTCCTGTTCTGGATCACCGTCTCGGCGCTCACCCCGCTCATCCTGCTGGTCGCCTTCTTCAACGAGCGCCGGCGCCTGCTGCACGACATGCTGGCCGGCACCATCGTCATCAACAACGAGACGCGCGCGGGCGTGCTGCGCGCAAGCCGCCGCGGCTTCTGACCGGCCC
>WNEY01004143.1_pt1 | contig 10985 bp, 8 predicted proteins | sample 5400531 | NCBI WGS metagenome assembly WNEY01 (sample SAMN13153338, study PRJNA577476) | soil metagenome | isolation source: 200 cm saprolite under Douglas fir tree site 1 | place: USA:California | collected 2015-04-18
GCCTCGTGGGTTTTCCCGTCGCGAATGTAGAAATTGCCCAGCTTCCAATTGATCTCGGGCGAGTTGGGGAATAATTCCTGGGCGCGCGCATAGACGCGCCGGGCTTCCTCCGCCCGCCCGGCCCACTCATAGCTGCCGCCCAACTCAGCCCAGTACTGTGCCCTGCTCGGACTCAAACGGGTCGCCTTTTCGTAAAGGCCGATGACTTGGTTGACACCCGTCCCATCGAATGAAAGTTGCAGGCTGCGCGCGCGCGCCGCATAAAGTTCGGGGTTGTCAGGATTCCATTCCGTAGCCTTGCGGATTTCTTCCGGGGAACCCCGGTTCAAATGCCAACCGGCGATGGCCTGTGCCGTCACCAGATAGATGCTGTACAACAATGCCAGCGAGATGCCGGCCCGGAGAATCAGATACGCCCAGCGTCTCTCTGTTTGAGTGTGACCTTCGGCCACGGGTTGAGTTGTGCTGAAGGACATCTGCTGCCATCACCGCCGGGGCAAGCGGCATAGTTCAATTCCGGAAAGAACCCCTTCGCAGTGCCAGTCTGGAACGTGTTCTTGCCCCATTCCTCGGACGAACCTGCTTCCCGCGCCCACAAACCACTCAGGAATCAGGTTATAGCTAGAGCGCCCGAGGTACTCCATAGCAAGCAAGAGACCAGATGCGATACTACAAAGGACACCCGGCCCGGCGCGGCGCTCGCCCCACGGCCACAAAAACGGAAATGTGCCGCGCGGCCTCGGCCAACAACCAGTTGCGTAGCGGGATTGGGCCTGGGAAGACTGCCCTTACAGAGTCGTATCCAAAGATTGCTACTGCCTACGCTCTTGACCGGTGAAACCCAACCCGAGAAAACGGGCGGGCGCGCAGAACCGATGGGAGCCCGGACCCGTAATCTCGGGCCGGGCTCTCGACGCACTATGGCCTCATCCTTCTCTCTTATTGCTGCGCATAGACAGCGATGCAACCGAAATTGGAGAAGGCCCTGCACGACGCACTCGGCTGAAGAGGCACAAAGACGTGATTCGTGTTGGGATCGGCCGCCACGCTGTGGGCATTGGCTCCTGAGGGAACGTTTTGAAGCCAGGTGTTGGTGACGGCATCAATGACGCCGAGGACCGGCCCCCCGGGCATATCTCTTGCTGCTACATAATAGCGGTTGTCGTTCGCGTTGAACGCCGCCTGGTCAACACCTCCCACCTTATCGATGATGGTGACGATTTTGCCCGTGCTCCCATTTATAACGATCTCGCTCGGCGGGAAATTGATCGAGCCGGTGAAGTTCTCGCAAGCCACCAGAACATTCGGGGCTGGGCCAATAACGATAAAGGAGGGCTGACACCCGAGACCTTTCGGAGGATTGGTCGTCGGATCGCTCAGTTGGAAATCATGCGTTACAGAGAGACTGAAATTGGTGGCCTTCGGATCGATCTCGGTGATCTCTGAATTGGCCGGATCGGGCGTGTTCTGCGTGTTCGCAACCAAGAATCTACCCGTTGCGGGATTGAACGCGGAACCACCTAACCCACCCTGGCCGCCGGGGGCATGTGCGCACTTGACGGTCTGACCGAGGGCGCCGCGGACGCCCGTTCCGTCGGGGCAAACAGAAGAGCCCACCGGCAAATCACCGAAAAAGATCTGGCCTATGACGCAGGAATTATTCACGCACTTCGGATTCGTTGTGTCGATCAAGGTGGCAAAGGGAACACCGGGATCGCCATTGGTCACCAGAAGAATATTGTCCTTGGGATCCCAGGACGTCTCGTCAGCCCGAAAGTCTCCACAGTCCGCGGGAAGACCTGAACGAATACAAGCGTTAATATTGGAGAAAGGCACGCCCGTGACGACTGTGCTCACCTGCGCGCCCGTGGCCGCATCAAACACTTTCATGGTGCTGTCGCCGTCCGAAACCCAGGCAAGCCCAAACTTCGTGGTGCCGCCCGCCGTTATGATGACCCCGTTGGGTCCAGTCAGCGGGTTAAAGTTGGCAGCGCGATTCGGTGCACAGCAAATGGCTCCGGTAAACAAACCTGGACCAATTTGCCCCCCAGAGGCAGGCCCCGCAGGAGCGTCGGTGGTCGTGTTATACACAAGGACGGCATTCTGGGACCGGTCCGTCACGTAATACCTCTGGTTGGCCGCGTCCACGAGGCCGAGGTCGAACACGGTGAACGCAGTTCCGCCGGGCCCCGCAGCCCCGGGCACTCCCATGACGTCAATGATCGCCACGCCGTCATTCTTCGTTGTGCCGCATAGCGGACAGCCCTGAACATTCCCGCAGCCGCTCGGGAACAACGCGATCCCCAATAGCAGGGCGATTACAAGCAGCATTTTCGATCTCATGGAGTAACCTCCTGCGATTTTTCCTGCATTATCGGTCCCTGTTACAAGGCTGCGCCCGCAATGCGCAGCGCACCCTCATACGCTTGTGCCGGCCCCGTATAAAACCAGCGAACTCGCCGCCGCATAGGATGCGCCGGACTGGCCTTCTTAAAATCGGAACTGCAGCCGCTGCAGCACCACAAAAAACGTCTGCGGCTTAACGCCGCCGACAGTCGGATCCTTTGCCCGGTCCACGTTGAAGTCAACCGAGTACCGAACAAAATAAGAGGGATACCAATTGAACCCGGTGGTGAACTGGTCCGTGTGAGCCTCCGCCCCGGGCAATACTCCCGTCGAAAACAACGTGTCCGGCGTTTTTGCCTGTATCTTGGCGTACCGGAATTTGAGTTCCCAAGCCCCGATTCCATGTCCTCCCTCGGGCCCAAAGAACGGACGCTTGGGCTTGATGGCTCCGTTTTCCGGCCGCCTTTCGCCGGTCAGGAGATACGTTGCTCCCGCATAGTAGGCCTTGGCTACGATACCGGGCAGGTCATTCTGCCCCGTGCCTCCTGCGAAGGAGCTAAGTGCGCGGCGGAACTGGTCCAATTGGTCGTACTCGGCGCGCACTGCCCAAGGGCCCTTAACCCAGGTGACATCGCCTTCATAGCGCTCGACTGGGCCATTGATCGCAAACCTGGGGAAGAACGTGAAGGCATTGTCCGGGAGTTGGCCATTAAAGCTCAGTTCATTGGATAGGCCCCTGGTACGGCCGTGGGCGATCGATCCTGCGATCGTAAATCCCTTCAACATCTCATTCGTACTCTTCTTCCAAGGATAGAATTTGAGCCTTCCTACGACTTCCGGCTCGTTCGTCGTGTTGGCTCCTAGTGTGCCCTTGCCGTTGAATGCTCCGACCCAGTACTGGGCGACGCCACCTCTCAGATCGCCGTGAAGCATGACGCCGGGGCTGCGAAACGACGTCGGGGAGGGGTACAGAAGGGAGGTCAACGAGCGTTCCACAGTATCGATATTGGTGATGCCGGTCAGTTCTTCCGCGGCGAAAGGCTCTTTGAACTGGCCAAAGGTCACCTGGAATGCGGGATGGTAGTTGACGTTGATGAAAAAGTCGCGCAGCAGGGTGCTGCTGGTGTCAGCAAAGTCGGCGAGAAGCGCGAATTCGTAGTGCTTGCCCAAGCTGCCTTGAAAACCGAACCGGCCACGCCGAAGGGTAAACGTGTTCGGGGGATGGCCGTCGCCGTTGTAGGCGCGGAAATCCGTCTGCACATATCCGTACGGCTGTATCACAAAATTGCCGTCTGAGCTCTTCATGAAGAAGTGCTCCCCGTTCCATCCGGCCTGCAGACCTTCGCCCTCCTTCTTAGGAGCAGCCTGCTTGGCTGCGGGAGCGGCCTGTGCGGATCCGGCCGTGTCCTCGGGCTGTATGGCGCCCGTCTTCACCAGGTGAGGAACTCCGGCTGCTTGCTGGTTAACCTGGACCAGTCGTTGAATGATTGCCTTCAGCTCCGCCACTTCGCGGCGCAACTGCTCGACTTCTTCCTTAGTTGCGCCCGCGGGAGCCGATTCCAGCCCTTGGGCGTGGGCGAGCGAACCTGGCGCGACGAAAAACAATACCAGAAGCGCAAAACGTGTTGTTAGCGAGCGCATGTTTTTCCTCTCCCAGAAGGATTTGGCCGAATCAAAGTGTCCGGCTCCAGCACATGCAGGAGCACTACGTCAAGCTTTCAATCGAGTTGTCTACTGCGGCCGTAGGATCGACCCAGGCGCAAGCAACCGCCCCGCAGTGCGGTCGTCGCCGGAGAAGTAAAAAGACAACGGAACAGAAGTATGTGCGGTCAATTCAAAAAATCAATTCCACATGCCTGCGCGTTCCTCACCTCTGTTAAAGCGCAAGAACTTCCGCCTTTCCACAAAAAATACAAGCTGCGGAAAATCGAGGTTGTCACACTCAAACTCTACGGGGACTGCGCTTCCCTACCGGCCGCTGCCTCCGGCGACCGCGCCCTTTGCCTTCACAGGCGTGTTTCCGGCCCCCACGCCTTGCGCAGACGCGAGGGTAGACACCTCGCGGGCGACCGGCACCTTCATCCGTCGCAGGACGAAGAAGGCGAGCACGGCCGCGGTCAGGTCGAAGGCGATGGCGATGCTGAAGACGCCCACCCAGCCGATCTTCGGCATCGTGAACTTACCGGCAAAGGGGGTCCAAATCTTGGGCACCACGGTAAGGGCGATGCCGTAGGTGACCAGCGCGCCGGCCACCGCGAGCAGAATGTTCTTGGTCTTTCGACCCAGCTCCATGCTAAGCGCCGTGGGAGCGAGGAAGAGCGCGAACAGCACCAGAGCGCCGCCCAGCAGAAGCAGGATGTCGGCGCGGAAGTCGAAAGCTCTACCGGCGGCCAGCGCGGACCCGATCGGCACGAAGACGGAGGCGGTTCCCTTGGCCGTGTAGAGGAAGCCGTAGTTCGCCGTGGCATGCTTGCGGCCGAAGAAGTCGCCGCAGGTAGCCGGAAACAGCGAGAAGATTTCGCCCCAGCCGAAGAAGGTGAAGGCGCTGAAGACGACGAACAGCAAGGGATTGCGGGCGAACTGGATGAGCGCGAAGATGGCCAGTCCTTCGAGGCCGAAAGCGATGGCCATCGTCTTCTCACGGCCGATGTGGTCGGAGACCCAGCCCCAGAACGGGCGGCAGAGCCCGTTCACCAGCCGGTCCGCGGCGAGGGCGAACTGGAGCGCCGGCAGGGTAATAAATAGGAGGCTGACGGGGATCTTGTCAACCTTGAAGTCAATCGCCATCGGGTTGAGCTGGGCGACGGCCATCAAGCCCCCCGTAGCGACGAGCGTCATCATCAGGTACATGAGCCAGAACTGCGGCGTGGAGGCCATCTGGCCGGAAGTGAAGTCCACCGCGGACTGGCGCTTCTTCACCTCTTCGCCGCGCGCTGCCTCTGTCCAGGACCCCGGTAGCCAGCCGGCGGGCGGGGACTTGAGAAATAGCGCCGCGATGATGACGACGACACCCTGGATGATGCCCCAGTAGATGAAGGCGTGCTGGTATCCTGCTGTGTTAATCATGTTGGCGATGGGAACCACGGTAAACGCGGAGCCCGCGCCGAAGCCTGCGGCCGTCAGTCCCGCCGTGAGCCCGCGGTGGTCGGGGAACCACTTCAGGGCGCTGCCGATCGCGGTGCCGTACACCACGCCCGCACCCAGTCCGGCGAAGGCGTAGGAAACATAGAGAGCGGTCAGCGATTCCGCTCTTCCGCTTCCAACCCAGCCGAGCCCCGCCAGGAGGCCCCCGAGCATTACGAGGAGCTTGGGTCCGAACTTGTCCACCAGCCAGCCCTCGAAGGGGACGAGCCAGGTCTCGAGGAGAACGAAGACGGTGAAGGTGACCTGGATGAGGGCCAGCTCCTGCCGCAGGTGCTTCATCAGCGGCGGCACAAAAAGCGTCCAACCGTACTGGAAGTTGGCCACCGCCACCATGCTGAGCACACTGAAAAAGAGGATGAGCCAACGGTTGTCGAGGAGAGCTTGGATCCCTGTCTTTCGATCCGCCGGAATTGCGGCCATGTTTGCACCTCCTAGGCTTAAGGGCCCCATGGGTACGCAAGCATTACTCTGACTCTACTACCCCCTAACCCTGCTCCTTACTTGAGGAAGAAGCACGAAGCAAGGTCGAGCGGCAGCGTCCCGCCCGTGTTCTACTTGGGCGGATGATCGGTTTCCACCTCTTTCAGGAACGGGATCACGCCGGGAACCAACCACTTGTTCCACATCTGGTCCACTTTGCTCTGGAAGTAATCAATGTCGTCGTCAGTGAAGTGCGCGAAGCGACCTTGCCTGAGCAGGTAGTCGCGCACCGGGAACCGCTTGTAGCGCCCTTCGGCGATCTCCTTCGTCTTGCCGTACAGTCTGATCACGCCCTCTTCCACTTCGTAGAGCGGCCAGACTCCCGTCGTCACCGCCAACTCGCCCATCTCGTGCGATTGCATGGGATCGTAGTCCCAGCCCTTGGGGCACGGGTCGAGGGAGTGAATGAACGTGGGTCCGCCGATGGAGAGCGCTTTGCGCACGCTGTTCATCGCCTGCAGAGGATAGGACATGCACACCGTGGCGATGTATTTGCATGTGGGGTGGCCCGCTGCCAGCATTCCCGCCATGTTCTTCTTCCAGCGATGGTGCATGATGCGCTTCATCTTGCCCGGAGGGCTGAAGGTGGTGTGGGCGCCGTAGGGCGTGCTGCCGGAAAGCTGAATATCGGTGTTGGCGTAAGACTCATTGTCGTACATCAGGATGAGGAGGTTGTAGTCGGGATGGGTCAGCGCCGCGGAGATCGCCGACAGGCCCATGTCCGCGCCGCCGCCGTCGCCGCAGAAGGCGATCACATTGATGGGCTCGTCCTTAATCTTGCCCTTGCGCATCAATGCCTTCAGACCCGACGCCGCTCCCATCGCGGCCGAGCCGCTGCTGCCCAGTTGCGTGTGCATCCAGGGCACCACCCAGGAGGTGCTGTAATACGTGGTGTTCGCCACGTACATGCACCCCGTGCTGCCCAGCACGACAGTCCGGGGTCCCGCCGCCTTGGCCATCAGCTTCATCACCAGGGCCGATTCGCAGCCTTGGCAGGTCCGGTGGCCCGAGGTGAAGAACTCCTCGAGCGGCATCTTCTTGACCCCTTTGATGGGGTCCATTTGCTGCGTGGGCCGAATGTCTACGAAGGTGGCCATCTCTTTCCTCCCTAGCGGTTGAAAGGAGTCAGGCGATCGGACTGGCCCGCTATTCGCGCAGCCCGATCCATTGGGTTAACGGTTGCGGCTTGCCCTCCGCCGCCTGATAAACAATGTCGCTCATCTTCCTCACGTCGGGCAAGGTGACCTCGCGTCCGCCCAGGCCGCAGATGAAGTCGAGCATCGGCGGCCGCTTCGCAGCCGGGTACATCGCCGCGCGCACCTCAGTGGCCAGCACGCCGCTCAAATACGGCGAGCCGAGGGAGAAATCGCGGTCGATGATCCCCACGGCGGAAAAGCGCCCGAGCGTCTTGGCCAGCTCCTCGGCCGCAAACGGCCGGAACCAGCGCACGCGCACAAAGCCGACTTTCTTCCCTTCCTTGCGCATTTCGCGGATGGCCACTTTCACCGGCGTCGAGAGCGTCCCCATGCCCACCAGGACGATCTCCGCGTCCTCGGTCTGGTATTCCTCGAAGAACGGGTTTCCATAACGGCGGCCGAAGATCTGCTCGAACTCTGCGTAAGCTTCGCGGATGACGGTGTAGGCCCGCTCCATGGCCGCCGCGGTCTGACGGCGGATCTCCATCAGCCAGTCTTCGTTGACCTGAGGGGCCACGGTGATGGGGTTGTCGGGATGCAGCAGCAGATCGCCCCGATCATATCGGGGCAGGAACGCGTCCACCTTCTCCTGCGACGGGATCTTGACCAGCGCCTGCGAGTGGGTCAGAAAGGCGCCGTCGCAACTGATGGCACAGGGCAGGAAGACGCGCCGGTCCTCGGCAACGCGATAGGCGATCAGCGCGGTGTCCAGCGCCTCCTGGGCGTTGTCCACCCACACGAGCTGCCAGCCCAGATCGCGCACCGCCAGTGCGTCGTTGTGCTCCACGCCGAAGGCCCCGGGGTCGTCCAGGGCCCGGTTGCCTACCATGGCCACCATGGGGATACGCAAGCCTGGAGTCACAGTCAGCGCCTCGAAGGCGTACATCCAGCCCACGCCGCTGCTGCCGCAAAACACGCGTGCTCCCACCGCCGAGGCGTGTTTCACGATCTCAAACTGTGAGTGTTCGCTCTCCGCGACGATGTATTCGCAATCCAGCTCCCCGTTCGCCACCAGCTTGGCCACGTACTGCATCACCGTATCGTAGGGACGAATTGGGTAGGCCGTGATCACGTCCACGTCGGCCAGCTTGCAGGCCACCGCAATGGCTTCGCTTCCGGTGATCAGGGCTGTCTTGTCAGCCTGTTGCTCGAGACTTGCTACCGCCTGCGCCATGACAATTCTCCCCCTTGATGGATCCTAGCCTTCCTTGGCGATCTTCAGCATTTCCGGGACCTGCTCCTCATACTGTCCCCGGTAACGGAAGCCGTGCGACCGTTGCGGGCCCGGGCCATGCTCGATTTTCTCCAGCAGCCACTTCTTGTAGCCTTCCTTGTCCTCCTTCCACATCTCCCACTGGCTGTCGTTATCGCGGAACTGCGTCTCGTTGACCATGGTGACGCATTTCTGCACCGGGCAGACCGCTTCGCAGACTCCACAGCCGCAACACGCTTGCATATTCGCATCGTACAGGCCGTCCGGGGTGACGTCGAAGCAGGAGTCGGGGCATTGTAGCCAGCACAGCGTGCACTTGATGCAGGTATCGAAGTCCACGACCGGTCGCATCGTGCGCGTGCTGAACTTCTTGAAGGTCGGGTTGCGCTCCGGCTGCCAGCCGCCGACCTGCTGGGTCGCCGTATTCTCCATGGCGTGGCCCCGAGGAATGGCGGGAATGGAGACGCCTTCCCGCATCTCCGACCATTTGGGCAATTCAAACTTAAAGGGCTCTTCGGGATTCCCCTGGTTCGGGGGCACAGTGACTGTGGTGATGCGCTCGTAGGAGCGCGCTGCCGAGGTAGCCTTCAGCTCATCCTTCCACTCGGCGCGGATGGCTTTCTGAACCGACTCCAGGCTGAACAGTTCCGGCAGGACCTTGGCGATCGCGCCGAGGATGCGCACGTCGCTGTGGTCTTCCTTGTACACCCACAGGCCGGAGAAGCTGGGAATGCCCTTCACGATCGCGAGTTGGTAGGGGTATTCCTTGCGGTGGCACATCTCGATGAGGGCTTCCGGCTCCTCGCGCGAGGTCACGATCAACGTGCCGCCGGGCTTCAGCAGCCGGTTGATGGGCTGAAGCCCGTACCACGCCCACGACTCTACGCCCTTGCACAGCGTGTCGTCCACGGCGATGCTGATGTCCACTTCCTTGGGCTCGTACTTGGCCATCCCCTCTTCGAGCGTCTGGTCGTCGGTGGCCACGATGGCAAAGTTTTTCGCCGGAACCCCGTTGCGCTCCGGGCTGTCGCCGTAACGCCCGAAGGAGATGCCCGGCTTGCCTTCCTGGTGCGCCGCCAGAACGATCGCCCGGCTGATGTTCTTGGCCAGTGTCTTCTGGAAAATTCCTCGATAAACAATCTCCACCGCGAATAGCCGGCCCATCTGGAACCTCCAGTTCTCTAGAACTTCTTCAGTACGATCTCCTCGATTTCTTCTACGTGTTGATACATGGCGGCCTCGGCGCCGGCCGCGTCGCGCCGCTTGATAGCGTTCAAGATCCGCTGATGGCCTGCCAGAGACCTCTGCAGGCGTCCTTCCACTTGCAGCGAGCGCGCCCGGCTCTCACGCAGCAGATCCATCAAAACGTCTAGGACTTTGAGCACCACACTGTTCCTGGCGGCCCGTGCGATGGTGTAATGGAACTCGGAGTCCTCTTCGATGGCCAACTCCCCACCGCGCACCTTCTCTCTTTGCCTTCGCAGGATGGCTTCCAGGTAGGCAATCTCCTCAGGCGCAGCGTGGGTGGCCGCACGCGCCGCCAGCGGCGGCTCGATCATCTTGCGCACGTCCAGGAGTTCGCCCACCAATTCACGCTTGCGAAGCAGCATGGTGGCCAGAGGATTCACCAGCGAGTCTGCCGAAAGGTCGCAAACGACTGTGCCATCCCCCTGGCGCGGCTCCACCAAGCCGATCAATTCCAGGGCTCGAATGGCATCCCGTACAGAACTTCGGCTGACCTCGAACTTTTCCGCCAGTTCGCGCTCGGGGGGCAGCTTGTCTCCGGGCTTCAGTAACCCTTCGATGATCTGCCGTTGGATCTGCTTAGCAACCTCTTCATAGAGCTTGGTCTTCCGGACCGCCTCAAATTCGGCTTTTACTGTTGCTACCAGGTGCGTTCTCCCCGGGCATTGGTCTGGTTATCAGACCACTGGCGCACTTCATATCAACGCCTGAGGGCGCTTGTCAAGAGCTTTCTTGATTGCAGGCAGGGGGCGAAATCCGGCGGACGTGGGTGCACCAGGCAAATATATTAAGGTCCGCGCTGGCGTGTCCGGAGTCAGTTTTACAAAGCGAGTTAGCTAAGCAATTGAAAGAAGAGGAGATTCCTAGCTTATCCTCGCAGAAAACAGCTCATTTCCTATCGGAGCCAGGAGGATAGGGCTTGCCAGGCCCCCAGGATAAAAAGCAGCACGGCAAACACGTGCCGCATGCGTCGCGGGGTAAGTCCCTGCGCCAATCGGCTGCCCAACATCCCGCCCACAAAGACGCCGGGCATCAGTAGCAAGCCGACTTTCCAATCTACTTTTCCTGCATGCCAATAGGTGAGGAAGGCTAGCAGGCCCGTCGGCGCTACCAACGCGAACAGGCTGGTGCCCTGGGCCTCGTGCTGTTCAAACCCGAACAGCAGCACCAGCAGGGGCACAAAGAATGCGCCTCCACCGACACCGAAAAGCCCGGCCAGCACCCCCACGCCACTAGCTAGGGCAAACACCCCCCACAGGAGGTTGCGCCGGTCAGCCATTCGCTTTACCCACTGCTTCTAGCCCACTGCTCCTCGGCCAGAGCATTACTGCTGAAACCATTAAAAAAACTCCGAACATCCC